>Ga0080006_1132654_pt1 | contig 23905 bp, 22 predicted proteins | sample RS3BMetagenome_FD_69209 | JGI IMG/M metagenome (GOLD analysis project Ga0080006, IMG submission 69209) | Ferric oxide microbial mat and aquatic microbial communities from Rainbow Spring, Yellowstone National Park, USA - RS3B (SPADES... ...
CGAAGATCGACTGAGAGAGCCTTCGACATGCCTGCCGGCCTCCGTCCCCGGCAGACATCTTGAATCAGATCTCGACGGATCTGGGTACCCTAGGATTCAATCAGCTCGGCTTCCGCTCTAGGGAGGCATCTCCTGCACGCGCGCGGTCGCGTCGCGCTTCGCGGGCAGGGCAGTCCATGCGGCTGCGACGTGCCGGCCTTTCGCGTAGACCGCGATCGCGCTTCCAGGTCCCTCGCCGCCATGACCGAGGAGATGCGCTTCGGGATCGTTGGCGGCCAACATGAGACCGAGTCCGTAACCGGGCTCCGGCTGCCCAGGTTGTCTGTACTGCGGCAGGGGACGCGATGATTTCATGGCGGCAAGGGTCGCGGGCTTCAGCAGGTGACCCTCGACGAGCCGCGACAGGAGGCACGCCGCGTCGCCCACCGTCCCGCAGACAAGGCCGTGATAGACCCAGCCGGGATGATAGCCGGTCGCACCGCCCATCTGCACATCGGCAAGGTCCTCAGGCACGGCCGCAAGACGAGCATTCGTCAAGCCGGCCGGCCCGAACACGAGTTGGGCGAGTGCCACAGGGAGCTTCCGCTCCGAGATCCGCTCGATCAGTTGCGCGACACGAAGGTAGCCCACGTTCGAATAGGCCCAGCCCTCTCCGGGCCGGTAGCGCAGACTGGTGGCGTCCACGGCTCGGAGAAGATACCCGACCGGCCAGGGCGCTGCTCCCGCCGCGACGTCGGCATGGTAGCGGGCAAGATCGCCATAATCGCCAAGGCCGGACTCGTGCCGGAGAAGCTGGCGGGTGGTGAAGGGTTCGCCGGGAAGCGTGTCGTCCAGCGCCAGCGAGCCCTGGTCAACGAGCCGCAGTGTGGCGATCGACAGCACGGTCTTCGAGAAGCTCCACTAGGGGACGGGCCTGCTGCAGCCGGCCTGGACGAGGGTCCCGTCCGGTCCGATGAGCGCGCTTGCTGCCCTGTCGTCCCTCGTCATCCGACCTCGTTTTCAACTCCCCGCCTCGCGCCGCAGCCGGGCGGCCGGCGGCTGGCGCAGCGCGCTCGCTGTGGAGGCAAATCCGAGCAGCAGCATCAGCGCGATACTGCCGCCGAGTGTGGCGAGCACGACGAGCGGCTGGATGTGCCACGCGATGTGGAACAGCGTGCGCAGGGCGACCACTGCCGCGATCGTGCCGAGCACGGCCGCGGCAAGGCCCGCCGCACCGCCGGCGACGGCGAACTCGATCAGCCAGATGCGCCGGATCTGGCCGCGCGTGGCTCCCAGCGTGCGCAGCACCACCGCCTCGGCCACCCGCGCCTCGCGCTCGACGACCACCGCGCTGACCAGCACCAGGCTGCCGCACACCAGGGCGATCAGCCCGACCAGGCTGACCGCGAGGCCGATCTGGCCCACCAGCCGGGCAAGCTCGGCCAGCACCGTGCCGACATCGATCCCCGTCACTTCGGGCAGTGCGTCGGTGACCGCGGCGAGCACGCGACCGGACCCGCCGGGGGTCGCACGGACGGTGGCGACCAGCGTGTGCGGCGCACCGGCGAACGGGTCGGGTGTGCCGACCAGCAGGAAATTGAGCTGCAGCGAGCGCCAGTCGATGTCGCGCAGGCTGGCCACGCGCAGGTCGAAGCTGCGGCCGAGCACGTTGACGGCGATGCGGTCGCCGATCCGCACGCCCCACTGGCCCGCGATCCGCGCGTCGATCGAGACCAGGGGCGGGCCGAGATAGTCGTTGCTCCACCATCGGCCCCGCGCCAGGCGCGTGCCGCCTGGCGGCCTGGCGGCGTAGGTGAAGCCGATGTCGCTGCGCAGCGGCCAGGCGGAGCCTTCGGGCGGCTGGAACTGCTCGACCGGCACGCCGCGCACCGCCAGGATCCGGGCGCGCAGGCTCGGCATGACCGAGATGTCGCGCGCGTCACCGGTGGCGAGCACGACACGCCGGAAGGTGGGCAGGTCGCGGGGTTGGATGTCGATGAAATAGAAGCTCGGCGCATGGGCCGGCAGCGCGCCGTTGAACTCGGTGGCCAGCGTGCCGCGGATCTCGGCCACGGCGACCAGCACCGTGAGTCCGGTGCCGATGGAGAGCAGCATGGTGGCCAGCGACGAGGCGGGGCCGCGCAGCCGGCGCAGCGCCAGCAGCAGGGCCGCGTCGCGCCGCGGCGTTGGCAGCAGCGGCAGCAGGCGGCGCATCAGCCAGGCGGTGCCGCGCAGCAGCAGCAGGGTGGCCCCTGTGCCGGCGCAGAAGGCGAGTGCCACCAGCGGGCGCGGAAGCGACAGGCTGGCCAGCGCCACCAGGGCCAGCACGGCGGCGAGCCGCACCAGCAGCGCGCGCGACGAGAAGGGGAGGCGTGCCGGCAGGCCCGCGGCGCGGAACAGCGCCCCGCCCGGGATCGCCGCCGCCCGGCGCAGCGGGCCGAGGGCGAAGACGAAGGCGACCAGCAGGCCGAACGAACCGGCGAGCAGCAGCGGGCGCGGATAGGGGCCCGGATCGGCCGGCAGCGGCAGGTCCGAGCCCAGCAGCGGCAGCAGCAGGTGCGGCAGCAGGGCGCCGGCGAACAGGCCGGCCACGATGCCGATCACGGCCAGCAGCAGCAGCTGCATGCCGAACATCGCCCAGATCAGCCGCGCCGAGGCGCCCAGGCAGCGCAGGGTGGCGATGCTGCGCGCCCGGGCGGCGAGCCACGCCTCAACCCCGTTCGCAACGCCGATGCCGCCCACCACCAGGGCGGCGAGCGCCAGCAGGCTCATGAACAGGCCGGTCTGATCGACGAAGCGGGTGAGGTCGGGTGCGGCGTCGCTTGCCCGGCGCAGGCGCCAGGGCGTGGCGGGGAAATCATGGCGGAACGCCGCCACGACCCGGTCCACCGACGCGCCGGGCGGCAGCGCCACCTGCAGGTTGAAGGTGACCAGTCCACCCGGCTGCAGCAGGCCACTGCCCGCCAGGGCCGAGGAGGCGACGAAGCTCTTGACCCCGAACAGCCGGCTGTCGGCGATGCTGTCCGGCGCATCCAGGATCGCACCGCGATAGGCGAGCCTCACCCCGCCGAGGCTGACCACATCGCCCGGATGCAGGCCCAGGCTGCGCGCGCCCGTCGTGGCGAGCAGCAATCCGGGCAGGCTGTCCGCCGGCCCGCTCCGGGCGGGCGCGCGGTCGGCGAGCCTGGCGAACCGGCCGGGCGGATCGGTTGCGACCGCCCCCAGCATCGGCCAGCCCGGCCCGACCGCGCGCACCGCGGTCAGCAGCCGCCGCCCGGAGGGCGCGACCAGGATCGAGCGCACGCTCGCCGTTGCGGTGACCCGCGCTCCGCGGGCGCGGAACCAGTCGGGCACGCGGGCGGGAAAGGGTGCGAGGCCGGTGGACAGCTCCAGATCGCCGCCAAGGATCGCCCGCCCGTTCTGCGCGATCCCCTGGGTGAGTGCCGTGCGCAGCGAGCCGATCCCGGCCACCGCGGCGACGCCGATCGCCAGGCACAGCAGCACCACGAACAGGCCCTGCCGGCCGCCGCGCAGGTCGCGCCGCGCCAGGCGCCAGGCCAGAGCCAGAACCCCTGAGCTCATCGTGCCGGCCGGATCACGCGAGGCCCAGCGGGCGACGTGCCCTCACGCGGCAATCCTGCCGTCCCGCAGCCCGATCGTCCGGTCGCAGCGCGCGGCGAGGGCCGGGTCGTGGGTGATCAGCAGCAGCGTGCTGCCGGTCTCGGTGCTGAGCGCGAACAGCAGGTCCATCACCCGCACGCCGGTGTCCGTGTCGAGGTTGCCGGTCGGCTCGTCGGCCAGCAGCAGGCCCGGTCCGGGAGCGAAGGCGCGGGCCAGCGCCACCCGCTGCTGCTCGCCGCCCGAAAGCTGGGACGGCCGGTGCGACAGCCGGTGGCCGAGCCCGACCTGCCTGAGGGCCGCCTCCGCCCGCGCCGCGGCGTCGGGCCGGCCGGCGAGTTCGAGCGGCACGGCCACGTTCTCGAGCGCCGTCATGCTGGCGATGAGATGGAAGGACTGGAAGACGATGCCGAGATGCGCCAGCCGGAACCGCGCACGGGCATCCTCGTCGAGCGCCTCCAGGTCGTGGCCCGCGACCCGGGCGGCACCCCCTGTCGCCCGCTCCAGACCGGCGATCAGCATCAGCAGACTGGTCTTGCCCGATCCGGACGGACCGACCAGGCCGATCTTTTCGCCGCCCGGGACGTCCAGATCCACGCCACGCAGGATATCGACCGGACCGGAGGCGGCGGGAATGGACAGACGCAGATCGCGGAGCCTGATCATGAGGTCGTCAGGACGAGGCGGCGGGCGATGAGCGCTCATGCGCCGGCATATGGGAGCCGCCGCCCGCCGCGCCAACGCTGCCGTCCGCCATGGCCCGCCCTGCTCGCCGCCCTGTTGCTCGCCGTGGCGTGGCCCTGCGGCGCCCGGGCGCGGCCGCTGCACCTCCTGGTGCTGGGCGATTCCCTGACGGCGGGCTACGGCCTGCCGCGGCAGGTCGGCTTCCAGGCGCAGCTCGCCCAGGCCCTGCACGCCGCCGGACGGGATGTGGTGGTGCTCGACGGCGCGGTGTCGGGCGACACCTCGACCGACGCCGCCGCCCGCCTGGACTGGGTGCTGGCCGGCGATCCGGTGGACGCCGCCCTGGTCGAGCTGGGCGGCAACGACGCGCTGCGCGGCCTTGACCCGGATACACTGCACCGCAACCTCGCCTACATCCTGCATGGCCTGGCACAGCGACACATCCCGGTGCTGCTGAGCGGCATGCTGCCGCCGCCCAGCCTTGGTGCTGGCTATGGCGAGCGCTTCCGGGCCGCCTTCGCGGCCTTCGCCCACCAGCCCGGCGTGATGTTCGACCCGTTCTTCATGGCCCAGGTCTGGGGTCATCCCGACCTGCTGCAGGCCGACGGCATACATCCCAACGCAAAAGGCGTCGCACTCGAAGTGCGGCGGCTCCTGCCCGTGGTCGAGCGCCTGCTGGCCGCAGCAGGCGGCGCGTCGCCCACGCCTGCGTCATTACGAACGCGATAGATCAGCGGCCGTTTTGTTGTATAGGCTCGGGCTTCGACGTTGCCGTAACGATCAGGCTGGACTGTGCGATGACCGACACGCTGACCGAGACCCGTCCCACGCTGGAGGATGCCGTCTCATGGGCCTGGGAGGCGTATCATCGCGCAGCCTGGGACGAGTCCGCGCGGCGCTGGCTGCGTGTGCGCGACCTGTTTCCCGGCTATCCGCCGCCGTTCATCCACGCCGCCGCCTCGCTGCGCGAAGCGGGACGTCCGGAGGAGGCGCTCGCCCTGCTGCGGTCGGGCTTCGAGCAGTTCGCGGGCGAGCCGCAGATCGTCGGCGGCATCGCCGCCTGTCTCGGCCGGCTGGGACGAGCGAGCGAGCTGTCGGCCTGGATCAGCCAGCAGGCGCAGCATTTTCCCGACAATCCGGAGCTCGTCGTCGACTATCTGCGCCAGTGTCTCGAGCGCGAGGACCACGCGGGTGTCGCGCATGGCGGCGCGCTGATGGAGCGCCTGCATCCGGCACTGCTCGCGCGCGACGCCGGCATACGCGGCATGATCGCGGATTCGCGCCTGCTGGCAGCGATGGAGCGCGTCGAGGCGGCGCTGCCCGAGCCCATGCCGCCTTGCGCCGACGACGAACAGGTCGATGCTCTGCGCGCCCTGATGCTCGGCTTCGAGAGCCTCGGCGAGAATTGCGAGTTCGGACTGGTGCAGCGTCATTTCGGCGTCGAGCCGCTCGGCCTGCTGCGCTGGACCGCAACGGATGTCCCGCATCTGATCCTGGCCCTCGACGAGGAGTTTGCCGGTGTCGGCGAGCGGGAGCACACGCGCCTGCATGCGGGCGCCACCGAATATGCCACGGCGCATGTCCGCTACGGCATGGGGTCGCACACCTTCATCAAGCTCGATCCGCCGAACGAGGCCAGGATCTTCGACAGGATGGTCGTGCGGCTGGCCTATCTGCGGCGCAAGCTGGTCGAGGATCTCGAGGCGAACGAGAAGATCTTCGTCTATTCCTGCGAGGCGGGGGCGAGCGAGGCGCAGATCCGCGACCTGCACCGCGCACTCGGCCGCTATGGCAGCCGCCACCTGCTGTTCGTCACGCTGGCCGGCCCGGGAGACCAGCCGGGCACGGTGCGCGATCTCGGCGGCGGCCTGATGTGCGCCACGATCGGCAAGCTCGGCCCGGAACGCCGCGCCGAGGGCGACGTGTGGAACATTGCCACCGAGACATGGCGCGAGATCTGCGTTGCTGCGGACCGGATCCGGCGCGACGCCGAGGCCGCCGGGCCGGTGTCCGCCGGCAGCGCCCCGCACTGAGAGCTAGACGCGCTGACCCGCCACGCGGATCGGGATCGCCCACCAGGGTCGAGCCCGTCACCGGTCGGTGGCACCAGGCGGGCGTCGCTCAGTCTGTCCCGTCGCTGCCCCCGCCGCGCCGCGCGGCATTTGGATCGTCCTCCTCGCCATCGTCGCGCCGGTCGTCCAGCTTCAGCGCCGCCGCCGGATCCTGGCCGGCCTGCGCTGCCGTCTCGTTGAGCATCGCGCGCAACTGTGCATCCTGCGGCCGGAGCATCAGGGCGCGCCTGATATGCTGGTAGGCGTCCGCCCAGCGCCCCTCGGCGCGGGCGATCTGGCAGCGGACCTGCAGCGTCTGCGCGCCTTCGCGACCCTTCGCCTCGATGCGCGAGAGTGCCTCCTGCAGCAGGCCGGTCAGTTCGGCGCGGGCCGGATCAGGGAATTCCGCCAGCAGGTTGCCGCAGATGGTGAGGATGCCGGGATTGTCGTCGCTGCCCGGCAGCAGGTCGATGAGCACTGCGCGCGCCTGCTCCGTCCTGCCAAGCTGCAGCATCGCCCGGGCACGGTGATAGCCCGTCTCCCAGCGACGCACGGGCTCCAGATTGATGCTGCTCCACCAGCCGAGCGCCTCCTCCCAGCGCTGCTGCACTTCGCACAGCACGGCGAGCTGGGTCAGGGTCTCGCGGCTTTCGGGCCTGATCGCATACTGGCCCATCAGGAGCTGCTCGGCCTCCGCGTAGCGCTGAGCATGGATCAACTGCATCGCGGCCGACGGATCGCTGCGCAGGATGCTCCAGCTTTCCGGCGCTGCCGCCGGCTGCGGCTGCGGCCGGCGCAGCAATGCTCGCAACAAACCCGCCATCGCGCTCCGCCCCGCGTCCGGCTCAGGGCCGCGCGGCACCCGCCTCGACATAGCGCGGCGGCAGGACCGGGCTCTTCTCGAACACCACGATGCTTTCGTAGAAGGAGATGGAGGTCGTCGAGCGCGTGAAGTCCGTCAGGCAGCCACGCGAGGCCGGCTGCACGTGCCAGCCATTGAGCTCATCGATCTTGTCCTTGGCGAACTCGATGAACGAGCCCGGCGCACGTGTGCCGCCGCCGAATTCCGCCTGGTAGCTGGTGTGGCAGTCCTCGCAGAGATACACGCCGCGACGGGCCACGGCCGGATACAGGGTCTCGAAGCTCACGATCTGCTGGCGCATGGTATGGCCGCCATCATCGAGGACGATGTCAAACGGCCCGAACTCGTCGATCACCGCGCGCAGGAACTCCGGATCCTCCTGCGAGCCGATCCGCACGAAGCTGCGCCCGCCTTCGAAGCGCTTGCAGCCCTCGTTGATGTCGATGCCGACCAGCACCGCCTGGTGGCCGAAGAACTCGCGCCACAGATCGAGCGAGCCGCCCTGCGAGATGCCGATCTCGAGCATGCGCAGGTTGCTCAGGCCGCGGAAGGGCGCGAAATGCCGCTCATAGACCGGGAAATAGGACTCCCATTTCTGGCACACGCGGTGCGCGCCGGCACGGAAGAAGGTCTCAAGCTCGGTCATGGCTGCCTGTCCCGCCGCACGATACGACGCCGCACCTCCTGGCGCCTCTTTCGCAACCGTAGCGATTTTCGCGTCATCATAACAGAAAAACTCGCGGCCTCGTGCGCCCCGGCCAGATTTCGGCAGGGGCGCTGCTCGAACCGGCGCCCGCATCGGGGCGTTGCCCCGCTGTTCCCGGGCGCCGTCATCAAGAATGAAGAGGAAGCCGATGCATCCTGCCTCACCCATGCTAGCCCGCCTGCTGGCGGCAGCCGACCAGAGCCAGGCCGGTGGTGGTGCCGGACCGCGCCCGAGCGTGCCGTATGCCCATCTCTGGGTGGATGAGCAGGGGGTGAGCCATCAGGCGCAGTGCTCCCTCACCGAATTCGAGCTGAAGGGCGTGGGCGACGCCCAGCCGCAATGGAACAACCATCACCAGACCTGCTCCTCGACCGTGGTGGTGACCGTCCAGCCGGTCGGCTGGGTCGGCGACTGGCACGAGAACCCGGCGCCGCAATGGATCGTCGTCCTGTCGGGCCGCTGGTGGATCGAGAGCATGGACGGCACCCGGATCGAGCAGGGGGTGGGCGAGTTCTCGTTCGGCGAGGACCAGGGCTGCAACGACCAGGATGGCCGCAAGGGGCACCGCTCCGGCACCATCGGCGACCAGCCCGCGGTGCTGATGACCATCCAGCTCCACGTGCCCCCGCAGCACCGCCCATGCCACATGAGCTGACCACCGACCACGAGCGCCGGGTCACGAGCGCCGGGTCAGGGGCGCCAACCGACGCCGGCGCCCGACGTCGCCCTCCTGGGCAGTTCCGCTTTCGCCGGCAGCTCGGCGGCCCGCGATTAAGGATTGCGTAACCCCGGAAGGCCAGGCTGGCGGTCATCAAGGGGGGATGCGCCATGACCATGACGGTCTCGGCCGGCGCGGCGATGGCTGCGACCGACACGGTTTCGGGTGCGAGCCGCGGCGCGCCGCCGCAGCAGAAGATGTCGATGCTGTTCGACTCGATCGACACGAGCGGAGCCGGCACGATCAGCAAGGCGCAGTTCCAGCAGGCGTTCCAGACCAGCAATCCCCCGGCGGTGTTCCGCCAGCAGGGCGCCAACGCCGTCTTCTCGGCGCTCGATCCGGGCCGCACCGGCAGCGTGTCGCGGCAGGATTTCGTCTCCGGCATGTCGGGCCTCATGGCGTCGCTGCGGGAGGCAGCGCCCGCCACCTCCGCTACCCAGGGCTCGACCGGCGTGTCGGCGAGCCTGCAGGCCCGCAACCAGATCGATCCCGCGTCGCTGCCGGCCGGCACGCCGCCAGGCTCCGGACCGCCGGGCTCGGTGCTGGACATCAGCAGTTGATCCAGGCGGCGCCCGACCCTCTGCATCTTCCCTGATCGTCAACCACCAGATGGTCGGGTCCGGCCGCCTGCAGCCAGGCTTCCCCCGCCTCGCCCTTCAGCATCGCGGTCGTCGCCAGGCTGCCCGCCGGCAGGCAGCGCTCCGCAACCACGCTCGCCGACCATAATCCACGCACCGGGCAGCCGGTTCGCGGATCGAGCAGGTGACAGAAGCGCCGCCCGCCGATGTCGATGAACCGCTCGTAGCTGCCGCTGGTGGCCAGCGCGCCGCCCGACAGCACAAAGCCGGCAACTTCTCCGTCGGGCCTGACCGGATCACGAATGCCGACCCTCCAGCCGCTGCCATCCGGCTTCGGCCCGATGACCCTGATGTCGCCGCCGAGATTGACGAAACCGTGCCGCGCGCCAAGGGCGAGACAGAGTTCCGCCGCACGATCGGCTGCGTATTCCTTGCCCAGGCCGCCGAGGTCGAGCTCCATGCCGGTCCGTGTGAATGTCAGACGCGAGCCGCTCAGCACGACCTTGTCGAGGCCGATGCGTGGCAGGAGGGATGCCACCGCCTGCGGGTCCGGCAGGCTGGGTCGGGAGAAATCCCATACCGCGCGAAGCAGGCCGGAGGTGATGTCGAATGCGCCGTCGCTCCTGGCGAAACAGGAGAAGGCGTAGCCGATCAGCGCGGCGGTCTCGTCATCGACCACCACGCTGCCGCCGGCCTGCGCGACGCGGTTGATCCGCGCGAGGTCGCTATCGTCGCGAAAGCGCGAGTAGCGCGCCTCGATCCGTCTCACCTCTGCTTCCGCCAGGCCGGAGACTTTCCCGGCCTCCGGCTGCGCCATCGCATCGATGCGGATGACGCACTGCGAACCCATGGCGGAGAACTCGTGCACGTGGCGCGTCATGGCGAGACGCTAGAGCAACAGGCGATCCGACGGAATTGTCATGTCGGGCCGGGCTGCTCGCGTTCCGCTGTTCCGGAGCGCCGCAGACCCCGGCGAAGCGGAACGCGCTCCGGGTGTCGGCTGCGTGGGCGTCCAACTCGCAGTCACCGCGCAGCGCCTGGGCCCCCGCGCCTCACTCTCGCCGGCGCACTCACATACTCTTGTGCTGATCGCACCGGATCAGCGCGTTAAGAACAAAGGAGAGCAAGGGAAGGACGCAGAATTCTCCAGTCCTGTCGGCGAAGTCCCGAAACATTGCATTACGTCCCGGTCCGGCAGGCTTTGTTAATCAGCTTTCATTCTTCCTCGATCAGCATGGCAAATCCTCCCGGTGCCCGGCTGAATTCTCCTTCTACATCGTCTGTTCTTTCATCCAGCGCGCCTGAGCAACTCGCGCGGGCGTGCGCGCCGACATGACGTGCTGGTGTCGCTGCTCGCCGCAGCCTGTCCGGAGTGGCGCGGGCTCATGTCATGTCGCAAACCCGAAATCGGAGTCGCGAGATGTTCGTCCACAAATCGATCTTGTTGCATGAGGTGAAGGTCGGAACTCCGGACCCGATCTTCGCCGAGAAGCTGCTCGAGCAATATGGTGGCGCCACGGGAGAGCTGACCGCCGCACTCACCTACTGGACGCAGTCCTTCCACGTCAGCAATCCCGGTGTGCGCGACATGCTGCAGGATATCGGCACGGAGGAGCTCGGCCATCTCGAGATCGTGGCGATGCTCATCGAGCAGCATACCGCCCGCGCGTCACAGGATCTGCAGAACAAGGCTTATCAGAGCACGCTGTTCTCCATCCGCGGGCACGGACCGCACCTGGTGGACTCGCAGGGAGCGTTCTGGGATGCACGCTACGTCAACGAGGGTGGTCATCTCGCCCGCGACCTGCGCGCGAATGTCGCGGCCGAGGCCGGCGCACTCAACACCTACGAGACGCTCCTGAAGATGACGGATGACGAAGGCACGCTCAACGCCCTTCGCCACCTCGCGACGCGCGAGGCCTCCCACACGCACATGTTCATGGAGGCCCTGAGTTCGATCGGAGCGCTCGACCAGCCGATCTTCGGTCATCTGGCGCCGGACGAGACCGTCAATCTCTACTTCAACCTGTCGAGCGGCCCCGGTGCGGACCTGCGCGGACCCTGGAACGAGGAGCCGGCCTTCCAGTACGTCGCCGACCCTCTGCAGCATGAGGCAGCCAACACGCCACGCGGCGCCTCGGGCAACGAGATGCAGCAGCTTTATCCGCACAGCAACCCGCCCGGGGTCGGAACGCCACCCGCCCATCCCGTCGCCCGCGTGCCGACGCAGGTGAGTGCGAACCGCACCGCCGGCCAGCCCGCATCCGCGTCCAACCCCGCAGGCGGAGGCGGGCAATGAGCGCCCAATCACTGCTGGTCAGCCGCCGCGCCGCCCTCGGCTCGGCCGCCTCGCTCGGCGGCCTGGCGTTCCTGGCGGGCAGGGCGCACGGGGAGACCGCGCCCCCGCAGCCGGACGTTGCGCCGGCTGCGGGAACGGTGCTCGGCCTGTGGTCGCGGATCGGGCTCTCGAGCGGGGATGCGACGGTGTCGCTGCTCGAACTCGACACCCAGGCACGGCCGCGGGGCGGGCTGGCCGAGCTGCGCATCCCGGCCGCCCGGTTGTCCTCCATCGACGCTGTCCACCGCGCGGGCCACGCCCTCGCCGTGGGCTATCTCGCCCCGCGCTGGGGCGTGGCTGAGTCGCAGTGCCGGATCGCCGGCAGCGTGATCACCGACCGCTCGGGCACGCGGGAGGCACGCCTGCTGCAATGGACCGATTTCGGCTGATCGCCGAACAGCACCGTCCGGCGGGAGAGGGGGTGGCAAAACCGGTGTTGCCGGGGCCGCCGGCGTGGCGCTTGCCGGACCCGCGTGCGAGCGCTCGACACGCCCGCCCCGGGGGCGTGAGACCTGTGTTTTGCCTGCTAAGCTATTGATACAACTGGTGCCGACACTCGGATTTGAACCGAGGACCTACTGATTACGAATCAGTTGCTCTACCCCTGAGCTATGTCGGCGTCCGGCCGGGCCTATACAGAAACCCCCGGGCGCATGCAACATAAGCGCACGCAACATCATTGGCAGCTTCCTGGGGAGTCGCGCGTTGGCGCCCCGGACTGGGCCTACATTGGGTTCCGGCATCGGGATCGGGCCTGGGGCGCGTGGGAAGGGGAGGTCGGAGACCATGACGGGGAGCACGCCGGGCAGCCAGGGGCAGTCTTGAATCCCGGCTCGGAGATGGGCGCGCTTCGCGGCGCGATTGCCCGCTTCCGCCATCCGCCCGGTCCCCAGCTCCGCGCCCTGCCCAACCTGTGCGAGTGCAAGAATTGCGGGCTGGTGCAGCGCATGCCTCCGCTGGAGCCGGGCTTCGTGGCGCGCTGCCTGCGCTGCGACAACATGCTGGGCCGCAAGCGCACCAACCCGCCGATCGCCACCCCGCTGGCCTTCTGTCTCAGCTCGCTGGTGCTCTACATCATCTGCGTCACCCAGCCGCTGATGACCATCGACATCTATGGCCGGGCGCGTGAGGTGTCGCTGTTCACCGGCCCGCTGGAACTGATGCGGGAGGGCTGGGTCGCCCCGGGGATCCTGATCGGACTGACCACGACGGTGATCCCGGTCGTGGAGATCGTGCTGATGCTCGGCATCCTGCTCGGCGCGCTGCACCACCGGCTGCCTTTGCGGGTGCCGCGCATGATGCGCTGGTATGACCGGCTGCGGCCCTGGTCGATGATCGAGGTCTACCTGCTGGGCGTGCTGGTCGCCTATACCAAGCTCATCGACCTGGCCGATGTGACGGTGGAGCCCACGGTGTATGCGCTGTGCGGCCTGATGCTGACCATGGCCTCGACCGACTCCTCGCTCGACGACGACGTGATCTGGTCGCGCAAGCGGGTGCGCCTGGTGCATCGCTACCACGCCCCGGGCGACCTTGAGAGCCGCCAGCCGCTGACCGACGGGTCGCCGCTGCCCCGCCTCGACCAGATGGTCTCGTGCCGGGCCTGCGGTCTGCTCTGCTACTCCGAGGCGCCGCTTTCCACCGACCGCTGCATCGGCGCCTGCCCGCGCTGCGGCAAGCGGCTGCAGCGGCGCAAGCCCGACAGCCTGCGGCGCACCGCCATCTTCCTGTTCTGCGCCATGATGCTCTACATCCCGGCCAACCTGTTCTCGGTGATGACCATCATCAAGCTGCACCGCGGTGGCGGGCACACCATCCTCGAAGGCGTGCGTGAACTGTATGAGGCGCAGATGCTGCCCCTGGCGTTGCTGGTGTTCTTCGCCTCCATCACCGTGCCGGTGCTCAAGATCGTGAGCCTGCTGCTCATGTGCCTGTCCATCCAGTTCCGCTGGCGCTGGGCGCTGGCTGACCGTACGCGGCTGTTCCGGATCGTCGATTTCATCGGACGGTGGTCGATGATCGATGTCTTCATGATCTCGATCCTGGTTGCGCTCGTGCAGTTCGGACCGCTGGCGCAGGTCACCGCGGATGGTGGCATGCTCGCCTTTGCCTCGGTCGTGGTGATCACCATCGCGGCCGCCAACAGCTTCGATCCACGCCTGATGTGGGATGCGGTCGGGCTGAACGACCCGGGTCTGGCCAGGCAGCCTGTCGCGATGCCGACCCGCAGCGTGGAGCCAGCCGAGGCGTGAGTGGGTCTTCAGGTGACGACAGTCAGGCTCCCCAGGCGCCCACGCCAGAGGCCCAGTCGCGGCCGATCCGCTTCTCCCTGATCTGGCTGATCCCGATCGTGGTGCTGGCGATCGGCGCCTATCTGGGCTGGACGACCATTTCCCGCCAGGGGCCGGAGATCACCATCCAGTTCGACAGCGCCGACGGCATTACGGTCGGCCAGACCCAGGTCAAGCACAAGGCGGTAGGGCTGGGCACGGTGCAGGGGCTCGAGCTGAGCCGCGACCTGCAGCACGTGGAGGTGCGGGTGCAGATGAGCGCCCAGGCGCGGCCGCTGCTGACCGACCACGCCAAATTCTGGGTGGTGCGTGCCCGACTTAGCGGGGCCAGCGTCAGCGGCCTGGAGACCCTGATCTCGGGGGCGTTCATCGCCATCGATCCCGGCGCTCCGGGAGGCACGGCGCAGACCGACTTCAAAGGGCTCGACGCGCCGCCGGGCGTGCGCTCCGACGAGCCGGGCAGCACCTTCACGTTGCACACCGGCACGCTGGGCGCGATCACCGAGGGTTCGCCGGTCTTCTTCCGCGACGTGACCGTGGGCGAGGTGCTGGGCTACCGCATGCCGCCCGACGGGCACGGCCCGATCCCGGTGCAGATCTTCATTCGCGCACCCTACGACAAGTTCGTCCGCCAGGACACGCGCTTCTGGGACGTCTCTGGGATCAGCGTCGGGTTCGACAATGGCGGCCTGCGCGTGCAGCTCGAATCGCTGCAGGCGCTGATCACCGGCGGCGTGGCGTTCGGCCTGCCGCAGCGCCAGCGCGCCAAGAACGTGCCGAGTGCCGCGCCCAACTCGAGCTTCACCTTGTTCTCCAGCCAGGAGGCCGCCGACAGCGCCAGCTACCACGAGCGCTACCACGTCGTGACCTATCTGAAGAGCTCGGTCGCGGGTCTCGCCGTCGGCAATCCGGTCGATATGTTCGGCGTGCAGGTCGGCAGCGTGTCGGGGGTCAAGTTGATCATCGGCCGCGACGGCGAGGCGCGGGTGAGGGTGGAGATGGAGGTGCAGCCCGAGCGCGTGCTCTCCGAAGACCAGGTCAAGAAGCAGTCCTTCTTCCAGGTCACGCAGGCACTGGTCGATCACGGCATGCGGGCGACGACCGACAGCGCCAGCCTGATCACCGGGGCCACGATCATCTCCTTCACCTTCGTGCCGAACGCACCGCCGGTGAAGCTGACGATGGAGGGCGACGCGGTCGTGGTGCCCGGCCAGGGCGGCGGCCTGAGCGGCATCACGGACGCGCTGTCGCAGGCCTCGGCCAAGCTCGCCGCCCTGCCGATCCAGCAGATCGGTGACAACCTCAACAACCTGCTGGCACACGCCGACGCGACGGTGGCCAGCCCGGAGCTGACCCAGTCCCTGGTCGAGCTGCACAGCACGCTTGCCAATCTCAGCCGCCTGAGCAACGAGGCCAGCCGCGGCCTGCAGCCCTTCCTGCAACGCCTGCCGCAGATCTCGGACGAGCTGCAGCAGGCGGTGACCAATGCCAACGCAGCACTGCAGTCCTATGGCGGCAACTCCGACTTCCATGCCGACCTGCAGCAGACGTTGGACCAGCTGAACGAGACGGCCCGTTCGGTCCGCTCGCTCGTCGACTTCCTCAAGCGCCACCCCTCGTCCCTGATCTTCGGCCGCAGCCAGCCGTGAGGAGCCGATCATGACCCACCTCACGCTGTCCGGTCCGCAGGCAGGCGGGCCGACGCGCCGCCGCCTGCTCGCAACAGGCTGTGCCGGGGGATTGCTGGCGCTGGCGCGCTGCGGGAGTGCTGATCCGGCCTACTACACGCTCGCACCCTGGCCCGGCACGCCGCTGCCGGGGCCGGCAGTCTGGGTCGAGGTCCACACGCCGAGTGTCGCCGCCTTCCTCGATCGCGACAACATCGTGCGCGAGGATGCGGGCGACCGGCTGAAGCTCGCCGCCGACTCGGCCTGGGCCAGCCCGCTCGACCAGATGATCGGCCGGGCGCTCGCCCTGGACCTGGCAAAGCGCCTGCCTGGCAGCAGCGTCTACACCCAGGCCGGCGGCCTGCAGGGCAAGCCGGACATCGTCGTCGAGTCCGACGTCTCGAGGTTCCTGCGCGACCGGGACGGGCAGGCGGTGCTTGAGGCGACGCTGTCGGTGTTCCGCCACGGCCAGCCGCTGCGCGCCGAGCCGGTGCGGCTGACCCGCGTCCCGGCGGACCAGACCACCGGCGCCCTGGTGTCCGCGCTCAGCGCCCTGGTCGGTGCGCTCGCCGACCGCGCGGCCCGCGACGTGCGCGATCTCGGGTCGGCGCCGTAGGGCAGGCCCCGCCCCGGCGCAACCGCGCGGGCGGGGTCAGGAGGCGGTCTGCAACGTGCTGGCGATCGCGTCCGGTCCTCACGGATCGGCCGGTCCCGGGGACGCTGAGACTGGGTTGGAGCGGCTCGGGTGCCGTGCGGCCCGTCCGCCCGCGTCGGGCGGCTGGCGCGGCGGCTAGGGCCGCCTGCCAGCCGCGCGGTGTCAGACCCGGCCGCGCGGTGTCAGACCTTCTCGACCTGGTTGTATTCCAGGTCGACCGGGGTCGAGCGGCCGAAGATCGAGACGCTGACCTTGAGCCGCCCCTTCTCCTCGTCGACCTCCTCGACCGTGCCGTTGAAGCTGGTGAACGGCCCGTCGGCGACACGCACCTGCTCGCCCACCTCGAACTGCACGGACGGACGCGGACGTTCCACGCCTTCCTGGGTCTGGCGCATGATCCGCTCGGCCTCGGCGTCGCTGATCGGCGAGGGCCGGGTGCGGCTGCCGAGGAAGCCGGTGACCTTCGGCGTGTCCTTGACAAGGTGCCAGGCGTCGTCGGTGAGCTCCATCTTCACCAGCACGTAGCCGGGGAAGAACTTGCGCTCGGCATTGACCTTCTGGCCGCGGCGCACCTCGACGACCTCCTCGGAGGGGACCAGCACGTCATCGAAATGGTCGGCCAGACCCTTCTGGTCGGCCTGCTCCTTAATCTGCTGGGCGATCTTCTTCTCGAAGCCGGAATAGACATGCACAACGTACCAGCGCTTTGCCATGACCTCGCTCAGCCTCCCAGCCCGAACAGGGAGCGCACCCCCAGGCCGATGATCCAGTCGACGATGAAGAAGAAGACCGCGGTGAGTGCCGCCATGGCCAGCACCAGCCCGGTGGTCACCATCGTCTCGCGCCGCGTCGGCCAGGTGATCTTGCCGACTTCGGCGCGCACCTCACGGACAAACTTCGCTGGACTCACCGCCACGACGCACCCAACCTCAAATCCGCATTCCTGACCCGCCCCGGACGGAGCGGATCTCTACACCGGGAACCGCGCGGGCGCGACGCCGACGCCGCAACGGACTCGTCGGCACGCGAGTGGCAGGGGTGGAGGGTCTCGAACCCGCAACCTCCGGTTTTGGAGACCGGCGCTCTAGCCAATTGAGCTACACCCCTGCATCGCCGCTCCCGCCGTCTCCGCCTGCCCTTGCCTGGAAGATCCGGGCCTGAGCGATCCGGCAGACACGAACGGACGGCCGTGCGAACCCGGCGCAGGGGGCGTAGAGAAACTGACCCGCCTGCAAAGTCAAGAGCCGCCCAGTCGGCCACTTCGGCCGGCCCGCCAGCGGCGGGTCGCGCAACGGGCCCGACGGCACGCGGAAAGCCGGCCTCGAGGGCGTCGGCCGCGGGTGCAACCACGCCCGGCCAACCCGACCTCGGCAGAGCAGACCACGGGCGAGCCGACCTCGTGCAAGGCCGCCGGGAAAGGCCGGGCTTGCGAAAACTCCGGGGGCGGGTCTAGAGAACCATCCGGCCGGCCGTGAGGCCGCGCGGCGGATGCGGGCGTAGCATAGTGGTAATGCTCCAGCCTTCCAAGCTGGCTAGGAGGGTTCGATTCCCTTCGCCCGCTCCAGCCGCCGCCGGTGCGTGCCGCCCACGTCCCCGCTGCGAAAGCCGTCCATGAGTGTCCTCTGGTGCCAGGGCATGTTCGCGTCGGGTTCCACCTGGCTGTTCAACGTGGCGCTCGCCGTGTCGGGCGCGCTCGAGCCGCGCCTGCCGGTGCGCGGCCGCTTCGTCTACGGCCTGCGCGATGCCGACGGGCTCGGCGCGCCGGGGCTGCGCCACGTGGTCAAGGCGCATCAGGCGCCCGGCGGGCTCGATCAGGTGGCCGCACGGTCGGACGCGATCATCGTCACCCTGCGCGATCCGCGCGACGCGGTCTGCTCGCTCATGCAGTACCAGGGCTTCTCGTTCTACCGCGCCCTGTTCAACGTCCGCCTGGCCGCCGAGGCCTGCTACCGGCTGGCGCTGTCGCCGCAGGCGGTGGTGCTGCACTACGAGCGCGGCTTCGTCGACGACCCCGCCACCCTCGACGGCATCGCACGGCATCTCGGCGGCGCGATCACCCCGCCGGTGCGCGACGCGATCTTCGCCGACCACCGGCGCGAGGCGGTCGAGGCCAGGATCCGCGGCCTGGCGGCACTGCCCACCGCCGTCACCGGCCGTGACGGCGACCTGTACGACCTCGCCACCCACTGGCACGGCCACCATGCCGGCCGCAGCGGCGAGACCGGCCGCTGGCGGCGGCTTCTGTATCCCGCCCAGGCGGTGGGCGTGGAGACCGCACTCGGCGACTGGATGGCCTGCTTCGGCTATCGCGCGGAGGCGCTGACCCGCGCGCAGGAGGCGGCCGACATGCCGGCCTGACGAGGCCGGTCTGGCAAGACCGAACGCTGGCATACCGATTGCAAACCGCCCCCGATGTCGTCGGCGGAGAGCCAAGGTGCGTAGGGTCGAGCTTGGCGTGTTCATGCCGGTGGGCAGCAACGGCTTCCTGATGTCGAAGGCCGCCCCGCGCTACGCGCCCACCTTCGCCCTGCAGCGCGAGATCGCCGAGATCGCCGAGGCGATCGGCCTCGACTACCTTTTCTGGATGGGCAAGTGGATGGGGTTCGGCGGCGAGACCGGCTTCTGGCAGGAGACGATCGAGCCGATCGGCACCGCCGCCGCCATCGCCCCGCTCACCCGCCGGCTCAAGCTGTTCTCCACCATCAACCCGCTGCTCTACCACCCGGCGGTCGCCGCCAAGCTGATCGCGACCGTGGACCAGATCAGCGGCGGACGTTTCGGGATCAACATCGTCACCGGCAACACGCTCGAAGAGATCGAGCAGATGGGCCTGGTGCCGCCGGGCTATGGCGACTACCGCTACGAGTACGCGCAGGAATGGATCGAGGTGGTCAAACAGCTCTGGTCGCAACCGCGCACCGATTTCGACGGCCGCTTCTTCCATCTGCGCGGCTGCGTCTCCGACCCCAAGCCGGCAAGCCGCCCTTATCCCACCATCGTCTCGGCCGGCCTGTCCGACGAGGGCCTGGCCTTTGCCGCGCGCCATTCCGACTACCAGTTCGTCGGCCTGCGCGCGGCGGAGATCCGTCGCGTCAAGCAGCTCGCCGCCGAACAGGGACGCAGCGTGCAGGTGGTGACCAGCATGCTGCTGCTGCACGGCGACACGGACGCGGCAGCGCGGGCGCGGTTCGAGACGCTGCGCGACAACCTCGACGTCGCGGCGGTGGACAATCTTGTCGCCTCCTTCGAGCGCGACGGGCGCGAGTCCTACAAGGACCGCACCGCCTATCTGCGCGCGCCGACCATGATCGGTTTCGGCGCCGGCCATCCGGTGGCCGGCTGCCCGGACAGCATGGCCGAGCGGCTGGCGGAACTGATCGTCGAGACCGGTCTGGACGGCGTCCAGTTCACCTTCGAGGACTTCCCCCGCGACCTGCGCCGCTTCGGCGAGCAGGTCCTGCCGAAGCTGAAGGCGGCACTCGCCCGCCACGACATCGCGACCGGCGCGCCCGCCTGACGCCAGCCCCTTCCGCCGAGCACGCTCCATGACCCGCAAGATGCATATCGGCTACGATCTTTCCTGGAGCCATCTGGAAGGCCGCTGGCGGCTGCCGGGCTCCTGGTCGCACGCGATCTTCCCCGACATCCGCATCTACAACGAGATGGCGCAGATCGCCGAGCGCGGCCTGCTCGATTTCCTGTTCTTCGGCGACGGCACCGGCATTCCGTCCACCTGGCAGGGCCGGATCGACGACGCGGTGAAATGGGGCGTCGGCTGGCCGCGCCAGGACATGAGCCCGTATATCGCGGTGATGGCCCAGGCGACGCGCCATATCGGTTTCGGCCTGACCTATTCATCGACCTTCCTGCACCCGTTCTATGTCGCCCGTCTGCTCAATTCGCTCGACCATGTCAGCGGCGGGCGGATCGCCTTCAACGTCATCGCCTCGTCGCGGCGGGCGGATGCGGCCAATTACGGCTTCGACGAGCTGATGGAGCACGACCTGCGCTACGAGCGCATGGAGGAGTTCATGGCCGTCTGCGACAAGCTCTGGAACAGCGTGGCACCCGACGCGCTGCTCTGGGACCACGCGAGCGGCATCGTCGCCGATCCGGGCAAGGTGGCGGCGATCAACCATCGCGGCACGTTCTTCAACGTGCGCGGGCCGCTCGCCTGCGTTCCTTCGCCGCAGGTCAAGCCGGTGGTGATCCAGGCCGGCGCCTCGCCGCGCGGCATACGCGCCTCGGCCAGCTTCGCCGAGCATGTGTTCGCCGCCAGCACAGGGCTCGAAGGCCAGGTGCGCCATCGCACGGCGCTGGACGCCGCACTCCGCGCGCAGGGCCGTGATCCGTCACGGGTCGGCATCGTCTGGGACACGGTGCTGATCGTGGGCGAGACCGAGGCGGAGGCGACGCGCCGGCGCGAAAGCCTGCTCGACGCCATCCCGCTCGAGGCGGTCGGCGCCTTCGTCTCCCACCAGGTGGGCTACGACCTGTCGCGACTGCCACCCCGCTTCACGCTCGCCGAGATCAACGCGGAGATCGTCCGCTCCAACGCCTCGCCGATGACCCTGATGCACATGGCGCACGGCATCGATCCCGACATCACCATCAGCCGCGACGAGCTGTTCGAGACCGTCCGCCGACGCGCCGTCTCGTACGACCAGGCTGTCGCCGGCGACGCGCGCCAGATCGCCGACCATCTCGAGGAGATCTTCATCGCCACCGGCGAGCGCGGCGGCTTCATGATCGCCCATCCACCCGGCGTGCCGCGCGATCTGCTCAACGTGGTGGATTTCCTGATCCCCGAACTGCAGCGCCGCGGCCGGTTCCGGACCCGCTACGAAGGCCGCACCCTGCGCGAGAACCTGGAAGCATGAACGCCACACCGAACGCCACGCGCGACCCTGGCCGCAAGCTGCGCATCGCCCATCTCGCCGGCCCCAACGCCACCATCACCAACACCCCGCCGCTGGTCACCTCCAACAAGGCGCGCGCCGCCCACGACCTGCCGCTGTTGCGCGACGCCGCCGGGCAGCCGCAGCGTTTCGACCCGTTGCGTCCGCAACGCCTGGCCGCACCCGTCACGGTCTATGTCGAGCAGTTCTCCGCCCATCCGCTCGAGGCGGACGCGTCTGAACTCTATGGCCCGCCCGACGGCTATCTCGACGCTGCGGGCCGGTTCTCCGCCGAGCCGCGCGGGCCGGGCGACCGGCCGGTCTACCGTATCGAGCTCAGCCCCGAGGACGGGCTCTACCCGATGCCCTACATGGCCCGCCAGCGCGACGGCAGCGCCTGGGAGCATGACGGCACCGGCCCGCGCGTGTCGCGCGAGCAGAGCCGCCAGCCCTTCATGCCGGACGGCGAGCGGCTGTTCGAGGAGACCGACCGGTTCGGCATCGACGTGCATGGCCACGGCAACGTCATCGGCCGGCTCGCCGAGATCGCGTTCTTCCGCACCGGCCCATCGGGCGGCTACAGCCGCGGACGGGACGGCGGTGCGCCCGAGATCGCCGGACGCGACTTCTTCCCCTACCGGCCGCCGCACCTCAACGCCTCGCCCGGCCGCGCGGCACTGGCCCGCATCACCAACCAGGTCCGCCGCATCCTCGAAGGCAGCGACTTCGACGGCGCGATCTGGACACAGGGAAGCCCGCGCATCGAGGAGACGGTCTACTGGTTCAATCTCTGCCTCGACATCCGCATCCCGCTCTGCGGCAACGCCTCGCAGCGCTATCACGGCCAGATCAGCCATGACGGGCCGAAGAACCTGGCCGACAGCGTCGAGTGGATCGCCTCGCGGGTCTGGGCCGACGCGGACGGCAGCAACCGCGCCGGCGTGGTGATGGTGCAGGACCAGCGCGTGTTCGCCGCCCGCGACGTGGCCAAGCTCGATGCCCGGCCCGGCGGCTACGCCGCCAGCGGCGGCCATGGCGGCATCCTGGGTGCGGCCGGCGGCGGCACCGGCTCGGTGCTGCGCTACGTGCCGGCCACCCTGCATACCTACCGCTCCGAGCTGCTGGTCAGCCGGCTGCCGCACAGCGTGGCGGGGCTGGCGCGCGACGCGGCGGGGGCGCTGCAGCCGGTCACGGTCGCGGTGCGCGACGCGGCCGGCGACCTGGTCGAGGCGGCGATGCCCAAGGTCGCCATCGTCAAGGACGCCTCCTATGTCGAGGACGACGAGACGGGCGATCCGACCCAGGAGGTCGATGTCGCGGCCTTCCTCGCCCACATGCCGAGCGTCTCGCCGCTCTCGGGCTTCGTGCTCGAGGGCCTGTCGCCCTATGGCAAGGCGGCCGCCACGTCGAAGACCCGTGCGCTGCTGCACGCCGCCTGCTCGGGCTTTCCGGTGGTCAATGTCGGGCGCGGCAACACGGAAGGCTTCGCCATCGCCGGCGGCCCGTTCATCGCCGGCTCCAACCTCACCGCCACCAAGGCACGCATGCTGCTCATGCTCTGCCTGCTGAAGTTCGGCATGTGGCCGGCCGCTTCCAATCCGGCAGCACCCACGCCGGACGAGATGGCCGCCATCGTGGCCGCCCGCGACGCCTACCAGCGCATCTTCGACACCCACTGAGCCAGGGCGGCGGCTGGCGGCGCGGGACCGAGCCCACTATCTCTCGCCCGTGGTTCGGGGGGAGGCGATGGGCGCAGCAACACTCGAGTTCGGACTGGACACGTTCGGTGACGTGACCGACGATGCGGCCGGCAGGCCCACGCCGCAGCCGCAGGTGATCCGCGAGGTGGTGGCGGAGGCGGTGCTGGCCGACCGGCTCGGGCTTGATGTCTTCGGCGTGGGCGAGCACCACCGCGCCGATTTAGCGATCTCCTCGCCGGAGATGGTGCTGGCCGCGGCAGCCGGGCGGACGGGCCGCATCCGGCTTGCCTCCTCGGTCACCGTGCTCAGCTCGGACGATCCGGTGCGCGTCTTCCAGCGCTTCTCGACGCTCGACGCGGTCTCCGACGGACGCGCCGAACTGATCGTCGGACGCGGCTCGTTCACCGAATCCTTCCCGCTGTTCGGCCTGCCGCTCGACCAGTACGAGGCCTTGTTCGAGGAGAAGCTCGCCTTGCTCGCAGCGCTGCGCCGCGAGGCACGGGTGAGCTGGCAGGGGCGGCTGCGCGCGCCGTTGCACGACCAGGCGGTGTTCCCGCGCACCGCGCGTCCGCTGCCGACCCGGGTAGCCGTCGGTGGCAGCCCGGAGTCGGTGGTGCGCGCGGCCCGCCACGGCCTGCCGGTGGTGCTGGCCATCATCGGCGGCGACCCGGCCCGCTTCCGGCCCTACGGCGAGCTGTTCACCCGCGCGCTGGCCGAGTTCGGGCAGGGGCCGCTGCCACTCGCCGTGCACTCGCCCGGCCATGTCGCGGCCAGCGACGAGGAGGCCCGGGCGCGCTTCTGGCCGCACTACCGCGCCATGCACGACCGGATCGGTGCCGGGCGCGGCTGGCCGCCCTTCAGCCGCGAGGCCTACCTGCACGAGATCGAGCGCGGCTCGCTCTATGTCGGCAGCCCCGAGACGGTGGCGCGCAAGATCGCGCGCACCGTGCGCCTGCTCGGCATCGCCCGCTTCCAGCTCAAATACAGCGCCGGCAGCCTGCCGCACGCTCTGATGCTCGACTGCATCGAGCGCTACGCTGGCGAGGTCAGGCCCCGGGTTCAGGCACTGCTGGACGAGGCGATGGGCTAGGGTCTGGACTCATAACCAATAACTGATGGCAGCGGCGAGGTAGACGGTGCTGGCGAAGTTTGTCGCGAGC
>Ga0080006_1157778_pt1 | contig 23894 bp, 22 predicted proteins | sample RS3BMetagenome_FD_69209 | JGI IMG/M metagenome (GOLD analysis project Ga0080006, IMG submission 69209) | Ferric oxide microbial mat and aquatic microbial communities from Rainbow Spring, Yellowstone National Park, USA - RS3B (SPADES... ...
CGATTTGCTGGTCAATCTGGGCCTCCAGCTCTTTGAGCTTCCCCTGCCGGGCAGTATTGTAGCGGGCATTATTGGCCAGCACCCGCGTACCGTCCGAACAGACCTGATTCAGACACGCCACTCCCATACCCCGTGCCAGCAGGATGATTTGCCGAAAAGCCAGCTTTAATTCCTTGTCAAAGCGGGTGCGGAAGTTCGCAAAGGTGCTATGGTCAATCTCCCGCCCCTCCACCAGCCACAAAAAATCCATGCGATTCCGGCAGGCATCCTCCAGCTTCCGGCTGGAGCGGATGCTCAAGGTCAGCCCGTAGAGAATGGCCCCGGCTACAATCCGCGGATGGATGGGAGGCTGCCCGGCCAGAAGGAAGTACCGGGATTCCCAGGCGGACCAGTCCATCTGACGCAAGACTTCATCGACCAGCCGTACGGAATGGTCCTCGCTGATGGCGGCATCCAAGGTGGGCGAGAATAAGACGACCTGATCACGAATAAGGGGGGCTTGGTTCCAGCGCTTCATGGTGTAACGTCTCCAGCAAACGACAGGGAGAAGTATACCATAATAGTTGTAGTGATGCAAATGACTACACTACTAAATTCAATAATTCCGCAACCATGAATTACGCCGGGCGGTGGCGGAAATGTAACCGTGGTGCCGGGCTGATGCCGATGCCGGGACGCCGGGGATATCCGGGGGGGCATAGCAAATGCCGTGCCGATTAAATCGACAGGCCCCGCGCCGGGATATTATTCAGTGTTGGGCAGTATTGATCAGTAGATTCAGTACTGACCAGTAGATTCGACATTGGGTAGAATTTATCAATAATTTCAGTTTTATCGGTCACGATCCCGTCACGAGCATCAACGAACAGACGACAAACAATGGCCAATGATCAAATATCAAAGACCAAATGAGAATGAACTGTTATGATGTATATCAATGTTTTTGATCAGTGATCAGTGATTATTGTCAGCCGTTCCTCCCCCTACCTCCACTACCTCCCTGTGCGATATATCCCCCTCGTATCCGTGTGATCCGGTGCAAGAAGTTTACCCCGTGCGCGCCGGGGTGGCTAATGGTCGTCGTAAAATCCGTGCCACAATCCATCCAATCCTTCGCGCCGTGCAATGATTTTTGCGTAACGTTTTCCGAAACAATCCCAAAAAAAGGCGTGCCATCCGTCGCCCTGTGGATCGTCGTCCCCCGTCGCTAATCTGGGAAATCTGCGCAATCTGCGGATGAGAAAAGTCCTCCCCTCCCTCCGCCACCGGATTTTATCCCGATGACCTCTGCTTTTTAAACGAGGTCGGGATGTGAATCCGTCGTTTCGTAGTTTATCCCGATGACCTCGGCTCAAATACGCGTAATCGGGATGGTGAACTTTCCCGGTGAACTTTTCCAGTTTAGCGTTGCTCGTTGCTCGTTAGTGTTGTTCGTTGCTCGTTAGTTTCGCTCGTTGTTCGTTGTTCGTTATTCGTTGTTCGTTGCCCACTGACCACTGTAAACTAGGTTCTAGGTTCTAGGTTCTAGGTTCTAGGTTCAAGATTCCAACTTCCAGCTTCTTCCTAACTTCTAACTCCTAACTCCTTGCCTGGACGCCACTTACGCTCCTTGTGAAAAAAATATTAAAGTTTTTCTTGACATCGCGGCCAAAATGTCGTACACTCTTCTTCGGCTAATGGAGTGGCCGAGAGAGCCTCACGAACATCGAGAGAGTGCGGCATCTCTGATGAGCAGGAATTTAGCTTACTTTAGCTCAACAGGCTTGGTGCTGGTGCTGATTAATTTCGGTAATCGGTTCCTGCTGAGGTTGTTCTGTGGTGCACCGGAACGACGGACAGCAGTTGCCGAATAGCTGAAAATTAATTATTTGCCAATACCAAGCCCGGAACGATGGATTTTCTCCTGATTTTACAGTTGAATTGTTTCAACTGTGCGGGTGGATACTCCGCAAGGGATTTATTTGGGGCAGGTTGCGGAAGTTGTTGAGAGCAGCTCGTTTCCCAAAAATCAAGAAAGGAATGCTGTTTATGAAAAACACTTTTGGAAAAATTGGTCTCGGTCTCGCGGGGGCAGTTGCCTTCGCGGGACTGATGTCTGCGGGAGTCCCGTTGGCTGAAGCACAATTGGAATTGGTACCAGCCCCTGGCGGTACGTTATCCAACGCTAATCCCCAATACGTTCAATCTGGCAGCGATTGGATATACACCTATACGCTGGCGATCGTCAATCCCACCGGGAGTGCATCGAATTTCACGGTCTCGGCCAACGGAACCCTTGGTAGCTTGAATACGGTCGGTGGGTCGAACCCCCCGGGTGGCGTTGCGGATCCGGGCGGTTATGCTAACAGTGCCTTCCAAATCCAAGATTTCTACGGTTACGACCCGGTGGCACAGGGTAGCCTTGACCCGCTGGGTCAACTCTACACTTCGGCAGCCGGTACCACCAGTATCAATACTTCGGGGAGCTGGGAATTGTCAGCCAGTGGTACTACGCTGAATGTTTATTGGGTCGGGGACACCGCGTCGAGTAAGGCCGGGGCCGGTTATTATGACGGTACCAGCATGACGAATACCGGTAGTGGCGGATACACGTCGGTAACTGTCGCGCCGGGCACCTCAACAACGGGAAATAACACCGTTTATCTCGGTCTTTTCCAGTTCGCTTCGACCTTTGGCCCAGGCAACCTTACGACTCCGCCGATTTATAACTTCAACTCGTCGTTAAATGTTGGAACTTCAACTACAGGCACCGGCGGAACTAGGACGCAAGGCAACCCACAACAGGTCGACGTCCCGGTGGCGGCTCTTCCCGCCGCTTTCTGGCCGGGTCTTTTGACCTTGGGTGGAATGGCTGTGGTTGGTGGGCTTCGCCTGCGTCGCCGCACGGTCTGATTTGATCTGATTTTAGTGCATCAGAATCAGGAAAATCATAAAAAATAATTAAGCCGGGCCTATCGCGCAAGCGGTAGCCCGGCTTTTTCTTTTTCAATATTATCAGCACGGTCTGTGACAGATTCTGCAACTTTTTAGCGCCGTTGCGTATGGGTCTGCCAATTTTCGTGGCGGCCCCTAAAGCGAAGAAGCCTCATAATTTATTTGTTTATTTGTGTCCGCGCTATTAACCGCATCTTCCGTCTGAATTAAAAATATGGGAATCTGATGTCGTCACAAGAACAAGGAGTTGACGATGACAATCTTTTGCACGCCGTATTGCTTCATAGCCTGTGCTCCAATCTCGGTGTCACCTGTAACCCAAAACCTCGGCTGCAGAAACCGCCGCAGGCTCCTGCAAATTATTCATTTTTGCGATTACTGGAATTTTTTCGCGGAACGCAGATAATAAGGGGCTTGGATTTTTTGCGGCATCGGTCGCTGGTTATGTAACGCATTGGAATTTACCGCATGATTGTCATTCTTAAGCCGGGGGCGGATGATGCCCTTGTGAACAATATTGTCTCACAAATTGAGGCTTTGGGCCTGCAGGCGCATCTGTCAAAAGGCCAGTTTCGCACGGTCATTGGTGTCGTGGGTGAAGAGGTCAAGGTGGATAAAGAACACCTCATGGCCATCAATGGCGTCGAACAGGTTCTGCCGATCATGCGGCCCTACAAATTAGCCAGCCGTGAATTTCATAAGGCGGATACGGTCGTTGAAATCCCCTGTCCCGGTGGTGGAACAGTCAAGGTAGGCGGCGGCCATTGCGTTTCCATAGCCGGTCCCTGCGCCTGCGAAAATGAGCAAATGGTACATAACATCGCCCGGTTCATCCGTGCTTCGGGTGCCGCGGTGCTCCGGGGCGGCGCGTACAAACCGCGCACAAGTCCCTATAGCTTTCAGGGCCACGGCGAAGATGCGTTAAAGTGGCTGCGCGACGCGGGACGGGAAAATGGCATGCCCATTATCACCGAAGTCATGGACACCCGACACGTCGCAATTATCGAAAAATACACCGATGTATTTCAAATCGGCGCACGCAATATGCAGAACTTTAATCTGCTCTTTGAAGTAGGTAAAACCCGCAAGCCCGTGCTGCTGAAGCGCGGCATGGCCGGTTCGATTCAGGAATGGCTCATGAGCGCCGAATATGTGCTGAGTCAGGGCAATCGGCAGGTCATTCTCTGTGAGCGGGGAATTAAAACTTTTGAAACCGCTCTGCGATTCACGCTGGACATATCCGCAGTGCCTGTGGTAAAAGCCAACAGTCACTTGCCGGTGATTGTTGATCCCAGTCATGCCAGTGGCGTGCGGGACTTTGTTCCGGCCTTGGCGCAAGCCGGTATCGCGGCGGGCGCAGATGGTATTATGGTCGAAGTGCATGATAATCCGGCCAAGGCGATGTGCGACGGGCCGCAGGCGCTACTTCCCGATGCGTTTGCCGATTTAATGGTAACGCTCAAAAAGATCGCCGGAGTCTTGGGAAGAGAATTTTCCGCCCCCGCGGCATTACCGACTTTGGGACATGTAACGGTTTAAGACCGACACCAACAAACCACCGCGCGGTGGCAGAAAACGCTCTGGAAAATTTAAGTCCTTGAATGGAGAATGATAAACCATGCGGAAATATTTAATTGCCGGCAACTGGAAAATGAATCTGGATCGTGCTGAAAGCGTCGATTTGGCCTCCAAAATTGTCGCCAAACTCCCCTCTCCCTGCCCGGTGGAAATCAGCGTCATACCAACGCTGGTACATCTGGAAGCGGTCAAGCACGTTCTTGGCTCAAGCGTCCAACTCGGTGCCCAAAATGTCTATTTTGAAAAAAAGGGTGCCTTCACCGGCGAAGTCAGCGTGGCGATGCTGCGGGATATGGGTGTGAAATACGTGCTGGCCGGGCATAGTGAACGGCGGCATATTTTGGGTGAAACAGACGACACCGTCGGCAAGAAGGCCCACGCCATTGTAACGGAAGGTCTGGCCGTGATTTTATGCGTTGGGGAAACACTCGAGCAGCGGCAGAATTTTAAGACCGTTGAAGTCGTGGGGCGACAACTTGATGCGGCTCTGGCGCATGTCGCGCCTGCCAGCGCTGAATCAGGCCATCTGGTTATTGCGTATGAACCGGTATGGGCCATTGGAACCGGGCTGACGGCCACACCGGCCCAAGCCCAGGAAGTACATGCGTTTATCCGAACCAAATTGACCGAAAAATATGGCCACGAAACCGCCCAGAATATTCGCATTCAGTATGGTGGCTCGGCCAAAAAAGCCAACGCCGCGGAACTCCTGGCGCAGGCCGATATTGATGGCTTATTAATTGGCGGAGCCAGCCTGATGGCGGATGAATTTATTGGTATCGTGCAGGCTGCCATTACCGCGCAACCCGGGCATTAACATAACACAGATAACAGAGCCGACGGCTCGAGGATAATACGACGCATGACAACATTTTTTTCGATATTGCTGGTACTTCTTGGCGTAGTGATGATTTTTGTCATTCTGCTGCAGCGCGGACGCGGCGGCGGCCTGATCGGTGCCTTTGGTGCCGGCGGTGGAGGTTCCGCCTTCGGTACAAAAACTGGTGACGTATTTACCACCATTACAGTGGTGCTTTTTGTGCTGTTTATGTTCCTGGCAATTGGTTTGAACTGGATGGTGCAGGGAAAAACACCTGTCGCCACATCACGTCCAGCCACAACCACGCAGGCTGCGACAACTCCAGCCACGGCAGGCCCAACAACTGCACCGACGGCGGCCAGTACCACTAGTGCCAAGCCTGCCGCCACAACTATGGCCCCGGCCAATGTTCACCCTGGCAGCAGCACAACGGCTAAAACGCCGACAACACATCCCTGAATGGGTTCGGAGTTCAGATGATCATCAGCATGACCGGTTATGGCAGAGCGAGTCTGGAAGAAGAACATTTCTTCTGCCAGGTGGAAATTCGTTCGGTTAACAACCGCTTTCTGAAAGCCTCCATTCGCCTGCCCGATGAACTCGCTGAATGTGAAGCGGACATCGACAAATTGGTGCGCCAGCAGCTTTGCCGCGGCTCGATTAATGTTACCGTTACCGTCGTATTGCCATCGGGCACAGCCGCTCCGGTGAATCGCGAAGCCGCACAATATTATCTCAAAGAAATGCAGGATCTGGCGCGCTGGGCCAAGGATTCGGCGGCGGCTGACATGACCATTGATCTGACGCAGTTGCTGCAGTTGCCCGGCGTGTGCGAATCACCCAATCGCGGGCTTGCTGAACCGGAACATCAGCATCGGCGCGATGCCATTAACCGCCTGACCGCAGATGCTCTGGCGCAGGTGGTTCAAATGCGCAAGCGGGAAGGCGAGGCACTTTGGAAAGATCTAAAAACCCACCTTGATGAAATATTCAAGGCTCTCGAAAGCATCCGGCAACAGGCTCCGCAGATCGCGCAGCAATACCATCAGAGATTGCGGGCACGGGTGATGCAACTCGTGGGCGACGCGAAGCTCTCACTTTCCGATTCGGATCTTTTAAGGGAAGTGGCTCTATTTTCCGAGCGGGCGGATATCAGCGAAGAAATTTCCCGCCTTTCCGGGCATCTTGAACATTTTCTGGCTTTGGCGGAAAAAGAAAATCAGGTGGGCCGCACGCTGGAATTTATCGCCCAGGAAATGCTCAGAGAGGCCAATACTATTGGCAGCAAGGCCAGCGACGGGCAGATAGCAAAACTCTCCATGCACATTAAGGGCATGATTGACCGAATCAAAGAACAGGTGCAGAACGTGGAATAGGGTCACATCCACAGTTTATGTGGCTTGACCCGCTTGAATACTCACCAGGCACGGATTTTAATCAATGGAAAACCGCAAAAATGGCTTGCTTCTTTTTGTGTCAGGCCCATCCGGCGTGGGGAAATCCACAGTATGTAACCGCTTGGCCAAAGATCTTCCCGCGCAATTTGCGCTTTCCGCCACCACCCGGCAGGGCAAGCCACAGGATCAATGGGGCAAACAATATATTTTCGTAAATGAGAATGAATTCAAGCAGCGCGTTGCAAATAATGAGTTTCTTGAATATGCTAAGGTGTTCGGGCATTGGTACGGAACGCTAAAGCAGCCCGTGTTAGATGCCTTGGCGGATGGCCGAACGGTGTTGCTGGAAATCGACATTCAGGGCGGTATGCAGATCGCCAAAATGTTTCCCCAGGCCGTGGGCGTATTTATACTGCCACCTGCCGAAGAGGAACTCATCCGTCGGCTCCGGGAACGCGGGCGTGATGAACCAGAGGTAATTGAAACCCGCATCCGGCAGGCCAAGCAGGAAATCGCCCAGGCCGAACAATCCGGTGCGTACCGGATTAAAGTGGTCAACCGTGTGCTGGATCAAACCATTGCTGAATTAATCAGCTTTGTTAAATCCATTCAGGCGTAATCGCCGCACTGTTGTGCCGGTTTATGCCTGCTGCATGGCCCGGTAATTGAAAATCGTCTGGCCACAATGGCCCGTTGGAATATATTCAGGAGTAACCCCCATGATCGAAGCAATTAAGAGCGATGAAATTGTACATAAGCTCGGTGGCCGTTTTAAACTTTGCGCTTTAGTACAACACCGTCTCGCCGAACTCATTGAAGGCCAGAGGCCGCTGGTCGAGCGCAATGGCCGCAGCGATATGGAAGTGGTTCTCGATGAGATTTTGCAGGGCAAAGTCAGTATCGATTTTGAAAAAAGCAATATCACAAAACCCTCTGAAGCGCTGGGACACAAATAAGCGGCATATCCGCATGGTCGGTTGATAATTCGGTCTATTGCCCTCAGACGGAAACGGATACCCGCTATGACTACCGCACGAAGAAGCATTCTGGTGTGTGTGTGCGGGGGAATTGCCGCCTACAAAGTGTGCCATGTTGTCAGCCAATTGGCACAACGCCAATACAGCGTAGACGTAGCCATGACCGCGGAATCGCTCAAATTTGTCGGTTCTCTGACGTTTGAAGCGCTATCCGGTCGTCCGGTACACACCGACCTGTGGGACAATCCCGACAGCCAGGACCCGCAGCACATTCAATTGGCACAAAAAGCCTCGCTTATTCTTGTTGCGCCCACAACGGCCAATATGATCGGAAAAATCGCCCATGGCCTCGCCGATGACCTGGTAAGCACATTGCTTTTGGCGGCGGAACCGGAAAAGTTGATCCTGGCCCCCGCGATGAATGAACAGATGTGGAATAATCCGGCGGTTCAGGCCAATGTCGCGCTGCTGCGTTCCCGAAATATTGCCATGATCGGCCCGGAGTCCGGCTGGCAGGCCTGTCGCACGCTAGGTGTCGGTCGTATGAGCGAGCCTGACGCCATTATTCAAATGGTTATGGCCCGCGCACCGATTGCCTGAGCACACCTTTCGCTCTTGGCCATCAGGCAGTGAGAAGCAAAATTCGGCCTGTCCTGTTAGAATGCCCCGTTCGAGTTTGGTTAGCAGGAGTTACGCGCATGACATCGCGTGAGATTCGCAAGCAATTTATTGATTTTTTCACCCAGCAAAATGGCCATACGTTTGTGCCGTCAAGTCCGGTGGTCCCGCATGACGATCCAACATTGTTGTTTACCAATGCGGGTATGAATCAGTTCAAGCCTTATTTTCTTGGCACGGCAACGGCTCCGTGGAAACGTGCGGCCAACACCCAAAAGTGCATTCGCGCCGGTGGTAAGCACAACGATCTCGATGATGTTGGCCGATCACGCCGCCATCACACCTTTTTTGAAATGCTCGGCAATTGGAGCTTCGGTGACTATTTCAAGGCCGGTGCCATTGAAATGGCCTGGAAACTGTTAACCGAGGTCTGGCAGATTAATCCACTGCGATTGCATGTAACCGTCTACGCGGGCAATCCTGCCGATAATGTACCGGCCGATGACGAAGCGGCCCGGCTCTGGAAACAGATCGCCGGGTTACCCGATCATCATATCCACCGATTTGTGGATGATAACTTCTGGGAAATGGGCGAGACCGGTCCATGCGGCCCCTGCACTGAAATTTTTATCGACCGCACACCGGATATGACCGGCGGCCCCCAGGTCAACGGAACCGACCCGCGCGTGATGGAAATATGGAATCTGGTATTTATTCAATACAACCGTGGTGCCGATCGCAAGCTCACCGCCCTGCCGTCGCAGCATGTAGATACGGGCATGGGATTGGAACGAATCTGCCAGGTGTTGCAGAATAAACATGACAACTATGCAACCGATTTATTTGCCCCGCTTTTCAACGCCATTGCCGAGCTTTGTGGCAAGCACTACACCGGCGTATTTCCAGATCTGGATCAAGGCTCCGGTGAAGAATCAAAAAATCCGGCCCTGGCAGCCGATATCGCCTTCCGCGTTATTGCCGATCATATTCGCTGCCTGACCTTTGCGCTTACCGATGGTGCCGTTCCCGGAAATGATGGCCGCGGCTATGTGCTAAGACGAATCCTGCGCCGCGCGGTGCGTTTTGGCCGTCAGAATCTGCAACTGCGCGAACCATTTCTGCATCAACTCGTTCCGGTGATTGTCAGCACCATGAGCGACGCGTTTCCGGAATTAGCCAAAAATCCCGCACATGTCGCCGCTATCATCGAAGATGAAGAGCGGAGTTTCAGCCGCACCTTGGATCGTGGATTGGAATTGTTCCAACTCGCCGCCGATGAAGCCCGCGCTGAAAAGCGGCAGCGCACGATCATCTCCGCCCAGAACGCCTTCAAACTGCACGACACCTTTGGATTCCCCATTGATCTCACGCAGATAATGGCGCAGGAGCAGAACATGGGTGTGGATATCCATGGCTATGAACAGCTCATGGAGCAGGCCCGGGAAAAGGCCCGCGCCGGTGGAAAAGCGACTCAATCCAACGTGTCAGATCTGCCACCGGAAGTCCTGGCCGAACTGCCGCTGCTTCACGTTAAACCAACCGACGATCATGCCAAATATGAACATAAGCCCCTGCGCACGCGCGCGGCCGCCATTTGGGATGGACATCGCCTGCAGGAATCCATTACGGCCAATGAATCCGGCACCGTCGCGATAATTCTTGAAAAGACTAACTTTTATGCCGAAATGGGCGGCCAGATCGGTGATCAGGGTGAAATAAAAACCGACTCGGGTGCCACATTTATTGTGGAAGCGGCGCGGCAGCTTGGCGGGTATGTGCTGCACGTCGGCCACTTGAAAAATGGTAAACTGCAACGCGGCGATTCCGCCAGCGCCTCGGTCTTCAGCGCCCGGAAACGCATTGAAAAAAATCATACGACAACGCATCTGGCCAATTGGGCCTTACGCGAAACACTCGGCGATCACGTCGAACAGAAAGGCTCGCTGGTGGGCGCAGATAAACTGCGTTTTGATTTCGTGCAGCCAAAATCCCTGGAAGATCATGAATTGGAGCAAGTGGAAATGCTGGTGCGGGGCGCTATCGGCAAAAAGCTCCCGGTTTACACGCAACTCGCACCGCTGGAACAAGCAAGGCAAATACATTCGCTTCGCGCTGTATTTGGTGAAAAATATCCCCCTCTCGTGCGTGTTGTTTCAGTTGGCGTCCCGGTATCGGATTTACTGGCACATCCCGAAAACCCCGCATGGCGACAATATTCGATTGAATTTTGCGGCGGAACGCATCTGGCCAGTACCGGCGAAGCGGAAGAATTTGCCATTATTGCCGAAGAATCAGTCAGCAAGGGCGTGCGCCGCCTCGTTGCGGTTACCGGTGCCGCCGCCCAGACTGCCCGGCGCAACGCCGCCGCTGTTGAAGCACTTACCGCCTCGATTAAACAGGAAACATCGGATGATCTGGTCGCGCTGGCAAGTTCACTGCAACAGGCCAGCCGCGACACAACACTTCCCCTCATTACCCGCCGCCGCGCTCTTCACGCTGCCGCCCAAGTTCAGGAACGCATCAAACAGGAGCAAAAAAAACGCTCGCTGTCCCAGAATACTACCGATATCAACGGCACCATCGCCATGCTGCTGGATCAAGCCCAGAGTTTCGCAGACGGCAAACTCATCGTGGGACAAATGTCCGATGCGGATATCCCGACATTGCGCGCCGCGGTGGACGCAGTGAAGAAAAAGATTCACCCCGCTGCGGTTGCCATGCTGTTAGCATCCACAATTACTGAAACGGACAAACAAGGCAATCTGCTTCCACCAAAGGTAAATTTTGTTGCTTCCGTCAGCGATTCTCTGATAAACAAAATAAGTGCCGGCGACTGGGTGAAAGCCGTTGCGCCGATCGTCGGAGGAACCGGTGGAGGCCGGCCACAGATGGCCATGGCCGGTGGCAAAGATGCGCACCAGATTGAAAAAGCGATGGAAACCGCCCGAGCCTTTGCTCTTCAGCGGATGCAATAGCCCGACACGCGCAGCCTGATAAGGGGCGTGGCAATTTTTCCGGACATCCCTGGGAGCGCGGGTGTCCTCACCCGCTTAGGCCCTTTGGGAAGGTCCCGGAACGCCCCCGCAAATGCTCTGTTTTGCGGCGATTTCACACCCCGCCCGGAAAAATTGTCACGCCCCCGATCATCCGCCAACGCCAACGCGCGCACGAAGCCCCGCTCAACGATCTCTCTTTGCACCATGTACCTGCAATACACAGATATGTTGGCAGCGCTATTGATATGCCCCGCACGGCAGACCATGCTCAAGATTAATCGACGACAAGTTGCGATCTTTAAGAATTTTTAGAATCTCCGGCAACGCCTGAACCGTTGACTCCTGCGAACAGGTTTTGCGCGCTGGTTCCAGCCCGTCGTGCATTGTCACAATGTCGCCCGGTCGAATTTGTGATGTCACAATCCGGCAAATGGTGCGCGGCGATATATTCAGCGTATCCCAGGCGCGCACCCGCCAGGCAATGTATCGCATCAAACCCTTGCGCACAGCCCGTGCCTGCGGCGGTGTTTTAAATCCCATTGGCGCGCGAAACAATGCCGGCGCCCGCCCGGTAACATCCTTTAATGCCGCGCTGGTTCGCTGCAACTGCTCCAGCCAGTACGCTTCGCCATGCCATACCCCATGGTGGTCATGATCCCATGTATGATTGCCTATCGTATGCCCTTCTGCCATTATTCGCCGGACCAGTTCCGGATGCTGCCGAACGTGCGTTCCGATAAGAAAAAAACTGGCGCGTGAATTGTGCCGCTGCAATGTATCCAGCACACGATCCGTATATCCTGGCGTCGGACCGTCATCAAAAGTCAAAGCCACCGCATCGTTGCGTTCAATGGTCTTAATAACCGGCGCCACGATATGACTTCCCGAATATAGTACGCTATACCACATCGCCGCCGCGCCGGCAGCGCCAAGCCCCATCCCCCCCGCCACAAACGGGTGCCGCATAATAACTTCACTCACGACGTTCGCGCTCATCAACACTTTCGTTAAATCATGTGTATCTATGGAATCTGTGCCATTGCCGTGGCAGGATTTCGGTCAGTTAACCGCAGTTGCAGCAAGTACCGCGGAGAAGTGCCCGAAATACTCAGACCAGCCGGGCTTTCAGCCGCGTCATTGATATATGTAACAACATAATGACAATCCGATGGCGCTTTAACACACAGTTGTGTCACCAGCAAACGCTTCGACCCGAAATCAAGCCGCCAATGGAATTTATTATCATTGGCATCTTTGTACACCACGATCGGCTCAGAACCTTTAATCGCCGCCCGCCAATGCCCCTCTGGCCGTCGAAAAGCCAGGGAAACGCCCTCGCCAATGCCCCGAGCCAAAGCCACATACGACGTAGACGGCGAAAGCAAAAAGTGCGTGCCCGCCCAATTGCGGCGCAGAACAAAAACGCATCGTCCATCCACTGACTGCAACGCCAGTGTAAATCGGTACGCATTGATCAAATGCAGTTGTCCACATATCGGCATGGCTTTATTGTCGTAATCCAGCGAACCACTGAAACTTCCATCATAATGCCCGGCACCGGCGGCCACCCATGATTTTATTGCCCGCAGGGCCGGTGAATCGCTTTTCATCGCTGTGGATGGTGGCGCATTATGACACCCCGCCAGCATAGATAGCAGAATGATCGAAAGCGCTGCTGGTATGGATGCCTTGCAATTCATCACATCGCTCCCGAACCATAATAATTCCGCACCCCTTCAACCAATCCGACATTGGGGCTGTATCCCAGGATGGTTCGAGCCGCCGTAATATCAGCCTCCGTATGATTCTGAAAAAAACTGTAGGGATTATCAATATATTCCGGCTCCAGATTCGTATGCATAACACGGTTTAATTCCGCAATAATCGCGTTGAACGATTCCGATACCCCGCTGCCGATATTCAGAACGTGACACCCTTCGGCATCAAGCGCTTTGACATTAGCCTGAATGACATCCTCAATCCACACAAAATCCCGCCGTTGATTGCCGTCATGAAAAATCCGCGGACGTTTACCGGCTTTCATCTGCTGGGCCAATTGATAAATCATGGAGGCGAATTTGCCCTTATGCGACTCGCCGGGGCCATATACATTGAAATAACGTAAGCCGACAATCGGCAAGTGTGAATCCGCGTGCCACTTCGCCGCCAGACGCTCCATCGCTAATTTAGAATAGCCGTAAACATTCAACGGCGACGGCTCATCGGTTTCGCGCATCGGAGCGGGTCGATTGCCATAAGTTGCCGCCGACGAAGCCCATACCACGCGTGCCTTCCATACCATCGCCCATTGTAAAACGCTTCGGAATCGCTCGAGATTATTCTCCATCATTTTCCATTGATCTGTAACGGTCGTATCGGTAATCGACGCCTCATGGAAAATCACGTCAAATCGCCCGGCTGGCGGATTTTCGCAGCGGTCAGTGTATACGTCGCCCGTGAATTTAACCAGATTCTTAAAATCTCCAGAGGAAAAATCATCCAGCACCACAACGTTATGTCCGTGCGACATTAAATACTTCGCCAGATTTGAACCAATAAATCCCGCTCCACCGGTTACCAGAATTCGCATGTATACTCCAAAACGCTCTACCAGTATCCATAACCACAAACATCAACGTTAAGTATTATCGCGGTTGTTGCTGCGTCATACAATGCAGCGTACCAAGCCCCCAAACCAGATCCCGACAATATATCGGAATAATATGCCTGCCGGGGAAGCATTGTTCCAGAATTTTCAGTGCCTGCACATCCGCCGGATCATTGAATACAGGTACCATCACACCGGCATTGCAAATATAAAAATTGGCATAACTCGCCGGCAAACGCTGCTTTTCAAAATAGACCGGCTTGGGCAGCGGCAATTCTATGATGTCAAAGCTCCGGCCGCTGCCATCGCGCATGGCCTTTAACCGGCGAACATTTTCCACCATTCGCCGATGATTGGCATCCCGAATATTAGGCTCCACGCACACCGCAATCGCCGTTGCGCTGACAAAACGAGCCGTGTCGTCAATATGCCCATGCGTATCATCGCCAACAATTCCGCTCTCCAGCCACAAAATTTTCTCCACCCCCAGATTGTCACAGAGCTTTTCTTCCAAAACCGCGCGCGATATTCCTGGATTGCGGCACTGCACCTTGGAAAGCAGACACTCCTGTGTGGTCAGCAGACACCCCGCGCCATTGACATCAATACTGCCCCCCTCCAGAACCAGACGAACAGCTTTGCCATCCGAACCAGTCGCCGTCGGATGATGCATCGGCACGCCCAGGACTTTGGCCGCATACGTCGGCACAAGCGCGTCACGATGATAATTATCATACTTCGCCCAGGCGTTAAACAGCCAACCTAACGCGACCATGTTCGCGTTCGCATCGGCGGCTTTTTTTACAAATATCGGGCCGGAATCACGTGTCCATATCCGATCCGTTTTCAGCGGATGAAACCGAACGGAGGATAATTTTACGCCTGATTTATCGAGAATATCGCGTATCGCCGATATACCGCTCGCTGATTGCACAATAAGTTCAACCCGCTCCGCCGACGCAATATGCCGGATAATATCCGCAATAATCCAGGGAATGGGTTCAAATTTTCCCGGCCAATCCTCTTGGTTGTGCGGCCACGCCAACCACGTAGCGGCGTGCGGCGCCCACTCGGCGGGCATCTGAAAGCCTTGCTGCCGCAGTGTGCCAGCCGCGGACGTTTCACTTAATTGATTGATTGTTTTCTTTGAAGCGGTCATCAACGGTTCCGTTCTAAATAATTCCACTACATTGCATTGTTGATCAGGAAAATCGCCGGGTAATCTCAGCGTAGGCGTCCACGCGGCGATCCCGGAAGAACGGCCAATTGCGGCGAACGGTTTCCTGCAGCTTTGGATCAACTTCCGCAATAAGAATATCTTCTTTATCCACCGATCCACGTTGTAACCAGCGACCAAACGGATCACAGATAATCGAACTGCCGAAAAATTCCAGACCGCCGTCTTTCGCGCCCTCATGCCCGATCCGATTGGGCGACGCCACATAAACCCCGTTGGCAATGGCGTGCGAGCGCTGAATTGTTTGCCAGGCATCCACCTGCGCCGCACCAAATTCCGCTTTTTCCGCCGGATGCCATCCGATCGCCGTAGGATAAAACAGCACATTGACATCCTGCATGGCGGTAAGTCTCGCGCCCTCCGGAAACCATTGATCCCAGCATATCAGCACGCCAATACGTCCAAAGCGCGTCTGAAACGCCTTAAACCCCAGATCACCGGGCGTAAAATAATACTTTTCAAAGAACAATGGATCATCCGGTATGTGCATTTTCCGGTACATACCCAATTGCGTGCCATCAGCATCAATCACTACTGCCGTATTGTGATAAATCCCCGCCGCGCGCCGTTCAAATAGTGAGATCACCAGTGCCACATCAAGCTCCGCCGCTAATGTGCTGAACCGCTGAGTACTTGGTCCAGGAATTGACTCGGCAAGATCAAAAAGTTCTGTTGACTCCGTCTGGCAGAAATATTCTGAACAGAACAACTCCTGCGTACAAATGACGTTAGCCCCCCTTCGCGCGGCTTCACGAATCTGCTGCTCGGTATGATCTCTATTTACAGCGGGATCTTTTTCGCAGCGCATCTGCATAATCCCGATGGAGAATTTATCACTTGCCGGCATAATGCCTCCTTCGCACAACCAGGTCCGCCTTGCCGTCACACAGGCAAAACAAGCCGGAACAATTAGTTTGCTGATTATACGCAAAGCGTCAACCAGAGTAGAATATAAATATGATATTGCCTGGCAGGTTCCGGAGCATAATGGCATGAATCAAATGTGTAACCAAAGCCCCTTCCGAAAATTGCTTATGCCTTGCAGCCATTTATTTACTCTTTTTAACCGGTCGTTGGCCCGCTCGCTACGTCATCGGCGACCACTGCTGACGAATTTCAGCATGTTGGCCGCCTTGGTCACCGCAACAGCCGTTTGCATTTATTTGCCTTCAACCGCTGTCGCCGCGAATTCCGCTTCCACTTTTGTTGCCGGTCAAACCAGCCCGCTAAGGGATGAAATTACCCCGCAAGTTCAACAAACCGTGCGCAACGGTTTGAAATGGCTGGCGGCCCGGCAGAATGCCAACGGCTCATTTGATTCCGGTACAACTGCCATTACCGCGTTGGGCGGATTAGCCTTTATGGCCGGCGGCAATTTGCCCGGACAGGGGCAATATGCAAAAAATGTCTCTCATGCATTGCGTTATATTCTGGACCATTGCCAGCGCTCCGGCCTGATCGCCGGGCCTAATGATGCGGACCCGATGTACTCGCAGGGATTTGCCACGCTGTTTTTAGCCGAAATTTACGGCGAATCCCACGCTCCTGACCTGCATGAAAAACTGCAGCGGGCCATTCGTCTGATTATCGACGCACAAAACGCCCAGGGTGGCTGGCGCTATCAACCCGTGCCGATGGATGCAGATATTTCTGTGACTATTTGCCAGGTCATGGCCTTGCGGGCGGCGCGCGAGGCCGGCATCGCCGTTCCAAAACGCACCATCACCAAGGCCATCGGGTTTGTTCGCCGCCTGCAAAACGCGGACGGTGGATTCAGTTACATGCTCAATATGGGTGGATCCGCATTTCCGCGTTCAGCCGCGGGCGTGGCGGCATTACTTTATGCCGGCATTTATCGCGGTTCCGCTATTGGCAACGGCGTACATTACCTCATGCAGTGCCTGCCGGGAACGCCCCAAAACAATCAGGGAAATTATTTCTACGGCAACTACTATGGTACGCAGGCCATGTTTCTTGCCGGTGGAAAATTTTGGGCTAAATGGTGGCCCGCCGTCAGCGGTGATCTAATCAAGCGGCAGCAGACCGCCGGAAACTGGACTGGCGGAGCCGGCCAGAGTTACGCCACCGCCATGGCCTTAATTATTCTCCAGATTCCTGATCGCTATCTGCCGATATTACAGAAATAACATGGAGGAAACATTGAACTTCTGTCCGACTTATCCGCGTGCTTGCCTGTTCTTGGCGGCTATGGCTCTTGTTGGCATGACCCCCCTGCCGCTGCCAGCCCAAAGCCCTGCCGCTCAACATGCCGCCGCAGCGCGCTGGCGCGTACGTTTAGCCGCCCTGACGCCAACTGGCCGCATCAAAACCATCTCCTCGGCAAAAGTTATAGCCTGGACACCCACCGGCCACATCACCCTGCAAACGCCCAAAAAAAACATTAATCTGACCACCCGGGAACTTTTAAGCCTCCACCGCAGCAACCGTGCCACACGTAATACCACAAAAGCCTCTTCTGCCTGGTGGCTGCATCTTCGCACCGGTGATGTTCTGGCTGGAAATCCTACGGGTTCCCACGGCGGAGAACTTGCATTCCATTCTCGGATATTCGGAAACATAACGGTGCCATTAGATGATGTTGCGGGATTATCCCGCAAACGCAACACGCCACTTCGCACGGGTATAACCCACGACCATCTGCAATTCATCAATGGCGACAAACTCTCCGGAGCCATGCTCCGATTTCTGCCCCAGTCGGTTCAATGGCAAAGCACACTGGGAACAATCACCATCCCCTTAGCCCGCATGGAAGGCATAAATCTCGCCCAGACCCTCACACCGCCGATTTACTATGGCCCACACATTCGTATCACCTGCGCCGGTGGAACGGTGGTGACGGCCACAGCCCTGACGTGGCACCGACAAGCACTGATCCTTACAGCCCCCGCCTTACCCCCCATGAAATGTAGTGTTAACGTAATAAGCAAATTGGATATTATGGGTGGAGATATCACATGGCTTACGGATATGACTCCCCAACGCTATGTTCAAATACCGTATGTTGGAACACCATGGCGTTTGCAGACAAATATGAATTGCATCGGTCAGGCATTACGCGCCAATGGCAGGATTTTTAGACATGGTTTAGGCACGCATACTGCGGCAACACTTGCCTACAACCTTGGCAACCAATACACCTCTCTGACGTTTATTCCCGCCATGGACCAATCTTCACGCCCATGGGGAGCCGGCACTGTAACCGTACAGGCTGATGGCAAACCCATTTATACCTCCAGCTTACTGAAGGCCGGTGATGTATTACAGCCGGTTTTGCTGCCGGTAAAACATGTAAAAATCCTGACTTTTATCATTAAAGGGATAAATGCGTTCGGCGTGCGGGGGCGTGTGGACCTCCTGGATGCCGCGTTATTGAAGTAATGGCAAGTATGAATGGAAACTGGGGCATCGGCCATGGATACACCTTCGCACTTTTATCAGGCACGCTGCGTCTGCGGGCATGAGTTGGAAATCCCGGCCCAACGGCTGGGCCGCCATCTGATCTGCCCCCTATGCAGCCGCACGCTGATCCCTGTCGCGGCAACACCGCCCGCCGCGCCGGTGGCGTCCCCGGCGTCACAGTCCACCGCACCCGCGAAGGCTGTACGCGCGTGTCCATCCTGTGGCGAAATGATTTTGACCGTCGCCCGCAAGTGCCGTTTCTGCGGAGAATTTGTCGACCCACCAACTCTGCCGCCAACTGCCGCCGATTCCGATACGCCAACGCCTGATGATCAAACCCAGCAGCCCATGACCAATCCGGTATTTGATGTTGCGGTTTCCCAGTGGGACAATTTTTTTCGCTATTTGACCTGCATCATCGTTCTGGCCATTTCCGCGGGTGCTTATAAATTACCGCCGCTGCGCGCGTATGCCGGAATTATTTTTGCAGTCGTGCTGACCGTGGATGTGTTTGCCGCATTTTTGATTTACCTGAATTCCCGTAACAGTCGATGCCTTATTAATGCCGACCGGGTGGAAACCCAAAGCGGCATATTTACCAGACAAATCGACTGGATTTCCATCAGCAGTGTTTTGGATATTCAATTGCGCCAGAGTTTTATTCAGCGCATGCTGGGAACCGGCACCATTGAAATTCGCAGCAATGACCAGGTCACCCCCCTGATGGAAATCTATCAGATTCCGCAGGCCCGGAAAGTTTTTGAGTACCTGCAGCAGCAGATCAGCCGCCGCCATCAGCAGGGCGTGGCACGATTAATCTGATTATTTCTCCCCCCGATGCTATACTCTTAGGAACATGAAACCTGCACCGGAGACCATACTATGACAGACACCAGTGATTATGACCTCAAGCCGCAACCGCCAAAACCCGCGGCCAAAATCGTCCCGACCCCGGAAATAGTTCCGGACACAACAACCCCGCCGCCGGCATCATCCCCGGCCGCCAATGTTGAAGCGGCGCAGGCAAGCAAGCAGGCCGCCGCTGAACAGGAAGAGGATATCCGCAAAAACAAAGGCATGGCCTTGTTATCCTATCTGGGCTTTCTCGTGGTAATACCCATGGTGTTCGGACTGCACTCAAAATTTGTCCGGCATCACGCCAATCAGGGTCTGCTTCTCTTTGCATTGGAAGTCATCGCATGGGTTGGCTGCAAAACCGTCATGCTCCTGGGCTACCCGATATTACATTTGTCCGCCATGGTGTACCTGACTTCTTTTATTGGCGGCCTGATCTGGCTGGGCTTTGCCGTGCTGGGATTGCTGGGATTGCTGCACGTCGCCAGCGGCAGCTATGCCAGCCTCCCGATCATCGGCGAATATGAGATCATCAGCATTCTGGGCAGTGATGAGTAATGAGATCACAGCGCTTCTTTGACGCTCATCTGGATCTGGCTTACCTCGCGGAAATGGGCAGAGACATGCTGGCTGATCCACCCGATCAACCAGAACATCCTGCCGCTTTGACGCTTAAATCTTTAACGCAAAGCCATGTCCAACGTGCCGTCGCCACGGTTTTCGTCCAGCCACGCGGTCTGGATTCTTCCGGTCATTTGGTCGATGGCCCCTGGTGTTACAGTTCGCCCCAGGAAGCTTACCAGCAGTCCCTACGGCAGATTAATTGGTATCACCAATGGCAAAATTCCGGGCATTTGAATCTTGCTAACAGCGCACATCGCGAATCATCCCAAACGCTGGAATTGCTGCTGCTGCTGGAAGGTGCCGCGGGAATCCGAACGCTTGACGACCTCACTGATTTCCACCGCCGCGGAATACGAATATTAGCTCTTACCTGGGTGAATGGTACGCAATGGGCCGGGGGTGATCAATCCGGCGGTGATGTCACCACGGAAGGCATCAAGCTCTTATCCCGGGCCGATGAACTCGCAATGGTGCATGACGTTTCCCACCTTTCTCAACAGGCCTTCTGGACAGTTATGGAAAAGACCAGTCAGCCCAAGATAGCGTCCCACAGCAATTGCCGCAGCCTGCTGCCGGGAAAGCAGCATCCCGAAAGACACCTTTCGGATCAGCAGATTCTGGCCTTGGCAAATGCCAATGGCGTTATTGGCATCAATCTGTTTGCAAAGTTCCTCGTCAGCACCGGCACCGCAACCATCAGCGATGTCGTCCGCCATATTCAGCACATTGTTCAATTAACGGGTCGCACAGATATTGTCGGTCTGGGATCGGATATGGATGGCGGCTTTTCCGCACTCGATCTGCCTATCGGTATTCGCCGCCCCGCCGATTTAGGAAAAATATGTGATGCCCTCGCCACCGCCAACTTTACCGATACCGCCATTGAACAATTCGCATGGGGCAATTGGAATCATTTCTTTACCCGCGCGGGGATCATGAAATAATTTCCCTCCATCCAGCCGCCCCGGACGCTATTGACCACGTTTCTTATTCCTCAGCACCTTGCTCCAGCGTTTCAGTTGCACCGCCAATTGTTTTTTTCCGCCGGCTCCTGCCGATTGGTACGCCGCGACGACATTGGCCGCACCTAATACCGTCATAACATCAGCCCCAATTTCCGGGGATAATTTCCGCATGGTTTCCAGCGGCAAATCCATAAGCCGGGTCAGAGCTTGACTTTCGCAATGCGCCACCAAGGAGCCGACAATCTGATGGGCCGTGCGGAATGCCACACCCTTCCGCACCAGATATTCCGCCAGCACGGTGGCATCCAAAAATCCTTCATCCAGCCGCCGCGCGATGGATTGCTGTTTAATTGCCGCGCTGCTGACCATGGGTGCCGCAATCTGCAACGACAATTCCACCGAATCAAACGCCGCAAACAGCCACCGTTTGTCCTCCTGCATATCCCGGTTATACGCCAGCGGCTGCCCCTTGAGCATGGTCAGAAGCGCTACAAGCTGACCATATACCCCTCCGGTGCGACCACGAATTAATTCCAGCATGTCCGGGTTGCGTTTCTGCGGCATCATGCTGCTGCCCGTGGTGAACTGATCCGCGATGCGAATAAAATCAAATTCCGTGGAACTATACAAAATCCATTGCTCGGCCCAGCGTGACAAGTGCATGGCAATCATAGCCAGCGCGAACGCGAACTCCACAACAAAATCCCGATCACTGATGGAATCCAGAGAATTGCCCGTTATGCCCGTCATGCCCAACTCTCGGGCCACATGCAACCGATCTATCGCCAGGGTACTGCCCGCCACCGCACCGGAACCCAGCGGACTGATATTGGTACGGGCACGGCAGTCCGTCAGGCGATCCCTGTCGCGTTGAAACATCTCCACGTATGCCAGCAGCTCATGACCAAAAAGAATTGGCTGCGCCCGCTGCAAATGCGTATAGGCGGGCATGACCACATCACCATCCTGATGCGCCAGAGCCACAAACGCCTCCTGCAACCTGATCAGCAATTGATCTATGTTATCTATTGCCGCCACACACCAGAGACGAATATCCAGTGCCACCTGATCATTGCGCGACCGTGCCGTGTGCAATTTGCGGCCCGCATCACCCACCCGCTGAATCAACGCCGCCTCCACGGCCATGTGAATATCTTCCTGTTGCACATCAAATTCAAACCGCCCGGCGCGTATATCTTCCAGGATACTCACAAGGCCTTTGCGAATGGCCGCAAGATCAGATGCGGAAATCATACCCACTTTGCAAAGCATATCCGCATGCGCCAATGAACCGCGAATATCATGTTCCGCCAGACGGTAATCAAAGGAAATAGATTCGACAAATTTCTCCGCCAGAGGATCAGCCGCCGCACCAATACGCGCCTGCCACGCCTTGGCTGGCGTGGCATAAGCCTTGGATTTCCCGGACTTGCCGGATGATGGAACGTTTTTTTTGCTAGTAAGCTTCGGCATATTTTTGATTCTCCACTTTAACCCGAACAACCGCTTTTCATGGAACAAATGTACCACGCCCAAGCCGCAGTCAATTGGTTTTCAAGCACTCAAGCCCGAATCTACACAACCTGATTTTAGAGCCTTAAGCCATACGCCTCAAGTATCCCCCGGTATATCCGAGCCAGCAGCCACCGCGAAACCATATAATCCGTGCCAAAATCCCCCAAAAATGGAGCTTATCCCCGCCCCCCCGTATCCCTTCCATCCGTGCAAGAAGTTTATCCCGCGCCCGCCGGGGCGGTCTCACCGCGTTACCGAAACTACTGACAATACTGATCAATACTGATAATACTCAATAATACTGCCCAATACTGACAATACTGATAATACTGAAACAATACTGAATCTACTGAACTCCAACCTTACTGTCTTGCCTGAAAAGCGATCTCCGACCATTGACCTTGGACAAATGGTAAGCAATAATATGAAAGTAATGCAATTATATATTATAAGGAATCTTCTATGCTTCATTCCACGATCACCGCCAAGGGCCAGACCACGATTCCCGGACGTATTCGCAAAGCGCTGAACATAGAACCCGGGGATCGGCTGGAATATTCCCTGTGTGGCGACCACGTTATCCTGCGCGTACATCCCGGCTTGGGGTCCCTGGCCGGGGCACTGGCCAGCGATAAGGGCGCCGGAATGACATTTGCCAAAATTCGGCACGCTACGGCCAAGAGCGCCTTGCGTAATGCCCGGCGGAGCCACCGATGAATCGGCAGATTATCGACACCAATGTGATTGTTCGGCACCTGGTGCAGGATGACAAATCTCTATCAGCCCAGGCCGGGGAGTTGTTCGCCCGTTGTGATCGGGGCGAAATAAAACTCGTTATCCTGTCCGCGGTCGTAGCGGAATGTGTTTTCGTTCTGGAATGCTTTTACCAGCATTCGCGTGATAAAATCGCGGCCACGCTGGCTGTGGTAATATCCAGCCCCGGCGTGGAACTTGCCGAAATGGAGACGCACCTTGCGGCCCTGAAGCATTACACGCAGACAAAACTGCATTTCGTAGACTGCCTGATCGCAGCCCACGCGGCAGCCGCCGGACTTCCCGTGGCCACATTTGATAAAGCCCTACTGAAAATCACCAGCCGGAATCTATAACGGATGTTCCAGAGCACTAGACCTTAAACAAGCGAGATTTTTGGGCAAGTTTTCATATTTATGAAACATGGGACAGGCGCGCACCTCCCTCGTCGCGGCGTGGTGTTCGCGCCTGGTTGGTTTGGCGTGTTGTGTTTACTTATCGGTTGGTCTCCTGTGGTTGGGCTTCCGCGGCTCATCGGGGCGTCCGTACCCCGACATCAAGGTCCATGGTGCTAACAACGCATGGGGTAGTGCATGG
>Ga0080006_1141236_pt1 | contig 23889 bp, 34 predicted proteins | sample RS3BMetagenome_FD_69209 | JGI IMG/M metagenome (GOLD analysis project Ga0080006, IMG submission 69209) | Ferric oxide microbial mat and aquatic microbial communities from Rainbow Spring, Yellowstone National Park, USA - RS3B (SPADES... ...
CTGGATAATCCCCACCGTCTGGCCACCGTGCTGCGGCCCAGCCACGAGGCGCAGGCGCAGGAGGAGGCGGAGCTGGCGGAGCGGCTGCGCCGCCGGCGGGGGGGGGGGGGCGCGGCGGGCCCCCGGCGCGTGGCGGGGGGGGGGGGGGGGGGGCCGCGGGCGGGGGGGGGGGGGGGGGAGGGAGGGGGCGGGGGGGAGGGGGGGGGCGGGGCCGGCGGTGCGGGCCCAGGCGGACGGAAGCCGTGGCGCCCCCGGCGCCCGACGGTGAAACCCGCCCGGTGCCGGGGCCGCCCTCCGGTCCGCCCGCGGGCCTCTGCGGCCGGGGGCGGACCGGACGGGCGTAGGCCTCTTCGTTGACTCCATCTGGTGCGAGTGCTAGAATACGCGGGCATCTCCGCTGGTGGGTGCTGTCGTCAATGCTTGAGGACTTGCGCCGGGCCACCCGCCGAACGGTCGGCACCAAGCAGACCCTTCGGGCCGTGGAGCGTGGACAGGCGGAGCGGGTTTTTGTGGCCCGGGATGCGGATGGGCATGTGCTGCGTCCCCTCCTTGGCCTCTGTCGGCAACGCGGGTTGCCGGTGTTCGAAGTGGAGAGCATGCAGGTGCTCGGTCGGGCCTGCGGGGTGGAAGTCGGCGCCGCTTCGGCGGCGATCCTCTCCACCGCCCCGCCCGGCGGGGCCCGGCCCTTGACGGAGATCCCCTCCCGCGCTGGCGTCGGTCTCCGTTGATCCCTCGACGCTGACGCTGGTGGGCGCGGGTTTCCTGCCCGTGGACCGGAGAGGCACGCCTGCGGCTTCCCGGGAGGCCCTGGGAGGCCGTTGTTGTTGCTCTGCTGACCTGTTGGGCCGGCGGCGGCCCACGGATGCAGGTCGGCTCCCGGAAAGTCGCGGAGCGTTCGACCGTCCCGAAGGGGTGCGGAGGTGTAGCGGTGCCGACGATTAACCAGCTGATCCGGCACGGCCGGCAGGAGATCGCCACCAAGTCCAAGGCTCCCGCCCTGCGCGGCAATCCGCAGCGGCGGGGCGTGTGCCTGGTCGTGAAGACGACGACGCCGAAGAAGCCGAATTCGGCGTTGCGCAAGATCGCGCGTGTGCGCCTCAGCAACGGAACCGAGGTTACGGCCTACATCCCTGGGGAGGGGCACAACCTCCAGGAGCACTCCGTCGTGCTCGTGCGCGGCGGGCGTGTCAAGGACCTTCCCGGGGTGCGCTACCATATCATCCGCGGTACCCTGGACGCTGGCGGGGTCGACAAGCGCCGGCGCGGACGGAGCAAATACGGCGCGAAGCGGCCCAAGAAGAAGTAGCCCTTCCGGCTCGGCCGGAACGGATAAGGACACAGGCGGCGGACGCGGGCCGGCCCCATGCGGGCACCGCACGCGGGACCGCGGGAGGGAAGATCAGGCGTGCCGAGGCGTGGAACGGTGCAGAGACGCGAGATCGGGCCGGACCCCGTCCACCACAGTGAGGCCGTCACCCGCCTCATCAACAAGGTGATGCAGGACGGGAAGAAGGGGGTCGCCCAGCGCCTGGTGTACGGCGCGTTCGACATCATCGCCGAGAAGACGGGCAAGAACCCGCTCGAGGTGTATGAGGCGGCCCTCCGTAACATCGCCCCGTCCCTGGAGGTCCGCGGGCGCCGGGTCGGCGGCTCCACACTCCAGGTCCCGAGCGAGGTTCGTCCCGAGCGGCGCACCAGCCTCGCCATGCGTTGGCTGGTCGGATTCACGCGCCGCCGGGCCGAGCGCAGCACTGCGGACCGCCTCGCCGCCGAGATCCTGGACGCGGCCAACAACACCGGGGCCGCCGTCCGCCAGAAGGAAGACATCCACCGGATGGCCGAAGCCAACCGCGCCTTCGCCCACTATCGCTGGTAGAGCGGAGTCGGGCCGAGCGCCCTGGGGCGGGCACCGCCCGCCGCGGGCGCCCACGCGGCCCCGCGCCCTGCCGGATTCGTCCCGACGCGCAAGGAGGTGACACGCGATGGCCAGCCCTGCCAACCGTACCGACGACCTGAGGCACATGCGAAACATCGGCATCTCGGCGCACATCGACGCGGGCAAGACGACGACGACGGAGCGCATCCTCTTCTACACAGGCAGGGTCCACCGCATGGGAGAGGTCCATGAGGGCGCCGCCACCATGGACTGGATGGTGCAGGAGCAGGAGCGGGGTATCACCATCACATCCGCGGCGACGACCTGCTTCTGGAAGGACCACCGCATCAACATTATCGATACGCCCGGCCACGTGGACTTCACCGTAGAAGTGGAGCGCTCGCTCCGCGTTCTGGATGGCGTCGTCGCCATCTTCGCGGCCAAGGAGGGCGTCGAGCCGCAGTCGGAGACCGTCTGGCGGCAGGCCGACCGATACCGGGTTCCGCGTATCGCGTTCATCAACAAGATGGACGTCGTCGGAGCCGAGTTTCTCCCGGTACTGGACCAGATGCGGGAGCGTCTCGGGGCGCACCCGGTGGCCATCCAACTCCCGATCGGCTCGGAGGACCATTTCCGGGGCGTCGTGGACCTCGTGACCGGCCGCGCCGTGATCTACACCGACGACCTCGGCACCCACAGCGAGGATGCGGATGTCCCGGCCGACATGGCGGATCTGGTCGCCGAGTACCGGGAAAAGCTCATCGAGGCGGCGGCCGAGCAGGACGACGAGGTCATGGCCCGCTACCTCGACGGGGCCGTACTGACCGCGGAGGAGATCCGCAACGGCCTCCGCAAGGGGACCTGCGCCCTCCGTCTGGTGCCGGTGACGTGTGGGGCCAGCTACCGCAACAAGGGGGTCCAGCCCCTGCTGGACGCGGTGGTGGCCTACCTGCCGTCCCCGTTGGACGTCCCCGCGGTGGCCGGGACGGACCCCGACAGCGGCGAGCCCTCCTCGCGGGCGGCGTCCGACGACGAGCCGTTCGCGGCGTTGGCCTTCAAGATCGCCACGGATCCCTACGTCGGTCGGCTCACCTTCCTCCGCGTGTACTCGGGCACACTGAAGTCCGGCACCTACATGTACAACACGAAAAAGTCGCGGCGGGAGCGTGTCAGCCGCCTGCTGCGCATGCACGCCAACCATCGCGAGGACGTCGACGAGGCGGCGACGGGGGACATCATCGCCGCGGTCGGCCTGCGCGACACGACGACGGGGGATACCCTGTGCGCCGAGGACCGGCCCATCGTGCTGGAGGCGATGCAGTTCCTGGAGCCGGTCATCTCGATGGCCGTCGAGCCCAAGACCCAGGCCGACCAGGACAAGATGGGCGAGGCCCTCGGCAAGCTGGCCGAGGAGGATCCGACCTTCCGCATCTTCACCGATCCCGAGACGGCACAGACCATCATCGCGGGTGTCGGCGAACTCCAGTTAGAGATCATGGTCGACCGGTTGCTGCGCGAGTTCAAGGTGCAGGTCTCGGTGGGCAAGCCCCAGGTGGCCTACAAGGAGACCTTCACCCAGGCGGCGGACGTCGAGGGGCGCTTCGTGCGCCAGTCGGGCGGCCGCGGCCAGTACGGACACGTGGCGGTCCGGTTCGAGCCCCTGGAGCGCGGCAAGGGCTATGAGTTCGTCAACAAGGTCGTCGGCGGCACCATCCCCAGGGAGTACATCCCGGCCGTCGACCAGGGCATCCGTGAGGCCATGGCGGGTGGTGTCATCGCGGGCTTCCCGCTGGTGGACGTGCGGGCGACCCTGCATGACGGGTCCTACCATGATGTCGATTCCTCGGAGATGGCCTTCAAGATCGCGGGCTCGCTGGCACTGAAGAATGCGGTGGCCAAGGCCGGGCCGGGGCTCCTCGAACCGGTCATGCGGGTGGAGGCCGTCGTTCCGGAGGAGTACATGGGGGACGTCATCGGCGACCTCAACTCCCGGCGCGGCCGGATAGAGGGCATGGAGCGGCGTGCCGGATCGCAGGTGGTGCGCGCGGCCGTGCCGCTCGCCGAGATGTTCGGCTACATCACCAACCTGCGTTCGCGTACTCAGGGTAGGGGCGCCTACAGCATGGAGTTCAGCCACTACGAGGAAGTGCCGCGGCACATCGCCGAGGCCATCGTCAAGGGCCGCAACGGGCAGAAGTAGGGCGCGGCCGAGGCTGTATACCTCGGGCCCGAGCCTGGGAGGCAGGAGCCACCGCGCATCGGGACCCGATGGGCGACGGGGAGGCGGTAGAGGATGGGCAAGCGGAAGTTCGAGCGCACCAAGCCGCACGTGAACGTGGGGACGATCGGGCACGTGGACCACGGGAAGACCTCGCTGACGGCGGCGATCACGCTGGTCCTGAGCAAGCAGGGCGGCGGGGAGTACCGGGCGTACGACCAGATCGACAAGGCGCCGGAGGAGCGGGAGCGGGGCATCACGATCAACGCCTCGCACGTGGAGTACGAGACGGGCAGCCGGCACTACGCGCACGTGGACTGCCCCGGGCACGCGGACTACATCAAGAACATGATCACGGGCGCGGCGCAGATGGACGGGGCGATCCTGGTGGTGTCGGCGGCGGACGGGCCGATGCCGCAGACGCGGGAGCACATCGTGCTGGCGCGGCAGGTGGGCGTGCCGGCGGTCGTGGTGTTTCTGAACAAGGTGGACATGGTGGACGACGCGGAGCTGCTCGAACTGGTGGAGTTGGAGGTTCGGGAGCTCCTGTCGAGCTACGAGTTTCCCGGGGACGACGTGCCGGTGATCAAGGGGTCGGCGCTGAAGGCGCTGGAGGCCGGCGGGGACCCGGGGCACGCGGCGAGCCAGCCGATCCTGGAGCTGATGGCGGCGGTGGACAGCTACATTCCGACGCCGGCGCGGGACGTGGACCGGCCGTTCCTGATGCCGGTGGAGGACGTGTTCACGATCACCGGGCGGGGCACGGTGGCGACGGGGCGCGTGGAGCGCGGGCTGGTGAAGGTCGGGGACGAGATCGAGTTGGTGGGTCTGGCGGAGAAGCCGCGCAAGACCGTGGTGACGGGCGTCGAGATGTTCAACAAGTCGCTCGACCAGGGGATGGCGGGGGACAACATCGGGGCGCTCCTGCGGGGCATCGAGAAGGACGACATCGAGCGGGGCCAGGTGCTGGCGAAGCCGGGGTCGATCCACCCGCACAAGAAGTTCGACGCCGAGGTCTACGTGCTGACCAAGGAGGAGGGCGGGCGGCACACTCCGTTCTTCAACGGGTACCGACCGCAGTTCTACTTCCGCACGACAGACGTGACGGGCGTGGTGACGCTGCCGGAGGGCATGGAGATGGTCATGCCGGGCGACAACGTGACGATGGGTGTGGAACTCATCAACTCGATCGCCATCGAGGACGGCCTGAAGTTCGCGATCCGCGAGGGCGGCCGCACCGTCGGCGCCGGCGTCGTCACCAAGATCGCGGAGTAGGGGTGGAGCCCATTGCCTGCACAGAAGATCCGGATTCGGCTGCGGGCGTTCGACCACAGCATCCTGGACGTCTCTGCCGGCAAGATCGTCGACACGGCACGCCGGACCGGGGCGTTGGTCGCCGGGCCCGTGCCCCTGCCGACCGAGAAGGCCGTATACACCCTGCTCACGGCGCCCAACGGTGAGAAGGACATCCGTGAGCAGTTCGAGATGCGGACGCACAAGCGGTTGATCGACATCCTCGATCCCACGCCCAAGACGGTCGACGCCCTGATGCGCCTCGACCTGCCGGCGGGCGTGGACATCGAGATCAAGCTCTAGGTGCGGAGCGGCTCCGTCCGGCCGTCGGCCGGCCGCGGCGGGTCCCCGGCGCGGTCGGCACAGGCGGCAATCCCGGGACGGAGCCGGAAGTGGGGAGTGACGGGAAAGTGGCGGCTGCATCCGGAGGGGCGGCGAGAAGGGGCATCCTGGGCCGCAAACTCGGGATGACGCGCGTCTTCGATGAGCGAGGGCGGCAGATTCCCGTGACCGTCCTCGAAGCGGGCCCCTGCGTCGTCGTGCAGTGCAAGACGGTCGATTCGGACGGGTATGCGGCGGTGCAGGTCGGCTTTATGCACCGCAAGGCCTCGCGCGTCACCCGGCCGATGCAGGGACACTTCCGGAAGGTCAACGTGACTCCGCGCCGGATCCTGCGCGAGTTCCTGTGGGACGGGGAGTCGCCGGGCGCCGGCCAGGAGTACACCGTCAACGTGTTCGCGGCCGGTGAGCGGGTGGACGTCACCGGGGTGAGCAAGGGCAAGGGTTTCGCCGGCGTCATCAAGCGGCACCATGCACGCCGCGGTCCGATGGCGCACGGCAGCAAGTACCACCGGCGCGTGGGTTCGCTCAACGCGGGCACGACCCCGTCGCGCGTCTTCAAGAACCGCCAGATGCCGGGCCGCATGGGCGGCAAGCGCGCCACGGTGTCCGGGTTGGAGGTCGTCCGCGTCGACACCGAACGGCACCTCCTCCTCGTGCGCGGCGGAGTGCCGGGGATCCGAGGAGCCCTCGTCGCCGTGCGGACAGCGAAGAAGGCGGCGGCCGGGGGCGGCAAGGCCAAGGGTTGAGCCCGGTGCCGGGACGGCCGGCGTGGCGCTCAAGGAATCGTCCGGGGGGGAATCGCGGTGCCGAACGTTCCGGTTTACAACATGCAGGGCGAGACCGTCGGCGAGATCGCCCTGTCGGACGCGGTCTTCGGAGCCCCGCTGAACACCGCGCTCCTGCACCAGGTCACGGTCGGCTATCTGGCCAACGCCCGGCAGGGTACGGTCGGGGTCAAGACTCGGAGCCTGGTGTCCGGGGGCGGCCGCAAGCCGTGGCGCCAGAAGGGCACCGGGCGGGCACGCCAGGGAAGCACGCGCGCCCCGCACTGGAAGGGCGGCGCCGTGGTCTTCGGCCCGCAGGCGCGCGACTACCGGCAGGCCCTCAACGTCAAGGCGCGGCGCGGGGCGCTACGCGGGGCGCTGTCGGCGCGGCTGGCCGAGGGCCGGCTGCGGGTCCTGGATCGACTGGAGTTCGAACGGCCCCGGACCAAAGAGTTTGCGGCCGTCCTCGGCCGGCTGGATCTGAACGACAACCGGGCACTGGTTGTCACCGGGGGCCTCGCCCGCTCCGTGTATCTGTCCGGGCGGAACATCGAGGGCGTCGCAGTGACGCCGGCCGCCGGCCTGAACGCATTGGCGGTGCTGCGCGCCCGCAGCGTCATCCTCACGCGCGATGCCGTGGCCGCCGTCGAGGGGGTGCTGGGCCGATGAACGCCAGGAACATCATCCGGCGCCCGCTGGTCACCGAGAAGAGCATGGCCGGCCTGCGGGCCGGGCGCTACACCTTCGAGGTGGACCTCCGGGCCAACAAGATTGAGATCCGCAACGCCGTCGAGGAGATCTGGTCGGTCCACGTGACCGGGGTCAACACGATGATCTGCCACGGCAAGCATCGCCGGGTGGGCCGGTCCGCGGGCCACCGACCGGACTGGAAGAAGGCCGTGGTCACGCTCCGCGCGGGCGACCGGATCGAGTTCTTCGAGGGTTTGCTCTAAGGCACGGTCCCAGGGGTGCGGCGCCCGGGATGCGCCCCTGGCGGCCCGGAGCGGGGCGCGCGGGGATCTTGGAGGTGGCGCGGGATGCCGGTCCGGATCTATAAGCCGACGTCCGCCGGTCGACGGAAGATGTCGGTGCTCGACAAGTCCGATCTCCAGCAGGGCGGCCCGGAGAAGAGCCTGGTCGCCCCGTTGCGGAGGCGCGCGGGGCGCAACGCGCAGGGGAAGATCACCGTACGACACCGGGGCGGCGGCAACAAGCGCGCCTACCGCGTGATCGATTTCCGGCGGGGGAAGGACGGGGTGCCCGCGCGGGTCGCGGGGGTGGAGTACGACCCCAACCGTTCTGCGCACATCGCCCTCCTCCACTACGCGGACGGGGAGAAGCGGTATATCCTTGCGCCGGTCGGGTTGAAGGTCGGCGACGTGGTGCGGAGCGGTCCGGGTGCGGACATCCGTCCCGGAAACGCCCTGGCCCTGGCGCAGATCCCGACCGGGGCCGTCATCCACAATATCGAGCTGAAGCCCGGCCGGGGTGGCCAGATGTGCCGGGCCGCCGGCACCGAGGCCCAATTGGTCGCCAAGGAGGGGGACTATGCGCACGTCCTCCTGCCGTCGCGGGAGGTGCGGCTGGTGCGCATCGAATGCCGGGCGACGATCGGTCAGGTGGGCAACACCGATCACGAGAACGTGCGCATCGGCAAGGCCGGCCGTTCGCGGCACCTGGGTTGGCGGCCGACCGTGCGCGGCTCGGCCATGAACCCGGTCGACCACCCGCACGGCGGTGGCGAGGGCAAGGCCCCGCTCGGGCGCCATCCGATGACGCCCTGGGGCAAACCGGCGCGGGGCAACAAGACACGGGCGCGCAGCAAGCCGAGCAACAAATACATCGTCAAGTCCCGTAAGAAGTAGGAGGCGGCCGCGCGTCGGGCGCGGCCGGGACCGCAGGGGGGTGCTCCCGTCGTGGGTCGATCGCTGAAGAAGGGACCCTATGTCACGGAGAGCCTGCTCAAGAAGGTCAACGCGCTGACGGCCTCGGGGGAAAAGCGCGTGGTAAAGACCTGGGCGCGGGCCTGTACGATCGTGCCCGAGATGATCGGACACACCATCGCGGTCCACGACGGCCGCAAGCACGTGCCGATCTTCGTCAACGAGGACATGATCGGCCACAAGCTCGGGGAGTTCGCGCCGACGCGGACGTTCCGGGGCCATGGCGGGCGGACGGAGCGTTCGTCGGCGCTGAAGTGATTCCCGGCGTCGGCCTGGGCGCGGGGTTGGCGCCGGAGGCCCGCGGGACTGCGTAGACGGGCGGCGCCGTGCGCCGCGAAGGGGGAGCCACGGAGATGGGCGGTTCGGCCGCTGGGGCGGAGAGGGACGACGCGGCGCAGGAGGCGGACCTCGTCCGAGAGGCGCGCGCCGTCGCGCGCTTCGTCCGGGTCGCGCCGCGCAAGGCGCGGATTGTGCTGGACGTCGTCCGCGGGAAGCACGTGGGCGAGGCGCTCGCCACTTTGCAGTTTCTACCCAATCGGGCCGCGGGACTGGTGTCGACGGTCCTGCGTTCGGCGGTCGCGAACGCGACCCATAACTACGATTTGGATCCAGACCTCCTTTACGTAGCCGTGGCCACGGCTGACCAGGGCCCGGTCGCCAAGCGCATCCACCCGCGCGCCCGGGGTCAGGCGTTTGCGATCCTCAAGCGCACGGCGCACATCACCATCGTGGTGCGGCAGCGCGACCTGTGACGCGGGCGCGCGGTCGGGGGGCGGGATCGGCGGCGGAAGCAGCGGCCGGGCGCGGCCGAAGCGTCCCGGCGGGGGGTCCGTGGACGACTGAGGCCCGCGGGCGCGGGCGCAGGTAAGGGGGATGTTCGTGGGTCAGAAGATTCACCCGAAGGGCATGCGCCTCGGCATTATCCGGCCGTGGGAGTCGCGCTGGTTCGCCGACAAGGACTTCGCCGCGCTGCTCCTGGAGGACCTGAAGATCCGGCGCCACGTCAAGAGGCGTCTCTACGACTCCGGAGTGGCACGGATCGAGATCGAGCGCGCGGCCAACCGCCTGAAGGTGACCGTGCACACGGCCAAGCCCGGCATGGTCATCGGCCGCCAAGGCGTGGAGGTCGAGCGGCTCCGCAAGGAACTGCAGAAGATGTCCGGGCGCGAGGCGTCCATCAACATCGTGGAGATCAAGGCCCCGGAACTCGAGGCGCAGTTGGTCGCCGAGGCCGTGGCCCTGCAACTCGAGCGGCGCGCGAACTTCCGGTATGTCATCAAGCGTTCGGCCCAGCGGACGATGCAGCGCGGGGCCAAGGGCGTCCGGATCATGGTGGCGGGGCGACTGAACGGCGCTGAACTCTCGCGGCGGGAATGGACGGCGGAGGGCTCGATGCCGCTGCACACCCTGCGGGCGGACGTGGACTACGGGTTCGCCGAGGCGTCCACCACCTTCGGCAAGCTCGGCGTGAAGGTCTGGATCTACAAGGGCGAGATCCTGCCGCAGTCCGCACCGGCGGCGGCCGCTCCGGCCGGGGTCCCGGCCGCCGGCCGGGCCTAGGCGGGCGCGCGGCGATAGGTTGGGCGTTCGGGGGGTTGTGGATCCATGCTCATGCCCAAGCGCGTCAAATGGCGGCGGCAGCACCGGGGCCGCCGGACGGGCATCGCCTATGACGGCTGCAACGTATCCTTCGGCGACTACGGGTTGCAGGCCCTGGAGGCCGCCTGGATCACCGACCGGCAGATCGAAGCCGCACGCGTGGCCCTGAACCGGAGTGTCCGCCGTGGTGGTAAGCTGTGGATCACGATCTTTCCGGACAAGTCGGTGACCAAGAAGCCGGCGGAGACCCGCATGGGCAGCGGTAAGGGGTTGCCGGACCACTGGGTGGCGGTGGTGAAGCCCGGCCGGATCATGTTCGAGATGGCGGGCGTCACCGAGGAGGCGGCGCGCGAGGCCATGCGGCTGGCGTCGCATAAACTGCCGATTCCCACGCGGTTCATCAAGCGCGACCAGGGCGGTGAGGCCCAGTGACGGGCAAGGAGCTCCAGGAGCAGTCGGATGGGGAGCTGGAGAAGCGGCTCGCCGATCTCCGTGCGGAACTGTTCAACCTGCGGTTTCAGCACGCGACGGGGCAGTTGGAGAATCCCATCCGCCTCCGGGATGTCCGTCGCGACATCGCGCGGGTCCTGACCGTGCAGCGCATGCGTCAGGCGTAGGCGGCGGTGTGCTTGGGGCCGCGGATTCGGCCCGGGAGGTGCAAGGCGTGGTGGAGCGTGCGAGGCGGAAGACCCTGACGGGGATCGTCGTGTCCGACAAGATGGAGAAGACGGTGGTCGTCGCCGTGGAGCGTCTGGTCGCCCATCCCCTCTATGGGCGGCGCATGCGGCGGACCGAGCGGTACAAGGCGCACGACGAGGCGGGCGCGGCGCACGTGGGCGACCGCGTGGAATTGATGGAGACCCGGCCCGTGTCGAGAGACAAGCGCTGGAGGGTGACCTCCATCCTCGAAAAGTCGGAGTGAGGCGTCATGATCCAACAGCAGACCCGGCTTGCGGTGGCGGACAACACCGGCGCGCGGCAGCTCCAGGTGATCAAGGTGATCGGGGGGTCGCGCCGGCGGTATGCGCACTTGGGCGATGTGGTGGTGTGCTCGGTCAAGGCGGCGGCGCCCGGCGGCATGGTGAAGAAGGGCGAGGTCGTCCACGCCGTGGTCGTGCGCTCGGTGCACGGCGCGAGCCGCGAGGACGGCAGCCGCATCCGGTTCGATGAGAACGCTGCCGTGGTGCTGCGGGACGAGAAGGAGCCACGGGGCACGCGCATCTTTGGCCCGGTGGCGCGTGAATTGCGGGAGCGGGAATTCATGCGGATCGTCAGTCTCGCCCCAGAGGTCCTCTGACGGCCGGCCGCCCGGGCGGGCGGCGGGGCGGGGAACGATGCGCGCGGAGGAGGTAGGGCATGCAGCGTCCGGGTTCCGGACCGAGGCCGGTGGGCAAGCGTCTCTCCGTGCGCCGGGACGACACGGTCGTCGTGCTGTCCGGCAAGGACCGCGGTAAGCGTGGGAAGGTCCTGCGGGTGGACCGCAGCCGGGGACGACTGGTCGTCGACGGCGTGGGCAAGGCCCACAAGCACCAGAAGCCGACGCAGAAGATTCTCCAGGGCGGCATCGTCGAGCAGGAGAATCCCATCCCCGCGAGCTCGGTGATGGTGGTCTGCGGGAGTTGCAAGAAGCCGACACGCGTGGGCCACATGACCCGGGACGACGGTAGCCGTGCCCGTAAGTGCATGCATTGCGGGGCCGGGCTCGACCGGTAGGCCGGCCCCGGGTAGGCGGCGAGAGAGCCATTCCCGGACCCGGGGGGAACACCCGCGGGAGCCGGGGAGGGGAGTGCCGAGATGGCGACGCTGAAGGAAAAGTACCAGGCCGAGATCGTGCCCGCCCTGCAGAAGCGCTTCGGTTACGGGATAGCCCTGCAGGTGCCCCGTGTGCAGAAGGTCGTCCTCAACATGGGCGTCGGGGACGCGCTTCAGAACGAAAAGCTCCTGGATTCGGCGGTCGCCGAACTGCGGCTGATCGCCGGCCAGCAGCCGGTCGTCACGCGGGCCAAGAAGTCCATTGCCTCCTTCAAGCTGCGCGAAGGCGACAAGATCGGGGCGATGGTGACCCTGCGGGGCGACCGCATGTACGACTTCCTGCAGCGGCTGTTCGTCTTCGCTCTTCCCCGCGTCCGCGATTTCCGCGGGCTCTCGCCGGACAGCTTCGACGGCCGGGGCAACTACACGCTGGGCCTCCGGGAGCAGTTGATCTTTTCGGAGATCGAGTATGACCAAGTGCAGAAGGTGCGCGGTTTCGACGTGGTGATCGTCACCTCGGCGGCCACGGACGAAGAGGGGCGCGAGTTGCTGCGCCTCCTGGGAATGCCGTTCCGGTCGGCGGCATGACGACCGCGCCGCGGACGCGTTCCGGTGTTCTGGGCAAGCGAGCGGCGGCGGCGCGGGTCGCCCCGCCCAAGGGGGAAGGGCAGTGGCCACCAAGGTCGATTTGGAACGGATGAAGCTGCGGCCGAAGTTTGCCGTGCGCCGGCGGAACCGCTGCCAGCGCTGCGGGCGGCCGCGGGGCTACATCAGGAAGTTCGCGCTCTGCCGGATGTGCTTCCGGGAACTGGCCCACGAAGGCATGATCCCGGGCGTCCGCAAGGCCAGCTGGTAATGCACGGGACGAGGCCGGCGGGGGGGATCGTCCCCGGCGCCGCCGGATCCAGGCCGGCCCGGGGGGGCACCGACGCGCCCCGTGCGCCTTGGCCTGAGGGGAAGGAGATGGAGTCCCTTTGAGCATGACTGATCCGGTGGCCGACATGCTGGCGCGGATTCGCAACGGCAACATCGTGCGCCGCCACCAGGTAGATGTGCCGGGCTCGCGGCTGAAGCGCTCCATCGCGCAGATCCTGCGCGACGAGGGCTTCATCGAGAGCTACCAGTGGTTGGAGGACGGGGTGCGCCGGAGTATCCGCCTCACCCTCAAGTATGCGCCGGACCGGACGCGGGCGATCACCGGGCTGAGGCGGATCTCCCGTCCCGGGTTGCGCGTCTATGCGGGCAAGTCGGAGGTGCCGCGGGTGCTGGGGGGGCTGGGGATCGCCATCCTCTCGACCTCGCGCGGTCTGATGAGCGATAAGCGGGCCCGCCGCGAGGGGATCGGCGGCGAGGTGCTCTGCTACGTGTGGTAGATGCGGCCGGGTCCCCCCGGGTGCGGCGCACGGCCGTCGGCTGCGGCGCGCCCGGGGAGGGCCCGAAACACGCGCGCCGGCGGCCGGCAGTCGCTGCGGCGGCCCGGGATGTGCGGCGCCGGCAGGCGTGGTCGGCGCCAGATGGGGTGGTGACACCGGTGTCGAGGGTAGGTAGGCGCCCGATCCCGATTCCGAAGGGCGTGCAGGTTCGGGTCGAGGGCAGTACGGTATCGGTGAAGGGGCCCAAGGGCGAGCTGCAGCGAGACCTCCCGCCCGGAATCGCGGTGGCGCTCGATGCGGACCACGCCGACGTGACCCGCAAGGACGACGAACGCCGGTCGCGCGCGCTGCACGGGCTGTCGCGCACGCTCGTCTCCAACATGGTGGACGGCGTCACGCAGGGCTTCACCCGGTCGCTCGATCTGGTCGGGACCGGTTATCGGGCGGCCAAGAGCGGCCGGAAGGTTGTGCTCACGGTCGGGTATTCGCACCCGGTGGAGATCGATCCCCCCGCGGGCGTCGATCTCGAGGTTCCCGCGCCCAACAGCATCTTGGTGCGCGGGATCGACAAGCAGTTGGTCGGGCAGACGGCGGCCAACATCCGGTCGGTGCGCGAGCCTTCGGCCTACGGCGAGGGCAAGGGCATTCGGTATACTGGAGAACGCGTGCGCGTGAAGGAAGGCAAGACCGGCAAGTAGTCTGCGGACGCCGGGCGCTACGCGCCCCGGTGCCGCGCCGGTCGGGCCCGAAGTCCGGAAGGGAGTGCCACTGGTGTCCAATCGCAGGGAGCTTCGGCTGCGCCGGCACCGCCGGGTGCGCAAGAAGGTGGCGGGAACGGCCGGACGGCCCCGCTTGAACGTATTTCGCAGTTCGCGCCACATCTACGCGCAGGTGATCGACGACGTCCTTGGGCACACGCTGGCGTCGGCATCCACCCTGGATCAGGGCATGGTGCCGGACGGCGTGTCCACCGCGACTGTGGAGGCGGCGCGCCGGGTGGGCGCGGCCGTGGCCCGGCGCGCACTCGACCAGGGTGTCACGCAGGTGGTCTTCGACCGGGGCGGATACGTCTACCACGGGCGTGTGGCCGCAGTGGCGGATGGCGCGCGCGCGACCGGTCTGCAGTTCTGAGGCGCGGTGGACGGCGCGGGCTGGCGGCACGGCGCCCAATGTGGAGGTGGATACCATTCCCAGGGGATCGGACCGCGAATTTCAGGAGAAGGTCATCCGGATCAACCGGGTCTCCAAGGTGGTCAAGGGTGGCCGACGGCTGAGCTTCAGCGTCCTGGTCGTCATCGGCGACGGCAACGGGCGCGTCGGCGTCGGGCTCGGCAAGGCCGCGGTGCCCGCGGACGCGATCCCCAAGGGTATCGCCGCCGCTAAGAAGGCGCTGATCGACGTTGCGCGGGTCGGGACCACGATTCCGCACATGGTGCTTGGGAAGTTCAGCGCGGGCCGGGTGCTGCTGAAGCCGGCCTCCCCCGGTACCGGGCTGATCGCCGGGCACGGCGTGCGCGAAGTGCTGGAACTGGCGGGCATTCGGGACGTGCTGGCCAAGTCGCTGGGCTCGTCCAATCCCAACAACGTCGTGTACGCCACGATCGAGGGGTTGCGCTCGCTGAAGCGGGCGGAGGATGTCGCGCGGCTGCGCGGCAAGACGGTCGAGGAAGTGCGCGCCTAAATCGTGACGCCCGGTGTCGCGGCGGCAAGGGTTTCGGCGGCGGCGCCCGCACGGGCCACGCCCCGAGTTGTCGGCAAAGCGGCGGGCCGCGGTGTGGCGCAGCGTTGGGGGCGTTTTAGGATGCCGCAGATCGGCCTCGAATCCCTGCGTCCTGGCGCACCGAGCAAGGGCAAGAAGCGCCTGGGGCGTGGGCCGGGCTCGGGGCACGGCAAGACGGCGGGCAAGGGGCATAAGGGCCAGAAGGCGCGTGCCGGAGGCGTGAAGGGAGCCGCATTCGAGGGCGGGCAACTACCGCTGCAGCGCCGTCTGCCGAAGCGGGGCTTTACCAACGCGCCGTTCGCGAAGGAGTGGCGGATCGTCAACCTGGCCCTGCTGGGCCGGTTCGCGGCGGGCACGTCCGTCACCGCGGATGTGCTGGTGGAGAGTGGTTTGCTCCGCGGGGGTTCCGAACCGCTCAAGGTGCTGGGCGGCGGGGATCTCGACGTGGCGCTGACCGTGGTCGCGGACGCGTTCTCGGAATCGGCGAAGCAGAAGATCGAGGCGGCGGGCGGCCGCGCCGAGTTGGCGGGCAAGGCGGGGCGCCGCGGGGCCGAGGCGGCCGGATAGGATGCCGCGGGGCGCCCACCGGAAGGCTTGGGCGTCCCGCGGCGTCTGCCCCGGGACCGCGGGCCGCTGCGCCGGCGGCTTCGGGGCCCGCCTCTGCACCAGGACGGACGGGGGGATGCCCGGTTGGCATCGCAGTTGGCAAGCACCATGGGCCGGGCCTTCCATCTCAGCGACCTGCGGCGGCGCATCCTGTACACGGTGGCCATGTTCGGGGTCTTTCGCCTCGGCGCGCATGTCCCCGTGCCCGGCATCAACCAGGCCGCGCTGGGCAATCTCTTCTCCAGCGGTACATTCTTCGGCCTGCTGAACCTGTTCGCGGGCGGCGCTCTGCAGATCTTCGCCGTATTCGCGATGAGCATCACGCCGTACATCAATGCCTCGATCATCATGCAACTGTTGACGCTCGTGATTCCGCAGGTGGAGGAGTGGTCCAAGGAAGGACCGGAGGGCCAGCGCAAGATCAACCAATGGACACGCTTCGGCACGGTGCTTCTGGCCGTGGTGGAGGCGACGGCCCTCGCCGTATACCTGCGCAATAACGGGGCCTTTCTCCATCCCGGTATCGAGGAGATCGTGCTGGTGGTGCTGATCCTCACCGCGGGCACCGTCTTCCTGATGTGGGTGGGGGAGATGATGACCGAGTACGGGATCGGCAACGGCATCTCGCTGCTGATCTTCGCCGGCATCATCTCCCGGCTGCCGACCGGCGTGGGGACGATCGTCACCTACCTGCGCTCCGGGCAGATCTCCTGGTGGAACCTGCTGCTGTTTGTCGTGCTGGCAGTGGCGATCATCGCGGCCGTCGTCGTGGTGACGCAGGCCGCCCGGCGGGTGCCCGTGCAGTACGCCAAGCGGGTGGTGGGGCGGCGCATGTACGGTGGGTCGTCCAGCTACATCCCCATCCGGGTCAACCAGGCGGGCGTCATCCCGGTGATCTTCGCCGCGTCCGTGCTGACGGTGCCCCTGACGCTGACCCAATTCGTCCAGATCGCCTGGCTGAAATCGGTGGCCACGTTCTTCCAGTCCAGCACCGTCTGGTACGAGTTGGTCTATGCCGCGCTGATCATCGCCTTCACCTTCTTCTACACCTCCATCGTGTGGAACCCGAGCGACGTCGCGGACAACATCAAGAAGTACGGGGGCTTCATCCCCGGATTCCGCCCCGGACGGCCCACGGCCGAATACCTGGGCCGCGTCCTGGAGCGCGTCACGGTGCTGGGCGCCATCTTCCTGGCCCTCATCGCCGTGCTGCCCGTGGTGTTCACCGGGGCGACGAAGATCCCGAACATCACCTTCGGCGGTACCGCGCTGCTGATCGTCGTCGGCGTCGCCCTCGACACGATGATGCAGATCGAGGGGCATATGCTGATGCGAAACTACCAGGGCTTCATCCGTTAGCCGCTCGATGCCGGGCCGTCTCGGCGGCGTACGCCCTGGGCGGAGAAGCGACACATGCGGCGAGGGATGCCCGCCGGATCAGGCTCTGCTGGGGGGGGGGACCGTTTTTGCGGGTTGTGCTCCTGGGGCTGCCGGGTGCGGGAAAGGGCACGCAGGCCGCGCTCCTCGCCGCCGCCGCGGGCGTGCCGCACATCGCCACCGGCAACATCTTCCGGCAGGCGGTGGCGGAGTCGGCGCCGCTGGGCCTGCAGGTGCGAGCGATCCTCGAGAGCGGCGGACTGGTCCCGGACGAATTGACGATCGCCATCGTGGAGGAGCGGCTCCTGCGGGCGGACTGCCGGGCGGGCTTCGTCCTGGACGGGTTCCCGCGCACGGTGGCCCAGGGGGAGGCGCTGGACGCGCTCTTGCAGCGGGCCGGGACGCCGCTGCAGCGCGCCGTGCTTCTGGAGATCTCCGAAGAGCGCGTCGTCGACCGCATCTCCGGGCGGCGGGCCTGCACGCAGTGCGGCGCCACCTACCACGTGGAGGCCGACCCGCCGGCGCCCGGGGACCTCTGCCGCCGCTGCGGGCAGCCGGTGCTGCAGCGCCCCGACGACCGGCCCGAGGTCCAGCGCAGCCGTGTCGCGGCGTACCGGCGGGACACGGCCCCGCTGCTACAGTACTACGGTCGCCACGGGCGGCTCCTCCGCGTGGATGGGGACCGGCCATTGTCCGACGTCACGGCTGAGCTCCAGCAGCGGCTGTCCGGCGCGTCCGAAGGAGGGTCGGCCGGATGAACGGCGGGGACTTCACCGTCAAGGGGCAGTCGGCGCGGGGGGGGCAGTCCGGCGGGGCGGTGGTGCTCCGCTCGGCCCGCGAATTGGACCTGATCCGCGAGGCCGGCCGGATCGTGGCCCGGGTGCTGGACGCGCTGGGCGAGGCCGTGGCCCCGGGGATGACCACGGCGGAGCTGGACGGGCTGGCGGAGCGCATGATCCGGTCCGCGGGCGCGCTGCCGACGTTCAAGGGGTATCAAGGCTTCCCCGCGAGCATCTGCGTGTCCCTGAACGACGAGGTGGTGCACGGGATACCGGGCGGCCGGCGCCTGCAGCCGGGGGACGTGATCTCCTGCGACGTCGGGGCTACCCTCGCCGGGTACATCGGCGACGGGGCGAGGACCTTCGCGCTGGCACCGGTGGCCCCCGAGGCCCATCGCCTCCTGGAGGTCACCGAATGCGCGCTGGCGGCGGGCGTCGCCGCAGCGGTGCCCGGTGGCCGCGTGGGGGACATCTCGCACGCGGTGCAGTCGGTCGTCGAGCGCGCGGGGTACTCGGTCGTCCGCCGGTTCTGTGGCCACGGCGTGGGGACGAGCATGCACGAGGAGCCCCAGGTCCCCAACCACGGCCTCGCCGGACACGGGCCCCGCCTGCGCCCCGGCATGGTGCTGGCCATCGAACCCATGGTCTGCGCGGGCGGATTCGACGTGCGGATCGCGGCCAACGGCTGGACGGTCTCGACGGTGGACGGATCGCTCGCGGCGCACTTTGAGCACACCGTCGCGCTGGTGGAGGAGGGTGCCCCGCGCGTCCTCACCCTGCCGTGATCGCGGTTCTGGACCCTGGACGGGCCGTCGATCCCGTATACAGCAGCACGCATTCGTGTATACTAGAAAGATGGACGCCCAAATTAGGCTGGTCACCCTGCGCCGGTGACATATGGCAGTGCTGGGTCCCACCGGCACTCGGGTGGCCGGCGGCCAGTGCGTCGTTTGCACCTCAGCGGCGCCTTGTGGTTGCCGCGGATCCGGTCCCTCGTCCTGGGGGGCCGGTTGTCGGTGCGGTGGGGCGCCCCCGGCCGGGGGGTACCACCCCGGGCCGCTCGCCGCCGGAGGCGTCGGCGCGGCCGGCCGCCGTATGGGGGCGTTCGGGGTGAAGCCGTGGAGGGTGTGCCGCAGGTCGGGCAGTTGGTGATCTCCCGAGCCGGGCGCGATGCGGGGCGGGCGATGGTGGTCGTATCGGTCTGCGACGGCCGGCACGTACTGGTCGCGGATGGCCGACGGCGCCCCGGGGCGCGGCCCAAGCGCAAGAACGTTCGGCATCTCTCTCTCGGTGGGGCCCGCCATGCGGCGATGGCCGCCGGGGGCGCGGCGGATGACGCGGAGATTCGCGGCTGGCTGGCGGAGATGGCCGGGAACGAGCGCGAAGCGGGTCAGGAGGGGGTTCAGGCTTGAAGGCAAGGCGACCGGTCGCGACGACGAGCGCACCGCCGCGTCCCGCGGCTAAGGACGCGGTCGAGGTGGAGGGCACTGTCATCGAGCCGCTGCCGAACACCATGTTTCGCGTCGAACTGGACAACGGCCACCGCGTCATGGCGCACATCTGCGGCAAGATGCGGCGCAACGGCGTTTACATCCGCATTCTGCGCGGGGATCGGGTCACGGTGGAACTCTCCCCTTACGATCTCACGCGCGGCAGGATCACATACCGGCACCGCGGGTAGCGGCCCCGGCGCGCCCGCGGCCCCCGCGGCGAGGCAGGTGATTCCGCATGAAGGTGCGTCCCTCGGTCAAGCGCATGTGCGAGAAGTGCAAGATCGTCAAGCGGCACGGACGTGTGATGGTGATCTGCGAGAACCCGAAGCACAAGCAGGCCCAGGGCTGAGGACAAGGTTCCCGGCGCCGGGGCGCTCGACGGTGTGGACTTGACGAAGGGGGTCGAACGGGTGGCTCGGATCTCCGGCGTCGACCTGCCGCGCGACAAGCGCGTGGAGGCGGCGCTCCCTTATCTGTATGGGGTCGGCTGGACCCTTTCGCGCGAGATCCTGGCCAAGGCACAGGTCGATCCGGACACCCGGGTGCGGGATCTGAGCGACGACGAGGTCGCCCGACTCCGCGAGGTTATTGAGCGCGACTACAAGGTCGAAGGCGACCTGCGCTCGGAGGTCCAGCGGAGCATCAAGCGGCTGATCGAGATCGGCTCCTATCGGGGTCTGCGCCACCGGCGCGGGCTGCCCGTCCGCGGCCAACGGACCAAGACCAACGCCCGGACGCGCAAGGGGCGGCCCAAGACGGTCGGGGTGCGCCGGAAGAAGTAGGATTTGCCCAGCGTTCGCGTTCGCCCCGCCGCACACCCGTGCGGCCGGGCGTGCTTTTTCCGCCGACCGCGGCGCGGGTGTCGCGGCTCGCCCCGTCCGCGGAAGGTCGGCGCTCCGGGCCCCCAACGGGCCTGCACGCCGGATTGAGAGGAGACGGCAGATGCCGAAGGAGCAGCAGCAGAAGAAGCGCCTCAAGCGCCGGGAGCGAAAGCACGTCGAGCGCGGCGTGGCACACATCCGCTCCTCGTTCAACAACACGATCATCACCATTACCGATCCCCTGGGCAACGCCATCTCCTGGGGGGCGGCCGGCACGGTGGGCTTCAAGGGCAACAAGAAGGGCACGCCCTTCGCGGCGCAGACGGCGGCGGAAAAGGCCGGCAAGATCGCGATGGAGCACGGGATGCGGGAGATCGAGGTGTGCGTGAAGGGTCCCGGCCCGGGCCGGGAGGCCGCCATCCGCTCCCTGCAGTCGGTGGGCCTTGAGGTGACCCAGATCCGGGACGTCACGCCCATTCCGCACAACGGATGCCGCCCGCCCAAGCGTCGGCGCGTCTGACACGGCTCGGGGATTCGGCCTGCGGCGCGGCGTCCGCATGGGCGGGCCGCGCCGCAGGCCAGGCTCGGTACGAAGGGGGTCCGGGATTTTTGGCCAGGCAGACCGATCCGGTGTGCCGTCTCTGCCGACGGGAGGGCATGAAGCTCTTTCTGAAGGGCCACCGGTGCTATAGCCCCAAGTGCCCGATCGAGAAGCGCGCCAGCCCGCCGGGGCAGCAGAACGAGAAGAAGCGGCCCCGGCCGAGCGACTTCCGCCCCTACCTGCGGGAGAAGCAGAAGGTGCGGCGCCTCTACAGCGTGGGAGAGCGTCAGTTCAGGGGCTACTTCCGGCTGGCGAGCAAGAGCAAGGGCGTGACTGGAGAGGCGCTGCTGCGCATCCTGGAGCGCCGGCTGGACAACGTCGTGTTCCGGCTGGGATTCGCCTCCTCGCGTCCGGAGGCCCGCCAGCTGGTGCGGCACGGCCACTTCAACGTCAACGGCCGGCGCGTCGACATCCCCTCGTTCCTGGTCCGCATCGGGGATGTGGTGCTGGTCCGCGAGAAGAGCCGGGCCCTGCCCCTCTTCAAGGACCGTGCGGCCGAGGCCGAGGCGCGGGCCGTACCCGAATGGCTGGTACGGGACCTGACGGCGATGCAGGGGACTGTGTCGCGGCTGCCGGAGCGCGAGAACATGGATGCCCACATCCAGGAGCGCTTGATCGTCGAGTTCTACTCGCGGTAGAGGCGGCGCGGCGGGGGGGCGCGCCCACGGCGGCCTCCGGAACCCCGGGCGCTCCGGAGACAGCGACGCTGCGGGTCCGTTCGCTATCGGAAGCGTCCGGCGCCACGTTGACGGATCCCGAAGGGACGCCCGAGGACCGGCTCGGGGGATGTGGGCGGCAGACGCCGGGGAGAAAGGAAGCGAGAGCGTGTCAGTGCCAGCCACGGCTGTGAGCTCGGGTGTGACGGTGGGGAGGGGACAGTCGTCGATGCTGGAGATGGAGAAGCCGACCATCGAGTGCGTCGAGCGGAATGGGGACGGCACCTACGGCAAGTTCGTCGTCGAGCCGCTCGAGCGCGGATACGGCACGACACTGGGGAACTCCCTGCGGCGTATCCTGCTTTCGTCCCTGCCCGGCGCCGCCGTCACGTCGGTGCGCATCGACGGGGTGTTGCACGAGTTCTCCACCATCCCCGGCGTCCGCGAGGACGTCACGGACATCATCCTCAACATCAAGCGCCTGGGGCTGCAACTGCACTCCGACGAGCCGCAGATCCTGCGCATCGAGGCCGAGGGCGAGGGGGCGGTGACCGGCGCCGACATCAAGTGCGGCCCGGATGTCGTGATCCTCGACGAGGACCTGCACATCGCCCAGCTCGACCGCAACGGCCGGCTGGTGGTCGAGATGACGGCGGAGCGGGGACGGGGCTACCAGAGCGCCGACCGGAACAAGCGCCCGGACCAGCCCATCGGGCTCGTCCCCATCGACTCCATCTTCACGCCTGTCCGCCGGGTCAACTACATCGTCGAGGACACCCGCGTCGGCCAGGTGACCGATTACGACCGCCTGACGATGGAGATCTGGACCAACGGCTCGCTCGCCCCGGATGAAGCAGCCAGCATGGCGGCGAAGATCATGAGCGAGCACCTGCAGCTCTTCGTCGGTCTGACCGACGGTGCCACCGACACGCTCGTCCTGGCCGAGAAGCCGGAAGACGAGCGCGTGCGGCTTCTCGATCGCTCCATCGAGGATCTGGAGCTGTCCGTCCGCTCGTTCAACTGCCTCAAGCGCGCCGGCATCAACACGATCGGTGAACTGGTCGCCCGTTCGGCGGAGGACATGATGCGCGTCAGAAACCTCGGCCGCAAGTCGCTGGAAGAGGTCGAGGAGAAGCTTCACAGCCTGGGGCTGGGCCTGAAGGCCTCGGAAGAGTAGCCGAGCTGGGCCGCGACGGCCCCCCGCCTCTGGATGCGGCCACCCCTTCGGCGCCGGCGGGCACGGCGGCGCCGAAGGGGTGGGAAAGGCCGGCGCGTTTCTGCAGAAGCGGGTGGGCGCGCGCCGCCGGGATGCGGCCGTGGCGCCCCGCCCCGAGGAGGCAGCATTGGGATGGGTTACCGCAAGTTGGGCCGCCGGCCGGATCACCGGCGCAGCCTGTTTCGCAATCTGGTCACGTCGGCCTTACGCCACGAGCGGCTGACGACGACCGAGGCCAAAGCCAAAGAGATCCGCGCGCCGATCGACCACATGATCACGCTGGCCAAGCGGGGCGACCTGCACGCGCGCCGTCAGGCGCTCGCCTTCATCCTCGACGAGGACGTGGTGACCAAGCTCTTCACGACGATCGGCCCGCGCTATGCGGATCGCCCGGGGGGCTACACGCGGATCGTGCGCATCGGGCCCCGGCGCGGGGATGCGGCGCCGATGTGCGTCATCGAGCTGGTGTAGCGGTGCGGGCCGGTGCCGGGGACTCGGAGCGGGGCGGGATCCCCGCCGCGGCACCGGCTGCGCGGTCCGCGCCTGAGGCGGGCCGGGCAGCGGCGGCCGGGCGGGCAACGGGTGTAGAAGCCCGCGTGCCGCTGGTACGAGTGGAGCGGGTCTCCTTTCGCTATCCCGACCTGCCCTCAGAGGCGGCACCGGCGCTCTCCGACCTCGACTTCCAGGTCGCCGCCGGCGAGTTTGTGGCAGTGGTGGGCGGGAACGGTTCGGGCAAGTCCACGCTGGCCCGGCTGATCGGCGGCCTCCATCCGCCGACGGCCGGGCATGTCTTTGTCGACGGCCTGGATGTTGCCGGTCCCACCGGCCGCGCCGCCGCGCGGCGCTGCGTGGCGCTGGTCTTTCAAAACCCGGACAACCAGATCGTCGCCTCCGTCGTGGAGGACGACGTGGCCTTCGGGCCGGAGAACCTCGGCATACCCCCGGAGGAGATCGGGCGCCGCGTGGCCGCGGCCCTCGCGGCCGTCGGCATGCGGGACCATGCCCGCAGCAGTCCGCATCGCCTCTCGGGGGGGCAGAAGCAGCGGGTGGCCATCGCCGGGGCCTTGGCCATGCGGCCGGAGTGCCTCTGCCTCGACGAGCCGACGTCCCTGCTCGATCCGGCCGGGCGGCGCGACGTGCTGCGCGTGCTCCAGGATCTGCACGCCGGCGGGCGGGCGATCGTCCTCATCACCCACCACATGGCGGAGGCGGCGTTGGCGGACCGGGTGGTGGTGCTGGCCGGGGGTCGCTTAGCCGCGGCCGGTGCCCCAGGCGCCATTCTCACCGACGGGCCGCGGCTCTGGGCCTGGGGTCTGGAGCCCCCACCCGCGGTGGCCGCCTGGGAGGCCCTGCGGCGGCGGCGGGTGGGGCTAACCCCGGCGGACCCGCCGCGCCTGGTGGAGCACCTCGCCGGCGGCCGCGCCCCGCGGCTGCCCCGCCGCACAGGGGCGGGGGGGGCC
>Ga0080006_1145375_pt1 | contig 23884 bp, 23 predicted proteins | sample RS3BMetagenome_FD_69209 | JGI IMG/M metagenome (GOLD analysis project Ga0080006, IMG submission 69209) | Ferric oxide microbial mat and aquatic microbial communities from Rainbow Spring, Yellowstone National Park, USA - RS3B (SPADES... ...
CGCCCCGTTGCATCGACGAGGGATACTCGTGGCTACAACAACCGGGCGTCCAGGAGCCCCTTCACTGCCCCTGATCAGGGTCTTTTGGCGAGTGCGCCTGGGCTGCCAGACGTAACTTGGGGCTAGGACCAATACCGTTTCCTTAAGACTACACCCGTGTTATTCTTGGGGACGTGCCCCGAGCGGGATGGGTGAAGCCGGAGACGAACCAGCGACTCTCCGACCACATCTCCATCGGTGTCCTCACGAGGGTCTTCCCCCCTGATCTCGTCGACCGGGTGGTGGCCGAGGCTGGTCGCAAAGAAGTGCGCCACCGCCTGCTGCCCGCTCGAGTCGTCGTCTACTACGTGCTCGGCCTCGCGCTGTTCGCTGACGCCTCCTACGAGGAGGTGATGCGCAACCTCGTCGAGGGGCTGTCGTGGGCTTCGGGGTGGGAGAGTGCTTGGCAAGTGCCGACGAAGGCCTCGCTGTTCAAGGCCCGAGCCCGGCTCGGCCCCGAGCCGCTCGAGGCGCTGTTTCGTACCGTCGCGCAGCCGATGGCCACCGAACAAACCATCGGCGCCTTCTATCGCGGCCTTCGGCTGATGAGCATCGACGGCACGACGATCGACCTCGCCGACACCGAGGAGAACGAAGGTCGCTTCGGCCGCCCCGGATCGGGCCGGGGTGAAGGTGGTGGCGCCTTCCCACAGGTGCGCCTTGTGGGCCTCGGTGAGTGCGGCACCCACGGGATCGTTGCCGCGTCTTTCGGCCCGCTGTCGTCTGGCGAGGCAACGCTCGCCCGCGACCTGCTCCCGGCGCTGTCGAAAGGGATGCTGCTGCTGGCCGATCGCTACTACTACAGCTTCAAGCTCTGGAACGAGGCGAAGGCGAGCGGCGCCGAGCTGTTGTGGCGGACGAAGCGCAACCACGTCCTGCCCGTCGTCGAACGCCTGTCCGACGGTTCCTACCTCTCCTTCCTCCACGAGGTGATCGGCACCCACCGGAGAAAGAGTGACGTCGTCGTGCGCGTGATCGAATACGGCCTCGACGATCCTGCACGCACGGATACTGAGGACCGCTACCGGCTTCTCACGACGCTCCTCGACGAGCAGGCCGCGCCAGCAGTCGAGCTCGCCGCGCTCTACACGCGGCGCTGGCGCATCGAGACGATGCTCTCGGAGTTGAAGACCCACCAGCGCGGCCCGCGAGTCGTGCTGCGTTCCAAGGCGCCCGATGGCGTCACCCAGGAGCTCTATGGCTACCTTTGCGTCCATTACGCCATCCGCTGGCTGATGCACGCCGTGGCCATCGACGCGGGCGAGGACCCGGACAGGCTCAGCTTCACCCGAGCTCTCCGGGTGGCACGCCGCACGACGGCGAGCCACCCGGGTTTTTCCCCCTCGGGATCTTGACGAGGCGCAGTGCAAGGCGGCCGAGGAGATCCTTTTCGAGCCCCTCGGTCCCCGTCGTCTGCGCACAAACCCGCGGGTTGTGAAGCGCAAGATGTCGAACTTCGCCGTGAAGCGGCCGGAGCACCGAAACTGGCCTCGGCCAACCCGGACGCCGGAGCAGGCAGTAGTAGTTCTCGGGTCTTAAGAAAACGGTATTGGGGCTAGGACCCGGTGGGCCTCGCCGCCCCGTTCAGCCCGACGGGCTCGGGACGCCAGGGGCGTCGCCGGGGCTGCCGTAGCGGAGGAGGAGGGACCGGCCGGCCCGGTCCGTCAGGTCGAGCACCAGCGTCCCGACGCCGCCGCGGCGCAGGATCGCCGTCCCCGCCACGTGGCGGAAGGTCCGGGTGGCGCCGTCCACGAACATGCTGGCACTCGCAAGGGGCGCATACGCGCTCCACCCTGTCCACCACACGCCGGCCAGGGTGAGCGACGGGAGGTCGAAGTGGAGGAGCCGGCCCTGTCCGGTGACGTCGGTGGCGTCGGCGAGGGCGTAGAGCGGGTCGAGGAACGGTGCGGCGAGGGTGCCGAAGCCGCCCAGCCCCCCGGCAGCGCTCGGCGGGGTCCACGAGACCGTCGGGCCGGCCACCGTCGCCACCTCGGTGCGCGGCCCGCCCGGTCCGGCCGCCGGCAGGTCGTAGGCCACCAGCAACCGGTCCGGGGCCTGGTAGACGGCGCTGGCCAGCCGGCGGAACCTCGGCGGCGGCGCAAAGGTCCCGGTGCTCGCGACGAGCGCCTCGTCCACCGTGAAGCCGGAGGCCCCGAGGGTGGCGTCGGCCGCCTGCACCAGGCGGTTGGCCGGGGATGGTCGGTCGGTGGCCACGGCGAGGGCGGCCGCCCCGGCGGCGAGCAGCCCGGTCACGGCGACCAACAGCACCGGCAGTCGCCGTCGCCGGCCTTTCATGGTCGCCGAGCATACGAGCGATGCCGGACGGGCCCGGCGCGCCAACCGGCCGGGACCTTGCCACCCCTTCGCGGCGGCCGTACGCTGCCGGCCGGGTAGGAGCCGGCCGGCCGGCAGGCAGGGCGAGCGCGGACGGGAAACGATGGTCGACGATCTCGAGGCGATCCGGCGGCTGAAGTACGCCTACTTCCGGCTGCTCGACCTGAAGCGGTTCTCTGAGCTCGGCGAGCTCCTGACCGACGACTGCACCGCCAGCTACGGCGACGTCGAGGCGCCGCTCGAGGGGCGCCAGGCCATCGTCGACTTCCTCACCGGCGCACTGTCGGACCGAGGCATCGTCTCCGAGCACCACGGCCACCATCCCGAGATCGACCTGGCCGGCGACGGGACGGCGTCGGGCGTCTGGTACCTCCAGGACCGGGTCGTCGTCCCGGCGGCCGACCTCGAGATCGGCGGCACCGCCTTCTACCGCGACGAGTACCGAAAGGTCGACGGCCGGTGGCGGATCAGCCACACCGGGTACGAGCGGGTGTTCGAGGAGCACCGGACCCATTCGACGATGGCCGTCCGGACGTTCCGCTCGAGGTTCTGACCCGGCACCGCCACGGCCGTCCTCAGGGCCGTTGCTCGGGGCTGAAGGTGAAGGCGGGGTCGCGCAGGACGGCGCCTTCGAGCGCCTTGTCGATCGCCTCGACGAGGTCGTCGTCGAGCTGGACGTCGAGGGCCTTCACGTTCTCCTTGATCTGCTCGGGCCTGGTGGCGCCGACGATGGCGCTGGCGACGGTCTGGTTCGCCAGCACCCAGGCCAGGGCCACCGCCGCCGGGGTGTAGCCGGCCGCTCGGGCCACGTCGGCGAAGGCCCCCACCGGCCGCAGCACCTCGTCGCGCAGCAGCCACCCGATCTCCCCGGCACCGTCGGCGGCCGATCCGCGGGATCCGGCGGGCGGGGGCTGGCCCGGCCGGTACTTGCCGGTCAGCACTCCCTGGGCGAGTGGTGACCACACGATCTGGCCGATGCCCTCGCGCCGGCAGAGCGGCTCGACCTCGGCTTCGATCACCCGCCAGAGGAGCGAGTACTGCGGCTGGTTCGAGACGATCCGGTCGAAACCCATCTCGTCGGCCATCCGGAGGGCGTCGGCGATCTGGTCGGCCGTCCATTCCGACACCCCGATGTAGTGGACCTTGCCCTGGCGGACGAGGTCGTCGAAGGCGCGCAGGGTCTCCTCCAGCGGCGCCTCGACGTCGTAGCGATGCGCCTGCAGCAGGTCGACGTGGTCGGTCTGGAGCCGTCGCAGCGAGGCGTGGCAGGACTCGACGATGTGCTTGCGCGAGAGCCCTCGGTTGTTCGGGTTCGGCCCGGTCGGCCAGTAGACCTTGGTGAAGATCTCGATCGAGTCCCGCGGCACCCCCTGCAGCGCCCTCCCGAGGACCTCCTCGGCCGCCCCCATCGCGTAGACGTCGGCGGTGTCGAAGGTGGTGATGCCCTCGTCGAGCGCCGCCAGCACGCAGGCCCGAGCGGCGTCCTCCTCGACCTGGCCGCCGTGGGTGAGCCAGTTGCCGTAGGAGAGCGCCGAGACGACGACGCCGCTGCGTCCGAGATGTCGGTAGTCCATGAGGGCGAGCGTAGGCGAGGGTCGCCGAGATCCGCCCAGAACCCGGCCGACGGCGTCGTGCCTACGCTCGGGCATGGCCGACGATCAGCCCGACGACCCGAGCGCCCGGGAGGCCGGCCCCCCGCCACCGGCCGTCGCCGACAGCCCGCCCGAGGGACGGCTCCGGGTGAACCGAAGCCTCTCGATCCCGCTGCGCGAGCTCCAATGGCGGGCGACGACCCCGGGCGGTCCCGGCGGCCAGCACGCCAACCGGACGAGCAGCCGGGTGGAAGTGCGCTTCGACGTCGAACGGTCGCCGACCTTGGGCCCGCGACAGCGGGCCGTCCTGCGGGAGCGGCTCGGACCGGTGGTGCGCTCGACGGCCGGCGAGGCGCGGTCACAGGCCCGCAACCGCGAGGTGGCACAGGAGAGGTTGGCCCAGCGCCTGGCGGCGGCGCTCCGGCCGGCGCGGCCGCGCCGGCCCACCCAGCCCTCGGCCGGCGCTCGTGAGCGACGGCTGCAGGAGAAGCACCAGCGGGGTCAGCTCAAGCGCCAGCGCCGGGTCGGCGACGACGAGGCCTGACCGAGGACCGGTCGGTGGGGGGCCGGCCGGCGGGTCAGGGCACCGCCGACATCGACACCGTCGGGGTCGACCAGACCTCGTCGAGGAAGGTGCCGATCTCGGCGGTGAGCCGGGCGGGGGTGAGCCGCAGCTCGACCAGCGAGCTCGCCTCGACCAGGCGGGCGTTGGGCAACTGGGCGGCCAACCGGCTGGCGTCCCCGAGCGGGTGGAGGCGATCGGCCCGGTGGCCGATGACGAGCGTCGGGGTCGTGACGAGCGACCGCTCCTCCTCGGTGGGGGCGACCGGCCCGACGAGCACCCCGTGGAGGACGGCCACCATCTCCTCGGGGTCGAGGGTGAGGGGGGCGAAGAACTGGTCGAAGGGGCCGAGCAGCCGGCGCGGCATCCGGCGGGCCAGCCGGGCCAGGCGACGGAGGACCGGGGCGCCGTAGTAGGTGACGGTGAGCAGCGGGGTGAACAGGAGGGCGGCGAACGGCGTCGCCTGCTCGAGCACCGGCATCTCGAGCACCAGGGCGCGCACTCGTTCGGGCGCCTGGGTGGCGACCTGGAGGGCGACGTCGGCGCCGAGCGAAACCCCGCCGACGACCGCCTCCTCGGCACCGAGCTCGTCGAGGAGGTGGACGACTCGGCGGGCGTAGGCGTCCATCCGGTGGGCGGCGGCGCGTCGAGGCTTGTCGGAGCGGCCGTGCCCGGGGAGGTCCAGCAGCACGACACGGTTGCCGGCATCGGCCAGGTCACGGGCGAGGCGGCGGTTCACGGCGGCGTCGAGGAGCAGGCCGTGCAGGTAGACGAGCAACCGGTCACCGGACCCGTGGACCTCGTAGGAGAGGGTCACGTCACCGTCGTCGAACGTCGCCAGCTCGTAGGGCATCGGTCACCAGGTTGGCACGTCCGGAGCCGGGGCACGCCCGCGACCGGCCCCCGATGACGCGTGGCGCCGCCGGCCCCGCCGACGGAGCGGCGAGACCGGCGGCGCCCTGAGCCGTCCTACATGCCGATCCGCAGCGAGCAGACCGGCCACTGCCCCCAGCCGCTGCGGGCCTGCAGCGCCTCGGCGGCGGCATCCTGGACGGCCGGCGGCGCCGAGCTCGGCAGGCCGCCGTAGCCAAGGCTCTCCCAGGTACCGAGGGAGAACTGGTAGGCGCCGTAGTAGCCGTTGCCGGTGTTCTCGGCGTAGTTGCCGCCGGACTCGCACTGCCGCAGCGCGGCCCACACCCCCCCGGCAACCGACCCTCCGGCGGCAACGGCCGGAGCCGGAGCCGGAGCCGGAGCCGGAGCCGGAGCAGCAGCAGCGGCGGCGCTCTGCGCCCGCTGGGCCGCCACGGCTGCCTGGAAGGCCTGGTAGGCCCCTGCCAAGCGGTCGACGGCCACGGCGTGGGCGAGCTCGGACAGCGCGACGGCGTCGGCGAAGCGGACCGCCGCCGCCATCCGCTCGAGGCTCTGTGCCTGCCGCTCGATTGCGACGTCGCGGATGCTGGCGTGGAACCGACCGTTGCCCGAGGTGGGCACGGTGGCCTTGAGCAGTGGACGACGCTCTCGCCGCAGACGCAGGGCGTCGCCACGTGGTGCGTCGTTGACGCTGGGCGGGGTGCGGAACCCGACGAGGCCGTAGATCGGCATCGCCGAGTTTGTCCCCTCTTGATGATGGGTAGTGCTGTTGGTGATCGGCAGGCCCGTCGTCACCGGGGCCGCATCTGCGATCCCGGGCCGTTGGACAGCCACACCTGCGACGGTCGCAAGTGCGAGACAGAAGCCGTACAGCCGGTGCTTGCGCATTTTGCGCCTCCTCAAGTCACGGAGAGCCCGGAGGGCTCGAGGGATGGCCTGGAATGCGGGCTACCGTCCTTGGTGCATTCATCTCGCAAGCTGGCGCCGGGAAGGGCGGCCCGCCCTGGACATCGGTGGTCCTTACGAGGTGCAGACGGAGGGTCCCTGGATCAGAACGTGTGGCGACTCCCTCTTTGAGGTCGGCTGAGACGGTCGGCTCTGTGCTGCCGAGACGACGGTCGGACAGTTCCCGTGCCGCTCCGGCCAGCGCCTCAGGCGACCGAGCTCGGCGACCGGGGAGGGGGACGGACGGATCATCCGCTCCGAGCGGTCTCCGCCACCGCTCATCGCCCTCGCACCGTGTTGTGTGTCGGGCGGAGAACGTAGCAAGGGCAGCCGCCGAGAGCCAATCGGAGGCGCCGGCCCCGGCAGTTCGACCCTGTGAGCTGGGAAAAGGGGCCAGCCCTCAGTCGCCGGGCAGGGCGTCGGCCAGGGCGGCCAGTGCGTTGCGCACCAGCTCGTCGGTGTCGGGGCCAGTGTCCTCCCGTACGCCGACCAACGGGGTGAGCGAGGCGAAACCGGCCGCCACCAGGGCGCCGTCGTCCTCGGGGTCCTCGTCGCCGACGTCGCCGAGCGAGGGGACGGCCGCCCCGAGCCGGAGTCGGATCTCACCCTCCTGGTGGTCACCGTGGCGCGCCAGGCGCTCGCCGTCCGGCTGGCGCCAACTCTCCGGGTCGGTGGCCGACTCGATGATCCCGGCGGTGCTGATCCGCCCTCGGCGCACGCCGCGCAGCTCCTTGAGCGGCAGGGACGGCACGTTGAGGTTGAGCACGGTGCGCACCGGTGCGGCGGCCAGCACCGGTAGCAGCTGCACGGCGATGGTGGCCGCCGTCTCCCAGCACTCGGGCTCCGTTCCCGAGCGCATCGACACCGCGAGACCCCGCATCCCGAGTTGGGCGCCGGTCAGCGCCGCACCGACGGTGCCGGAGTGCAGCACCGAGCGACCGACGTTGACGCCGAGATTGATCCCCGACACGACGAGATCTGGCTTGGCCCCGAACCCGCCCAGCGCGCCGACGATCACCGAGAGGGCGGGCGAGGCATCGAGGCCGAACACCGGCACGTCGTCGGCGCCGTCGATGCGCAAGGCGCGGTAGGCGATCGCCTCACGCTCGTAGACGGTGCCCACCGCTGCCGCCGCCCCGCTGTGGTTGGCGAGCGGTGCCACGACGACCAGCTCGTGACCCCCGGGTGAAGGGTCCCCTGGTGGCGCCGTCTCCGACGCCGCCCTGGCGCGCCACTCGGCGAGTGCCCGGGTCATGGCCGCCAGCCCCGGGGCGTGCACGCCGTCGTCGTTGGTCACCAGGATGCGCACGCGCCAGTACGATACCGCCGACCGTACGCCCGCCGACCGAGGTGCCATGAGCTCGTCGCACGCCGTCACGCCACGTTCACCCACCGGCGTGCAGTGGATGGTGGGGCACGGACGCCAGCAGCTGGTGGTCACCGAGGTCGGCGCCACGATGCGGTCCTACACCGTCGACCACCGAGAGGTGCTCGACGGGTTCGGCCCGTCCGAGTGGTCCCGCAGCGGGCGCGGGCAGGTGCTCGCCCCGTGGCCCAATCGCCTCGGCGACGGCCGCTACGAGTTCGCCGGTCGGAGCGCCCAGGCGGCGCTCGACGAGCCGGCACGCGGCAACGCCATCCACGGTCTGGTCCGGTGGTTGCCATGGCAGGTCGAAGCGCACGCCCAGAACGTCGTCGCCCTCGGGTGCACCCTCCATCCCTCGCCCGGCTACCCCTTCTTCCTCAAGCTTCGTATCGAGTACCGGCTCGGGCGGGAGGGACTGTCGGTCACCACGACCGCGCGGAACGACGGCGACGGCCCGGCGCCGTTCGGCCTCGGCTTCCACCCGTACCTGACCGTCGGCACGCCGACGGTCAACACGGTGCTGCTGCGGCTGCCGGCCACCCGGCGGCTCGTGCTCGACACCAGGGCACTGCCGACGGGGGAGGTGCAGGCGGTGGCGGGCACCGAGTACGACTTCACTGTCCCGAGGGCGATCGGGCCCACCCGTCTCGACACCGCGTTCACGTCGCTCGAGCGGGACGCCGACGGGTTGGCGTGGGCCTCGATCGAGGACCCCGGCGGCGAGCACGCGGTGTCGATGTGGGTGGACGAGCACTTCGGGTACCTGATGTGCTTCACCGGCGACACCGTCGACGAGGCGGCGCGCCGGCGTACGTCGGTGGCGATCGAGCCGATGACCTGCCCACCGGACGCCTTCCGCTCGCACGACGACCTCGTCACCCTCGAGCCGGGCCAGTGGTGGGAGGCGAGCTGGGGGATCCGACCAGACATGAGCGGCCGCGCCGGCCGTCGGTCGTGATCAGCGGCCGGCGGAGCTCGACGGAGGGGGCTGGAGGGCCCAGCGGAGGCCGGCGCAGAAGATCCGGACCACCGGCACGCTGACGACGTCGAAGACAGGCAGGGTTGCCACCTCGAGCTCCCGGCGTGCCCACACCGGCAGAAGGCCGATGGCTGCGCTGACGATCACCGAGTAGAGGAGGCGGTCCTCGGGCCGACGGCCGACCCCGCGCAGGAGGAAGTCGCGGGCGTAGCGAGCCTGGGCACCGGCGAAGAGCTCCCCTCGCACCCGCCGGAAGTACGCCTCCATCTCGTCGGCGCTGCGGGGCACCCACTCGGCGCCGAGCTCGTAGGCCACCGGCGCCGTCTCGGCGTAGTAGCGGTCGCGTTCTTCGGCCGTCAAGCGCAGGTTCCCGTAACGGCGGGACGCGGCGAGGAAGCTCCACATCTCGGCCGCATGCACCCACGTGACGAGCTCGGGATCGGACGCCGAGTACGGGCGGCCGTCGGGGGCCACCCCGCGCACGCGGTGGTGTACCCGCTGGACGGTCTCGATCGCCTGCAGCGCCTCGTCCTCGGTCCCGAAGGTGGTGTAGCCGACGAAGGCGGCCGTCCGCCTCAGGCGGCCGAGCGGGTCGTCCTCGTAGCGGGAGTGGTCGGCGACGCCGGCCATCGCCAGCGGGTGGAGGCTCTGGAGGAAGAGCGCGCTGAGACCGCCGATCAGCATCGAGGGCAGGTCGCCGTGCACCCGGCGGGCGACGGCGTCGGGATCGAGATAGGCCTCGGTCGGATCGGTGACCGCCCGCAGGGGCCGTCCGCTCGCCCCGAGCGATCGGCGCACGTCCCGACGCAGGTCCTCGCGGACCGGCTCGGCGAGCGACTCGAGGAGCCGCAGCGGCGCGGCGGTGACCTGCGCCCTGAGCGAGGCGGCGCGGCGCAGCGGCGTGGTCACGGGAGCAACGTCTCTCCGGTTCGCTTCACCCCGTCAGCATCGCGCGGCCACCCCCGGCGCCGTCGGCAACGGTGGCGCACTCCGGGGGAGTGCCCGGCGGGGGCGGGCCGTGGGAGCAGGCGGCTGCGGGTGGGTACATTCGGCGCATGCGGGTGGTCGTCTACGGTGCCGGCGCCGTCGGTGGGGTGGTCGGCGCCATGCTCCACCGGTGCGGCCACCGGGTGAGCCTGATCGCCCGGGGGCGCCATCTCGAGGCGATCGCCGAACACGGGCTGGTCCTCGAGCGACCAGGGGAGAGCGAACGGCTCGACGTCGAAGCGGTCGGCGACCCCGGAGATCTCGACTGGTCGGAGCCGGCGACGGTGCTGCTGGCGGTCAAGGGCCAGGACACCGACGGCGCACTGGCGGCGCTCGGCCGGGTGGCCCCGGAGGGCACGGCGGTGGTCTGCGCCCAGAACGGGGTCGAGAACGAGCGCAGGGTGCTGCGGCGCTTCGAGCGCACCTACGGGATGGCCGTGGTCTGCGCGGCCACGCTGATCCACCCCGGGGTGGTCCAGGCCCACTTCGCGCCGGTGACCGGCGTCCTCGATCTCGGCCGTTACCCCGACGGCGTCGACGCCACCTCGTCGGAGTTGGCCGAGGCGCTCTCGGCGGCCGGTTTCGAGTCGGCAGCTCGGCCCGACATCATGCGGTGGAAGTACCGCAAGCTGCTCCACAACCTCTCGAACGCCATCGAGGTCCTTTGCGGCCCGGCTGGCCGGGGCAGTGAGCTGGCCCGGCGGGCCGCTCAGGAGGGCGAGGAGGTCCTGACGGCCGCCGGTATCGACGTGGCAACCGTCGAGGAGGACCTCGAGCGTCGCGGGCGACTGGTCTTCGGCGAGGCGGGCGCGTTGTCGGCGACCGAGAGCGGCCCGTGGCAGGGCGGTTCGACGTGGCAGAGCGTGGTGCGAGGCGGCGAGGTCGAAGTCGACTACCTCAACGGCGAGATCGTCCTCTTCGGGAGGTTGCACGGCGTCGCCACCCCGGTCAACGCCGTGCTGCAGCGGCGGACGAAAGAGCTCGCCCGGTCGGGTGAGGGTCCCGGCCGCTTGGACCCCGAGGGGCTGGTGTCCGAGATCGAGCGTTCGCTGTCTTGAAAAAGCCCGGGCGCACGCTCATTCGTGGTGCAGCGCCGAGCGGACCTCCTCGAGGGGGTCCGGTGGCGGGGCCCCGGGCGTCTCGATCCGCAGACGGTGCAGCGTGCCGCTGAACGGCGCCGGCGGCTGGTAGCGCTCGGAGACCGGGAACCCGGCGTCGTGGCCCAGTCGGAGGGCGGCCCCGCCGTGCTGGATGGCCAACGGCAGCATGCCGACGACCGGCACCCGCCCGACCGGACGGTCGTCGTGGAGGAGGGTGAACTCGCCCGGACCGCCCCGCCCCGCCCGGTAGGAAACCGCCAGCTCGTGGTCGCCTTCGGGCACCGGTGACTCGCCGGTGACCTCCATGAGCTCGCCGGCCCGCGAGAACGCGAAGTTGAGCCGCCCGCCGGCCACGAAGAGGGCGAAGCCCCCGTGCCAGTCGCCGAGGGCGCAGAGCACGCCCTCGGCGTCGGCGATGACCGTCACCTCGGCGGTCATCGTGAACCCTCCGAAGAGCTGCGGGATCGACTCGTCGCTGATCGGGCCGGCGCCGGGGCGGTAGGTCCGCGCCGGACCGGGTGGCCAGGCCGGTGGGATGAGGGCGCCGACGCGCTTTATGAAGGTGTCGTCGACCGGCAGGACGTGGTTGCGGCCGGCTTCGGCCAGCCAGAGCTCCTCGAGCCCGCGCACGACGTCAGGGTGGGCGGCGGCGAGGTCGTCGCTCTCGGAGAAGTCGGCCTCGAGGTCGAACAGCTCCCAGCGGTCGCCGGCGAAGTCCCTGCTGCCGACGGCGAGCACCTCCTCGTCGAGGACGCCGGTCGAGATGTGGTCGGTCGTCGCCTTCCACCGGCCGCTGACGATCGAACGCGACCCGAGCATCTCGAAGTACTGGGTGTCCCGTGGCGCCGGCGCGGTGGGGTCGTCGAGGGTCCCGAGGAGGCTGGCGCCGTCGATCGGCTGCTGGGTGACGCCGTCGACCGCCGCCGGCGGCTCGATCCCCGCCGCCCCGAGTATCGTCGGCATCAAGTCGACGACGTGGGCGAACTGTCCCCGGACGCCCGGCGAGGCGATCCGCTCGGGCCAGTGGACGACCAGCGGCGTCCGCGTCCCGCCGAGCCAGGTATAGCGCTTCCACAGCCGCATCGGGGTGTTGCCGGCCCAGGCCCATCCCCACGAGTAGTGGTTGTAGGTGCGGGGGCCGCCCCACTCGTCGTAGGCGGCGAGGTTGTCGGCCATCGACTCGGGGATGCGGGCGGTGAAGCGGTGCTCGTTCACGCTCCCGGCCCGGCCGCCCTCGGCGCTGGCGCCGTTGTCCGAGAACAGCAGGACGAGGGTGTTGTCGAGCCGCCCGAGCTCGTCGAGGGCGGACAGCAGCCGACCGATCTGGGCGTCGGTGTGGGTCAGGAACCCGGCGAAGACCTCCTGTTGGCGGGCGTGCATGCGCCGCTCGTCGGCCGGGAGGTCGTCCCAGGCGTCGACCCAGCTCGGACGGGGGGTGAGCGTCGTCCCGGCCGGGACCACCCCGGCGGCCCCCTGCCGCTCGAACGTCTCGGACCGCCAGGCGTCCCAGCCCCGGTCGAAGCGTCCCCGGTACGGCTCGACCCATTCCGGCGCCACGTGGTGGGGAGCGTGGGTGGCACCGAGGGCGAAGTAGAGGAAGAACGGCTTCCCCGGGGCGGCGTGCTGCTGGTCGGTCACCAGGCGGATCGCCGTGTCCGCCAGGTCCTCGGTCAGGTGGTAGCCCTCGGCGTAGCTCCTCGGCGGGTCGACGTAGTGGTTGTCCGACACGAGGTTCGGCGCCCAGTGGTTGGCGTCGCCGTGGAGGAAGCCGTAGTACCGCTCGAAGCCCATCCCGAGCGGCCAGCGGTCGAACGGCCCGGCGACGCTGCGCTCGAAACGGGGCGTGAGGTGCCACTTTCCGACCGCCAGGGTGCTGTACCCGGCGTCGCGCAGCAGGCGTGGGAGCGGGACGGCGGACGTGGGGATCCGGGCGTGGTAGCCGGGAAAGGCGAGCGGGATGTCGGCGAGGAACCCCATCCCGACGGCGTGGTGGTTGCGCCCGGTGAAAAAGCAGGCCCTGGTGGGCGAGCACAGCGCCGTCACGTGGAACCGGTTGTAGCGGAGGCCCCCGGCGGCCAGCCGGTCGACGTTCGGGGTCTCGATGTCGGACCCGAAGCAACCGAGCTGGCCGAAGCCGGTGTCGTCGAGGACGATCGCCACGACGTCGGGAGCGCCCGGCGGCGGGGCCGGCCGGACCGGGAACGTCGGCGTCGCACCCTCGACGGTGATCCCGAGCCGTGCTGGAAGTTCGGCCGGTGCGCTCACCGGTGCCAACCGCGGTGACATCTGGTCATCCGGCCAGGTTAGACAGGACCGGCCCGGCGGGCTCTCAGCCGACCTCAGGGCGAGGTGGGCCAGGGCCGGCCCACCGGGAGGGCCAGACCGGGGGTGACCGGGATGGCGACCACCCCGGCCGTCGCCGGGTCCCCGTTGTCCGGGGACGCCTCGAACAGGCGCACCACGGCCATTCCGCTCTCGGCGAGCAGCCCCACGTACCACCCGAGCGGACGATGGTGATGGGGTCGATCGGCCGGCGCCGTCCGAACGACGCCCGGCCGCAGGTAGTCCCCACCCCCGCCGCCGTCCCCGGCATCGCCGGCCGGCGCCGAGCGGAACGAGAAGGCCGGGTGCGGCAGGGTGAAGACGAACCGGCCGTTGGGCAGCAGCGAATGGCCGATGTCGCGCAGCAGCCGGTCGACCGAGGGCATGTCCATGAGGACCATCTGGGCGACGATCCGCTGGAACTTCCGGCCGCCGAGGTCGGGCAGGCCGGACGTCAGGTCGGCCTGGACGAGCTCGACCCTCTGGACGTTGTGCCGGGCTTCCTCGAGCAGCTCGGGATCGGCGTCGATGCCGACCGCCCGGCCGCCGTGCTCGACCACCTCGGCCGAGAGCCACCCGTTGCCGCAGCCGAGGTCGAGCACCCACATGTCGGCGACGTCGCCGAGGGCGTCGTAGAGGAACGACCGGAAGCGGGCCGACGTCGGCCCGGGCACCGGGCGGGCCGGTCGGTGCCCGCCGCCGGAGTCGGTTCGGCCGGGCATCGTGGCGCAAACCTATCGGGCGGCGACCGCCACCCTGCCGGGGACCGGGAACATCGGGTGCCGGTGCCGGTGCCGGTGCCGGTGCCGGCTGTTCGGGGGCGGCGGGTAAGGTCGGCTCGGTGGGCGGGCTGCCGAGCGAGGAGCGTCCGGGGCAGGGGGATGCCGGCCCCGAGGAACCGGTGCGCGAAGGCCCGGGCCACGTCGACCCGGACTTCCTCGTTCCCTTCGACGTCGTCGGCCGTGGCGTGCCGTGGTGGGACGAGGCGCCGGCGCCGCCGGACGCCTCGTTCGAACGCTGGTGGGCGACGGACGTGGTGGACGCCCCGCCACGGTCCCGGCGTCGGCCGCTCGGGGTCCGGGCGATCGGGGTGGTGACGGCGGCAGCTCTCCTCCTGGCGACCATCGGCGCCGGCATCGGCGAGGTGCTCGGTCTCGGCGGGGTCTCGTCGGTGTCGGTCCGGGCGGCGGTCACCTCGGTGGGCCCGGCCGTTCGCCGCACGACGCAGCCAGCCTCTTCCTCGTCGGCCGGCACCGAGGTGGTCGACGTGACCGTCTACCCGCCGGCCGACCGTTCCCGCGCCGACTGCCTCGTCGAGGTGGTCCGTGACGGTCGGGTCCTCGGCTCCCAGCTCGTCAGGGTGACCCACTGGGCGTCGGGGCGCTCCGCTGCCCGGGGTGAGGTCGAGGTCCCGCTCGATCAGGCGCCGTTCTCGGGTTCGGCGCGCAACGCACGGATCGACTGCTCGGCCTGAGGCGACGCCCCGGCGCCCTGGCCGTGGTGCCGCCACCCCACGACGACCCACCGGTCGGTCACTTCGGGACGATCGTCACCGCCGTGCCGTAGGCACAGATCTCGGTCCAGTTGCCGCCCATCTCGGAGGTGTCGAAGCGCATGGCCAGCACGGCGTTGGCCCCGCGGTCGAGCGCCTCCTGCACCATCCGTGCCATGACCTCGTGCCGGCTCGCCACCAGGTTCTTGGTCATCCCCTTGAGCTCGCCACCGGCCAGCGCCTTGAAGCCGGCGCCGATCTGCGAGCCGACGTTGCGGCTCCGCACGGTCAACCCGAACACCTCGCCGTAGACCCGGGCGACCTCGTAGCCGGGGACGTCGTTCATCGTCGAGACGAGGACCTGCGGTGGCTGGGCCGCCACCGGTCCGGCGGGCGCCGGGTCTGCGGGCTGGGTCATCGCCGGACTCTACCGCCGACGGTCGACGTCTACCGTGGTCGGCGTGTGCTTGTTGGTGGTGGCGTGGCGGGTGACGGCCGACCCGCTGGTGGTCGGGGCCAACCGGGACGAGCGGACCGACCGGCCGGCCACGGCGGTGACGGTCCTGCGGGCGGCCGACCCGCGGATCCTCGGGGGCCGGGACCTCGCCGCCGGCGGCACGTGGCTGGCGGTCAACGAGCACGGCGTCGTCGCCGGGCTGACCAACCGGCCGCTGCCCGAGGGGAGGGACCCGACCAAGCGATCGCGCGGTCTCCTGCCGTTGCTGGCGGCGGCCCGCCCCAGTGCCGAGGCGTCGGTGGCGGCATTGCTCGACGAGGTGGACCCGGCAGAGTTCAACCCCGGCTGGCTGCTCGTCGGCGACCGGTCGTCGCTGTTCGCCGTCTCGATCGACGGCGACCGACCGACCGCCGAACCGCTCCCGCCCGGGATCCACGTCCTCGAGAACCACCCCCCGGGCGCCCCGTCGGCCAAGGCCGCCCACGTGCGCCGTCTCCTCGGAACCCTCTCGGGATGCGGGCCGACCGACGGGCTGACCGGCCGGCTCCGCAGCGTGCTCGCCGACCATTCCCGTCCGGACCCGTTGCCCGAGGGTCGACCGCCGTTCGTGGCGTCGGCCTGCGTCCACGGCGACGAGTACGGCACCAGGTCGTCGGCCCTCGTGACCGTGCCGGCCGACTGCTCGCGCCTGCCGTCGCTGGCGGTGGCCGACGGCCCGCCGTGTCGGACGCCCTTCCACCTGGCGGACGAGCTCTGGCACGGCAATCGGGTCGCCGCGGCCCGGGGGTGACCTACCCTCGCGGTCATGTGCCGCAACATCACGACGCTGCGCGGCCTCGAGCCGGCGGCGACGCCGGAGGAGGTCGAGGCAGCCGCCCGCCAGTACGTCCGCAAGGTCAGTGGGGTGACCGCCACCTCGGCCGCCACCGAGGCGGCGGTCGAGGTGGCGGTGTCGGCGATCGCAGCGACCACCGCCGAGCTGCTGGCGGCCCTCCCGCCGCGTCGCCAGCCCCCGCCGACCCTGCCGCCGTTGCGACGCCTGGCAGCGAGAATCCCGAGCGGGCACTGAACGGACGCCCGAGGGCCTCGGGGCGGACCCTCCTCAGAGTCGCCTCGCCACCAGCTCCCCGAAGCGCCGCGTGACGTCGCGCCACCGGGCCGCTGCGTCGGGGTCGTCGTCCCAGCGGTCGACGACCGAGTAGCAGACGACGTCGTCGGCGACGTCGCCGAAGCGCTCGAGCAGCCGGCCCGGGAGCTCGTCCCAGGTGGAGGTGACGGCGAAGGCGTCGAGCATCTCGTCGGTGATCGTCCGCCGCATCCCGGCCACGTCGCCGTCGCGCTGGAGGCGGTGGAGCCGCTCGCCGACCCCGGACCAGCCGGAGGACTCGAAGACGACGTCGTAGCCGGGTGTCGACCCGTAGAAGGCCAACCGCATGGCGATGTCGTTCCGCCGGCGGGTGCGCCCCTCGTCGTCGTCGGCGACGGCGGTCATCACCGGGCAGACCATCGCCACGGTGCCCGGCGACCGCCCGGCAACTCGCTCGCCCTCCTGCACCGAGGGGAGGACGACGGAGCGGAGGTAGGCCGGGGAGCTGAGGGGGTGGACGAGCATCCCGTCGGCGACCTCCCCGATCATCCGGCACATCCACGGCCGGACGCCGGCGGCGTAGATCGGGGGGTCGGGGTGCTCCATCGGGCCGGGGGACCACAACGGCGGCAGGAGGGAGAACGAGTAGAAGGGACCGTCGTAGTGCAGCGGCGCCAGCTCGCGGAAGGCAGCGTAGATCGCCCGCATCGCCCCGACGTAGTCGCGCAGCCGCGGCCCGGGGCTGGTGAACGGCGCCGAGTAGCGCCGCTCGACGTGGGCGCGGACCTGGGTGCCGAGGCCGACGGTGAAGCGGCCGCCGGTCGCCTGGGCCAGCGACCAGGCGTTCTGGGCGGTCAACATCGGGCTGCGGGCGAACGCCACCGCCACGCCGGTGCCGAGTGCCAGCTCGGTGCTCGCCAAGGCCGCCGCCCCACACAGACCGAAGACGTCCTGGGTGCTCTCGGGCAGCCAGAGCCGGTCGAAACCGGCTGCCTCGAGACGCCGTGCGAGCTCGGCGGTCCCCCGGAGCGTGCCGGCGGCGCCGAAGGCCGAGAGGTGCGGGCCTCGTCCACCGGCCCTCCGGGCGGGCGCCGGGGTCTCGGACCGACCCGGGCCGACCACCGCCTCTTCCGATCGATTCGGTCTCACGTCCCTCCGGTCCCGAGATCCCGCTCGCCTGTCGACCCAGGTCTAGGAGAGCACGCCGCGACGGGCAACCCGGACCGGCCGCCGGATCGCCCGCACCCGCCGAGAGCGGCGATGCTCTCAGACGAGAGCATCGTTTTTGCCGACCAGTCGGTGGCTAGGATGCATCGATGGCCATCGACCAGCCGACACCGGCCGACCCGGCTGCCAGCCGCCGGGACCTGGCCGTTGCCCGGTCCCTCGACCCGGCTCGGGCCCGGGCGGAGAAGCGGGTCAAGCGGTTCCTCGACGCCGGCTTCGAGCTGCTGGCCGGGCCGAGCGGCAGTGACTTCACCGTCCAGGACGTGGTGGAGCGCTCCGGGCAGTCGCTGCGGAGCTTCTACCAGTACTTCGACGGGAAGTACGAGCTGCTGCTCGCCCTCTTCGAGGAGCTGGTCCGCTTCACCGCCGACCAGCTCGGCCAGCAGGTGGCCGAGGAAGCAGGGGCGGTGGACAAGCTCCAGCGGTTCGTCGTCGAGTACCACCGGCTCTGCCGGCCGGGCACGAAGACCCGATCGGCGAGGAGGGTGCCGACCTCGGCGCTGGCCCAGTTCGGCCAACAGCTGATGACCACCCACCCGAGGGAGGCGTCGAAGGCGTTCCTGCCCCTCGTCTCGCTGCTCGACGAGCTGATCGAGAAGGCGGTGGCCGAGGGCGCCGTGCGGGGCGACGTGCCGAGCCGGCGACTGGCCGGCGTCGTGCTCCAGGCGACGATGTTCAACGCCTTCGCCGCCACGATCAGCGGCGTGCCGGCGGCGGTCGCCGAGGACGGGGCCGAGGAGTTCTGGAGCATCATCTTCGACGGCATCGCCAGCGGGTAGACGGCGACGTCGCCCCGACGAGAGGAGCGCCATGTCCACGGCCGGCGATACTTCGCCACGCTTGCAGCACGCCGACCGATTCTTCATCGGCGGCGAGTGGGTGGTCCCGTCGTCGGACGCCACCATCGACGTCATCGACTCGGGGACCGAGGAGAGCTGCTTCAGCGTCGCCGAGGCGCAGGAGCCCGACATGGCGAGGGCCGTCGCCGCCGCCCGCCGGGCGTTCGACGAGGGACCGTGGCCGCGGATGACCCACGCCGAGCGGGCCGGGTACCTGCGCCGGCTGGGCGAGGGACTGACTGGCCGGGCCGAGCAGATCGCCGACATCTGGCCACGCGAGTCCGGCGTGCTGGCGAAGGTGGCGCGTGCCGCCGCCGGTGGGGCGTCGGCCACCTTCGACTACTACGCCGGCCTGGCCGACACCTTCGACTGGGAGCGCCCGGCCCAGCCCAGCCTGCCGGGGTTCGGCCTCCTCGTCCGGGAGCCGGTCGGCGTCGTCGGCGCCATCATCCCCTGGAACGGCCCGCTCGGGTTGATCAGCTTCAAGATCGCCCCGGCCCTGATCGCCGGTTGCACGGTGGTCCTCAAGTCGTCACCCGAAGCCCCGGGCGAGGGCTATCTGGTGGCCGAGGTGGCCGAGGAGATCGGGCTCCCTCCCGGTGTGCTCAACGTCGTGACGGCGGACAGAGCCGTCTCCGAGCTCTTGGTCCGCGACCCACGGGTGGACAAGATCACCTTCACCGGCTCGACGGCAGCCGGGCGGCGTATCGCCTCGTTGTGCGGCGAGCGGATCGCCCGTTGCACGCTCGAGCTCGGCGGGAAGTCGGCGGCGGTCATCCTCGACGACGTCGACGTCGCGTTGGCGGCCGAGCGACTCGCCCAGGCCGAGTGCATGCTGACCGGTCAGGTCTGCTCGTCGCTCACCCGGATCGTCGTCAGCCGGCACCGCCACGACGAGATGGTCGAGGCACTGGCGGCGGCCTTCTCCAAGGTCCAGGTGGGCAACCAGTTCGACCCCGCCTCCGAGATGGGGCCACTGGCGGCGAAGCGACAGCGTGACCGGGTGCTCGGCTACATCGACAAGGGCATCGCCGAGGGCGCGACCTTGGCCGCCGGTGGAGGCCGGCCTGCGCACCTCGACCGGGGGTGGTTCGTCGAGCCGACGGTCTTCGGCAACGTCGACAACTCCTCGACGATCGCCCGCGAGGAGATCTTCGGACCGGTGCTCAGCGTCATCCCGGCGAAGGACGAGAAGGAGTCGGTGGCGATCGCCAACGACACGATCTACGGGCTCAACGCCTCGGTCTTCACCAACGACCCCGATCGCGCCCGCCAGGTCGCCGGGGAGCTCCGCTCGGGCACGGTCGGCCACAACTCGTTCCGCACCGACTTCGCCATCGCCTTCGGCGGCTTCAAGCAGTCCGGCATCGGGCGCGAGGGCGGGACCGAGGGCCTCCTGCCGTTCCTCGAGACCAAGACGGTGATCCTCGAGCAGGCGCCCACCGCCTACGCGAGCGCCAGCTCGTAGGTCGGGGACCGCCTGGCCGACGATGGCGGAAGGCGGACGGTCCGGAAGAAGGCTCAGCGGACGGTCCGGAAGAACGCCCGCAGGTCGTCGGCGAAGAGCGCCGGTTGCTCCATGGCGGCGAAGTGGCCGCCCCGGGGCATCTCGACCCAGTGGGTCACCCGGTACTGCCGCTCGACCCAGGTGCGGGGCCAGCGCAGCACCTCCTTGGGGTAGCGGGCGACGCCGGTCGGCACGTCGACGAAGGGGAGGCGCCGGGACAGCGACCCGGTGCGCCTCGACTCCCAGTAGAGGCGGGCAGACGAGGTGGCGGTCCGGGTCACCCAGTAGAGCGTGACGTTGGTGAGGAGCCGATCCCGCGAGAACGCCCGCTCGGGGTCGCCGTCGCAGTCGCTCCAGGACCGGAACTTCTCGACGATCCAGGCGAGCAGGCCGGCGGGGGAGTCGTCGAGGGCGGCACCGACGGTCTGGGGCTTCGTGCCCTGCAGGGCGGCGTAGGCGCCCTCGTCGCGCTGGAACCGCTGGATGGCGGCCAGCTCGTCGGCTCCCTCGGTGTCCGCCAGGTCGCCGTCGCCCGGCGCCGCCCCGAGGGCCATGTTGAGGTGGAGCCCGGCGCAGTGGTCGGCGTCGGCGAGCGCCATCCGAGTGGTGATCTGGGCGCCCCAGTCGCCGCCCTGGGCGCCGTAGCGGCGGTAGCCGAGGCGGGCCATCAACGCGGCGAACGCACCGGCGATCCGGTCGACGTCCCAGCCGGGGGTGCGCGGCGGGTCGGAGAAGCCGTAGCCCGGCAGCGACGGGATGACGAGGTCGAAGGCGTCGTCGGCCCGGCCTCCCTGCGCCGGCGGGTCGACGAGGAGGGAGGCGGCGTCGAGGAACTCGAGGAACGATCCCGGCCAGCCGTGGACGAGTAGCAGCGGGAAGGCACCGGGGTGCGGCGACCGGAGGTGGACGAAGTGCACCGCCTGGCCGTCGAGCACGGTGCGGTGGTGCGCCAGAGCGTTGAGCCGCCGCTCCTCGGCCCGCCAGTCGAAGGCGTCGCGCCAGTGCGCCACCAGGTCGGCGAGGTAGTCGGGGGGGAACCCGGCCTCCCACCCGATGCCCTCGACCAGGCCGGCGAGGCGCGTGCGGGCCAGCCGCTCGTCGAGGTCGGCCAGCACCGGGTCGGGCACGGCGATCGTGAAGTCCTCGATCTCGCCCCCCTCGTCATCCACCCCGCTCATGCCCGGGTGCTCACTCGAGGGTCAGGATGCCGCGGATGTTCAGCCCGTCGAGCATGTCCTGGTAGCCCTGGTTGATCTGGTCGAGCCGGTAGGTGTTGGTGATGAGCTCGTCCAGCTTGAGCTGACCGGAGCGGTAGAGCGAGAGCAGGTTCGGGATGTCGTAGCGCGGGTTGCCGGCGCCGAACACGACCCCGCGCACCTCCTTCTGCCACATCGCCAGCTCGAACAGGTTGATGCTGCACTCGGTCTGGGTCTGCGGGGCCACCGCCGTCACGACGCAGGTGCCGCCCTTGCCGGTCAGCGAGAGCGCCGCCTTCATCAGGTCGCCGTACATCACCGACGGCGTGAGCACGACCGCGTCGGCCATCGCCCCCCGGGTCAGCTCGGTCACGATCGGCAGCGCCTCCTCCATCGAGGCAGCGGTGTGGGTGGCCCCGAACTCGAGGGCGGCCTTCTGCTTGAACGGCACCGGGTCGACCGCCACGATCGTGGCGGCACCGGCCATCCGGGCGCCCTGGACGGCGTTCATCCCGACCCCGCCGGTCCCGACGACCACCACCGTCTCGCCCGGCCGCACCTCGGCCCGATAGACCGCCGAGCCCCACCCGGTCGTCACGCCGCACGAGACGAGGGCGACCACCGACAGCGGGACGTCGGGGTCGACCTTCACCAGCGAGGCCTCGTGGACGACGCTGTGCTCGGCGAAGGTGCCGACCTTCGCCATGAAGTTGATGTCCTCGCCGCGGAGATGGTGCCGGCTCGTCCCGTCGGAGATCTGGCCGACCGTGAAGGTGGCGGCGCCAAGGTCGCAGAGGTTGGTGTGGCCGGTGACGCACATCTTGCAGTGGTCGCAGACCGGGAAGAAGCTGGCTGCCACGTGGTCGCCGGGCCGGAGGTGGCGCACCCCCGGGCCGACCTCGAGCACGACGCCGCCGCCCTCGTGCCCGCCGATCACCGGGAACAGCGGCGGCAGCCCTGCCGCCCGGCGGACCTCCTCGGGCGAGCCCATGTCGCTCGAGCGGATGTGCTCGTCGGAGTGGCACAGCCCGGCGGCCACCCATCGGACGAGCACCTCCTGGTCCTTCGGCGGGTCGAGGTCGATCTCCTCGATCTTCCAGTCCTGGTTGCGGCCCCACAGCACCGCGGCGTTGGTCTTCATGTCAAGAGGCCCTCCCTTGTCTCGTCGTGGCCCGGCGTCCGTCGTCTCGTCACGCCCCATACCGTTCGATCACTCCGCTGGCGTAGGCGGCCAGCGGGCCCCGGGGGTCATCCCCGAAGAAGGCGGCGGGCACCAGGAGCCGGGTGGCCCCGAGGGCGGCCAGCGCCCGGGCCTCGTCGAGTGCCTCCTCGCCGCCGCGGCGGGTGGCGCCGACGGAGACCTCGAGCGACGACGGGTCGCGGCCGGCCTCCTCGGCGGCCCGGCGCATCGTCGTGACCAGCGCTCCGAGACGTTCCCGGTCGACGCCGAAGGGGAAGAAGCCGTCGCCCAGCCGCCCGGCGCGCCGGGCCGCCGCCTCGGTGTGCCCGCCGACGTGGATCGGCACGGCGCCGGCCGGTGGCCGGGGGCGCAGGACGCAGTCGTCGAAGGCGACCGTCTCCCCGTGGAAGGTGGCACGACCCTCGCTCCACAGGGCCCGCATGGCGCCCACCGCCTCGTCGGCTCGCCGGCCGCGCCCGTCGAACGGCACGCCGAGGGCGTCGAACTCCTCGCGCAGCCAACCGAGGCCGACCCCGAGGATCACCCGCCCTTCTGCCAGGTGGTCGAGCGTCGCCACCTGCTTGGCCAGCACCAGCGGGTTGCGCTGGGGGAGGACGAGGATGCCGGTCCCGAGCCGGAGCGTGGTCGTCCGGGCGGCGACGAAGGCCATCCAGACGAGCGGGTCGGGGAACGCCACCTCCTCGGAGGGGAGCCGGCCCGTCGGGTCGTAGGGGTAGATCGAGCGGTAGCCGGCCGGCACGACGACGTGGTCGGCCGTCCACAGCGACTCGAAGCCGGCGGCCTCGGTCGCCACGGCCAGCCGGATCGCCGCCTGCGCGGAGGCGTTCGGTCCGACGTTGGCGAAGGCCACGCCGAAGTCGAGCCCGGGCGTCACGTCGGCCCCCGCGGCACCCCGGCGCCGTCCCGGCCGGCCGGCGCCCCGGTCAGCGGAGCTGCCACCGCAGGGGGAGGTGCTTGATGCCGCCGTTGACCGCCGAGTTGAGCCGCTCGGGCGGCCCGGCCAGCTCGAAGGACTCGAGGCGGGCGAGCAGGTGGCCGAACAGCGCCTCGAGCTCGGCCCTCGCCAGGTGCGCCCCCATGCAGAAATGGGTGCCCGACCCGAACGCCAGGTGGTGGTTCGGCTGGCGGTCGACCCGGAAGGTGAAGGGGTCGCCGAACTCGTCCTCGTCGCGGTTGGCCGAGGCGTAGAACAGCGCCACCTTCTCGCCTTCGGCGATGCCGACGCCGTGCAGCTCGCAGTCTTCGGTGGCGGTGCGGACGAAATGGATGATCGGGGTCACCCAGCGGAGGATCTCCTCGACCGCCGTGCCGAGCAGGGAGGGGTCGCGCCGGAGCCGCTCCCACTCGTCGCGGTGCTCGGCGAAGGCGAGCAGGCCGCCGCTGATGGCGTTGCGGGTGGTCTCGTTGCCCGCCTCGACGATGAGCTCGCAGTAGTTGAGCAGCTGCTCGTGGGTGAGCGGCCGCTCCTCGATCTCGGCCTGGAGCAGGTGGCTGACGATGTCCTCGCCCGGCGCCCGGCGCCGCTGCTCGATCAGGTCCTCGAGGTAGGCGTGGAGCTCGCCGCGTGCCCGCCGGATCGTCTGGCCGGGTGTCTCGCCGGGTCGGCGGAACTCCGGGTCGTCCTTGCCGATGACCTCGTTGGTCCAGCGGAAGAGGAGCTGCCAGTCGCTGCGGGGCACGCCGAGCATCCACGAGATGACGGCGATCGGCAGCGGGGCGGCCACCCGGTCGACGAAGTCGAAGCCGCCGGCACCCTCCACCGCCACCTCCTCGACGCGGTCG
>Ga0080006_1159580_pt1 | contig 23870 bp, 24 predicted proteins | sample RS3BMetagenome_FD_69209 | JGI IMG/M metagenome (GOLD analysis project Ga0080006, IMG submission 69209) | Ferric oxide microbial mat and aquatic microbial communities from Rainbow Spring, Yellowstone National Park, USA - RS3B (SPADES... ...
TCTTTACGAGTGTGCCAGCCTTGGTTAAGGCGATTGAACAATATCTCACTGCTCATAACGCCAACCCTAAAATCTTTACCTGGACCAAGGATGCAGATACAATCTTGGCAAAGGTTGCCAACTGTAAAGAATCGTTAGGGACGCTACACTAGCGGGGGGAGGATTCGAACCTCCGACCTCCGGGTTATGAGCCCGACGAGCTACCAGACTGCTCTACCCCGCGATCAATTTCGCGATGCCCTCTCCCATCGGGCCATTTCATAACAATGGCACCGGCGCGGGTTCCTTCAGTCGCCGCACACCTGATATTATCAACATTTAACTCGCGCAGTCAAATGCAATTGAGGATATACTTACTGCCGTCGAGGATTGCATTGCTAAAACTGAAACCTTTTGATGAGAGGAAATGAACCATGAAACGTATTGCCATCACCATCGTTGCCGCAACATTGCTGGTTGCCGGCTGTTCTAAATCCAGTTCCAATAAGGCGGCATCCTCTGCCGGTGGGGCGTCGCCGGGGGCTGCCAGTTCCATGCCTGAAATGGCGTCCAGTGCCTTGGGGGGAATTGAATCGGCATTTCAGTCGGGCAGGGCTTCAGCCATTGAGTCGGTCTTTTCCACCAAGTCATCAGCCCAAAAGGCGCTGGTGGATGCCTCGGCCAAACTTTCTGCCCTTAAAAATACCGTTGAGAAAAGCATCAAATTTAATGCACCCAGTTCAAGCATCAGTGCCCTGGTAAATAAAATTGCCCCTACGGGCGGTATTATTCCAACCCTGCAAAGCCTTAAAAATTCGTCCGTGGTGGTGAATGGCGAATCTGCGGTGGTGAATCAGGGTAAAAATCTGTCGAAGATATTTTTGTCCAAAGTAGGCGGCAATTGGAAAATTGATCTGCAAAAAACCATCTCTGCCGTCTATCCCGACGCATCCACCGCCCAAAGCAAATTGCAATCGCTGACTGCCAATTTGGGCAAGGCAACGCAATTTTTGCAGCAAGTGCAGGCCGGGCTTGCCAATGGAAGTATTAAATCAATGTCTGATATCGAGACGCTGGCGGCCAAATTTGAGGCCGGTAACATTCCCGGCGCTTCCGCTGTCAAAGGCCTGATGGGCAAACTCTAATCGTATAAGAGTCTGCGACTGGGCAGCCAGCGGGCAGCCCTTGGCATCATTTTATGGCGACATAGGCGGCAAAGACGGCCGTCTTGTGCAGCACCTCAACTGTGCCAAAGCCGACGCTTTGCGCCATCTGCATCTGGAAGTTTAAGCTGGCGGGGGTATCTTCCTTGTCAATGTAGGCAAACACTGTGTCGCGGTACCCTTCGCCCTTCAAGCTGATGAGATAATCGCCAAAGCGTTGCCACATGATTTGCTGCACGGCGGGGGTGTCGTGGCAAATCATGTCCCATATCCAAAACGTGCCACCCGGCCGCAATGCCCGATGGATGGTTTTGAAGGCCTGCCGCCAGTGGGCTTCATTGCGAAGGTGGTGGAGAACGGCTGCGGCGACGACGATGTCGAACGCCTCGGCCGCGGATTGGTAATCGCGGATATCCATTTGCTGGCAATGCACCCGTCCGCGGGTGGCCGCGCCGACGCGTTGGGCGGCCCGGTCAAGCATCGACTGGCTTAAATCAATCAACGTGCAGTCGAGGTTGGGCAGGGCCTGCAAAATTTTCAGCGTAAAGTTCCCAGCGCCGCAGCCAATATCCAGTATGGCTTTGGCGTGTGGGTTGGTCAGGGCAGCCGTGCGCTGAATAATATCCAGCGCCAGCGGCGCATCCATGGTGGCGGATTGCCCAATTTCCAGATTAGAGAATCGCTCAACATCGGCGTCAAAACGCTGGCGTATTTCTTCCACGGTAGATTTGGTTTTGTCCATCGCCAGAGCTTAGGGCGACACGCCGGATAGGGCAAGCGGTCTGCGGGGCTGACCCGCTGCTGGATCAGGGCGTCCTGACCATTTGGGGCTCCGCTTGGTCCGGCGGAATGTCATCACGGAATGTGCAGCTTTTCACCTACACGCAAATCGCGATCATTGGAAATGCCGTTGGCTTTCTTAATGGCATCAATATTATGCCGTGTGGCGGCCCCCAAGGTCAGGGCGGCGATACCATAAAGCGTGTCGCCCGGTTTGACCCGATAGGTCATCCCACCGGCTCTCTTGCCGGCGTTGCTGCCGGTGCCCGAGGTGGTCACTGCCATCATCTGCGGTATGGACGCCTGATTGTTGGCTGGTGGAATGCGCAGCTTCTCTCCAATTCGCAATACGCTTTTAATCCCTGACAGTTTGCCAGGGTTAGCGCGGATGATGCGTTCAATGGCAACCGGTCCGCCATCGTGGTAGAAGCGCTGGGCGATGCGTGTAAGTGTGTCATTGGCAATAACCGTATAAATAGTTTGCCCCCTCTTTTGACTGGTGGTTTGGCTTTGCATGGCATTTTGTACCTGAATGGCGTTGGTCTGCGGTGCCGCTGCCAGCCGAGGCGTTACTGTTGATGGAAACGCCGTCGAGGTGTAGCCGGGCATGCTGATGACAGCCGTTGATCGGGTCGTTGCCGGTGTGTATGCGGCCAGCGTCACAGCATTCGGTTGTTGGGTGGAGGGGGGGCTTGCATTGGCCAGGGCGGCCCCTTTGGGTGCGACGCTGGGTGGCGGGATGGTCTGATCTGAAACCGGGTGCAGCAACGAGTGCCGCAGTTTCGAACCAAGATTAGACAAATTAGCTAACTGGATGCTGCTGCTTTGGTGATTGAGATAGCTGGACAGCAACATGCCCACCATCACTATGATGGCCAAGCCCGTTATGAGGCCCACTTTGGTTTCGCGGTTCATCCTTGAACCTCCTGTAAAAAACGCTCGCACTGGATGGCCCAACGCTTCGCCATCCATCTTATGACGAATCAAATATCACGGCGGTGTAACCGACATCGGCCGATTTTCCTTCTGGAATACAAAACCCCTCAATTTAGCACTGCGGCTGCGCGGGTTGGCATATGTTTCGGCGTCGGTGGGGGTGATCGGTTTTTTTGTCAGCATTTCTCCCAGGCCGGCGTTCTGCCAACGGCGCATGGCCTGCTTAACAATTCGGTCTTCACCGGAATGAAAACTGATTACTGCCAATTTCATGGCCGGCTGAGAAATCGCCTCAACCGCCGACAACAGCGCCTCGAGGGCGGGTAATTCCTGATTAACTTCCATCCGAAGCGCCTGAAACGTGCGGGTGGCGGAGTCAATGGCATCGCGCGATGGGCCTTTAACGGCGGACCGCACAATTTGGGCCAACTCGGAGGTGGTTTCAATGGGTTTCGCTTTTCTTGCTTCCACAATCGCCCGGGCAATACGGCGGGAATAACGCTCGTCCGCATTGCGGAAAAGCAGGTCGGCCAAGTCCTTCTCCGCCATGCGGTTTACCAACTGTGCCGCAGTCGATTGTCCCCGCCGGTCAAGCCGCATATCCAATGGTGATGCGGTGCTGAAACTCAAGCCATAGTCTCCTGTCGTAATCTGGTTGGTTGATACGCCCAAATCGGCCAGAATGCCGTCCACTTTGTCAACGTGGGCGGCCTGCAGGATGTCCTTAATCTGGCTGAAGTTGGCGTGAAAAAAACGCCGCTGGCAGGCCACGCTTGCAAGTCGTTCCTTGGCGTAGTGAAGGTTTCGGTCGTCTGTGTCGATACAGATAAGGGTTCCGGATGGACCGAGCTTTTCGCCGATGGCCATCGCATGCCCACCTCGACCGGTGGTGCAATCAACGATGGTCGCAGATACCTCGATGTTGAGGATATCGAGGGTGGCGGAGAGTAGAACGGGCTGATGGCCATGATCGGGATTATCCATAGCCGAGTACTTCAGCGGCTAAAGCCGCAACACGCTGGGCATCCCCGCAGCGGGGGTGCAAAACACCAACCAGCGTGGTAAGATAGCAAAATTGGCGGAGACACGGCTGGCTTAAAGCGTGCCCCCGCCGGGCCGTCCATGGCTGTACACCGCGGTCCGTCGCTGGCGTGCGCTGCGTTCGGCATCCAATGCGTCCCGCAGGGCAGTTCTGCAATAAGTGCCTTCCTGGCGATTGCAGCGTAGAGTTTGAAGGCTGGCCCGACTGCTCATCCATGAGCAGTCGGGTCGGCTGTGCCTAAGAGAAACCTTGCGGCATCCTTGCCGGTTCACAACATCATCCGGTGACGTCGCTAGTCCGATGGGCGGTTGGAACGTCCTTGCCCAACTCACCCGGGAGAATTTGTCGCTCCGCTCTGCTCCATGATGTTTTCCCAATTCGACAGCGGTTCCCCAAGGGATCGCTCAAGCTTCTTCTGTTCGTACCACAGCAGTTCGTCAACGTTCCACAACTGGATGCTTCTTCCCATGCCAACAATGCTGACCTCCGCATGAAGCATCTTTTCACCGCGTGGGTTGGGTTCCTTGCCGGTCCGATTGACAAAGCGATCCGTCAAAAGAATTCGGCCCGTATCATCTATTTCCATCAGGTGCGCCGACCCAAACACCCTGTACGCCTGTTCGATCTGTTTGCTATCGATCACCAGATTGTTACGCGGCGCGTCGATGGCTGACAATTCTTCGTACACCTTCTGCGGCGTAAGCTCCACATACCTAAACTTCAAATTTGATTCCGAGTCGCGCCCCAGGACGGCGCGGGCAACCAGTACTGCCCCCAAATCTTTAGATTCCATGGCCTTTCGATGAGCGGCCGGTAAAAGCAGACGATTCTTAGAATCGATGCTATGGTCATATCGGCTTAGAAACCACATCAAAACGCCTTCTTACAGCAAAGTACTCCTTTGCCAGAATTCATATCGGCACATTATGCACCACTTCTCGACACTTTGCAAGTCAATTTTGGGATTTTAATCCACTGATGGATGGCCTATCTGCCGGGCACTCTCCGCAGCCACAATAGCTGGGGTACTTTGGCTCTAATAATGCCACAGATAGTGTACGGATGTTAATGGCAGAAAATCCCATGTTTTTCACCAGCTTTTACAGTCGCTGTAGAAAGTTATCATACTCTGCAATCATCCTCTCGGTGGAATAGCGCTCCGCCACCAAGCTGCGCCCCCTGGCTTTAATTGCGTGGTAGACATCCGGGCTGTGCAGCAGCGTCGAAATGGCCGCCATTAAAGACCCGCGCTCATGGGGGTTGGCCAGCATGCCCGATTCGCCGTGTACGATGATCTCATTGATGGCGGGGGCGTCAAAAGCGGCCACCGGCGTGCCGCAAGCCATGGATTCAGCCACCGTCAGGCCAAAGCCTTCCACGAGCGACGGCATCACGGTAACGTCAAAGCGTTTCATCCAGGCGGCCGGCTGCGCTGTTGGGCCACAGAAATGGACATGCGAGCGAATTCCGCATTGCCTTGCCATGCTTTTAAGCTGTGGCTCCATGGGGCCGTAGCCAACCAGCGCCAGATGCACATTCTGCCAGGCGTGGTAGTCGGCAATCATCGCCTGTGAAAATTCCAATATAAGCCGATCCAGATTCTTGACCGGGTCAAACCGCCCCACGTAGCCGACAATTTTTAATCCCGTATCCCAGGGGAGCTTGTCTGCCGGTAGAGGTTCGGTCTGTGCCAGTGCGTCCACATCCACGCCATTGGCAATGACGGCACCGCGGGCAAAATGTCCATGGGCGGCAATTTTATCCAGTACCGCCTGCGACGGAGCCACAATGGCGTCGGCCGCCCGGCTGACAAGCCCCTGTGCATACCAATGCCATCGCGGTTTGTCCTGCAGGGTATGGATGGACTGCACGTATCGGCAGTCCGGCAAGGTGCGTTTGCCGACGGTTGAAAGCAGATTGGCATGCACCAGGGTGCTGAAGATGATCTGCGGCTCAAGATAGTTAATAATTCTAAAATAACGCCGCACCGCATGTGCATCCTTAATCGAGCGGGCATGCAGGCTCAGCACCTCGGTTCCTTCCAGGCGTATCCACCTGGCCACAATTCCCGCGGACTTAATACTTATGACGGCAGGGTTCCATCGGCCTGTGGCACGCAGGCCGCGGGCCAGCGACCGGACCACCAGCGGGCTGCCGCCAAGGTCCAGATCGGTTATTAAAAATACGATATTTTGTGCCATGCCGGCTGCCGCCCCTTTTTACCATTGGGCCTCATCAAATGGAGATATGGGCCCCCTTGGTTTTGGCTTGGGTAAATGCCGCAGCAGGTCGCCGGCCAATCGAGCCATTGCATCAGAATCAATTCGCATATTCAGTGGCGCCCCTTCGATCGGATGCAGCTTGCCACCGGCTGCCTCGACCAGCTCACAATCATCCACCGCCGATGCACCACGCGATTCATACGCCCGGCATATGAGTTCACGCGAAAATATGCACGGCGACTGAATGTGATATCCCCTGACAACTGCCGGCGAGAGTGCCTGGCCGGACTTGTTGCTTTTTGCCATCAACGACTGAACGACCGTGACCGGACAGGCCGCCCCGGTGTGGGTTACAGCCTCCTCGAGTTCATCCAGCAATGTCTGCGGTGTCGCGGGGCATGATGCATCGTGAATGACCACCCATTTGATCTGTGGATCAAGCTTGCCCAGGGCATGACCGACGGTGCCAAACCAGTCCGGTCCGCCAGCCGACACCGTCACACCTTGAAAACCAAGGTTGGCACCATATCGCGAACTGACACGCGAAAGGTCGTCCGGCAGTACGCAAAGTATCCGCTGCTCTACCCGTTCGCGATTGGCATACAACTCGATGGTGCGTAAAAATATCTCCCGATTATCGGCTTTATGAAAGGGACGGCCCGATCCGGCTATTGCCCAGCGTGGATCTGCCATAACAATTAATACTGCCACATCTGCCATGTGCACGCTCCTTTGCTTCCATCCTACTGGCGCAAAATCGAGATGCAAACCGATTGCAGGTGCTTAACGTCCAATCCAAGGCCTGTCATCTGCCGCGGCACCAAGCTATTCAGCCGGCAGAATGCCACCGCGAATTCAGTGCTCGCGATCGCTGCGGTGGCCTGAATGATGCGAGATGGTTGAAACAGGCGGAGGCAGCCGCACCTGCCTCGAGCGGCTGCGTCGGTTGCCGGCACCACTATGAATTTATGGTGCGTCCGTCAACGCCCAGTGCCGCTTCGCGCATGGCCTCCGGCAGCGTGGGATGCGCGTGGCAGGTGCGGGCTATGTCCTCACTGCTGGCACCCATGACCATCGCCATCACCGCCTCGGATATCAGGCTTGATGCCTGCGGTCCAATCACGTGTACGCCAAGCACACGGTCGGTTTTGCTGTCGGCCAAAATCTTCACCATGCCAAATGTTTCGTTCATGCAGATGGCGCGTGAATTGGCCGCAAACCGGAATTTGCCAACCTTAAATTCAACGCCCGCCTGCTGCAGTTGCTCTTGCGTTTTTCCTACCCATGCAAATTCGGGTGAGGTATAAACCACAAATGGTATGGTGTTGTAGTCCACGTGTCCGGCATGGCCGGAAAGTTGCTCGACGCACGCTACCGCCTCCTCTTCAGCCTTGTGTGCCAGCATGGGGCCGGCAATCACATCACCCACCGCATAAATTGAATCAACATTGGTGCGCCAATGCGCATCAACCTCAATCCGACCGCGGTTATCCAGCTTCACACCAAGCTGTTCCAGCCCCAGTTGTCCGGTATAAGCACGCCGACCTACCGCAACCAGAACCACATCGGCTGGCAGTTCACCCGATTGTTCTTTCAGATCGGCGGCTTTGGTGGCGTATTGAACGGTCATTTGTCCATTATTGCGCCGCACGCCAAGTGCCTGCGAGTTGAAATGAAATTTAATTCCCTGATCTTTCATGGCCCGTTCCATCAGCCGCGCCATTTCCTCATCGCTGCCCGGAAGCACAGACGGAAACAACTCCAGCACGGTTACATCAGTTCCAAGCCTTCGCCACACGGATGAAAGCTCCAGCCCGATGGCACCGGACCCGATAACGACCATTTTGGCTGGTGCCTTTTCCAGGGCGATCGCCTGATCGGAATTAATCACGGTGGTGCCGTCGAATGGCAGGTTGGGCAGTTCAATTGGAACGCTGCCGGTGGCAATTAAAAAGTGCCGGGCCTTCACGCTGGTGTTGCCGCTTGCCGATTGCACGGTTACTTCATGCGGCGATTTAAAGGACGCGGTTCCCTGGATGTGGGTGACTTTGTTCTTCTTAAACAGCCCTGCAATGCCGCCCGACAGCGTATCAACAACCTTGTTCTTGCGAGCCATCATTGCGGGAATATCCGCCGATACATCGCCACAGCGAACGCCAATCTGCGCCAGATGCGATTGGGCCATCGCCAGTTTCTCGGTCGCATCCAGCAAGGTTTTGCTGGGGATACATCCCACTCGCAGGCAGGTGCCACCAAGTTTGGGCTCTTTTTCAATGCAGGCAACGCGCATGCCAAGTTGGGCCGCGCGGATAACGCCGGTGTAACCTGCGGGGCCAGCCCCAATGATGACCAAATCAAATTCCTGTGCGTCCATAATCACCTTTCCCTGGAAAAGATATTCCCCGCAGCGACATCCTGAAAGAGTGCCGAGCGTCACGCTATTGGTCGGCGCGTCCAGTTGCCGACAACCTGCGGAATTTTACGCGAAATGAGGCGCTTCGTCCGAAACTCGATCAGATTGACCAATTATTCGGATATGAGTGGGGATTCGGGCGAAAAAACTTGTTTTTTTTATTGCCACGCTGCGATGAAAACAGTATGATGTCTTACGGATGGGGGGCAGCACGGGCGCGTCCCAATATGTTGACGGGGATATGGTATGCCAGATAGTTCGTCGGGGGGTAGTCCGCGTAAAGCCGCCAATCCCGGCCCCAGCAGTAAGGGACGCAAGGCGTCGCAGCCATCCATTTCAGATGATGCGCTCGCTGCACTGGAACGCCATTATGGCAGCAGCCAAAAGGACGCTGGATCCAATGATTCGGATTCTGCCAGTGCCACTGGGTTTGCCGCCATGCTGGCACAGGGCGGGTTTGGTGGGGGGACAGGTGCGGGGTCTTCCGGGTCGATGTCGGCCTTGGACGGGCATGACGCGGCCAAGCGTGACAACGGCGAGATACCGGAAGCCAAAATCATAGCGGTTCGTCCTGACGATTCACCTTCGCCAACCAGCAACTCATCAGAAGAGCTGGTTCATTCCGCGGCCGCGCCGAATTCGGATGCGCCTGTCGTCTACGCTACCACCCCAGTCGAGGACGTGGTGGACCCGGCTTTACAGTCGGTAAATCGGCCGTCAACAACCAGTCGATCTACGCCCAAACGACCAGCCGGCATGCCGGAACACTACAAAACATTAATCCCCATACTCATTGCCATGGGACTTGTGGCGCTGGCCATCGGCATCTGGGCCATTGTGCAGGTGACCAGCGGGCAAAATGGAAGCAGCAGCTCGGTGACGCGGGGATCATCCCTCAGCCATACATTTTCTGAAGTGGCCATCCTGGGCCTGCCGCTTGGACTGACCATGCTGGGTTTGGCCGGCTTTATTTTCAAACGGTACTGGAACAAAAAGTAAATTGCCGCGATTTGAAGGCCGTGCCGCATTACTCCTCGGCTCTGCGAAATGTTACCGGCGCGTTGTTTCTTGAAACCTTTTGATAAGCGTGGTACTGTTTCTGGCGTACGGCCAATTTAGTCCCGATCTAAAAGGAGTAGCGCTGGTGCAAAGGCTGAATCAAACGGTGAAGAAATCTGGTATCGCCTTGTTGGCGCTGGCGTTGGCATCCGGTGCAGTGGTTTACGCCTCAGCGCCACCAATTCCTCCAGCAAACGACGCCTCGCTTACTTCGGCGCAGTCCGGTCAGTTGAAGGCTTACGTCCAATACTGGTGTAACCGCTTAAAGGCAACCAAGTCGCACGCTGAAATGGTTCACGCCGCCAATCGATTGCTCAGACCGTTAAAAACTCCAGCACATCAGCCATCGGCGGTGTTCAGTTACGACTACGGCAACATAATAAGCCATGCATTGCGCCCAATGCTCAATGACCCCAAGCGCCAGCTGGTGGCGGCCGTCGTCTTGGGCAGAGTAAATGATTTAAGCACGCAAAGCTCTTTGGAAATGGCCTTGAAAAGTGACAATGCCGGTGTGCGTTACTGGGGGGCTGTCGGCTTGACGAGAATCCTGCCGCAACTTCAGTCCATTCCCCCAGCATATCAGGAAGCGGAAGACAAATTGGTTACCGCCCTCAAGGTCGAAAAGTCGCCGCTGGTGGCCGCGAAGATTGCTTCCGCTTTGGCGCAATTTTCACCTGTGCCCGCTGGTGTGTTTTCGTCGCTTGATAAGGTGCTGGGGGCACAAGCCAGCCTGTTTGCCCAGCGACCGCCATCTACAGTCGCCCAAGCGGGGGCGCTGGCCCAGGCAATGATGGAGGTTCTCGACGCGCACGTGCAGCCGTCGCCGGCCGAAAAAACCAGCGCCGCGACCCATTTAACCCAACTACTGAGCTTTACCTGTCAGTATTGGGCGCTTAAGCGGCTGGACCGAACCCAAAGCGAACTGGCACCATCCGCGATGACCAACTTCTGCAACGCCCTCAATGCCCTGACAGGTACCACCGACTTTACCATCAGCGGACTGTCATCCTCCAGCAATAAAGCCGCCACGCTGTTGGCAGTGAATGAATTGACCGGTTCGCAGGGGCAGTCTGGCACGATACAGAAAATTTTTCCCAAGACGCCCATCCCACCTCGCGTCGGTGGCAAGTAAACTTTTTTTGGCAGAACCGTGGGCGCGCTTAACATGGCAGAAAATTCGACCAACGGCATTTATATTCCGCCGGTTCTTGCACCCTTTGACGTCAGCGTTACACCACCGGGCAGCAAAAGTATCACCAACCGCGCGCTGGCCTTGGCTGCCGTGGCGGGTGGCCGTTCGGTACTCAGCGGCGTTTTGTTTGCCGATGATACGCTGCGCATGATCGACGCTCTGCATGCGCTTGGTATCACTGCCATTGTCAATGAGCCAGAGCACCGGGTGACGGTTGAGGGCAGCGGGGGTAGATTCGCTGACATTACCGCTGATATCTTCTGCCAGAATGCGGGTACCGCTATCCGATTTTTGACGGCGTTGTGTGCGGCTTCAACCGGGCGGTATCGGCTGGACGGCAACGCTCGCATGCGGCAGCGTCCGATTGGAGAATTGGCATCTGCCATCAGCACCCTTGGTGGTCACGTCAATTTTGAAATGGCCGATGGCTATCCGCCTCTCACCACCGGTGGCGGCCTGACAGGCGGTGTGTGCCGATTTGAACAGGTCAAAAGCAGCCAATTTATTTCCGCCATCCTGATGGCCGGTCCGCTGGCCAATGCCGATGTTGAAGTCGAGCTCCGCGGCGCCGTGACCAGCGAACCATACGTGCGTATGACGCTGGAGATCATGCGGCGATTCGGCGTTCGTCCCGTCATGTTGCCCGGGCTTACGGAAGACATCCGCCTCATCCGCATTGCGGCCCCCGCCACTTACGTCGGCTGCGAATTCGCCGTCGAGCCGGACGCCAGCAACGCCAGCTACTTTCTTGCCGCCGCCGCAGTCACACCGGGCAGCCGGGTTACCATACCAGGATTGGGACGCGAATCACTTCAGGGCGACGTTCTGTTTGCCGATGTCCTCAGGCAGATGGGGGCCGAACTATTTATGGATCAGGCATCGATGCAGATCACGGGACCCAAAAGGCTCGGCGGCCTGACCATCGATATGAATACCATCCCCGACATGGTGCAGACCCTTGCCGTCGTAGCTTTATTTGCAGACTCACCCACGCGCATTGTCAACGTGCCCAACCTGCGGCTGAAGGAGACCGATCGCCTTGCCGCACTGGACACCGAATTACGCAAGCTCGGTGCCCGGGTTCATACCACGGTGGACTCCATTGAAATTTATCCAGCCGAATCGTATCAGCCCGCCGCGATTGACACCTATGACGATCACCGCATGGCGATGGCATTTGCGGTGGCAGGCATGCGCATCAAGGGGGTGCGCATAAACGATCCGCAGTGCACGGCCAAAACCTACCCCGCCTTTTTTACCGATTTTTTTGCCGCTGTAAACGGGCGTAATCCCTGAAGGTAGCGGCGGTTTTGGGCGGCATGGCTGTCAGCGCGATGTGGGCTTGCCCGATGTGGGGATGCCGGCCGCACTCATGGCTGTACAGATGCCCGCCGACAGAAGCCCACTTTTGGGCCGCGAAACGCTAAGATGCAGGACGCTGCAGTATGGAAAATGAAAGGACAGAATCTGACGGACGAATCAAAGTTAAACCTGCATACCGATGCCCCGATTGCTGTCTATGACTCGGGCCTTGGCGGTCTGACCGTGGTGCGGGCCATTATGCGGCTGATGCCGGGCGAATCGATTGTCTATTTTGGCGATACCGCGCGTGTGCCATATGGCAATAAATCGGCCCGCACTGTGGGTCTTTTTGCCCAGCAGTGCCTGCGGTTTCTGGGGCGGCTTAATCCAAAATTAATAGTGGTGGCGTGCAATACCGTCAGTGCCACCGCCATGCCTCTTTTGCTGCGCGAATTTCAAATTCCTCTTATCGGCGTGCTGGAACCGGGTGCTACTGCCGCCGTCCGAATAGCCCGCCATCGCATTCCCACCGGCGATTGCACCATTGGGCTGATCGCTACAGAGGCCACCGTGGCCAGCCGTGCCTATCAGATGGCGATCGGCCAGATTGACAGGCAGGTTAATGTGGCCGCTCGGGCCTGTCCGCTGCTGGTGCCGCTGATTGAGGAAGGCAGAAGTGGCGATTCGCCCGTCGTCAAAATGGTGCTGGAGGAATATGTTGAGCCGCTGCGCCAGATTTCGCCAGCGGCATTGATCATGGGATGCACGCATTATCCATTATTCTCGGATGCCATTGCGGCCGCAATAAGTCCCGATACCATGCTTGTGGATTCTGCGGCTGAAACTGCAGAAGTGGTGCGTGCCCGACTGAAATCGCTGGGATTGCTGCGTGCCGATTCTTTCGGCAAGCTGGCATGCTATGTGACGGATCAGGGGCAGCGATTTGAGGCGATAGCATCGCGATTTCTGGGTAAGCCCGTCGGACAGCCGGTGTGGGTTGATCCAGAAATCATTGAAACATCAACGGTGGAATCTGCATGACTTTTGATCTGCTACCAAAGAAAATGACGCGCCGGTCAGTGCTGGCCATCGCCGCTGCAGTGATCGGTAGCGAGCTGGTGGCCGGTTGCTCGTCCAATTCCAGCGGCACGCCCCAAAATTTTAACGCACTCATGAATGGAATGCTGCGCCGTCTGACGGGCGGCGGCAGTGACGGCCAGAAGACACCGCTCAAAGAAGCCGCACGCATGTTCGATAACGCTTCTCCCGACCAGCAGCGCGAGGCAATCGCCTGGCTGGCCAAACAGCCCTACGGCCATGATCCCGCCTACCTGGAAGCGTATCAAATTGCGGCCCAGGCCCCCTCACCTCTGGTACGCGGGCAGGCAATGATGGCGATTGGAACATCGCACGATCCCAAACTGGCACCCACAGTGGCCCGGGGGCTGGCGGACACATCAGCATTTGTAAGAATGAGCGCAGCGATTGCCGCCTGCGAAATTGTCAGCCCGATCCTGATTGATCCACTTATTAAAGATTTAAGTTCTGACCCCGACGCTCAGGTGCGGATCAATGCCGCGCGGGCACTGGGCCATTACAACACGTACCGCGTGCAGCGGGCTTTGATTTACGTATTGGATGATGCCAATGTTGCCGTGGCTCAGGCAGCGTGGAATGTGCTGCACAAAGAGACGGGGCAGAACCTGCCGATGCGGACCGGGCCGTGGATTAAATGGTTGCATCAATCCCGCGCCCCGCATTGATGCGTCGTGAAAAGTATTAAATAATACTCAAGCCACGGCTGCCGACGGTTTCCGGCAGTGCGGCGGCGGGTGGCAGCATCGCCATTATTTAAGCTTGCGGTGCAGCCAGCGCAGCACGTTTGCAGGGAAGTGCCGCATATTGTAGGCGAGCGACTCATAACGTACGCGGTTGGCAATCTGCCGCAGATGGTGATCCTCCGGGGCAATATCCATTGCCTCATCAAGCCAGTAGCGGGCACGGGCATACTCGCGACGGTTCAAATAGGCCATCGCCAAGTTGGACATGGCCAAAGCATGTTTGGGCTGCAATTTAAGAGTTTTTTTGCATTCGTCGATGCCCGTATCCAGATCACCGCTCATCAGGCAGGCCACGGCCAGACCGTGATGAGCGTCGGCATTGGTATCAGAATCCTGCAGCACGCGCCGCATGGCAAGCTTGGCGGCTTCCAACTGGCCCATATCAATGAGCAAGCCGCCCAGTTCCAGCAGGGTCTGATCGTCAATCTCTGCCTGAGCCAGTTCACAATTGGCGTGATAGAGGGCTTCGGCCCGGTTTTTCGCACGGTGGTAAATCTGCGCCATGCGCAGGTGTGCCCCGACAAATTGTGCATCATGGCGCAAAACAAATTTAAACCGGTCCATCGCCAGCCGGTCATCACCCTCCAATTGCGCCAAAACGCCGAGCTGATAATGCGCGGTGGAGTCTTCCGGGTCCAGATCCAGAACTTGGCGAAATTTTTCCGCCGCCAGCCCATTGTGACCCATTTCCATCAGCAATTCGCCCAGATCCAGCAATGTATCGATGTTGCCCGGGTCTGAACGCAATTCTTCCATCAAATGGCGGCGAGCTTCGGCGTGCTGGTTTTTGGCCCAGAAAACGTCAGCGATGCGTGCATGCACCTGTGGATAATCGGCGTCAATTTCCAAAACCTGCTGCCAGCACCACAGGGCGCGGTCATACCGGCCGCGTGCAAACAGCGACATGCCGATGTTGTAAAGACATGCTGGACATTTTTCCTTGTACTGCCGGGCGATGTAGAACATCTCCTCAGCGTGGTCGTGTTCGCCGAGTTCGGTATACGCCACAATCCGATTGCAGTAACTTGATTCATACTGCGGATCAAGCGACTCCACACGTTGAAAATACTCGATCGCCTCGCGATAGCGTTCCAAGCGATTGCAATCGGTGCCCGCGGCTGCCAGAGATTCAATATCCTGGCCATCAATTTCCAAGGCGCTTCGATAGGCAGCCAGAGCTTCTTCGTGACGCTCCATCATGTCCAGGGTAAGGCCGAGATTAAAATACCAAGCCCCCATATGTGGGTTAATTTCAATCGCGCGCTTAAGTTCAACGAGAGCTTCCTCCCATTTACCTCGTTCATAGAGGTCGTGGGCACGCTCAATACGCCGTTCTGCTTCCTGCCAGTCGCTCATTCAGGCCAGCTCCAAATACAGCATTATGCTAGCAGACGGGGCATCGCAATCCAAGTGTCAGTAAAGAAGAATGTCCAGAAGCGATGACAGGGGTGAGTTGCCGCTGTACCCACCGCCGGAAATCCAGTTGTTCAATGGACTCATCAGGCCATTCTGAGGCATGGGTTGCGACGCGCTGGCATCAATAATCGCGCTGGTGGCCTCGATGCGGGCACACTTTTCCCTAAGTGCGGCAATTCGGGGGTCGGTGCTGGTTTTCATGGCGTGAAAAAGTTTTTTAATCAAGGCCCGCTTGCCCACATCGGTCCAGACATAAGCGCATTTAACGCATTCCTGAACGTGAACGGGAATTATCAGGTGCAGTCGACCTATCCGCATAGGTTGGTGGCATTCCGGGCACGGTAGCGGCCGTTTGGTGTCGGCCGCCGCCGCCACTTCGGCAAGCTCTTTGAGATTCGGTTCATCAGCGGAGGATTCTCCGGGAACTGGATCCGCCATCACCCAGTGCATCAAACTCGGTTTCGGCGACCAGTTGCCAAAACAGTTGCTGCAGGTGCAATAATGAATCTGCGGTTCCTGAACGCGGGACATCAGCGTGAAACATGAAGGGCAGCGCGGCACACCCGTACCTCCGATAGACAACTTACCGTCGTTACCGTTTATGATAACCAACCTTGCCTATCGATGGAAATGGAATTTAAGGGGTCAAGCCTCACCTCTTCGCCAATGGTGCCTTTTGCCGCATTGCGATCTTTGCCCTTTTGTTATGCACTTTTTGCCTTGCCCGCCGTTGCCATGTGAGGACGCATGGTTCCAGCCGATGCACCGGCCACGCGTCGCGACTTGGCCGGTATTGCCTCGTGTGCTTCGGTTCCTGCCTCCACATCCTTTTTTACCTGCCCAAGTCCCCGCAAAATGTCCGAAGCCGATTTGTATGGGCTATTGGCGTGATCTTCCGGCCGGAGAATTTCACTCGTCAGGTATTTGATGTGCCTGGCTTCCAAGCTGCGCGGATCGTATTTGACCAGTCCAACAAAGTCAGGATTTTGGTGCGGCGTGTTCATCTGATACGCGAGATAAAACAGATCCACCGCTTTATCCACCTTATGGACGCCCTGGCAAAGAACATCGGACGTTACCAGCCCCTTCTCGCTCATGGTGTAAAGCATCCGCTGGATCTGACTGGTGCGCATCATCTCCTCAAAAAGGGTGGACAGCAGTGAGTTGTCACCAAACGACTCACCAACGCGCACCGCCGAGCCAAAGTCAATAAAGCCGACACCCTCCGATGTAATGACAAAATTATCAAGGCGCAAATCCAGATGGATAACGCCGACCTTCTCGTGGAGTACCTGCAGCAATTCGGTGGCCTGCGTGGAAAACTCCAGTTGCGAGAGCATCCGGCCCCCGTTGCGAAGCCAGTTCATGTAAAGCGTGCGGACAAAACCCTTGGAGTCATGCTCGACACCCAGGCAGCGCGGTACCCGATCGCAATATGGCTTGGGCAGGTCACGCTGCAGTATCTTCAGCATGGCCGCCTCGCGGCTTAAAAACACAGGAAATATCTTTTCAGTAAATTTCAAAGCCCGCCGCCGCAGTTCATCCATGGGAGTATCCGGAAACTTCTGCCGCAGCCGCGAAATGACGCGGTCCACCGTCGGCACCTGCTTCATGACCACGTATTCCACCGCGTTGCCATTCCGGCGGCTGGCCAGTTGCACGCTGTACGTAAATCGATCGGTGGATTCTCCGGGCTTAAGCAGATGCACGCGGCGTGCAATAAAATAATGGTATTTTTTACCAAAGAAAGGCAGGCCTAAAAATGTCTTTTTTAATTCGGCTGGCGGGGTGTCAATGACAAACCCCTCGTGTTTCACAAAGCGTGCTGCCGATTCCCGCAGATCATTCATATTCTCCGATGCTACCACCACCCGCCCGCCCCAGCGGATCATGGAAAAGGTTTCATCCGGACCATAGCGTTTTTCAGCCGGCAGAAACACATGGTAGGGCAGACCGCGATCCTCCGCTTTAACCGACTCATGAGTAATGGTGTCGGCCTGCAGGTATTCCGCGTCGTTGGCAAAGCGTTTTTCTTTGACAAACTTTGTTGCGTCTGTCAGCGGTACGCTGGCGGCAGACAACGGCTTCTTGCGCGGGGCACTGGGGGATGGTGGGGTTTCTTCAGGCATGGGTTCCTCTCAAAATGTCTCGACGCCGTTCTTCGGCAGTCGCGGACTGCCGAAAGCGTGTACCCGCCGTTATCGGGCGCTGCGCCACAAAGCACCGGTACATCAGCCTGAATGTAATCGGGAGATTTAATCGTCCGCATTAGATTTTCATACATCGTATCTGCGCTCGCGATGCGGTCGGAGCAGTTATGAAATACCATGGCATTTATCGGAACCCACGCGGCAATACCAGGTAGGTATTATCGGCGGGGCTGACGCCTGGCCGTCATCGAGACGCCGAGATAAAGTGCGACACCTCGTTGTGCAGCTTGATCAACATGGAATGAGGATGGTAGACCATATGTCCGCCGCGGAAGAACACCTCATGAATGTTGGACTGCAGCTTGCGGCTTAAATCCAGATGATCCATCGAATAGATGGTGGCAAAAAATGGCGTGGCCAGGTCAAAGTACCCGCTGCATACCAGCACCTTCATGGATGGGTCGCGAATGATACCGCGCTGCAGGTTATCGGTGACATACAGGTAACCCATACCGCCGGTTTCAAAATGCCACGGATACACATGATTGCTTAGCGTGCGGTAGGGAAGATAATTCTTGTAATGCAGTTTGGATTGCACCAGTTCATTAAAACCGGTAGTGAATGCCGGAATGAATCGCGACATGGCGGGATCAAAGTTGGATTTGGCCGACAGGGCGTTGGGTGTATAGGCCGAGAGACGCGTATCCATGCGGCCGATAACGCGATGTTCAGATCGCAGCAACTGCTGTTCAAACATGCTGGGCCCCACACGCAGATTGGCGGCCAGAATATATTTGACCGAAAGCCCCGTCAGATGTGACATTTCCGTGGCGACGGTCAATCGCTTTGCCGGACTCAGGTTGCTGCCCATTTCCAGCGCGGGAAGATAAACATGCACCGCGAAATGCTCAGCCGCCTTGATGGTTTGATGAAAGTGCTTTTCCAGTCTGGGTGATAGCTTGTGGTAGTACCACGCGGTGGTGGCATACGTTGGCAGGAACAGGGGGTACGGCGTTTCATTGCCGAAACTTGGAATGATCAATTGGAAATTAAGCGCACACGAAATTAGTATAATTCCATTTACATCAATTCCCTCATGCTGGCTGAGATAATCGCTCAGCCCGGCCGCGCGGGTGGTGCCGTAGCTTTCGCCACCCAGAAATATCGGAGATCCCCATCGCTTGTACATCGTCGTGTAAAGCCGGATAAAATCTGCCACCGAGGCAATATCCTGCTGAACGCCATAAAACTGCCCGCCGGGCACCCCCGGTGCCTTGCGGCTGTAACCAGTGCCAACAGGGTCAATAAATACCATGTCGGTGCTGCCCAGCCACGTCTGATGGTTCTTCACCAGCTTAAATGGCGGTGGCGTTACATTGCCTTTAGGCGTTAATAGCAGCCGATATGGACCGGCGCAACCGATATTCAGCCAGTTGGATGCGGCACCCGGCCCACCATTAAAGCAGAAAGTCAGCGGCCGATGGTCCAGTTTACCTTTGGGTTCATCCTTGGTGTACGCGATAAAAAATATGTGGGCCAGCAATCGACCATTCTCAGCTTTAATCGGCATGTAACCGGTAGTGGCTGTAAATGCCACCTTTTTGCCATCGAGCGTAATGGTGTGATGCGTAATGACCAGGGCGTCAGGGTTGGCCGCCGGCAGATGCGAATTAATCACTGCGGGCACTGGCCGGGGCACGGCGGCGGGCTTATGTACGGCCGCAGCCTTTGGGTTGGCCGCCGCCCGCGCCATCGCCGTCCAGATCAGCGGCTGAGAGACAACAATCAGCGTGACAATTGACCATGACACGATTCTTTTCAACGGCGGCACTCCATCAATCGGCAGCCATACCTCCAGCATACCGTATGCACCATTCCATACACGCCACCTAGTTGCCACCGGCGCGAAATCCTTTCGTAGTTCCGTAGTAACTTTCCGCGCATGCGGCAATGATGCGTGCGTAGGGCATCTGGAGGCGCGACCAGCGCGTCCAGGAGCGTGTAACGAGCCGCTGGGTTTATCTCAGCTTCATTGGTGTGTGAGTTGGTGTCTCATGCGAAGGGCGATCTCCGCGGCGGACAAAGTGGGTGCCAACCCGTAGTCCTTGCCACGCACCAATCGGAAGTGATGTGGTCCTTGCGCCACCGCTAACCCGATGCGCCTGCAATCTTCGGCCAGACAAAGTGGCCCGGCGGTATCGATAGCCGGACAATATCGCGCAGATCGACACCGGCCGGTGGCGGAGGGCTGTTCAAATTGACGAAGCGTGCCAATGTCCAGACGCGGCATTGAGTCCTGCGCAGCGAATAGCCCAATGGAATGCCGACGAACGGGTCCCGCGGCAACGCTTTGATGTAGCGGGGAACCAGCGCTTTAAGTGATTTGGGATAGCGGCCATGCTTGGATCGATATTCCGCCAGCGCCAGCGACACCCTCGATAAATCGGTCGCGGATAGCGCTGCGGCGCGAAATCTGACTATCCCCGCGATGCTCCCCATGCACAGTCGCAAAAATCCCGCCAACGCCGGAGCCACTACGTGATTCTTAGGGGCCAGAATTTGCGAAATCCACCGTCCAATCTTTAACTCGACGCACAGTCGGTTGCGTGAATTTCGGTGGTGGATCGCGGCAACTTGGTCGTTGATATATTCAATTAAATAACGATCCGTAACGGTAACTTCGCGCGCAGGCCACGGCTTGGAACTTGGCCACCGCCACCATGATGGAACGGATTTCAGAAATAACCGATGCGCCATCCGTTGCGCCAAATCCAACATGCGCTATCGCTGGCCCATATTAAAGGCGCGGGCCAGTGGTGAAAACGATGGCAACCGCCGCAGTTGGTGAAGGTAGCCCCGATAATCGTCGGTTGTGATCCAGCCGACATTCGCCATCGCTTCATCCGCTTCGCAGGCACGCTCTTCCATGCCGTAGGCGACCATATCAGCGAACAGGTATGGCGGCTTGCACACCAGTCTGGCAAGGCGGTGGGCGGCCAGCACGTCACGCGCGCGGGCGGCAAATTCATGCCGGTGCAGTTCCAGCATGGCGCGATCCAGCAAGGCGATGCTTAATGATTTAGCCGGTGCAAGAAAAGGCACCATTACATCGATCATGCCAAGGTTCGCATTGGGAATCAGCGGTGGAACGTAGCAATTCGGCAGCCGTGCGGCCATTACCACCTTGTTCAATGCGGCATTATTCCGGTGCAGCCAATCGACCAGCCAGCCATATTGGCGAGCCGACCACGGTCGAATACTGGCGGCATATTGAACCCGCGACGCATAGTTGTAGTTATTTGGATAGCCCGCAGCGATTCCCTTGCCCGGCGGAGTGCCGCGGGCAAGTGTAGTATTAATTTGTAAGTACTATAGCAGATGCTGATATCGCGGGCCGGTGAACCGACCTCCCTTGATTCCAAGGGCCGCCAAAAAATTCCTTTTCAGCGGTTCGTTGAAAATAAGCACCTACCGGCCGTTGATCTTTTTTGACACGCCAAAACGGATATCCGCCCGGCAAACCGACAAAATCGCGATCGCCGCATTATTTTCCGGGGTAACGCCCTTCCCCAACTGCCGATATAACTTCCCCACGCAATTGACCAGGCCGCTCGTCCTGTCGTTCCCGTTTGCGGCATTATTTCCCGCCTCGGTTGTCGCAATCGCTTTTGCCCACGTACCAGACGCCTCCACGCCGAAGATGGAAATCGTCGCCAAAATGGCACCCATCGCAATCACCAGATTAAATAGCCGCATGCGATGCCCCTTTTTGAAATGTCCATCGCCCAGAGATGAAAGCCGATTGCGCCCGGCAGGACTCGAACCTGCAACCTCGTGGTTCGAAGGCAGTTTTTTCGTGCTGCTGAAAAGCTCATGAATCCCAGCAATTTCCTTATTTTACCGCAGAAAATGCCCTTTGCAAGGCTTCGCCACACGTGGCGAGTTTTGGTGCTTTAAGGCGGTATTTTCATGCCAAAACGGTACCAAAACGGTAGACTTGGATCATTTACCGATCAGCGCTTCTTCGCCGCCTTGCGAATATCTGCCAAGCTCGTTTTTCCGGTTTCTTTCCGCATGTAGCCCACTTTGGCATTCGGGGAAAATCTTGGAATCGGCTGCGGCAAGTTCTTGTTCAGTGCATCGCTTCGCTTCAGATCAATGCGACCAGTCTTCGGTACGTCTCGGTCACGGTAACGCCTGCCCAGTCCAGGTTCTTTCATGTCATACCCTTTCTTAATTGAAAAACATAATGTAAGGATACGAATACGTGCTCCGTATCGCAACCGCGACGTAGTGCAGTGCGGTGTCAAGGCAGGGCAATCGCATGTAGATTTACGCCAGCAATGTTTTGAGCAGATACTGCGGATTTCAAGCACAACGCTTGCCTTTGCGTCGCAGGTTCCAGACTTTCTCGCTTTTCTCCTTGTTGTACTGATTCAATGCAGGCCGTTTTCCACTCCCCGATGCCCTCGAATACATTGGGCCATTCGCTGGGCATCGCATCTTGGGAGACTGCTGATATAGTACCGCCGTTCGATGGTGGTCCCATCGCCGGAACCCTCTCGGGCTTTTCCCGAGACCTTGCGGCGGGTTTCCACCACCCCAACCGACTTGAGTCCTTTCCATTGGCCTATTGCTTTTGCGTTGCTTGAGTCGAAACGGGAGAATCGGTCGGTCGGCATAAGGGGTATAATAGTGCCGCAACAAGGAGACCGTTTTATGTCCAGTTCACGGCGTCATTACAGCGAAGCCGAGAAGATGGCCGTCCTGCGGGAGCACCTGCTCGAAAAACGCCCATTTCCGATGTCTGCCAAAAACATGGCCTGACAACCGCCTCGCCAGGGATCGCTGGCTGGATAGGCGACGAATGACCGGTCGTGGAAGTTGGCGACGGCAGGACGCTGCCCGACAACTTCCCACATTCAGAGCCTCTTCCTCACGCCTCGTAAAATGCAACCGCCCGAGCACCAAAGTCCGTTAGGCACTCAGTTTAATTCTCCCGTTCAGGCTGAACCAATACACAGGAAACAGCGCATCTGCCGCGTCGCAGCCGTCCCAGAAGTCTGCGCCCCGGTTCTCACCGCCCGTTTTCGATCAATCAATACATCATTACACGGCGCACACAGCATTAATGCCCTGTGCGGTGTCCCGCAAAAACCGAAAATGTTTACGCACTGGCCCCTCGGCCCGTGAATACCTACCAACACCGATTGCGGTTTCAGCTTACACGTTGTAACGCTTGCGCCAGCGTCTCCACGGGAGGGCCAAGGCAGCGCACCCAGCAAGCAGCCAGCCAGCAGAAGGCTCCGGCACATTGGCCAACGTTGCCGTAAGGTCAAGCTTTCCGGCGCTAGCGCTGCTGGCAAATGTCGTGGTTCCCTGGATTACAAGTGCATAATGGCCATTGGCCTGCGGGCTGAGAGTAGTATTGTAACTTGTTTCCGTTGGGAAGGTGCCGGAGCTAGTGGAAAACGTGTCAACTGAACCGGTTGACACCTTGGCGTAATCTATATAACCGCCTGAGGATTCGATCCCGGTGCGCTCGTTGCCGCCAGCCTGCACCGCCACACTGTCGCCCGAGGTTGGGGATGACTCAGAATAGGTTCCAGTAAGCGTAAAGACATTCTGGGCATTCGGCTGCCATGAAAACCCGTTACCAATGATGATCCAATCAATTGTGCGGGAGTATCCATCATTGCCAGCCACCAGGCCGCTAAGGTCCGCAGTCATTGTGGCATCAGTAGCGCCGGCCACGCCCGCGTTGGTGGTGACATTAATGCTTGTCCAGCCAGGGCCTGCCAATGGAAAACCGCCCGTCGAAATGGAAAGACTGTCTCCATTTCCGGAACCGGGGGTGACCTGCGCCCCACCCACTTGAGCGTTAACAATGATATTGACGGTGTCCGCCGGGGCAATCCCGGACCCGAGGCCAATGGCCAAAAGCGCGGCGGCTGCTGCGGTCAACAGCTGGGTAGAACGTAATTTCGAAGACATGACAAACTCCACTCTCCCTACTTTCATAGGGCGTAACCGTTCACGGCCTTTCCGGCCTGTCAAGCTCACAACGAGCCTGACGATGGATAAAGTATACCCCCCCCCAGAAGAAAAGCAAATAAATTCCCAAAAAAAGTTTGGGATAAAATTTGAGCGTTGCACAATCCGTCCGATAAAATAATCGGATCAACGGATTGGTCAAAAAGACATGGATGTACTTACCGAACAAGCTTATCAGCAGCGTATCGCCGAACTGGAATCCTTCGTCGTCGAACTCAAGGCTCAGCTTGCCCAACGTGACGCCACCATCGCGGCACTGACGCAACAGGTGGCCGATCTATTGGCCCAAGTGGCCCGCCTGTCAAAGAACTCCGCCAATTC
>Ga0080006_1164012_pt1 | contig 23870 bp, 25 predicted proteins | sample RS3BMetagenome_FD_69209 | JGI IMG/M metagenome (GOLD analysis project Ga0080006, IMG submission 69209) | Ferric oxide microbial mat and aquatic microbial communities from Rainbow Spring, Yellowstone National Park, USA - RS3B (SPADES... ...
TGAAGAGCATCGAGAGAGGTCCTGGAAGGCATGGAATATCAAACGCATTTTTCCTTTATCTTAGGGATGCCGATAATAACAGGATAGAGCTATACACAGGAGATTATCTGAGCGCTGACCCAGACTGGGAGCCCGTTAAGTGGAAACTGAACGACCCTCAAAGGCAGACCTTTTGGGGGGCTCCTGCACCTGAAAGCTGGTTCAACGAAGCAATGCAGGTGAGATCATTCTTTTCTTCTAGTTTTCAAGCATTGAAGAAGCCGAAATTGACCGATAGGCCTACATACATGTCTCATTGAAATAGCTACCAGTAAAGCTCAGGCACAGTTTCAGCTGTTTCCAGATGTGAAATAGTGGCATACTGCTGTGAAAAATATGCCAGAGGTCTCCTATTATTTATTTTAACTCCCTTCATCACTTCCCCTAGCAGCAATGTATGGTCTCCAGGGTCGTATGTTGCCCATTTACTGCATATAATATAAGCTCTGACCCCCTTTATGATAGGACAATTATCAATCAAATCAAACTTTATACCTTCAAACCTTTCTGCTACATTCTCTCTGCCAGCAAATCTATCTGAAACAGACTTTTGGTCTTCAGCTAATAGGTTGACTGCAAATATATCAACTAAAGTGAAGATGTCATGCAGCTTTGTTGACTTTGATATTGCAACCATAACAAGAGGAGGGTGTAAAGATACGCTTGTAAAGCTGCTTACAGTCATACCATATAAAGAGCCATTGGACGATGATGTCACAACTGCAACACCCTGCGGGAAGACCCTCATAACTTCCTTAAGCTGCTCTTGCCTCGACTCAGTCTCTTTGTTATTCATATAAATTGGACCCCCTTAGCTGCGTCATATTTTTCTGCTTCAACACTGTTTGTAAGCTTTCCGAGAGAGCTTATGCTTACCTCTATTTTGTCTCCAGGCTTGACAGTAGATATACCTGAAGGTGTGCCTGTCAGTACAACATCTCCTTCGCTAAGAGTCATGAATGAGGTTATATATTCAAGAATTTCATCGATCTTGTGAACCATTTCTGAAGTCTTTCCCCTTTGCCTCTCTTCTCCATTGACTCTTGTTGCTATTTCCAATGAATATGGGTCAGATATTTCATCTGAAGTAGTCAACGAGCGGCCTAAAGGAAGAAAGGTGTCAAATCCCTTCGCTTTTACAGGAGGCCTGAAGAAATTGGTGATGAAATCTCTGGCTGTCACGTCGTCTGCTATTGTGTAACCTGCAATTCCCTGCATCGCATCTTTCCTGCTAGAGTATCTCAGCTTCTTTCCCACTACAACGGCAAGCTCGCCCTCATAGTGCATATTCTTTACACCTCTTGGATAAATTATATTCCAGCCATCTCCTATAAGAGACGATGTTGGTTTCATGAAGAGGACTATCTCTTCTGTTGCCTGCATGCTCAACTCCTTTGCATGTCCAGGATAATTTAAAGCGAGACCAATGATATTCTTTGGTTTGCATGGCGGTAGCCACTTGATTGAGTCTAACTCAATGTTTTCACCGTCAGCAACTATATGGTCTCTCAGCAATTCTCCCTCTCTTTCAATTCCATTCTGCAAGAACCTAACTTTCTTCATTTCATCAACCTCAATTTATATCTTTCAAGAACTGTCATAAGTTCAGACCTTTTCTCTCCTGCCAAAGGCAACAATGGAGGCCTCAATATCTCTTGCATCAGACCTAGCATGCCAAGCGCAGCTTTAAGCGGAACAGGATTGGTATCCATGAATAAGGCAATATTGATAGGTAATAGTTCAAAATGTATATTTCTTGCTTCCTCCCACTTACCCTGACTGCAAAGGTTATACATTCTAGCAAGCTCGTATGGAAGAATGTTTGCCGTAGCGCTAAAGAATCCAGCGCCTCCTACGCATAAAAGTGGAAAGCAGAGGCTCTCAATACCAGAGTAGACAAGAAAATCCTTCCCGCATTCAAGTATATCCCTGTTCATCTGTTCGAAATCCCTATTAGCTTCCTTTATACCAATCAGGTTGCTGAATTCCTTTCTCAATCTGCTTAAAGTTTTACTTTCTATGTTCGAGCCTGTCCTAGAAGGAATATTGTAAACTATTATTGGCAGGTCAACCGAATCACATATTCTAGCAAAATAGTCATAGATTCCCTCCTGATTTGGCCTGCTATAATATGGCACTCCTATTAGCAGGGCAGAAGAACCAGAGGATTTTGCACTTCTAGCCAGTTCTTTTGTCTCAGAAATGTTTGAAGAGACTATCCCTGCAACAACGGGTATAGATGTTGGTACATTCTCTAAAGCAAAAGCATAAATTTTCTTCTTCTCTTCTAAAGATAGTGATGTTGCTTCGCCTGTACTTCCGCACACGCAGACCCCATGACTTCCGTTTTTTACAAGAAACTCAATATGTTTTTTCATCGCCGCAAAATCTATAGACAGGCTATCATCAAAAGGAGTGACCACAGGGACTATCGAACCCTTTAAGCTCTCCATAATCCTCGTTTGAAGCTATAGGCTAAAGAACCTTTCCTACAATCATAGGAGAGCATTTCCAGCAATAAGATGTTTAACATTTTTTCAAATACGTTCTTGCTTAGGTATGCATTTCTAGAACAAAACGGGTTATACAATAATTACTCATCAGTTAACTGGAAATGAGCAGCATCATAACAATAAATTTCTATTCCGTAGTACTTATTCTTGCAGGACTGCTTGGTTTGCTACTCTCTCTTTTACTTAACAATTCACTTGCGCTTTTGGCTTCTATTGCATATCTTGCAGCTGGAGTAATAATGCTTCTTATAAAGCTCAATGCAAAAAAGCAGGCAGAATACATGAAATAATAATCAAGATGAAGCTGTTAATTGTGAATAAGTATCAACCCTTCTTGCTGCAAGCCTTTCTTCCCTGTATTTCTTTATTGACTCTATATCTATGTCTGCAACAAGCACACACTCTTCCTCTGCTGCTTCAGCAAGTATTTCCGGGTAAACAATGCCCTTTTTGTTGCTTCTAAGCCCCACAATCAAGCTTCCCCCTCTGAAAAATCTGCTACCGCAGCAATTTGGGCTTACAATTGGAATTCTGTTTTCGAGAGCTCTGGTTTTTATATAAAGGTGCCAAGGCTCAATCCCATCGTATGTGATCTTGGCAGGCGAGAAGATCAGCTCTGCTCCTTTTATAGCATAAATTCTAGCAACCTCAGGGTAAACTAGGTCGTGGCAGATTATAATTCCTGTTTTGATTCCTTCTACATCGAACAAATTGTATAGATTGCCAGGCTCAGCAAGTAACTTCTCCCTCCCAAAAAGATGCACCTTGCTCTGCATTCCCAGTATTTTTCCATTTTTTGAAATAACTATACTCTGCACAGTTGTTCTTTTTCCTTCTGAATAGAAGTCAGCCCCAGCTATTATGTTTATTCTATTCTCTTTAGCCAAAGTTTTCAAAAAACTCACCATAATCTTCATGTCAGGTTTTCTGCCGGGTATCCAGTGCTCTGGCAAGCAGATGATTGCAGCATCTTTTCTTTTAGCTTCCTTTACCATTTCTGAAATGCGTTCTCTAACCACATTTTTGCCCATTGAGCAGTTGAGCTGCAGAGCAGCAAGCCTGACCAAGACTACTAGTCACCTATCTTTTGCTCAGAATTGAGAGCGCTTCATCTAGGATCAACCTTGCCATTATCCTCTTTCTGACCCTTGGCAGCTCTTTCACCTTCCCTTCTTTGCTGAGAAGCAACACCTGATTTTCATCAGTCCCGAAACCCATCTTTGAGACGTCATTCAGCACAGCCATGTCTGCATCTACTTCCCTTATTCTTTTCATTCCTCTCTTGATAAGCTCATCTGAGCTGACATCATACTCAGCCTTGAAGATTATCAGAAAGCTTTCTGGAGAAACCCTTTTGACAACATCGATAATCTTTGGTGTTCTTATTAATTCCAGCTGAAGCTTTTCAGTCTCTTCCGAGCTGATTTTGTTTGAAAACGAATTAGAAGGAAAGTAATCCGAGACTGCTGCAGATGCTATAACCATATCATATTTAGCCTCTCCCAATTTTTTAATAACAGCGTCATACATTTCTCTGGCCGTCTCAACTTTTATTGTATCTATCCATTCTTCGATGTCTTCCCTTGTAGGTCCTGTTATCAGAGTAACTTTCGCGCCTCTGCTTGAAGCTTCTCTACCAAGTTCGACCCCAGTCTTCCCAGAGCTTGCATTGGTTATGAACCTGATAGCATCTATCTTTTCGATTGTTGGACCGCCAGTGACAAGAACCCTCTTTCCAAGCAAGTCTTTCTTTGCAAGCACATTTAGTACATATTCAAATATTGTCGATTCGTTGGCAATTTTAGCTTTGCCTTCTTCGAATCTGGAAGGGACAAAGATAATACCATGCTCTTTCAGTTTCTTTATATTCTCTTGGATTATTGGATGTTCTATCATTGTCTCATGCATAGCAGGAGCAACCAGAATTGGTATCTTTGCTCCTAGAGCTGATGAAATTAATGATGTAACGGGAGTGTCATCGATTCCGTTTGCTATTTTGCTTAGTGTATTCGCGGTAGCCGGCGCAATCAGAATAAGGTCTGCCTTGCCCCTTCCTGATGTCAGCATAATGTGTTCTATTTTACCGCTAAGTTCGGTTATAACCTCGTTTCCTGTTGCCCACTCCATTGTGTTTTTGTGTATGACTTTCTGTGCACTTTCACTCATAACTGAAATCACTTCAGCACCATGCCTTATGAGATGCCTAGCAATATCTGGAGCCTTGTATGCAGATATGCTGCCAGTTATACAATGAACTATTCTTTTTCCTGATAGCTCGTCGCCAAGTTTTCCTGAGATATCGTCTGAGAAACCTTCCATGACCTGTGTTTCCTGTCAGGTTCTCAATATAACCGTTGCCCACTTTCAAGAGAACCTTGAAGGGTCAAAAGCTCTTTTCCACTTTTCATTTGTAAATTTCCCTTCTAACATATCGCTGATCAGCATTCCTGTGGCTGGGGCAAGAGTCATTCCTACTCTACAATGCCCAGCTGCAATAAACACATTATCAAAGTTTGGAATCTTCCCAATTAAGGGTAGCTGGTCAGGGGTGCAAGGTCTGAATCCAGTCCCTTCGTAGACTAGTCTTAGCCTGTCAAAACCTCTAATATGCTTTTTCAGAACAGAAAGTAGCCATCGTTTTCTCTTTACGTTAAAAGTCTTATCAAACGCTTTCAGCTCGAAGAAGCTGGTTGCTCTGAGCAGGTTGCTGCCATGTTGTGCAACAGCTATACCGTAATCTTCGAGCATCGCAGGGCTCTTTACTACCTCTATTCCCCCAGTTTCGAACAGCATGGCAAGTCCTCTTGCCGGGAGAATCCTAGGGTTGAATCCCAATTGTTTACAAAGCTGTGGAGTGTAGGCCCCTGTAGTTAGAACAAAAAGATCTGCCTTTACATCACCCTTGTCTGTCACGACTGAGTCAACTCTCCTGGGATTCCTGGTAAATCTTATTACTTCTCCTCTTATTCTTGTTACATTTGGAGAAGAGTCCAGTATTCTTAGCATGAATTCCATCAATCTATGGGAATTTATTGAAAGTTCTTCCTGCAATTGGTGTCCACTTGAAAACCCTTGATATCCTAAATTCTCTATATCCTGCCTACCGATATCTCCTAACCTCTCTTCCTTATATAACTCAATTATACCTTTTCTGTAGCTGACTATTTCTCTTCCTCCTTCCTTGTCAAAGAACTTCTCGAATTCCCTCAGGCTGTGTTCGCCAAAACTGACAAGTGCTTCCTTATTTTCTTCTTTAACTCCTGAAAGAGCAGATGCAACCCACCCAATGTTTTTCAGAATTTGAGGAAGTGAAAAGTGAAGTGGGCCTGAAGGTACGATCGAAGCTCTAATCAATTTTGAAGCAGAAACAGGAGGAGAAGGGGAAAGCTCTGGTGTGAGAAGTCCTGCATTGTTAACCGAAGTTATTGGTCCTTCTTCCCTTTCAATAATTAAAACTTCATGTCCCCTTTTTGAAAGATAATATGAAACAAAGCAACCATTGATTCCAGCACCCACCACAGCTATCTTCATTATTCTCCCTTTAATATTAGGTTCATCAGTAACGTATAATAGAGTTTATTTCTTTCCATATTTAGAATGCAGGATAACAACATAGTCTACATAAAGGATGGTAACTTCGAAAGAGAAGTACTGAGGTCTGACTTACCTGTCTTCGTAGACTTCTACGCCGACTGGTGCGGACCGTGCAAGATGGTTGAACCTATAATAGAAAGACTTGCTTCAGAATACAAAGGGAAGATAAAGTTCGTAAAACTGAATACGGATGAAAATCAGGAGCTGGCCTTCCAGTACAACGTAATGGGTATACCCACTGCCATTCTATTCAAGAATGGCAAGGCTGTTCAGAGGCTCGTTGGTGCTGCGCCTGAACAAACGTACAGAAGAATGCTCGATTCAATCCTGAAGAATTAGATGTCTGCATCGATCGGCTACTTTTTTTATATATTAGCCAGCGTAGCTAGTGGCATGAACCCAAACCTCAGGAGTGAACTTGAAAGGCTAATAGGAGCTGAATCAGTATTCGACGATGAAGAGGAATTAAAAAAGCACAGCATGGATATGGCGGACTTCTCAGGCAATCCAATGCTCATAGTGAAGCCCAGAACAACAGAAGAAGTATCAAAAGTTGTGAAATATGCATACAAGAAGGGAATAGCTTTAGTTCCGTGGGGAGCTGGGTCTAGCCTAACGGGTGCTGCGATAGCTGACAACGCAGTAGTTATCGATATGAGCAGATTCGATAAAATTATAGAAATAAACGATGTAGAATGGTTTGTTCATGTTGAAGCTGGTGTAGTCCTTGATACTTTGAACAACCAGCTTAAGGATCATGGATTCTTTTTCCCCCCTGACCCTGCCAGTAGCTTCATCTGCACTGTAGGAGGGGCTGTGGCTGAAGGATCGGGGGGTATAAGATGCGTAAGGTATGGAACAGTTAAGGACTGGGTACTGGCTCTCAAGGTTGTACTTCCAAATGGAAGAGTGACTGTCCTAGGTGAACCTCTTCCCAAGAACAGAGCAGGCTATGACCTTGTACATCTTTTAGTTGGAAGCGAAGGCACGCTTGGCATAATAACAGAAGCTTGGCTGAAGATAATTCCTTTACCCAGGGAAAAGATAGTCAGAATGTTTGCTCAATTTGACAGCTGGGAGTCGGCAACTAAGGTTATAGTCGAAATGAGAAAGAGAAGGTTTCAGCCTTACTTGCTTGAATTTATGGACAGGCAGACTATAGAAGGTGTGCAGGGTAAGATAGAAATGGACTTGCCAGTCTTTGAGGCCAGTCTGCTTATCGATGTTGAAGAGAGCATTAAGGGCGAGCTGCTCAATCTTATGAGAGATTGTAATATAAAAAACATAATAATTGCACAAAATGAAGATGAATCGGAGCAATTATATCAAGCAAGGGCTTTGTCATATCTGACTCTTAAACAGCAGGCAACTGGTGCTCAGGCAGAGGATGTGTGTGTTCCAATAGGCAAGCTTAAAGACTATCTTAACCATGTTGAGCAGATCTCAAAGAAATACGGCGTGAGAATAGTTGTTCACGGGCATGCTGGTGACGGTAATGTGCATCCTCTTCTTCTGTTCGATAAGAACGATCCACAAAGCACAAAGAATGCAAGAATTGCTTTTGAAGAGATATGTAACTATGCTATAGAACAGGGAGGCACTACGACGGGAGAACATGGCATAGGAATTCAGAAAGTTGCATTCCTGAGAAGGCAGTTAGAGAGGCATGGAGGAAAAGAAACTATAAAGATAATGAAAAAGATTAAAAAGTTGATCGACAGCAAGAGCATAATGAATCCACAAAAGTACGTTGAAGCTGCATAATTCATTTATTGACTAAAATATTTTGAAATGGCCTGAACAAAATCAGCCGGCAATGGAACAGCTCTGCCAATCTTCTTATCCACAGCTACCACCGTAATGTAACCCTCAGCTGAAACCTTCTGGGTTGTAACGTTGAAAACCTTCATATTGTACTTTATGCTCTTCTCTTTTAATTCAGCCAGGCTCATCATAACTTCTATATCATCGTTAAATTCGCAGGGCGAGAGGTACCTGCAGTGCGCCTCCACTCTCGGAAACCATAGGTTTGAATTTTTCAAAGTCTTTGCGTAATTGAAACCGAGGTAGTCGTAAAAGTCCAGCTCTGCTCTCTCGAAATATTTGAAGTAGTTCGAAAAATGGACTACGTTTGCTGCATCAGTTTCATGCCAAGCAACCTTCAGCTTGATTTTGAATTCTCTCATACATACACCACTAATATGGCTAAACACAAGGACATTCTATCCTTTTACCGGAGCAGACTTTCTGTATGGTCCCCTTCTTCTCTTCCTTCCTTTCTTCCTCTTCTCCGCATACTGCAACAATTTTTCTTCTTTCAGACTCTTTATCAATGTGAATCATACCATATCTGTAATGCCAATAATATATAGGCTTAGAAGAAATTCATAGATAGCATTTGAGTGGTGACATTCAGCAAATCTTAAATTTCTGTGTTTCTATCCGTGGTTAATGTCTGCCCTAGCGGATTACATAGATGCAAGCATAGGGAGGAAACCTCTTTCCCTCCTCATAACAAACTGCAAGTTACTCAACGTATTTACAGGTGAGATCTATACCACTTCGATAGGTATCTATGAAGATAGAATCGTCCTTGTAGACAATGGTCAAAATCGAAACAGAGCAGAAAGAGTTATCGATGCTGAGGGAATGCTCGCCCTGCCAGGTTTTATCGATACTCACCTTCACGTCGAAAGCAGCATGGTAACTCCATATAGATTTGCGGAGGCTGTTTTACCCCATGGCACTACAACGGCCTTTGCTGACCCACATGAAATAGCTAACGTCCTTGGTAAGGAGGGTGTAAGAATGATGATTAATAACGCAAAAGACCTTCCTTTTAGGCTGAGGTTCTTTGCTCCTACATGCGTTCCTGAGTCGAAAGCAGTAACCGCAGGAGCGGAGATTACTCCTGCTGATGTGGAGGATATGCTGGGCTGGGAAGGCATCTGCGGCCTAGGAGAGGTTATGGACTTTCCTGCTGTTCTTTCAGCTTCTTCCAAGATGATGCAGATACTTGAGTTGGGAAGAAAAAGAAATTCAGTGATAGATGGACATTCACCACTGCTCACTGGTGCAGAACTGAATGCTTACATAACATCCGGTGCAGAAGCAGATCATGAGAACTTTACAGTTGAAACTGCTCTTGAAAAGATGCGCCTCGGGATGTATGTTAAGCTTAGAGGTCCATATCTGCTAGACACAAAGAAGTTTGTCTCAGCGATAGATAAATTGCCTAGGCCTTGGAACCTGATATTCTGCACTGATGATGTAATGCCTGACAATCTGGTTAGGTTGGGGCATCTAGACTATATTGTGAGGTCTTTCATAAAAGCTGGAATGGATCCTGTCGAAGCAATAAGAAGTGTAACTATTAGGCCTGCTTTGCATATGAGGGCGTATGATCTTGGTGCTATAGCTCCTGGTAAAGTTGCTGATTTGCTACTTGTAAATAATCTGGAAGATTTCAGAGTTAAGAAAGTAATAGCTTCAGGTCAAGTGGTGGCTGAAGATGGAAGTTTAACACTAGGTCTGAAAGAGAGGAAATTTGACCAGAGAGCATTGAACAGCGTGAAGCTACAAAGTCTGAATCTCAGAGATATGATGCTAGACATGCCTGTGAAGGAAGGAGAAATTGTAGTAAATGCAATAGACTTCGCCAAGTACATGAAGGCAGAAGAGAACAACTTCCTCGATATAGCCCTCACCAATCTGAATAAGGTGAAAATAAAGGTAAAAGAAAGTCAGCCCGAGCTGAACGACGTAGCTCTAGTTTTCGTCTTTGAGAGACATGGTAAGGGCTCTGGCAGGTCGTTCGGTTTCGTCAGAAACCTGATAGGAAGAGGAGCAATAGCTTCTACAATAGCTCATGATGCTCACAACCTGATAGTGGTAGGTAAGGAAAGAAACGATATGATGATGGCCGCAAACCTTGTCATAAAAAGCCAAGGAGGAATATCAGCAGTGCTTGATAGGCGTGTTCTGGCTCACATAAAACTGCCTGTAGCAGGTCTGATGTCTGAGGAACCATTGAATGAAGTAGCAAAGGAAATGATGAAGCTGAGGCAGGCCTTTGCAAAGATGGGAGTTCTTGACCACCCATACATGCCGCTTCCATGTCTACTTACTTTATCAGTAATACCTCATGCCAGAATAACAGATAGAGGTCTGTTCGATGTAGACCAGCAGAGCTTTGTCTATCCTTTTGTCAGCAGGCCTTAATTTAAATTTTCTTGGAGCAAGTGGCTTATTTAGATAATTTTTGGTAAGACGAATTAGGAGGACCAAGAGGCTCAGCTTTTTAACCACTTATTATAACGGAGCAACGTGATTCCTAGTTACCTGTTAAAAAAGGGACTTCCGAAGAGAGTTAGCTTGCTAATAGAGAATGCAACAATCATAACTATGGATAGGCATAGACGAATACTGAGAGAAGGCTACGTAGCAGTCGACAACGGAAGAATAATTTCTGTTGGGAAGAATGATAGAAAGAAGAAAGAATTCAAGGCCGAACAAAAGATAGATGCGAAAGGTGCATTGATGATACCCGGACTGATAGATACTCATATTCACCTTGCTCAGGCTCTCCTTAGAGGAACAGCAGACGACCTTTCACTCGTCGAATGGTTGTACAAAAGGGTCTGGCCTCTGCAGGGGAATTTCACTGAAAGAGATGGAATAATAAGCTCAGCTCTTTGCATGCTGGAGATGATAAAAAGTGGAACAACCACGTTTCTTGAATCTGGCTTACACAAAAGATACGGAAACTTTGGGATAGCAGAGCTACTGGATAAATCCGGTATGAGAGGAGTACTTTCGAAGATGGTGATGGATGGCAAAGGTTATGGAAGAGCAGCAGGGATAATGCATCATGGTATGATTGAAGATGGAGAGGAATGTCTTAAAGAAGCGAAAGAGCTCCATAAATCATGGAATGGAAGGGATTCAGGGAGGATAAGGATATGGCTAGCAGCAAGGTCACTGGGTGCAGTAAGCCCAAACCTATACAAAGAGATATCACATATAGCAAAGGAACTGAATACCGGAATAACGATGCACCTGAACGAGGTAAAGGAAGATTCAGAATATTCTCTCCATGAATACGGTTTGCTTCCTGTAATGCATATGAGAAATTGCGGCATTCTTGGCAATAAAACAGTCTTTGCACATATGGTCTGGGCTACTGATGAGGAGATATCTCTGCTGGCAAAGTCGAGAAGTAGCGTTTCCCACTGTCCCTCTTCCAACTCTAAGCTGGCATCAGGTATTGCAAGAGTACCCGAAATGATGAAATCTGGAGTGAACGTATCGCTAGGATGTGATGGTGCGCCATGCAACAACACTTACGATATGATAAGAGAAATGAAGATTGCATCACTTATCCAAAAAGCGAGAACTCTAGACTCCAGGGAAATGAGTGCAGACAAGGTTCTGGAAATTGCTACTGTCAACGGAGCCTCAGCGTTAGGTTTGCAAAAGGAGATAGGGTCAATAGAAGAAGGAAAGAGAGCTGATTTGGCTATAATAAGAATAGATAATGAACATTGCATACCTTCTTTCAACCCGGTCTCAACTCTTGTCTACTCCTGCTCAGGTAATGATGTCGAGACTGTCATAATCGATGGAAGAGTAATAATGTACAAAAGGGAAGTGGTGACACTGGACGAAAGAAGAATAATCGAGGAGGCCAGAGAGGCTTCTGAAAAACTTCTTGACAGGTCTGGAATAAGGATAAACACGCATAATGCTTAAAAGAAAACAGACTTCTTTTAGGTGTGAAGTTATTGACTGAGAGCTCTTGGAGGTACATTGGAAAGAGGATGAAAAGAAAAGAAGACTTGAGAGTATTACGTGGGGATACAACTTACCTTGATGATATAAAGCCCAAGGGGTGCGTTACCCTTGCAATAATAAGAAGTCAATATGCAAGAGCTTCATTCAAAGTGGATTTCTCTCCCGTCAGAGACGACCCCAGAGTCCTGCTGGTGATATCTGGAGAAGAAATAGACAAATACACCAATACCATTCCAATAATATCTGCCCCCTCAGGATGCAAGGAATTACCCTGGAAGGCTCTTGCAATCGAGAGGGCGAACTTTGTAGGCGAGCCGATCGCTGCATTGGTTATACGAGGAGATGCATATGCAGCCAACGACATTCTTGAAAAAGTAGATGTTAGCTATACTCCTGAAGAACCTGTAATCGATGCTTTACAATCGATGAATTCAAATCATCCAATTTACAAGCGTTGGGGAAGCAATATAATATATTCTACAGAGGTTAAGAGAGGAAGGGTAGAAGCAGCTTTTTCTTCAGCAGATACTATAGTATCAGAGAAGTTCTCGATAACAAGACAGTACGGAGCTGCAATAGAGCCAAGAGGGGTAATTGCCGAATTTGAAAAATCTTCATCACAGCTTACAGTGTATTCCTCCACTCAATGGCCTCACTTTGTAAGAACTCTTTTGGCTGAGACACTTAATCATCCTGAAAACAAAGTTAGAGTGATAGCTCCAGATGTGGGTGGAGGTTTTGGCAATAAACAGGATATCTACAGAGAAGAAGTGCTTGCATGTTATGCTGCAATGAAGCTTGGAAGACCTGTAAAATGGGTTGCAAGCAGGAGCGAAGACTTTGTTTCAACAGTTCATTCAGGAGACCAAGTTCACTTCGCTGAATTGGCAGTCTCTAAAGAAGGAGTTATTCTAGCTCTAAGGGACCACATAATTGCAGATGTAGGCTCATACGGCCCCATGAGCCTTGGTCCCCCTTACCTGACCTTTCTGAATATGACAGGTCCGTATACAATAGAGAACGTGGAGATAAAACTTGACTGTGTTGCTACAAACAAAACACCAGTTGGAGCATACAGAGGTTTTGGACAGCAGCAGGCGGCGTTTGTTGTTGAGAGGTTGATAGATGAAGCAGCGTTAAGGCTGCAGATAGACCCAATTCATATAAGAATGATAAACGTAGTTAAAGAGTTTCCCTACAGAACAGCTACAGGAAGAGTATTGGATACTGGGGATTACATAGCCATGCTGAAAAAGGCTGAAAACATATTGGATGAGTACAAGAGGATTAGAGGCGATGATCAGCAGCTAGCAGCAGGAATCGCATTTGGATTCGAATCATCAGGAATAGGCCCTTCTTTTGTACAGGCAAAAGCTGGAGCGAGACATAAGGGATACGAAACCATGACTACCCGCATTTTACCCGATGGCAGGGTTGAAGTATATACTGCACTTTCTCCTCACGGTCAGGGCCTTGAAACTACTCTCAGTCAAGTCTGCGCAGACCTCTTGGGCATAGGACCAGAAGATGTGGAGGTGAGACACGGCGACACAATGACCTCTCCATACGGCTTTGGTACTTGGGGGAGCAGAAGTGCAGTAGTGGGAGCAGGGGCGCTTTACAGATGCGTCGAACAGTTGAAGGGGCAGATGCTGCTTATATCTTCAAAATTCTTCAATGTGGCGATAGATTCTCTTGTATTCAAAGATGGCAAGGTATACCAAATCAAAGACAGTTCAAAATATCTAACGATAAAGCAGATAGCTAGGATCGCATACGAAGCACTGACTTTGCCTGCTCCTCTAGAAGCAACATCAGTCTATGAACCTGAGGGACTGACGGTATCTGGAGGTATCCATGTTGTTCTGCTGGGCATAGATAGAGAAACAAAGCAGGTGAAGATTCTGCGCTATACTGACATAGAGGATAGCGGAAGGATGATCAACCCTGACATAGTAGAAGGCCAGCTTCACGGAGGTATAACTCAAGGCATAGCAAGTTTATTTCTTGAAGGGTTGCAGTATTCTGAGGAAGGACAGTTACTGACCAACTCTTTTATGGAATACCTGATCCCTACAGCAAGAGAGGTGCCTATGTTTGAAATTGTTCATCTGGATACTCCAACAAACCTGAACCCCCTCGGCATCAAAGGTATAGGAGAAAGCGGAATTGTAGGCCCATCCGCGGCTTTGGCAAACGCTCTCAGAAGGGCTATGGTTGACCTGAAAGTTAACTCTACACCGTTTTATGTTTATAATACAAATGAATGATGTGAAGAGATAAGGCAAGGAAAGACTTAAAGCATATGAGGTCTGAAAGCTGTACATGCCGATAGCTCTACCCGAAGGAAAGAGACTGGCAGTATGTGTGTCTTTCGACCTAGACGCATGGTCGATAATGTTGAGAATGAGGGCCGTTGGTCTCCTGGGACCAGGCAACTATGGACCGATAAACTTCTCACGTGGAGAATTCGGCATAGTCACAGGTATCCCCAGGATAGCAAGGCTTCTGGACAAATATGGTATCAAGGCAACCTTCTTCACCCCGGGTGTCATTGCAGACACATACCCGGATATGGTAAGAGATTTGTCAAAGAGAGGCCACGAGATAGCTCACCATGGCTACTTCCATGAATGTCCTGCATCGCTTGACGAGAAGTCGGAGAGAGAATCTTTTGAGAAGGGAATAAAGGCTATAGAGAGGGTAACGGGAATTAGACCCGTAGGATATAGGGTCCCGTTCGAGATTCCTCAGGCGAACGAAATCACTTCAAGGACGATTAGCATAATGCTCGAACTAGGATTCAAATACATCTCTCAGCATATGGGACCCTATGACTTCAGGGTCAGCAAGGTAAGGGATGGGGATATATATCACACAGATAAGCCTCCAGAATTCGGTAAGGAAGTAAATCTGCTGAATATACCCGTCAACGAGCTTATAGAAGATGACCTGGCCTACTTTCTCGGAGTTTCGACTTTCTATCCAAAGTTAGATAACCCATCAAAGGTCTTCGAGATATGGAAGATGGATTTTGACTATGCATATGAAAACGAGCCGAACGGTTTCTTCGCACTCGTTCTTCACCCTGAGAGCATAGGAAGGGCACACAGAATAATGCTACTTGAACAGACAATCCAATATATAATGCAGAAGAATGATGTCTGGTTCTGCAGGATGGCAGACCTTGCTTCAAGATGGAAAGATTAACCCTTGAAAGCAGGTACAGAGATATGTCATATCAGTCAAACAATGACATAAAAGGAAGAGACTTCATAGCCATAACAGACTTCACAAGGTCCGAACTCGAATCAATCTTCGAATTAGCAGATAATATGAAGAAGTATGTGAAGTCTGGTTTACAAACACTACATGGGAAGATTCTCATAACTCTATTCTTCGAACCAAGCACGAGAACCAGACTTAGCTTTGAAACTGCAATGCTCAGACTGGGAGGAGCTGTTACAGGGTTTGCAGACCCGTCTTACTCCAGAGTAGTAACTGGAGAATCTTTAGCTGATACGATAAGGATGGCCGATAGCTATGGAAACGTAATCTTGCTCAGACATAAAATAGAAGGTGCAGCCAGGCTTGCAGCAGAAATCGCTTCGATACCCGTAATCAACGCTGGAGATGGCACCCAGCACCATCCCACTCAGACTTTGACAGACCTTTACACCATCAGGAACGAATTTGGTGCAATAGACGGAATCAAAATAGCAATACTTGGAGACCTAAAGCATACAAGGTCCGCTTCTTCTCTCTGCTTGGGTCTCACTCATTACAGAGATGTGCAACTTTACTTGGTAAGTCCGTCAGAGCTGAAGGCAAAAGATGAGGTAAAGGATTACCTTAAAGGAAGAGGGATGGAGTTTATAGAGACTGATAATGTTGAAAGGGTAATACCAGAGATCGATGTTCTATACGTAACAAGGCTGCAGAAGGAGAGAATGCAAGACCCCGCTGAGTACGAGAGAGTCAAGGGAAGTTACTTTATAACAAGACAGATGCTTGAAAGAGCCAAAAAGAGTATGATAATAATGCACCACCTACCCAGAATCGATGAGATACCTATGGATATAGATTATACACCTCACGCAAGATATTTTCAGCAGGCATCGCTGGGTCTTCCCGTCAGGATGGCATTGCTCAGCCAGATAGTGGAGTGAGAAAATGGTCGAGGGAGACTTTATCTTTAAAGTTAGCATCTCAAAATCACAACACCTCATTTTAGATGTTTTAAACAATTCAAAAGAAATAAGAGTATTAAGAGAAGGCAACAGCGTTGTCATCGAAGCAAGGAAACTCAAAGTTGATGAAGCATTATCAGCAAAACTAGCTATCCTTTACAGCGATGTTGATATCAGCACAGTGTCCGGAGACAAAGAAGAAAGGTTCGAACCAGATATACCTGCCAGGGTCAAAGGTATTTTGAACTGTCCCAACCAAAACTGTGTCAGCTCGCAGCCTAAAGAGCCAGCTGTTCCAGAGTTCGTTGTCGTTTCAAGAAAACCTGTTCTTCTGCTTTGTGTGTATTGCGGGAGATATCTTCACCAACCGTCTGAAGAACTCTTCAATGTGACAAAGAAGTTTGGTTTATGAGTGTTTAGGTAATAACTTCAGCATTACGTATCTTTTTCTTCTCAATTTGGCCAAGAAGGAAGTAAACAGCACCTGCGTACCATATTTTGACCTGAACATTCTCTTCAGTCCAGCCTCATCATACTTGTTATCAACAAACTCTGGCTCAACATCCAGCCAATTACCGAGAATTGAACCGTCAAAGCTGCAGGGCGCAGCTCTTACTTTCTTGTTGTTCCTTATTCTCTTAACCTTTCCAGAATCTTCATATGTTCTGACGTAAAGAGCGGACTTGTCTGAAACAAACCAGACTGGAGTTCTGATCGCTTCTCCACTCTTTCTGTAGGTCTCAATGCATACGTATTTGTGGCCTTCAAACTCCTTTAACACTGATTCGTCGGACAATGGTAAAGGTAAGATCAATCACTTGTATAAAGTAACCGCTTAATCGGCAAAACATTTAACGACCAGGCTTGCTTCTTAATGGTGTGCGCATTCTTGTAACTGGTTTTGAAGCTTGGGCAGGCAACAAGAACCCTTCAGGCATGATAGCCAAGGAGCTTGATGGGAAGGTCATCTCAGATGCGCAGGTTGTAGGGAGAGTACTTCCAGAAGATTTCTATAAAATGAACAGTATAGCTAGAAAAATTGTCTCAGAAGTAAAGCCTGATGCTGTTATCTCCACAGGCTGGGATTATACAAGGGCAATAAGAGTAGAGAAGGTAGCTTTGAATATAATGAATAGCTTTTTCGCAGATAAAATTGTACCAGATAACTACGGTAACAAGCCTAACGACGAATCAATAGTGAAGAATGCACCGTTGGCTTTACGTTCAACTCTTCCAGCAGATGAGATAGTGAAGGAGCTAAAGAGGAATAAAATTCCAGCTACAATCTCATACCATGCAGGTACTCACTGCTGTAATGCAGCAATGTATTCTTTCTTACACCAGAAGATAACTGCTGGTTTCATTCATGTTCCTCCGCTCCCCGAGATGCTTAAGGATAAAGAGGAAAGAAGCATAGCTATGCCTTTGGAGACTCAGAAAAGAGCTATAGAGATAGCAGTAAAGGTATGCGCAGAGCATCTCTCCTCGAAAAAGATATCAAAACAACGTGCATTTTGAACCACTATGAGCATTATAATAAGAAACTGCAGAACTTTGGAATTCGAAAAGACAGTGGATATTCTGATTGAATCTGGTATTATCAGAAAAGTGGATGAAAGAATTGATTACAAAGGTGATGAAGAGATTGAAGCTCGGGGGAAGCTCGTCTTACCCTCGTTTGTAGAGCCGCACATCCATCTAGACAAGGCATTTTTGGCTGAAAATTTACCAGAGGCCAAGAGCATGAGTGAAGCCAGGAGGCTTGTAAGAGAAGCAAAGGCCAGCTTCAGCGAAGAGGATGTGACTGAGAGGGCAGAGAGATGCATCAGAGAAGCTATTTTGAACGGAGTAACATATATGAGGAGCCACGTTGATATAGATAACATAGCAGGCCTAAAATCGTTCGAAGCACTACTTGGCTTGAAGAGAAAATTTGAAAGATATCTGACCCTTCAGATTGTAGCCTTCCCGCAGGAAGGAGTTTTGAGAAAAGAGGGAGCTTTTGAACTTATTGAGTCTGCACTTGATAGGGGAGCGGACGCAGTCGGGGGTCTCCCAGAAGCGGAGCTGGACAGGGAGAAGGGAATAAAGCATATACAAAAGTTGGTAAGCCTTGCTGTAGAGAGAAAAGTACCTGTAGATATGCATATAGACGTCCAGCCATACACAAATTATATTGAATATTTTATAGCTGAAGTGAAAAGGCATGAACTTCATAGTTTCGCAACAGCAGACCATCTCATCGCTCTTGCCTACTACGACGACAACTATGCATCAAAGATAATATCGATGATTAGAGATGCTGGCATAAACGTTATTTCGAATCCATGTACCTCCATGGTCAGCGGAGGAAATTCAGCTCCTCCTTTAGCTAGAGGCGTGACGAGAATAAAGGAATTGCTTGCATCAGGGGTGAACCTAGCTTTTGGTCTTGACAATGTAGTAGATCCCTATAATCCGTTTGGTGACTTCGAACCCCTCAGAAATGCCTGGCTCTTCGCATATGAAGGTCAACTGAACTCCAAAGAAGAGATGGTAAAACTGTTGAAGATGCCTACTTACAACTCCTCTAGGATCTTGGGAATAGAAAGTTACGGACTTCAAGAAGGATCTAAGGCAGACCTGAATATCATTCAAGCACCAACACCTAGAGATGCTCTAAGGCTTGCTCCAAGACCAAGCTATGTGATTCGTTCTGGTAGCATAATAGCAAAAAGAGAGGAGAAGATATCTTCACGCCTTGATATCTGAATCAGATGCTTTACCAGGAAGAAACATGCCTACTCCTGGTCTCTCAAACCCAACTCCTCTCTCGTATACCACTCTGCCCCTGACTATTGTATAATTAACCTGTCCCTTAACTTTCATCTGGTCGAATATTACAGTATCTTTTGCCTTTGTCTGGAGCTCTGAGCTCTTTATCCTCCAAGTGACATCGGGGTCGATTATTGTTATATCAGCATCAAACCCTTCAGCCAACTCTCCCTTTCTCCAGCCCAATCCATAAATTTTAGCAGGATTCTTCGAACAGAGCCTTGTTATATCGTGTATATCTAAGCTCCACCCATAGGCTCTTGCCAAGACTAGCGGGAGCCTTGTCTCGACGCCAGGAGTACCGGGGGGAGCTCTCCAGATATCTTCTCTACCTGCGTCTTTCTCTTCCCTTGCATGGGGAGCATGGTCGCTAACTATTGCATCTATGGTCCCGTCTCTGAGACCTTCCCACAATGCTATTATATCCTCATGAGACCTTGCTGGAGGATTATACTTTCCGTAAGCTCCAAGTCTCTGCATATCTTCTTTTGTAAAGTAAAGATAGTGGGGACATGTTTCTGCTGTGACTCTAACCCCTCTTGCCTTGGCAGACCTTATAATCTGCACCGCTTCCCTTGTGCTTATATGCAGCAGATGCAACTTTGCTCCAATCATTTCAGCTATCCCAACTGCCTGATGAACAGCTAATGCTTCAGCAATGTTTGGTCTTGATTCACAATGTGCCTCTGCATCCTTTCTTCCAAGCGACTGCAGCTTTCCTGATAGATACTGAACAATGGAATCTTCTTCTGCATGTATGCAGTGAACAAGTCCGGTTGATGATGACCTTTCAATAACGTTGAGCAGCTCTCCGGCATTTCTTATTACAGCACCTTTGTACTCATTCATCCTTTCTGCCGGGGGCGAGACTGTATAGGTTTTGAAAGCAGCCGCACCAACTCTAGCCAGTTCATCAAGCTGGTGCAGGTTTTCTATCCCAGCTGCGCCATAGAGACCAAAGTCAACAACTGCTTTCTTTGCCACAACCTTCAGTTTCTCCCTAAATATATCAGGAGTGCTCACCACTGGCCGGGTAGTTGGCATATCAAGCACTGTTGTAGTCCCCCCTGCGGCTGCACCTTTTGTTCCCGTCTCGAAGTCTTCCTTCTGCACCATACCAGGCTCTCTGAAGTGCACGTGTGTATCAACAAGTCCTGGAAGCGCAAGCATACCGTTACCATCTATGACAACATCAGCAGCTGGCCTTGCTTCTAAGAAACCTATACTGCTTATCTTTCCATCTTTAACATAAATATCAGCTTCTTTGATAGCTATATCTGTAACTATTCGAACATTCTTGATGATAAGGTCGTAGGTTGGCAAACCTCATCGGTAACGCATATACCATATTTCACCGTATCTTTTGCTCGCAGCAATATTTTCAATATATCTTGGGTGTATCAATATCCCTATTCCACCATGGTTTATCCCATTTTTTCTCCTTTCTAGGAAGCGTCCTGGCTATAGCTGTTAAAGATTCATTCATTCTTGAAATCTGTCCCTCAGTTAAGCCCTTAAGCTTTAGCCATTCCGTTCTAAGAGCAAGGTTGTCAATGTTGAGTCGAAAAGTCAAAAGTAACTTTTCATCCTTACTAAGCAGCAGAGAAAGTTTCTTCGCCATCTTATCGGATGTTTGAGAGAAATCACACAATAGAGCAGCTGCATCCATCATATCCTTCTCCTCCATACCTATCAAGTACTTTCCCTGTTTATAGTAGGGATAATTCAGCACTCTGAATTCCTGTCCAGATTCCTGCAGAGATGCAAGCTGAGCATTATTTATTTCCTCTATCATCTGGCATTTTGTAATCAGCAACTTTTCAACTCCTATGGTATACATGTTTTCCCTTGCTCTTTCAAATTCATCTCTGATGTCTATCTTATGCCTCATCTCCACCTTATCAACCAGAATATCAACCCATCCAAGTCTGTGCGTTAGGTGCTCTGTCCAGTAGATCGTCCTGATCCTGTACCTGTCTCCTGCTCTTAGTGCGTTGAACCTCTTGTCTGATGAAGTCATAAAGTGATAGAACCTGGAGCCAGCTATTCTGGATAGGTTATCTAGCAGATGAAGGAAATTTCCTCCTTGTTCCTTCTTGACTACATAATCGATGTCCTTTACTACTCTTTTCATCGGGCCTGGTTCGTTAGAGCTTCTGGAAAGAAACTTGACAGCAATTCCACCCATCAATAAAGGAGTGATAGCGCCTTTGATTTTAAATCCTTCATATTTCTTTGCTATCAAATCCATATTGTATGAAGCCCAAAGTGCTACAATAGCATTAGCAACCATAGGGCTTTCGATATCAATATATCCTGGAAGACCAAGGTCCGATGCTAGTTGATGTAGTTCTACATTTGAAGTTGGAGGGTATTCAATCTCATACCTGCTTCCATCAGATTCTGTGTACACTGTTATTCTTTCCCTTTCCGACCCATTCATAAGTTGGCTTCGAGGCAGTTTACCATAGATTAAAGTGTATCTCTTATTCATAATTCTAAAAAAGGCTGAAATTGAGTAGGTTGACAATGTCAAGCAATCTGCAGAAGTTCATGAAGGTTAAGGAGTTGATAAAGCAGCACGAACAATGGTTCTCCTCCTGCTTGCCATTAGTGGCAAGTGAAAACCTGACATCATACGAAGTAAGAAAGGCAATCTCATCTGACTTCATTCACAGATATGCAGAAGGACCACCAGGAGCTAGGATATATGCTGGATGTAGATTCATGGATGAAGTTGAGGAGATAGCTGTCGAAACTGCAAAGAACCTCTTTCATTCAGAATTTGCAGATGTCAGGCCGATTTCAGGCCTTATAGCTAACCTTTCAGTATATATCGCGCTGACTTCTCCTGGAGATACAATATTATCTTTGCCTGTGCTTTATGGAGGTCATATATCTTCTGCTGGAAAAGATGAAAACGGATCTGCTTGGATGGTTCATGGGCTGAGAACAGAAGGTTTCGTCTTTGATATTGAATCTCTTAACATAGACCCAGATAAATCGAAGAAGAAGATTAATAAACTGGTTAAAGAAGGCAGGAAACCAAAAATTGTCACTTTTGGCGCAACTCTTTTTCTCTTTCCGCACCCTGTTAAAGAAATGGCTGATGCTATACATGCAGTAGATTCAATTATACTGTACGATGCAGCTCATGTCGCAGGACTTATGGCTGGTGGTAGATTTCAGGATCCAATGCGTGAAGGAGCTGACCTTATGACCTTCAGTACTCATAAGACTCTTTTTGGCCCACAGGGAGGAGCAATAGTCGGCAAGGAACAGTATAGGGAATATATCTCAAGGGGGGTATTTCCAGGCCTTACCAGCAACCACCATCCTAACCTAGTAGCAGGAAAGGCTCTAGCATTTTCTGAACTGGCAGAGTTTGGAAATGATTATGCAGCATCAGTAACTGAAAATGCAAAGGCTCTTGCGACAAGGTTGTCAGAACTGGGTGAGAAAGTGTTGGGTGAAGCTCATGGCTTCACCGAATCCCATCAGCTAGCCCTAGATGTTTCCAGATATGGAGGAGGTGTTGCAACTGAAAAACTACTTGAATCATACAACATACTTTGCAACAGGCAATCGATTCCTGGAGCAAATGATAAAGTGCCCCAGGCTGTTAGGCTTGGCACTGCCGAGCTTACCAGGACAGGAATGAACAAGAGCGATATGATAGAGGTGGCTGAGATAATACATCTAGCGTTGAGAAAAGGCGACAGGTCAAAAATCATAAGCAGGATCTCTGAACTGAGGAAAGCTCATTCGGAGATAGTTTATTCTTTTGCAAGTAGTCCATCCTTCACTTACTCTGACACCGACATCCTCCCATCCCTGAACAGTAGATCAAAATTTAGAGAACGTTCCAACGACCCAGTCGTATGAGTCGCATCTCATGGAACTAGGGCGCTGGAATGTTCCAAGAAGGATGGACAGCTCAAGGTACTACATAAAAGCAGACAGTCTCTCAAGCTATGCATCTCAGAACAAGGAATCACGACGCGGTCCTTGGCACGTTTATCCTTGCTTCTCTTTCCAACAGCTACGTAGAAGGCTCAGCACAATTTATAGGTGCGTGCACTGGTCAGACAGTAAGTAAGAAATCACCTGAGATACCAGGATCCGGCTGATCTAGTCAGAGTTAACGACGATACAATCACGAAGCTGAGGTCGATGGATGCCTTCTCAAAGCCACGCATGCTTGCGATAGATGTGCAAGACATCATGTACTACGGTGATCCTGACTGAGGCTGAAGGTGTCGTCGGGACACAACCAAAGAGAGGCTCCCACTGGGCATACAAGTTCGGAAGCATAAGCGTCCTGCTGGATGGGGAGAGGCTAAAACTTGCAGCAATCTCTATCCTGCACGAGCCAAGGATAAAGCAAGTAACTAAGTTGATAGAGCACGCTTCCGTGCTTGGGATAAGGCCGAAGCTCATCCTTCTCAATGATGCGTATAACTCCGCTGAAGTCATAAACTATCTGAATGAAATCAATGTGAAGTACATAATCAGGATAGCTCAACCGATAGAAGGGATCAGACCATGCGATGATTTCATCTACAGAACGAGGGGACACAGGAGGATGAGCAGGCAACATTTCGAATAGTAGCACTGAATGGAAGGGATAAGGATGGGAACGCAGGGTTATTAGTCTTAGCGACAAACACAAAAATCAAACCTGCTAGGGTCAGAAGGCTGATTACAGGAAGAGTTAATCATTCTCAAACGAATGGTAAGATAGAGAAATTCTTTGATATATTTGAAAGTAAGATAAGATACTTCTCATCGATAGATGAATTCATACAATGGTACAATTGCATAAGGCCCCATGGAGCAATTGAGCTAAGAACACCTATAAGGGCATATTATGATAAGATGCCAAGAAGAGAGATGCTTATGGATCCTTCATTGATATGGAGTGAGG
>Ga0080006_1144355_pt1 | contig 23845 bp, 22 predicted proteins | sample RS3BMetagenome_FD_69209 | JGI IMG/M metagenome (GOLD analysis project Ga0080006, IMG submission 69209) | Ferric oxide microbial mat and aquatic microbial communities from Rainbow Spring, Yellowstone National Park, USA - RS3B (SPADES... ...
TTATCTAGTTCTCTTCTATCAGGTTTAATCTTATCTAAATATACTTCTTCTGGCGAATTTGCACCAAATTCTTCAAAAACGGATCCAACTTCTCGTTCCAAAAAAATATTTAAGGTATTCTTAATTTTATTAATTTGTCCTTCCTTAAAGGTATCAGGGTTAATTATTAACATTTTACCATATTCATATACCTTACATCGAGAGCTCCTTGACCTAAATTCACTCGTCCCCAGAGTTCAACAAATAGAGGAATAAAGGATGAATTCAATATTGCGGAAAGAATTATCTTTTTATCAGTATTACTTTCTTTCAGCGAAATTCCGTAAAGTCTAGCATCAATAAATGACCTAACATTATTTAACCAGAAAATATACCTCTCGTTAAAGCTCATCATGGATAATAGTTCCCCTTGTATTTCTTCTAGTTCATACCATTTTTGTCTCGAAGCGCAGGTTGGTCTTTGGTGAAATCCTTGGCTTTCTCCCCACTCAATATACTTCAGAATGTTTGTCCCTCTTAGTTGAGATTTGTCCTTATGTATCAGGAGAACCCGATACTTCAAGCTCTTAGGGTCGATTAAGATCGATCTGCACTCCCTAGGTGATTTTATGACATAGTTTGGAGCCCAGTAGACGTATCCGTCGTCTCTTAAAACATCCTCTAACCACATTCTTTCAGCATATTGACTCGTCTTAAAATATTCTCCGTCTTTATCCTTCCATACGTGTTCTGGAACGGGTTCTTCTTCATCCCTCTTTAGTGGGTGCATCCAGAACTCCCTTTCAATACCCCACTTCTGAATCTCCTCTTCAGTTAAGTAGAAGAATTCGTTAGCGCCAGTCTTAATACCAAATTTTACTTCCGCAACTTCCTTCAGCGGGACAAGTATCCCCTTGCCCTTCTCCAGAATCTTGAAGAATATGTCTGGAGCCCTTATGTACTTCCCCCACTTAGAACCAACGTACTCTCTTGCTTCTTCATCATAACCCTCATCCCAAAGCTCCTTTTGAGTTTTTGTGAAGATTCTTATTCTTTCATCCTCATAATATTCGTTTGTGTTTTCAATAAGTTTTATGAGCTCGTCAATTGCTTTCCATCTTTCGTTTTCGTTGGTTGTTGGTATAATATCTTCAAGTCGTTTTTTGAGCTGCACAAACTTAACAATATTGTTATTTCGTTCATTCTCGTTGTTGCATTTTTCTGCTATTGTTATTACGGTGTTTATGTCAGCGTCTTCAAACCATCTTTCGACTTTGCTTTCTATCAATGCTATTATTTTCGTGTTTTTGAGTAGGAATTCCTGGAGGTATTTCCCGTAATCAACGTCTAGCCATGAATTGCTTGTGATGTATCCTATGCGGCCACCTTCTTCTAGGAATTTTATACCGCGTAGCATGAAGTATACGTAGATGCTGCTTCTTTTTCCTAAGCTGAAACCCCATTCAGATTCAATCTTTTCTATGAGTTTGTTTTTATATTCTGCAATATATTCTTCCATCTCCTCTTGTCTCGTATATGGCGGGTTTCCGACGAACGCATCAACCGGCGGAATAGAAATTTTCTTCTCCTTTTTCGCTAAGAGGCTTAATCTCTGGTTTATATCAACCCACTTTCCAATAGTATTTGAGTTTTCGCTTGGTTCAACATTAAAGAAATCTTCATTTATTATAATCGGATAGTTTTCTTTAACGCTCAAGTCTCTTATAGCCAAGTTTATCATTGAAAGCAGCGCTGGAAACCTTGCTATATCCACACCGAACAGCCTGCTTATCATTTCCTCGTGGCTCAAATAAGGGTTCAGATATTTCATTCGGGCATAGGCTCTGATAAGAAACGTACCTGCACCAACTGCACCGTCGAGAATGATGGCGTCAGGAGATTTTATGGTGAAGCCTATGATCAAATCCACGACGTCAGACCAGTAAGTTCCGTCCGCATGCTTTTGACTTGTAAAGTATTGGCCAAGCTTGTGTCTTTCCTCAACAGGAATAAGTTTGTCGAATATTTTTCCCAAATCCGCATAGCCTATCCGTTTTAGGTCGTATTTCGAAAGGTTTTCGATGAATCTTTTTAATGGGTCAACGATTTCGTCCGGTATAGGAAATTTCTCGATGAAATTAATGCCAAATATCGTCTCGTAATCCCCGCTTAATTCTTTAGCTTTTTCGAAATATCGTTGAAGCGCTTTCTTTAAACTTTCGCCGCTTTTTGTTTTGCCAACGCTGAGGTCGGGTAAATCAGGAACGTGGGTCTTGAGAACTAAATAGAACATCAGCTTGTTAGCCAAAAGATAAAGATACTGTCTTGCTGACCTATTAAAATCATCGTAATATCTTACATTAGAATTAAGTGGAGGCGTCCATCCCTGTTCAACAAACCAGTTCTGAAAACCTCTTTTGAAAACTGCGTCTGTGTTAAATGCTTTAATTATCGCATCAGTCAGAGGTGTTGAGAGAGAATCGACTAAAGTCCTCAGGTTGTATACAAAGAACTCGTCTACGGGTATTGTTGGTAATAGCTGTTTGCCGCTGTATATCTCCGTAAATTTCAAAAGGAAATCCCTTAAACCACCCTTCATCTCTTTTTTTGCGTCTTCCCTTATTAAGTCGCTAGGACGAGCTATCGAAGAAATTTTGTAAAAACCCTTCCTTCTATCCATTAAAGGAACATCTTCAGATGAAGAGAAGAGGGCTATATTTTGCATGTTAGAAGTTGCAAAATAAGGTGCACCAAGTTTCGCGGCATAAACAAAAGTCCTCTCTACTATTTCCTCATCAAAAGGATTATACATCGGCCGTTTAAGTTCGATTACAAGGGAGGCTTGTTGCAAAAGACCACCTTTTTTCCATAAAACTATATCAGGAAAATTAGGAGACTTTTTCGGACCTTTTAATTTAACATCGGAATCAGCGCGCTCAAAAGGCAAATTTTCTTCTTTTATAATTTCGTTGATAATTTCGACGATAATTTGCCTTACCGAATTTTCGTCATAGTCGAAAGACGACATTTTCATTCTAACACCCTTATGAGTTTCCGATATTTAAAATACTTTGGGGGAAGGAGAGGTATGCTGTACAGTATTCCTACTAAACATAAGTCTCAGTTCGCGCACTCTCTTCACCTTTTCATTTTCGCTTAACGTAGGCCATTCTTCCTTGATTTTGTCAAGCTTGCTCAAAAGGCTTCTGGCGTTCTCTTTGGCCGTAGATCTTCAGGGTTTCCGCCTCCCCCGTGACCTCGAACCCCGCGTACCGCTTTTCTAGGAGTTCACGGCCATCGTCTGGGTAAAACGGCACCTCGACGGTCCAGCTGTCCTCGAATTTCCCGATCCTTGTGTTCTGCGCATCGTCCCTCAGAAATTCAAGCAGGGTTTTCTCATGGGTTTTGAGCTTCGCCGACCATTCACGCCAGACCCTCAGCAATTCGTGTCTGGCTCGCTTTAGCTTTTGAATTTTTGCTACGAGTGCCTCAACTTTGCGTGCACGCTCGATTTCCTCTCTGTTTTCAGGTATCTTGATCGGCAGCTTTTCTGTGAGCTACCCCGCCCTAAAGGGCGGAGCTTCCTGCTTCATCACCCCACCTTGCCTCCTCAACCCTAGGGAGGGTAGGGGAGGTATTGGGCGTAGCTCCACAGGCACACCGGATGGCACCCACCCTGCTCTTTTTAAGAGAACAAGAGAAGCGTTAAGATCTCGATCCAAGGTGAAACTGCAATATGGACAGTGGAACACCCTGTCCTCCAGTGTTAAACTCTGGTTGATTCTACCGCACAGGAAGCATTCACGGGATGTGTTGTACGCTGGAACAGGTAAAACAAGTTTCCCTCTTTTTACAAACTGCCACTCAAGCAAGGCCCTGATCTCTGAGAAAGAGGAGTCGTAGAGCCTCATCCTTCTTGTTCTGGTTACGCCTTTCTGGATCAAGCCCTGGACGTTTAAGTCCTCCAGCACTAATAGGTCGTACTCCTGTGCGAGTAGCGCCCCGAGTTTAAAGAACAGGTCACGCCTGAAATCCTTAATGTGCTCGTGTTTCTTCGCGAGTCTCCTCTTTGTTTTAAGCCAGTTATTCGAGAGAAACTTTTTCCTAGACAACGTTCTCTGCAGTACCATGATTCTTTCAAGTGAACGCTCAAGCGGTTTCGGGTTCTCTAGGTACCTACCATCGGAAAGTGTTGCGAGCCTTGTGATCCCCAGGTCAACACCCACAGCCTTCCTGGGCTCCTCCGATTGCTGCTCCTGGCTCTCAGGCTCCTCCACCGAGAAGATCACGTGGATTCGACCAGAGGGGTTGAGTTTGACGCAAACTTGGGACACTCGCTCCAAGGGGAACACCCTGTGTACTATCAAAGTGAAGAAGCCGATTTTGCTCAGGTAGAGCCGAGCCTTCCTCTTTTTGCTTTTGCCTTGTCCGACATCCCTCGTGTTAGAAAGCCTCCACCCCGATTGGGGGTACACCAAGGAGAGGTATCTGTGCGGCTTCTTATTCTTGGGCTTGTTCGCCAAACCTTAGAGGAACCTCTCCCTAGCTTGGTAGAACCTCTCCGCGACCTGCTGGGCAACCTGGGAGTGTAACACTTGAAACTCAGGCTTCTGTTTTCGTAGGTCTAAAGCGAGCTGTCTGAGCTCGTTTCTACTCATAGTGTGCTTGTTCTCCTCGTACTCCTCTTGTTCAGCGTGTAGGAGCGTGTTGTAAAGCTTGCACGCTGCTTCGAGCTGGGTTTTCAACACCCCCGCAGTGGTGTTTTCGAAGAGTACGCTCTGAACCTGTACGCCCTTACACGCACGCCGAATCTTCCCCCGCACCCGTATTTATGCCTTTGGGATCCCCGCTCTTCAAAGGCGAGGTTTTGGAATATTTATAAAGATGGTGGTGCAGGGGCTCTTGGGTGCTTAGACTGGGGGACCCTCTCCCTCTCCCAGTGCCGGTAACTCGGGGGCACCCTGCCCCCAAAGTAGGCTGAATTATATTATATGGGAACTATATATTTATACTCAAATGGGGGTATTTAAGACAAGTTATAAGTTTAACGAACAGCACTACACACAACACACCTTCCCTTTTTTTTAAAAAAAAGCGGGTGACTGATTTATCGTCCTAGTTACCGGCACTGGGAGGGGGAGGGAGGGGTGGGTGGGTGGTTCCCAGCGGGCGCCCCGGCACCCCCGCTTCAACCCGGCGATCAGGGTGTGTCGGTTGGTTAGTTGGAAGGGGGAGAGGGGTGGTGTCGGTGGGTGGCCCTAGGTGGCGGGGGGAGTAAGGGGAGGGAAGAGAGTAAATTTCTAGTAAATCCCCCGTTTTCGATGCTTCCTATCCCTCCATATATTTTTTAGTTTTAGTAGTATCGTACTACTACTCTGTTACTTTAACTTTCTGGGGGTTAAGGGGGCGGAAGTCCCCCTCCGTTCCGTAAGGTGGGGGATGGATAGCCCCCTTACAGAATCCTTTTTATAGTTATTAGAAAATAGATGTAACACTGTAGGTACTGAAAAAATATGTGGAGAGCCAGGGAAAAGAATAACAAGATCCGGCTATCATTCAAGTACAGAATTTACCCAACTAGGGAAGTAGAGGAAAAACTCCTCAGGGTGATGCAAATTGAAGCTAAAGTGTACAATGCCTTGTTAGACGCAGTGAACAATGCAAGGAAAGAAGGGAGAAAGATAACACCTAAGGACACCCAAGGCATGCTGAAAGACTTGAAAATAGAAGGAAAAGAACTAGTTTACTCCAAAGCCCTTCAAATGGTTAACAACCAATTATGGTACAACATTAACTCTCTTCATGAATTGAAGAAGAAAGGAAAGAAAGTGGGAAAACTGAGGTACAAGAAGATCGTGAAGATCATCAACTACAATCAATCTGGTTTCAAGGTGGTTGGGGATAAACTAATTCTCTCAAAAATAGGGGAAATAAAAGCACTCTTCCACAGACCGTTAGAAAGCGAGGTGAAAGGAGTAATAATAAAGAAGAGTGCGACTGGCTGGTACGCGATCTTCCAAGTTGAGGTCGAAAAGGAACCTCTTGAAAGGACTGGGAAAGTGGTTGGAATAGACTTAGGAGTGGAGAAACTAGTAACTACTTCTGATGGTGTGGTAATAGAGAACCCTAAGGTTTTTGATAAGGTCGAAAAAAGGATAAAGATCTTACAAAAGTCGTTATCAAGAAAAAAGAAGGGGTCTAGAAACTACGAGAAGGTCAGAAAGAAATTAGCCAAGATACACGAACATGTGAAGAATCTCATGAATGATTACATTCACAAGGTAACTTCGTGGCTCGTAGAACAGTATAGTGAGATATACGTGGAAGACCTTGATGTGAAGGACATGGTTGAAGATAGCAACAGTAAAACTTTGAGAAAGCATATCCTTCACTCTGACTTCTCCAGGTTCATGAGCCACCTCTCCTACAAGGCTAGTAGAGCTGGTAGGAGGGTAGTGAAAGTAAATCCTAAAAATACTTCAAAAACATGTACTGAATGTGGATATGTGAAAAAAGACCTAACTCTATCAGATCGTGTCTTCTCATGCCCTAAATGTGGTTGGGTCACAGACCGTGATTATAATGCATCTCTGAATACTCTTCGTGCGGGGTCGGGACTGCCCTTAGAGCCTGTGGACAGGAAACCTCTGCTATACATCCCCTTCTCAGAGGGGGTGTATAGTAAGTTTCCTGGAAGAAGCAGGAAATCCTCACCGTGAGGTGGGGATGCCCCGTCCGTGAGGGCGGGGTATTTCACAAATCAGATTTACTAACCCCTTTATATATTGACCCCCTAGTATGCAGATATTCCCCTATGATTTATTAGAAATCTACTCTCTCCCCCCATTTACTAGAAATACACTTCAAACTAGAAATATTAGAAATATTAGAAATACTAGAAGTCTACTATCCATGTCGCGGTCAGCTTGGGAAGGGATCCCTTCCCACACCGATATCGTGTTTACGTTCGAGTCTAGGCTGGTGACGCTCACCGACACAGCCCAGCGCGGGGCGCCCTTAGGCGTGGCTATGTAGGACACGATCTCATCGCTTATTTTCTCGAGCTCGGCGCGGTCTAACCCTGCGTTCTGATTCAAGCCGCATCCCTCCCTAGGAGTGTGCGCACACCCTCAGCCGCCTGTGCGAGAATCTCTGGTTTGAGCGCTGGCTCTCTTCCGGCCGCGTATTCGGCGCTCTCCTTTGAGACCAGGCCGGAGTCGAGGAGTAGTTTCAGGTGGAAGCTGAGGGCGTTGGGGTTAACCCTCCTCCCCGTTGCTTTTTCGACGTCAGCGAGGATCTGCGACCACGTGCACCTTCCCCTCACCCGGACGACCAGGTATATGAGGAGTCTGAGCTCGTTGGCTAGCACCCCGCCTTCCCTTACGAGCGGCTCCAGTAGCTCGCCGACTGTTTTCTCAACCATTCGCGTTCACTTAATTACAATTAACTTAGCTGCATTTAATTGTTTCCACACCCAGGCCAGAGCGTGCGATGCTTATTCAGTGAGCTACTCCTCCCTAAAGCGCGGAGCTCCCTGAAACATCACCCCGTCTGCATCCCCCCTTAGCTTTTAGGGGTTAATGGGGCGAGGGGGAAGTGCCCCTAGGCCCCGTGAGAGGGGGAGAGGATCCCCAAATAATCCACTTTTTAAGCACTCAAGAGCCCCGATCTCGTCATCTTTCCCACAGAGACCACATCCGTGAGGGCGTGGTGGTCACCGTTCTATTGTTTCTAAGTTTACGTCTTCTTGCCTAAATATTTTCATGAACACGTCATGACAGTTGTAGCTAATATACCAGATTCCCTGGTTGAGCCTCACGGGCGACACCCCGTATTTATTACAGATACCGAGAATCCCCTGCTTTTTCTCAGCATCGCTTTTTTCTTTTAGAGCAGGGAATTGTTCCTTTATGAACTTTCTCACCCAGGTGTCGATCGGAAAGAGTAGTTTAAGACACCCCTGTGGCACATAGGGATAAAGATTAAACAGGGAGACCACGTCTCTGAGGTAGAAGGAGGCGATCTTATCACCGATCAGTTCTATTTCGTCAAGATCATCATAGAGTTTCCGTAGCCCACCAGCCTGGATCCCTTCGACCGTGTATTTAACGATGTTTCTGTGCGGGATATTCGTCCTCAGAAACTCTAGGCTGCATATAACATGACGGACATCAGCTCCCTTACCAACTTTTCCCTCATTATCATCTTCCTTCTTACCTATTCTCTCACGGAGTCGGTTTTCAAGCTCTCCCCAATCACCCGATCTAAACCCCTCCTCGATTGAAGTTTGATCGCATACGTCGAATACAGCGTCTTCGACCTTCTTAGACACGACGTCGCTTCTACCTTGATAGAGTGTATGGTTAAAGAAGAATCTGAGGGCGCTGTACCAGTCGGTAAGGAGGGGTTCATTTGACCATCTCTCCAAGTATTTTTGACGGTATTTTTCACTGAACTTCTCTATGTTTCTCAGGAGTCTGCGTAAAGCTTCATCGCCTTGCTGACCCACGACAGACTACGTCTCCCGAACAATATTAGCTAGTAATTGTTGATATGGTTTTTGACTTCGCTCGACAAATTCCTAGTCTCGTGTCCACGAGTTGCGGTGAACCCCTAAACTCAGATTCGGTGAGAGGAGCGTGTAGCATCGGCGGGTTGAAGCGAACCTGGCCACCTTCTCTGCCTTTCACCCGCATTTTCTGCTTTTACCCGCTAATTTTTCTTACCAAAGATAAGGCTAAGCTCTTTCTTGTAAGAAGGCACAAGGTGTAAACCCCACCCTGAACCCGTGGCTCACGACGCGGAAGAGGTGCGAATATCTACTGCGGATACGGGTGTGGGGGTGGGAGGATCGTGCCCAGATAATTGTTTTCCACGCTTGGACACCGCGCACACCACTCTCTAACCCGGACACCATCTTACCTTTCACCTCAAGCAAACACGACTACACGGGGTAGCCCCGAGCGACGACCACGACGTTACCTCTCCCTGAGGGATCACGCCGTGGTCTGCAGTTTCAAAATAGGTAGGTTTATATGGATTTCTGGATTTGAATGATCCGGTTGTGCATGGGCAGTAGGGTGGGTGATAGCGAAGACCCAAGACCTCCTTTAGGAAAAGATGGAGGGGTACGTGCACACACATGGGGGGATGAGGAAGGGGACTGAGGATGGTCGGCGTTCCCCATGATGCCTTCTTCAGCAACGCAGAAGGCATATGAATGGGTGGGTACGTCGAGACAGGGGCGGAGCTGAATGGGGCCGATGAACCCGTGAGGTCCCTATATGATGCTGTGAAGCCCAAGCTCCACTACGCGTATGATAGGTGTGCGGACGCATACCTACGTGCGCCTACGTAGAGTGAAACCCGTGGTCTCCCCCGTCGACCCCAACGAGTCGCTCTACTCGTCGCTGAGGGACAGGTGGGTCAGATCCAAGAGGGCCGCCAAGGCAGTGAGCAGGGGCCTGGAGGTCGTCGAGTACCCGCTGGCGTTGGTCTTATGGGAGAGGAGGCTGATACCGGAATTCATAGCTCGATGACGACACTATGAAGAGAAGCTAGAATTAAGCAATGTAAAAGTGTTCTCTATAGGGTATTGCAGAAAGGGTGAAGAAAAATTGACTGGAGACGTTAGGTTCCGAACCCTTTAGAACCTAAAAACGGTAAACTGGGGGTTTATTAACACCGTGTCATAGATTAGGTATGGCGCAAGGGGGATATCCGGCAGAGGCCAGAGGGAAGGCCGAAAAAGCCCTAACAGTATTTAAGGAGTTCTCCAATAAGGTGGCGAGCAAAGTCAGGGGTATAAGCGCCGACGACGTACTGGAGGGGGGCGTGAACCCTTATCTGTTCGCGTCTTTAGGGGTAAAAGACTTCGAAGACGTGGCCTACTTCTTCGTCCAGAAGAGGGTCGAGAGGTCGTTAGGGACTAGTTTCGGCTCCGTGATAGAGGAGTTCCTCAGGGAGCTGTTAGGGGGGAGGAGCGGGAAAGACTACCCCGGGTGTAAAGGGCGCGGCGCTAAGGACTGGGTGTGTTGGTGGGACGTAGTCGTAGAGGGCGAGTACAAAGAAGGCGGTACCGCGTTCAGGGGGAGGGCCGTGTCTGTGAAGAGCGGGCCGGCTGACATAAACAAGGACATACTGAGTGAGTTCGCCCGGGAGGCCGTAGAGGCGGAGGGACACGGGTACAGGCCATACCTAGCCCTCAGTTACGGCCCGAGGGCTTTTAGCGTGGTGAACACGTTGAGGGAGTCCCTGAAGAAGGCGGGGGCTAGGAGCGACGACCCGGGCTATTATGTGTTAGTGGGGAGGAGGGTATATGAGGTGCTTTTAGGCCAGGACGTCTACGACTACGTGATCCAGAGGGCTGCAGAGATAGGGGTAAGCGTAGACCTACGCGGTCTAATAGAGGAAAAAGCACTGGAGATAGCCCAGGAGTTGAAGAAGCAGTTCAAGGACGTCAACGAGCTCCTGAAGCGGTTGAGTTAGCGTAGTACTTGCAATACGGCCTCACTGGGCACTCCCAGCACTTAGGGCCCCTATACGTACAGACGTAGGCCCCCAAGTCGATCAGCCCGTAGTTGAACACCTCGTGTCCCTCCTTTGGCACAACGGCCCAAAGGAGCTCCAGGGCGTCTTTCACCCCGTTTACCCCGAAGGCCCTCTTGAGGAGCCTTAGGACGTTAGAGTCCGCTACGGGTGCCCTGACCCCGCACCCGAAAGACAGGACGGTGCCAGCTATGTATGGGCCGACCCCGTACAACTTATTTAGGGTGTCGTAGTCGCAAGGTATGGTGCCGTTGAAGCCCTCTACTACGGCCCTAGCTATCTCTTTTAACCTCGACGCCCTCTGCTTGTAAAGCCCTATAGGCCTCAGTGAGCCTTCCAGCTCCCCTGTGTCGGCCTTGTAGACCGAGTAGGTGTCGGGGAACTTGGCTATGAAGCCCTCGTATACCCGTGACACGGCCTTCCTCGTGGTCCGCTGCAGCAGGACTTCTGCTATCAACACCCTATACGGCGCCCTGTTCACCCTCCAGGGGTACGGTACCCAGTGCGCTTCCTCCCACTTTATCACGGCGGTCACGAAGCCTTCCACCCTAGTAGCCCCCCGATGTGGGACGCTATGGCGTAGGACAGCGGTACCGGTACCGCCTCGCCGAAGAGCTTGTACGCCTCTTGCACCCCGACTACCACCCTCCAGTCGTCGGGGAACCCCTGTAGCTTTAGGTACTCCCTCACGCCCAAGGGCCTCTCGTACCAGGGGTGGACTAGCATCGTGGCCTTCATAGCGGGCGACGTCACTAGCGTGGGGGAGGGCTCGAACCACGACAGCCTCCTGTAGAACCCCATCCTACCGCCGCCCGCGTTGTACGCCCCGTTCATGGCCTCGTGTTTTAGGGCGTCCGGTATCTGCCTCCAGTTCCCCCCGCCGGGCACGTAAGCCATGTACTTGGCGTATTTCGGCGGCAAGGCCAAGTAACCTATGTCCTCTTTGGCCCCCACGATGGCCTCCGCGGTGGTGGGCCACGGCTTGACCGGGGCGAACAGCGACCCCCCTCCTCTGGAGTACTGGGGCGCGGGCAAGCTGGGAACAGGCCCCAGGTCGGGCCTGAAGCCTATTACCACCACCCTGTCCCTCTCCTGCGGGGCCCCGAGGTCTGCGGCGTTTAACACGCCCCAAGTTATTTTGTACCCGGTCTCCTGTAACGCCGACAGCACGACCTTCCACAGCGACCCGGGTAGTTCTTCTGGGCCCAAGGGCCTCTTGTCCCTCCCTCTTATGGGGACGTGGACTAGCCTGGAGTTGAGGATCCCAGTGACCTCTTCCATAACGAACACCTTAGGCCTCGCCTCCTTGATGAACCTTATGTACTCTATTAGGGCCCTGCTCCTGTAGTCTTGTAGGCCTTCCCTCTTACCGGCTGTACTGAACGGCTGGCACGGGGGCCCACCGGTCACCACGTCTACCTCCCCGCGTTTGAGCCCGGCCTCCTTGAGTATTTCTTCAGTGGTGTAGTGGGATATGTCGCCGTGGATAAACGGGGCCTTAGGCCTGTTCGCCTTGAAGTTCCTGTACGACGCGTCTGATATGTCGAGCCCCAACACGACCTCGTAACCAGCTAGCTCGAAGCCTAGGTCGAGCCCGTAGGCGCCTGTGAAAAGGGACACGACGTTGGCCCCACGTACCACGGGGGCGAGGCGGGGCTGCTGCCCCTTAGGTGGGACTACGCTTAACGACGACCTGTCGACCAGCGCCCACTCGCGCACTTTAGCCCAATAGTCTTCTCCTACCCCCTTCGCCCCCCTTTCTTTGTAGATCGCCTTCGCCGTAGTGAAGGCGGCGTAAAGGGCCTCCGTGTAGTCCTTGATACCGTTGGCTACGTTGAGGTCTGTGAGGAGCGATATGTAAGCCCTCATGTCCCCTTTACCGAACTCCTTACCCCTAAAGGAGTCCACGAACCCCCACACTTTCGCTTTTAACCACTGGTAGTCAACCAGCTTTCCTCACCTCTATACTCCCGTCGTCGTTCAAGACCCACTCTACCTCACTACCATCGCTTATATCTAAGAGCCTCCTGACCAAAACCGGTACTGTAGTGTAACCCTTACCCCACAACTTACTCCTACCTAACACCTTGGCCATACTAGTAATCTTACTAGTAAGATTACTAGTAACACTATATAAACTCAACGTTAATAAAGTGAGTATTGAATAAACAAATCAGACGACCACAAAAGCCCTATCATGCCCAAGGCCAATGGCATCGCCGTTCAGCCGTCTTATCGGGTAGTCTTTTGTGGAAATTATATTAAGTCCTCTGACCTCCCGGAGCCCCTAGAGGTAGGCCAGTCTTGGGGGAGTAAACCCTTGGACGGAGCCCACGACAATCGGCTTGGCCAAACTCTAACCCACCGTCCTTTGCCCCTGTTGGCTACCCTAGTGTCCCTTGCCAAGCGGGTCAAGGTAAAACCTGCAGGGGGAGTTGAAGCTCTCCACGTCCTGGTGAGCCTCTTGCTGTTCACGTGACCATCTAGCTCCCATTAGGCCTAGTATATAATAATTTATAGGTAAACCCTTGCAAGTCTTACTTCCTTTAACTACGAAAGTCAAGAGGGCTGGTACAACAAGGAGATTTAGGCTAGACGTCAAAGATAGTAAGCCGTTGAGGCAAGGTTACCATATGTTAGACCTTACCTCTTAAAACCTAGGGATACCTAGGAGATATAAATCTATTGTGTCCAGATAATTGTTTTCCACGCTTGGACACCGCGCACACCACTCTCTAACCCGGACACCATCTATAAATCAGGAGAATCTTTAAATTAGTCTTTACGGAAAGGCAGATGGGTTAAATAGTCATGGGTAGTTCTATTACTGGCTATAACCCCAACATATTCGCTTCGCTAAATAGGGACTGGGAAGACTTTACTAGCAACCATAAGGAAGTTCGCGAAAAGGCCGAAGCACAGATTGATACTTACGCTAATTTGTTGGCGGGACAGGCCAAGGAAGTACCACCGCTAATTATAGCTGGTGGTTTTGGGTCAGGTAAGACCCAACTACTTTACCACGTCTTTAAGTACTCTTGGAAGGATAAGAAGATCCCAGCACTTTATGTAAACCTGAAATCGCTCCTACGCGCCGTCAATGAAAACGTGAACCTTAGCGGGGCTCAAGGGGTCACGGCCAACCAGGTAGCCAAAGTGATATCAGAGCTGGCCCTCACGAAACTTCGGTTCATTAGGGATAAATTTAATGCAGGATATGACTTGAATAGTTTCTGGTTGCCCACTGTCACTGGTTCCTTAGCAAACCTCCCTCCGGCAGAGTTGTTCAAGAAGGGAGGGATAGATCCTGACGAGGCCCTTAAGTTGATAGATAAGGCCTTGGAAAGAAAGGGCGTGGTCTTACTCATAGACGAGGTGGAGGAAGCATATGAGGAGTTTTTGGGGCTCCTAGGAAGAGAATTTCGCGACTTCGTAGAGGCTATAGGGACTGGTAGCTGGGGAATCTATACAGTCATGGCCGTCAGTTATTTGTCCTACTACGAACTTTTCTTGGCCAAATTCACACCCGATACGGCGTTCGCACGTAGGGTCAGGCTGATCCAGCTCCCCCCGGTAGACCCAGACACCCTTTATAACATATTGGGGGCCAACGACGAGAAGAGGAAGTCAAACACTTTTTGGTGGTTTACGCGGGGTCGACTTGGGTGGGTGACGCACCTGAAGGACGTAATAATGTTACCTGATGAGAAAGCAGATCTATCGGGATGGATAAAAGCACCACAACTCCTGACCCCAGTCGTGGAAAACCTACCCGTTCTGGACGTGGATGAGTTATTGCGATATGAAACTAAGTTGTGCCACGATAACGATAGTTGTAGAGCTGCTTTAAGGTACTTCCTCCTTAATATAAGGCCACACGAAACGGAAAGCCTACCCGGATTTGTAAAGGGGGAAGTGGACAACCTAATAGACGGGATTGTCCAGTGTAACGAGCTAACTGGCCTGGAAGAAGTAGTAGGAAGCTTCGTAAAAGACATAGAGGACTTCTATGAAGAAGTAGGGGTCAACATTAATACCAGAGACGTGGAATTTATGGAAAGGGCTATTAGGGAAGTCCTTTCTGCCTTCGCTTCCCGTGAGGGGGCAGAGAAAAAGCTTTGCGTAGGTGCACCAGACGCTTATACCCTGACCGATAGCGTGAAGAAGTACGTCGAAGCTATCCTTGACATTCTAATGACATACATTGCTGAAAACTACCCATCAAACGTAGAACAAAGGCGGGCCACTGAACTGTTATACACGGTATACTCACAAGCGTTGAGCGACGATAAGTGGAAAGACCACAAGACGTTTTATCGGGTCAAAACGTTATTTGGTAACCATATTGGGACAAAATACTCTATTATAGGTCCGTGGTTACTACGGTCTTTTATTCCTATGTATTTGAGTAACCCTATAATATCTGTTGGGCAGAACTTAACTAAAGGCAACCTAGAACAAAAAATTTCTTCGTTCTTAAAAGACCAGGGCGTCGATACGGTGGCAGGAGTTGTGGGCGCTGTTTCCCAGTCTATTGTCGGTAGTAAGCAGGATGAGACCGTTATACCCTATATAATACCAGTACCTAAGACCCAGCTAAACGAGCACATCGAGGAGAAAATTATTGCTATTATCGATAGTTTAGTGCAGAAACACTTGAACGATATGAAATACAGTAAGAAGAAAATCGTGTTTTTCTTTGCTGGGGGTGATGACAAGTTAGTTGATGACCTCAAAGAGGGGTTAGGGAAGAGACCCCTTCTATCAGACTTCTTGCTATCAGACTTCTTGGTCAATAGGAGGAAACGCGTGATCATGAGCCCTATCCCAGGAGAGCGCCTATCAGATTTCGTGAAGTCTGTATTTATCCTTTTAGCAGAGGGTAGCCCTCGTGGTACTAAAACTATTGAAGGCATATTGGAAGAGCTAAGGCCAGATCAGAGGCGTAGGGCTGAATACTTCAAGACTACTTTAGGTGCGTGGCTCTCCGATTCGTTAGACGAGGTTAAAAAGCCGGACAGAGGACTTGGTACTGGAGTGGATCAAAAGACCAGAGAGCTAGTCCAAAACGACCTTAAAATGATAGGAGAGATGCTCAAAAGGGTACCAAAATTCGCCTCACCCACTAAGGCCTATGCTGCCCTCTTTGCCCTAATTTCTGATGAGTTTAGGAAGCCGTTTGAAGAGATGGACTATACACTATCTCCTGGAGGGCTTTTGAGGATCAGTTCATTACCCTCAATTTACCAAGAGTTCCACAAGTCTCATAAAGAAGTTAGACTCGAATCTGTTCCTGAGTTACTAAATAACTCGCTTATATCCTCAATCGGAGAGGTGGCTTTAGGGGACGTAAATAAGGCCGGCTTGGAGGACGCCTTAGGTATATTGAACAACGATCCTTTACCTTTTTACGACGATTTTGAAGACGTCCTTAGAAAGACCTTCGGCGTCAGCGGGGGCGAAAAGGAAGAGTTCAGCCTGCTTTACAGGTTGTTCTTACTTACTAAACTGCTCGTTATGCGTAAAGACGACGTTTTGAGACGGCTCCCTGGAGTTGATCGAATCATGGATTTAGCAAAGAAACTCCTAGATTTACTTGGTGAAGTCGACAGCGTTTCTTCAGCGTTGTGTAGGGACACTCCTTTATGTGTACAAGTCACAATTGGGCCTGAAAATAGGGCTAAATCCTTAAAAGATGAGGTAGAAGGGGTGCTTAAAGCGTTAACTGAAATAAAACAATATGCAAATGGCCAGGAACTATCACCGCATGAAAAGATATTTTGGCCGGTGGCGTTCATAACGACTTTTGGGCTGTCTGGAAACAATGGCAGGCATAAGGATCAACTATTAGACCAACTAGACGAGGAGCTAAAAGAGTGGTATGACAAAATAAACGACAAGATATATAAAAGGTTGTCAGAAATACAGCAGAAAATCTCACAGCTTTCACCGTTGTTCCAAAAAGGTGGAGTAGTGAACGTACCAGGCCCAATTAGTAGAGAACCGATCAATATACGTGTCAACACGTTTAAAGACCTTGAAAACGACGTGGAGACAGCTGGTCTCGGTGAGATTCTGACAGAGATAGGGCAGATACTTGAAAAGTATGGAAGTACAACTAACATGATCGAGGAAGATAAACGAGAAATAAAGAGGGCGTTAGAGTACATGAAAGACGGCATTAATAAACTCGGGGGAGAGTGGGGATCGGCATGAGCTTCGGTATCCCGGAGGAAGAGGGTTATTTAAGGCCCAGAGCCAGTCGCGTCATAAAGAAATACGAATACTTGGCAAACGAACTCCACAATATACGATCTCGTATCGAGCGTGAGATAAAGCCCCAGGTCGATAAGATAATTGCCCTTAAAAAGGATGCGAGCCCCTCAATAAAGGACGTAGTACCTGATTTACCCAGTATCTTACCCGGTTTAATAGAGGTTATAGAGGGCCTAAAGGCAGAAATGGCTAGGCCCACTAACGACCCAGACGCTCTGGGAGAGTCTATAAACGAATCTAAAGTAAAGATAGAGGAAATACGGAAAAAAATGGAAGAACTAGAGAACCTCCTGAAGAAGCCGTTATATGCATATATCGCTACAAAGTACTTGGAGTACTTGGGCTTGGCTAATGTCCTAGTACACCTTGAGAGCCTTAATAACGAGGAAGTGGTTAGTATTAGAGACTTGCTGAACGGACTCATCGCGGAAATGGCAGATGATAAATACGGCCAATTTAAGGACGCCATAAAGGTTATATTTTCATCCGTTGGCAAAAACCGCTTTAATAGTGACGACTTGAAACGGTTGCCTAGTTATGCATTAAACATGTTGTCATTGCTAGGTATGTCTAGCAAAAAGGCGAATAGGTTTGGGGTAGACATAATGGTACAACTACTGTCTCGTGTAAACAATTTCTCTGCCTTCTCTAAGGTGGAAGAGCAGCGCAAAGACCTAGTCGATAAAGTAGGGGACATTTCAAAAGGCCTGACTGATTTGGCTGGCCTATTCAGTATCGGCGTCCAAGTTCTCTATGAGGCCCTCACGAGGTCAATGGACGTGTCACCTTTTGCTGGGATTGACGACGTCAAGAAAAAGCTCGAACAGATGAAACAAAACATATCACTAATAAGCCAGATGAGGAAGGCCCAAAAAAGCTTAACCGAGGCCCTAAAAGAGCTCAGTGGGGGGTCTGTAGACGGACTCGAGGGGTATTTCAAAAAGGAGTATGAAGATTATAGGGGTGTTCTAGAGGGCTTCAAACGGTGCTATGACGGTGTGTTACCTAAGGACGCGGAGTCGATTGCGAAGTGTATTGACGAAGGAGGTTGCTTCGACCAGTGCCCTAAAGACATAGTTAATGAAGTTTCTAAGGAGTTACGGGATCGTGTTGATAGACTTAGTCAGATCCTCAAAAGCGACAGGGTAATTGCGGACAGATACTGCGAGGACAAAGACGTTATATCGAGTATAGATGAGCTTTCAGGCAAGGTAAACAGTAAATACGACTTGGGGGACGTGTCGAGTTATTATAAATATATTATCCAGGCGGATAAAATATCCAAAAGCGTTATTGAATGTATTAAAAATAAAGGGTCAGGGAATATACAAATAGACATAACAGGACTAGACACTGATACCATAAAGTCACTGGTAGAGGTATTAAGAACCCTCAACGCAAGTGTATTCATAGTGACTAAATGAGAGTGGGTAGATTAAGTGCCGCTTGCTAATCCTAAATACGGGCTATATGTGGCTACGTTAACGCATCACCCCCTAGCGCCCGTCGTATTGTCCAATGGGGTTCAAGCCCTCCCACACCAATTAGCGGCGTTATACGGTGGCTTCAAAGGCCACGATAGGTGTCCCTCCCCATTTCCACACAAAGTTGGTGGTCTTCTACGTGCGGGTTTCCCTGTTAACTCATTAATAGCAGACGAGACTGGGCTCGGAAAGACGGTGATATCAGGTCTTTTTATATTCTCGCTGCTACTGAGGGGTTTGGCACGTGACGTGGCTATTGTGGCACCAAAGGCTGTAGTAGGGCAGTGGCAAGACGAGCTGTTCCACAAGTTCGGCCTATACTTCAAGCTCATCGGGGACGGTGACGGATTCTTAGACCTCATGGAAGACTTAAAGCATGACACGGGGTTGAGGTTTATAGCGTCGGTAGACCTAATTAAGGGGGGGCGGGGGCGAGACTTTGTGGCCTCGCTCCCCGGGAAACGCCTAGACCTAGCGGTCATCGATGAGGCACACCACGTGATTACACGGGACGACACTCTCAGATCCGAGGTAGCTACCGAGCTAGCGGAAAAGTCCAAATCCCTAATGCTTATGTCGGCGACGCCGTTTAGGGGGTATTATGAAGCTGAATACAAACGTGTTAGTGCGTTGTTGGGCAATAACTTCTTGTACATAAGGAGGTTTAAAGACAATGCCGTAAGGGCGGACGGGAAACCCATATTCCCTAAACGTGTTAGCTATACTGTGGAGATAGGACTGGATCCGCGTTCATACCAATTATATTCAAAGCTTAAGGGGTTCATTGAGTCCTCCCCATTGTCCCAGTTAACTAAGCTAGTGCTCCTGAAGAGATTGTCGTCTAGCCTTTACGCACTTTATATGACCTTAAGTAGACTCCATTCCTTTGAGCCTGAAGACCCTTTCTTGGAGGAGACGGACGACGTAAGCGGTGTAGAACCTGACATGAGGGGAAAACGTGGGGATGTGAGAAGTCCCACAGGTAAGTTGGAGGCCGCCCTAGACGTCCTGAAAGCGAACCTAGGCAGCGAAGAAATCACGTTAAAGGAACAGGAGCTGATCAAGCTGTTAAGACCATTAATCAAAGACGCAAAGGTAGTCGTGTTCACAGAGTATAAGGCTACCCTAGATAGGTTGATGGGGGTACTCTCCAGAACCGGTATAGTTTTCAGATACGTGCATGGGGGCATGGACATAGAGGAGAGGAGGCGTGCTGTGACGACTTTCTGGACCGATGAGAGAGTCAGGGTCTTCTTAGCGACTGACGCGGCCGGTGAGGGGATAAACCTGCAAGTGGCTGCATATCAAGTCAATTACGACATTCCTTGGTCACCCCTTAAGTTAGAACAACGTTTCGGCAGGATACACAGGTACGGTCAGGAGCATACTACACAAGTGTACAACATGGCCGTCAAAGGTACCTTAGACGACCGGATATTGGAGGTTGTAATGAGAAAACTTGATATCGCCGTCAAACTGCTCGGCGACTGGGTATTCGATTACATTGGAACCGCTATTAAGCCGGAGGAATTGCGCAAGATACTCCTAGAGGGGCGAGACACCATAACCGAGAGGTCTATTATAGAGGCTTTCAGTGCTTTGAAGAGAGAGACGCACGACCCCGGTTACGACAAAGGGCCTCTTCAAGAGGGGTTAGGGGCACTGAGGAGATATGTGAGTGAGTATTTGGGCGTAAACAGGGGTATCGACGTAAACGTCTTAGAACTGTTAAGGGTCTCGGGATCGGCCATACAGGATATCAATAACGGTGTCATAAAGGGCCTAGTGGACGTCCCATTCGCGGTATATAAAGTAGACCACCGTATAGGTTCGTTGGTCTTCTTAGAAAGAGAAGACAAATGGTTCGTGAACCCCTTAACTAAAGAAAGAATAGGTGTTAGTGAGCTAGAACAACACATCACACGATATGTCGAAGAAACAGGGCAGTTTTATGGGTTTAAAAAAGGACGCGTAGAACTTTATGGTATATAAACGATGGTGTCCGGATAAGGTGCGTTCGTGAGGCCGAGGCTCGCGTTCGCGTCTGTCCGGATAAGGGGTGTAGCGAAGCTCTCCCAGATAGAGCTCAATCGGGCGAACGCGGCAGCGGGTCTCCGTGGCCTCAGCCTAGACGACCTAATAGGCCAGGTGAACAGGGGTGTCAAACTCCTGTCCGGATAAGGCTTCATCCGTGTTACCTCCAAGTGGTGTACCAGTGCACGAATAGTTCTAGGAAGTCTACAAGCGGTGTGGAGGGTGTTCTCTTGGGATTGTTGTAGAAAGCCCTTGTCCTATCCTTGAGGTACCTAAAGAAGCGCTCCACGGAGCAACGCAGCCCGAAGCTGTGGCGAGCGTGGTTTTGGAAGCCAGCCCTCCTGACAGCCTCGCGGTACCAGGATCCCCTATCCGTGAGGATCACAGGGCGACCCACACAGGCGCCTCCTCCTCAGTCTGCGTGGGAACCTGAGCGCGTTCTGCGTAGTTCTTGTGAGCGAGGCGCCGAACCAGATGGGCCGCCTCGTCTCCGCGTCAACCCCAACCCACACGTAGAGTGGCTGACCCACGCACCGCGCTTCACCACACTCAACCACGAGTCCACTGCGATGACTGGATATTCGTGTGGCTTTGGGTCAAAGCTCAGCTTCACCTCAACCCTCCTCGCCCACTCTTCAATGCTCGACTTTGAGACGGGTTCTGAGGGTAGACCAAAGAAGCTTGAGGTCTTCCCTCCGCTTGAAAGGCTTAGACCAAAGGCGTTGAGTAGAGCAGCCATCACCTTGAGTTCAAAGAGTTCAAACCTCTTATTGTTTCTTACAAAAAACGTTTAAATTCCTAAAGAATCTAAAGATAACCGTGGGTGGCGGTCTCCACGGTTGGTCGCAAAACTCAATTGCGTGGCGCTCACCACGTTTAAGTCTTATCCGGGCACGATCATATAAACGGTGGCAAAAAGTTGTCTGAGACCGGTAGGCCTGACGTCAAGGAAAAGGAAGTTACGGAAAAACTAGCACAGCACCTAAAACAGATGCTCGGTTACGAGATATGGTACCGTACGAATTTCGTTTTGAAGTCATTTAAGTTTTTTCCGAGGCAGCCAGATATAGACATCTTGTTATGCCGTGTAAATAACGGTAATAGGGTTCCACCCATTACCGCTGCCGAAGTGAAATACATACGTACCGCTAGGGGTGGCCGCGTGAACCCCAGTTATTATTCTGGATTAGATGAGGCTGTAGCACTCCTCTTACTAGGCTTCGATCATGTGTTACTCATACATGTAGTAGACGAAAAGGTATTATCGAAGGTATACTTGGGCTACGCTAAGCTCTTGTCAGAGTTAATAAGAACCCTAGGGCTTCCATTAGGGTACCGTGTCTATGCGTTTAATTCTGAAAAGCTTCTCCTCCACAGGGTTATTAGGCTAGGGAATGACAATAGTTACGAACTAGAGGGTCTTTGGGTCATTCCCAGAGTAAACCCCTTCCTCGGAAAGAACGACGATTTAGGTAAAGCCGTTGTTAAAAACCGTAAACTACTCGCGGACAAATTAGGGATAGGCCTCAACTCAACTTAGGAGATAATAAACTCCCCAGTTATCGAGAAGTCCTCCACCTAGTATAACTACTACTGAAGGGCTTGAGAATGAAAGAACAGGGCAAAGAGCTTTGAGCCTAGGGTAAAAAGAACTGTATAAGGCCTCCTCATCCACCTAAATAATTTCTCTAAATGTAAGAGTAAAAATCCATTTAGTTACAATTTAGCATAAAAATAGCCCAAGTAAAGACCCGTAGAATTGAAAGCAGTGCGAAAGTATGTAAGTTGAGTGTAAAGATTTATGAAAGTCGAGTAGTAGTTGTAAATACAATACACCTTTTAGGGAAGTTAGAACTTTTCTCAGTAAACTGGAGCGTTATTCGATGGTTTTCTATTCGTCTTTAACGATACATTTCGGAAACTGGGGAGTTTCAGGACGTACTTTGAACTTTTATTACTGTAATGAGAAAAATTATTCATAGAATTAGATTAATGCTTAGGCTGTGAGGTACGGGTCGAGCCCGGCCATAGTGATTCTTGCCCTCTTGTCGGAAAAGACGTAAAGCACGTTAGCCTGAACCAGCTCCTTCCGTATATCGTTAACGTCGTAGGGCGAGATCCTCAATGCCCTAGCAAGTGTTTCAGCTATGCTTTCGCTTTCGGTGGCTGGAGGTAGGGATTGCCCGAGAGGGTCTTGTCCACGAAGTACTCGATTACGGCAGCGGTCTCTGGGTCTGGATCCCTCCCTATGAAGCGTTTGTGTCTGGCCTCGGCCTTAGCCACGATGAAGTCCTTCCCCTTATTATGCGTACCTCTCCGTGACGTTGCTTACGATGGCCCTGACTTTGTGGGAAATCATGTGTACGTTTCTCCTTCTGGCCTTAGTGACTGAAATTACTCCCTTTACGATCCAAGTTTTAAGGACAAGGAACACTTCCCTAGAGCCAGTATTCATAATTTGGCTCAGTTGCGAGGCCATGGCGTTACCGTCAAGCAGGAAGGCCATTGCGTTGAGCACACGGGGAGACTTGGCCTTAACCATCGTTAACCCCCCGGTTTACCACTCCCTTCATACGGAAATTCGAGTTAAAGCAAGATGAAATGGATAAGAACTATGATGAAAACGAAAAAGAAGAGGGATCTCATTGTTGAACCTCTATATTTAAGATAAAATTAGCGAAGAGCCCTCCTTTCCTTTTCCGTCCATTCTATTATTTTTCCCTGCCCACGTCATTTACCTTAATGTATCCCTCTTTTTCCAATATGCGGACAGTATTATACAATGCCGTGAAACTACTCCCATATTGTTTAGACACTTTGTCGAAAAGGGCTCTGATATTCGCTCTTCCACCCCTTTCCAGTCATGGTCTAGCTATTATAGTAAAGCTTAAGAACCTCTCATAAGCACTGACCCCCCATAATATAGTTTTCCATTTTAGCGGAAGGGGGGAGAGAGGGGTGGATTATGTATATGACAACTGTTGTGACTATCACAGTTAGTCCCTCCGTTACCCCTTAAAGGGAGGAGGGGGTCATGGGATCCCACGGCTTTGTCCCTAGGTGGTGAGAGGTTGGGGAAGGCCCTCTGCGTGGTCGAGGCGGGGCTCTATACTGGTAGGGGGAAGCGCTTTTCTTAGACGAGTGTTTGGGAACCGAGCCGGCTGTCTTACCAATAATTATCCCGTTACTTGTTGGTAAGACCGTATGATACTCATGGGGGAAGGGGGTGTCTATAGGAGACGGGGGTGGAAGGGGTTCACAGCCCGCTTAACCCCTTTAAGGTTAAATATCCGAGGCTTGTATCTGCTGTATGGATGCTGAGCTTCCCCCGCTTGGAAGCGTGGTTTTCCTCGACATGGAGACCACGGGGCTCAACCCCTACCAGGACAAGGTCATCACAATACAGGTGAGGAGGGGTGGTGTGACCACGGTCTGGAGGGAGTGGGAGCTGGGTGAGCCCGGGGTCATCGAGGGCTTCTTCGGGTTCACCGACTCAGTCTTCCGCAAGAGGACACACTTCGTGG
>Ga0080006_1103991_pt1 | contig 23837 bp, 15 predicted proteins | sample RS3BMetagenome_FD_69209 | JGI IMG/M metagenome (GOLD analysis project Ga0080006, IMG submission 69209) | Ferric oxide microbial mat and aquatic microbial communities from Rainbow Spring, Yellowstone National Park, USA - RS3B (SPADES... ...
GCGGTGCCCGTCGACGGGGCGGGCGACGGGTGCACGGTGGTGGTCACCGCCGTGCCGATCTACTGCCGGGGCGCCTGCTGGACCCCCCTCGCCCCGGTCCCCCCCTGCCAGCTCGACAATTTTCGCGGCCCCCCCGGGAGCGACCGTGCCCCCGCCATGAACGACGAGCCGACCCGATCGAGGTCCCACGCTCGGCCCGATTTCTTGTGGTCCAAAGCCGAGCGCGAAGGTTGCGATCCAGGCGAGATGCATCGTCATCGGTGGGGTGCTCCTGAGTGGGTTTGAGTCTTCACGACACGACGATTCCCAGCAAGGTCTGGTCGTCGGCCGCGGGTTCGCCCAGGGTGTGGGATCGGACGGCGTCGATGACATCATCGACGAGGCTCTGCGCCGTCCCGCCGCATCGCGAGAGGACGGCGTCGAGCCGCTCGGTGCCGAACATCTGGCCTTCTCGGTTGATCGCCTCGGTGATCCCGTCGGTATAGAGCGCGAGCTGGTCGCCGGGACGGAGGAAGAGGGTCGAGTCGGTGTAGACCTCGTCGGCGAAGAGGCCGAGCGGCAGGCGCTGGGCACCGTCGAGGGCCTCGGTGGACCCCTGGCTGCATCGCATCACCCGGGGCGGATTGTGCCCCGCGCTCGAATAATCGAGTCGGCGGGTCCCGGGGTCGTAGATCCCGTAAAAGGCGGTGACGAACGCCTCGTTGTTGGCCGTGTACAGGGTGGAAAGCTGGTGGTTGACCTTCGAGAGCAAGGCGCTGGGGGGATCGTGAGGGCCGGGGAAGCCGTGCGCCAGGCTGTGGGTGACGGCCATCAGGACGGCCGCCGGCGTCCCGTGGCCGCTGACGTCGGCGATCAGGATGCCCCACTTGCCGTCGGGCCTGGGGAAGAAGTCGTAATAATCGCCCCCCGCCCATTGCGAGGTCTGATAAAAGGCCGCCACGCTCAGGGTCGGGATCGTCGGAAGTACCTGGGGCAAGAGCGATCGCTGGATGTCAGCGACGAGCTTCAGCTCGCGGTCGACAACCTCGTACGCCTTCTTCAGCTCGGCCGAGAGCACCAGGTTTTGCGTGGCCCGGCCGAACAGGCTGCTCATCCAGACCCAGTCGGGGAACTGCTCGGGTGGGAAAGCCTGGGGCTCCTTGCGGAACGAGATGATCATGTTCAGGCCGACCCCCCTGTCATAGTGGGGGACAGCCAGGGCGGATCGGTTCTCGCCGACATAAACCCGGCCGGGGTCATCGTCGGCCACCCGGAGGTCGTCGATGATCTGGGGGACGTCGCCGTAGAGCAACTCGCCGAGCAACCCTCCTTTCAGGATGGGCAGCTTGTCCTTCTCCAGCCAGGGGTTGACCTCCTTTTCCCAGAGGCCCGACCGCGTGACCCGGTACTGGGGGTGTTCCAGGCCTCGGCGGCTGAGGGCCACGTAGCCGTCGACCTGCTGATAGCGGCGGACCTGCCTGGCGTAAGCGCGGACCATCGCCTGGGGGTCGTCCTGGAGGCTCATCTCGCGCATCGTCTCGACGATGTGGTCGAGCGTCTGTCTCCAGTCGCTGGAGCCTCCCTCGAAAAAACTGGTGTCCGGAATCATGATGCTTTGCTCGGAGTCCGGTCGTTCGCGGCCTGATGGGAGGAATTGTAAGGAGGCTCTCGCCATTCTCAAGTGAACAGGGCGGGCGCGGACGGCCGAGAGGGTGTCCCTCGAAATCGGTCCCGGCCCCGAGAAAACCCGGTTTGCCGCCCTTCCCGCGCAACGAATATATCGAAAACGGGTCTGATGTCGCCAACGGGCGACCGGCCCCGGCGACCTCGGGAGGTTCGGGTGTGATGTCGGCTTTGTCTTATCTCGATGCAAACGATCGACGATCGCGGTCGGTTCGCGACCGGGGCACGATCGGTCGGGCGGGTCTGTCCGGCGTCGGCGTCCCGGGCTCCCGGGGGCGCCGTGGGTTTGTTTTTGCCGGGCTCCGAGGAATGAAGTCCAGACGGGGCCGGATTTTTCTCCGACATCGGCGAATCTGCGTGGAGTGGGTCGAATTTAACGGAGTCTCGGACCTGATTTCAGGCGTTACGAAATCCGCATTCCTCCTCGACAACCTCGATCACCCAGACTGCCGTGGGTTTGAATTTTCGCTGGTGGGTTTGTTTCCCACGATCTCCATGTCCCTTGACGGGCATGACCGGGGAATCCCGAGGCTCTCGCTGGTTCCGGGAGCGAACAATTCGGCCGGGGCGGTCTCGTCCGGACCGGAAAAGGCGGGTCGGTACGGAATCTGCGAGCCGTTGCCCATCCCCGGGTCGACCACCTTTGATCCACCACCCACTCGTCGCCCCGGCCTCGGACACAGGGAGTGATCGATCCATGCTCGCGAGAATGCACCCGATGAGGACGCGATTTTCCCTCGCCCATGCGCTAACGATGGTCGTGCTAGCAACAGGTCTGGCCCGGGGCCAGTCGCCGCCGGTTGCCCCGGGAACCGCCCAGCCGACCGACAAGAAGCCGAACCTGACGACCGACACCGGTCGACCGGTCGGGTCGGACGAGCACTCGATGACCGCCGGGCCGGAAGGTCCGACCTTGCTCCAGCATTTTTATCTGATCGAGAAGCTCGCTCACTTCGACCGCGAGCGGATTCCCGAGCGCGTCGTTCACGCCCGGGGGGTCGGCGCCCAGGGCGAATTCGTCGTCACCCACGACGTCTCCTCCTTGACCCGCGCCGCCTTCCTGGCCAGGCCCGGCGAGAAGACTCCGGTCTTCACACGATTCTCGACCGTCGTCCTGCCCAAGGGGTCGGCCGACACCGCCCGCGATGTCCGGGGGTTCGCCGTCAAGTTCTACACGAGCGAGGGAAATTACGACCTCGTCGGCATCGACATTCCCGTCTTCTTCATCCGCGACGCGATCAAGTTTCCCGACCTGGTCCACGCGCTCAAGCCCTCGCCGGTGACCAACGTCCAGGAGGCCGAACGCTTCTTCGACTTCTTCTCGGCCATGCCTGAGACGACCCACATGCTCACCTGGCTGTTCTCCGACTACGGCACGCCGGCCAGCTTCCGCACGATCGACGGCTTCGGCGTCAACACCTTCAAGTGGGTCAACGCCAAGGATGAGGTCGTTTACATCAAGTACAAGTGGCGGTCCCTCCAGGGGATCAAGACCAACACCGACGAGGAGGCCAAGAAGATCGGCGGCGCGGAACCCGCGGCCCTGACCCTCGACCTCTACGAGGCCATCAAGAACGGCGATTATCCCGCCTGGGAGTTGATGGTCCAGGTTCTCAAGCCCGACGCCCTCCGCAAGTTCGACTTCGATCCCCTCGACCCGACCAAGCTCTGGCCCGAGTCGATGGTCCCGTTCCAGCCCGTGGGCAAGCTGACGCTCAACCGCTTCCCCGACAACTTCTTCGAGTTCAGCGAGCAGGTCGCCTTCAACACCGGGGCCTATGTCCCGGGGATCGAGCCGTCCGAGGACAAGCTCCTCCAGGGTCGTAACTTCTCCTACTCCGACACCCAGCGGCACCGCCTGGGCGTGAACTACCAGCAACTCCCGGTCAACCAGCCGAAGCGCCCGGTCGTCAACGACAACCAGGAAGGCCTGGACGACCACGCGACCCGGAAGACCGACATCAACTATTCGCCCAGCACCAAGCGTCCCGACCGGCTGATCGCCGACCCCAAGGCCAAGGATGTTGGAACCTTCCTGGGCAACAAGGTCTGGCAGTCGTCGAACAAGGACCCGCAGGATTACAAGCAAGCCGGCGAGCACTACCTCGCGCTCAGCCCGACCGACCGCGCCCACCTGATCCACAACCTGACCGTCGAGTTCAAGAAGGTCAAGAACCGCGACGTCGTGGCCAAGATGATCGGCCACTTCGCCATGGCCAATGAGGAGTTCGGCAGGAAACTCGCCGAGGACAACGGCGTCGACCTCAACCAGGCTCGCAAGCTCGTCACGGCTTCGGCTATGCCGGTTCGATGAATTGATGGTGTGTTTGCATGGTGATTCGACAGGGCTGGTCCCATCCTGGAGGTGGGACCGGCCTTCTTGCGTTACCGCCCCGGAGGTGGTAAGGCAGAAGGTATTCGGCGAATCGGGGCCGGTCCGGGAGGTGTGCTGCGATGGAGAGCTTGAAGTCGGCCGGGGCGCACGTGATGACGGCCCTGGTGACATTCGCGATGGTCGTTTTCTGGGTGGAAGGTCGGAACGCGAGACGGCTGCTGGCGCCGGTCGTCGCGCCGCCGGCCGAGCCCTCGCCGATCCCGGAGGCGGTTCTCAAGGCGGCCGACCCTGACGAACAGATCAACATCCGGGTCTACGCGAACACGAATCGAGGGGTGGTCAACATCACGACGGCGGCCTCGACGGTCGGCTTTTTTGGCGACGAGTCGACCACCGGTGGGTCCGGCTCGGGGTTCGTGATCGACCGCGAAGGGCATATCCTCACCAATTACCACGTCATCGAAGGCGCCGACACGGTCCAGGTCGCGCTGGCCGACGGGACGAGTCATGAGGCCAAGATCGTCGGCGCCGATGCCTCGAACGACGTCGCGGTGATCCAGATCGAGGTCCCGCCCGAGCAGCTTGCGGTGGTCAACCTGGGGGATTCGTCGGGGCTCGTGGTCGGCCAGAAGGTCCTGGCGTTAGGCAACCCGTTCGGGCTCGAACGGACCCTGACGACCGGGATCATCAGCAGCCTCGACCGTTCGATCAAAGCCAAGAACGGCCGGACGATCAAGGGGATCATCCAGTCCGACGCGGCGGTCAACCCCGGCAACTCGGGCGGGCCGTTGTTGAATTCGAGGGGGGAGGTGATCGGCATGAACACGGCGATCTACAGCCAGGTCGGCCAGTCGGCCGGGATCAGCTTCGCCGTACCGATCAACTCGATCAAGCGCATCCTTCGCCCCTTGATCGAAGAGGGTCGAGTGGTCCGCGCCGACCTCGGGCTGGCGAGGATCTACCGGACCGCTCAGGGGTTGCTGGTGCTGGGCTTGATTGAGGGAGGCCCGGCCGAGCGTGCGGGGCTCCGGCCGATCCAGGCCCGTCGGACGCGATACGGCCCGGTGATCGTCCCCGACTCGGCCGACCTGATCGTGGCGATCGGCGGCAAGCTGGTCAAAACGTATGAAGACCTCCTCACCGAGGTCGAGGCGCACGCCCCCGGCGAGAGCGTGGTCCTCACGGTGATCCGCAACGGCAAGAAGACCGACGTGCCGGTCAAACTGGGCAAATCCTGATCAATCAAGGTCGGGGGCGAAGACGTTGGCGGGAAGCTCGCCGGGGGCTTCCCGGAAGAGGGCATCGACCTCCTGGCGAAGCAAGCCGAGTTCCAGCCAGTAGGTCCAGTTCCGCGTCTTTTTCTCGGTCCGATCCATCTCGGCCTCGGCCTGACGCCGGGCCTCGTCGGCGAGGTCGAACCGGCCGAGCTTGCGATAGCCCACGGCCAGGAAGAGGCCACTGACCACGAATCGGTTCTTGTCGAGGCGTCGGATCGCTTCGAGGCGACGAACGGCCGGCTCATAACGGCCCGCCCGGAGCAAGGCCGCCGCCGCGACCAATCGGTAGGACTCGTTGCTCGGGCCGTCGGCGTCGAGCCGACGGGCCAGCGCTTCGAGGGCGCCGGGGTCGGTGACGGTGCTCGAGAACCGCGACGCGGCCCAGGTCACGTCGCGGACGAGGTCCGGGGTCTGGCACGAGGGAAGTTCCCGGAGCGCCCGGGCGACCGCCTCGCGGCTTGCCGCCCGGTTCCCTTCGCTCGCCTGAACCAAGGCGGAGAGCGAGAGCGCCTTCACCAGGATGCCCTCGGCCTTCGGCCCGGCCGATTGGCTCAAACCGATGGCTTCCTCGAACGCTGGGAGGGCCTGGCTGAGCCGTCCGGCTCGGGCGAGCACAACGCCCAGATCGCTGGCGACCTGGGCCAGCTTGGCGGGCTGACCCGCATAGACCAGCCGGCTATTCTCCAGAGCCTCGCGAGCATGGGCCTCGGCGCGATCGTGAAGGCCTCGCTTTTGCTCGGATCCGGCCAGATCGGTGAGCGCCACGATTCCCGTTTCGGGACTGCCGCCCAGAGGGGCTTTGAGGATCGAGATGGCCTCGGCGAAGACCTGGTCGGTCTCCTCGTTGTCCTGCCCTTGCGCCGTCAGGCATCGCGAGAGGTTATGCAGAACCACGCCGACCGAGCGGCTGCTCTCGCCGTATTGCCGGCGAGTCACCGGCAAGGTTTCACGAAGCAGGACCTCGGCCTCGCGGTAAGCGCCTTCGTCGAGCAGGCAATCGGCCAGATTATTCAGGCAGAGCGTGAAGTATTTCGGTCGAAGGCGGGTTGGCTTCCGGTAAATCTTCAAGGCTTCGTTGAGGAGACGCTTCCGCTCGGAAAAATCGCCGTGCTGACTGGCGAGGCTGGAGAAGTCAACGAGGGCGTCCGCCACCCAGACGTGCTCCGCGCCATAGGCTGACCGGAGTTCTTCGAGCAGTTCCAGGAAAAGTTTCTGGGCTTCGTCGTGCCGGCCCACTTGCTCCAGCAGGCTCGCCAGCCGGTCAACGGCCACCCGGGCCTTGGGATGTTTCAAACCGATCTGGGCCCGGATCAGTGCGAGGGACCTCCGATAGCTCGCCTCGGCCTCCACGACCTTGCCTTGAAGTTCCTGGGCCTGCCCGATCGCGTCTTCAAAGAACGCAAGATAAGGGTGGCTCGGGCCGAGAATTTCCTGGAAGGTTCCCAGTCCCTCTCGGAGTGTCCTGATGGCCCAGTCGTACTGTTTGATACTCAGAAAGAACAAGCCTTTTTGCAGCTTGCCGATGGCGAGGAAAAAATGATCGGCTTCGGCCTTGTTCATCAGCCCACGGATAGCCAGGTTGCTCTGGATGAAGGCTTCCGGAATGCGACCATAGTCAAGATGAACGGCGGCCAGGCCGAGCCTGGCGAGGGCGATGTCGTGGTCGACGCTGGGATCGTTGATCCCCTTGTGATGGCCGAGTTTCTCGATGACCTGCTCGAAGGTCAGCCTGGCTCGCTCGAAGTCCTCCTCGAACATCCAGAGGATGGCCAGTCGAGCCTGAGCGTCGATCGCCTGGCGGCTCCCCTCGCCGAATCGCGCGGATCGGATCCGATAAGACTGCTCGTAGCACCGTTCGGCTTCTTCAAGCCGGCCTCGGTCCTGATGGAGCCAGCCCATGTGGAGCAGGCTGGTCGCTCGGTCGGGGTCGTCCGCGGGAAGGAGCCGGGTCCGGGTGTCCAGAGCCCAGCGAATCATCCGCTCGGCGGTGTCCAGTTCGACCAGGCTTCGATAAACCTCGCCCATCGTATCCATCAAGGTCGCCCGGATCAGCGGCTGGTCGACCATCAACCGTTCGACGTTCTGGGCGCTCCGGTCGAGGATCTCCCGGGCCGACATGGTCTTGACCGACTCCGACGCCTTGCGGACTCCCAACCCGTCCAGGCCGATCGGATCGGACGCCTTGAAGGTGTCGACCAGGACGCTGAGAACCTTGACCGCCTCGTCCCTGGCCCGACTGGCCCGGCTCGCCGCCTCGGCCTCCTTGCGACCGGCCTCCTCGGCTCGGGCCAGGGCCCTGGTCTTCTCCTCGACCGCGATCCCTCGGAGCTTCGACTCCCGGGTTTGCTTCTCGACGGCGATGGCTCGAAGCCTCGATTCCTTGAGCGCCTTGCTCTTCTCGGCATTGACGAAAATCAGACCGATCCCGAGCGCGACCACGGCGGTCGCCAGGAGCGAGACCGAGGATGTGACCAGAAGCTGGTGCTGATCGACCCAGCGGCGAAGCTTCCGGAACGCGGGTTCTTTCCAGCAAAGGACCGGCGAGCCGGCCAGCCATCGGTCGATGTCGTCGGCCAGGGCCTTGGGCGTGGCGTAACGATTTCCAGCCTTGAGGGCCATCGCCTTCAGGCAGACCGCTTCGAGCGCCGGGTCGATCCAGGTTTGGATCTCGCGAGGGCGGGGGAATTCGCCGTGCTCGACCTTGCGGATGACCTCCGCGACGTCATGATCGAAAAATGGCGGCTTGCCGGTCAGGAGCGTGTAGAGCGTCGCGCCCAGGCTATAGACATCGCTGGCCGGGCCGAGCAGGTCGAGTCGACCGGCGGCCTGTTCGGGGCTCATGTAAGCAGGCGTGCCGATGACCGAGCCGGGCAAGGTGTGGTGCGAGCCACTTCCGGCCGAGGCCGGGTTGAGTGTCACCTCGGGCATGAAGGCGTCGAGGTCGATCCCGGATCGCGCGGTCTGTTTGGCCAGGCCCCAGTCGACGACCAGGGTTTCGCCATACTTGCCCACCATCACGTTGTCGGGCTTGAGGTCGCGATGGAGGACCCCTCGACTATGGGCATAGGCGATCGCGTTGCAGACGTCGAGGAACCGCCGGAGCAATTTCTGGAGCGCCAGGGTCCGCGCGCCGGGGTCGCTCTTGAGCGACGCATCGGCGTGGAACAGGTTGATCGCATGCTTGAGGCTGTCTCCCTTGATGAACCGCATCGCGTAGAACGGGCGGCCGTCACTGTAGGAGCCCAGACCATAGACCGGGACGATTCCCGGATGTTCGAGTCCACCCGTCACCTCGGCCTCGACCAGAAACCGGGCCCGGTTGTGGGGGTCGTCGGCGTGGTGTTCCTGGATCTCCTTGAGAGCCACCTCGCGGTTGAGTTCCTCATCGCGCGCGACGAAAACGATGCCGAGACCGCCCTTGGCGTGGTTGCGGACCTTCCGGTAGCGGACCCCGTTCGGCGGGGGCACCTCGGCGCTGCCGTACCGCGTGGCATAGGGATCGTCGGTCGAGCTCGGGGCGATCGTCGCCAGCGATTCGAGAAGCGAGGAATCGTTGACCGCGGTCCGGATCGTGTCCACAGCCGTCTCGATCGAGCTGAGCGCGGCCAGACTCTGCGACGGATCGCCCCCGTGACGCTCGACGTGAGCGTCGACCATCGGTTCGAGCAGGCTTCGAAACCGGCGCTCGAGGTCGCCTCGCTCGACCAGAATCTCGCCCAGGGGTCGGTGACGTTCCAGAACCCAGGCGTTCATCGCCGCGATCAGGGCATCGCGCTGGATGAAGTTCATCTGAAGCGCGAGGAGGCCAAAAAGGAGGTTGCGGTCGGTGAGTGGGCCAGGACCGGGGCCGGACATTGATGCTCTCCCTGATCGACCGGGCGGCACTTGTTGACGTCCTCGTCAAAGATCGAAGATCATATCCGATTCCCGCGAGGAAGCAACCCAACTTCCTCTTGACAGAGCCAACCGAGTCAACCGCTTGCCCGGTGGATCGGGTCGGGATAGCCTTGAAGCTTCTCGGAGACAAGGACCTGGAGAAAGCACGCTCATGACCACGAATCGAAGAAGTTTCCTCGGAGTCGGGATGGCGGGTCTGGCATCGATGGCGGGCTCGACCCCGGCGATTGGGCAAGCTCCCGCCGTCTCGCCTCGCCGACGCCACGCGATCGGCGTTTCGACCTACTCGTTCTGGCAATTCCGGGGCGAGCGGCTGGGCATGCTCGCCTGCCTCGATAAGGCTGCCGCGATGGGCTTCGACGGCGTCGAGTTGCTCCATGTTCAGATGGATGACGAGTCGCCCGCCGCCGTCAACAAGATCAAGCGGCAGGCGCACTCACTCGGCCTGGCCCTGATGGGTTTCTCGACCCACCAGGGGTTTGTCTACCCCGATGCCGACCTTCGCCGGACGAACGTCCAGAAGACGCTCTATCAGGTCGAACTGGCCGCGAGCCTGGGCATCCCGACGATGCGGATCAACACCGGTCGATGGAACACGGTCAAGTCGTTCGACGACTTCATGACCACGAAGGGAATCGAGCCGCCGATCGAAGGATTCACCGAGGAGCAGGCGTTCGGCTGGGCGATCAGCTCGATCGAGAAGCTCTTGCCAAGGGCTGAAGCCTGCGGCGTGGTCCTCGGGCTCGAAAATCACTGGGGCCTGGGCCGGACCGCCGCCGGAGTCTTGCGGATCGTCGAGGCGATCAAGTCCCCCTGGCTCCAGATGACGCTCGACACCGGCAACTTCCTCGAAAACGGCTACGACCAGATGGCGCAGATGGCCTCCAGCACCGTGCCGATCGCCCTGGTCCAGGCCAAGACTTATTATGGCGGAGGTCGCTGGTACGCTCTCGACCTTGACTACGCCCGGATCGCCAAGATCCTTGAAGAGCATCACTACAAGGGCTGGATCTCGCTCGAATTCGAGGGGAACGACGCCGCCGAGGTCGCCGTGCCCCGAAGTCTGGCGATGCTCCGCGAGCATTTCGGTCGGTGATCTTCACGAGGCGGGCGAGCTCCATCGCCAGGTCTCAAAGGCCATACTGCTTCCGCTTGCGATAAAGCGTGCTCGGGTCGATTCCCAGGACCCGAGCGGCTTCCTCGCGGCTGGGGGTTGTGGCGAGAATCCGCCGGATCTGCTCGGCTTCGAGAGCTTCGAGGCTCACGAAGCCGCCGATGGCGATCGCTTGGCCGGCTCCGTGCTCCGGCTGGGGGATGATCCGCTCGGGAAGGTCGGCCAGGCCGATCTCGGGGCCTTCGGCCAGGATCGCGGCACGCTCGATGGCGTTCCGAAGCTCGCGAAGATTCCCCGGCCAGGTGTGCCGCGAGAGCGCGAGTCGGGCCTCGGGGGTGAACCCGGTCAAGGCTCGGCCAACCTGTCGGGCGAAGAAGGTTAACAAGTGATCGGCCAGTTCGGCGATATCGGCCCGCTTCCGCAGAGGGGGTAAGGTCATCTCGACGACGTTGAGCCGATAGAGCAGGTCCTCGCGAAAGCCGCCGCTGGCGACCAGGGCTTCGAGGTCGCGGTTGGTGGCGGCGACGAGCCGGACGTCGGCGGCCCGGCTGCTGGTCTCTCCGACTCGCTCGTATTTATGCTCCTGGAGGAATCGCAAAAGCTTGGGCTGGAGCGGCATGGGGAGGTCGCCGATCTCGTCGAGAAAGAGGGTCCCCCCCCTCGGCGGCGGCGACCTTGCCGGCGGCGTCGCGGATGGCGCCGGTGAAGGCGCCCCGGGCGTGGCCGAAGAGGTCGCTTTCGAGCAGTTCGGGGTTGAGGCTCGGGCAGTTGACCGTGACGAACGGCCCATCGGACCGCTTGCTCCAGGCGTGGAGGGCCCGGGCGAGAACCCCCTTGCCGGTGCCGTTTTCTCCTCGAAGAAGCACCGCGGCGTCGAACGGAGCGACCCGCCGGGCCATCTCCAGAACCCTGCGGACCTCGGGGTCTCGACCTTGCAGGTCGGCCTCGGGGACCTCGGCTCGGACGCGATCTTCCAGATCCGCCACGCGGTCGCGGAGCCCCCGGACTCTCGCCACCCGATCGAGCACCGCGCGGACCTGACCGGGCGTGAACGGCTTGGGCAGATAATCAAACGCCCCGAGCCTCAGGGCTTCGAGCGCGGTCTCGATGCTCGCGTGAGCGGTGATCACCACGACGGCCAGCCGGGGCCACTGCGACCGGAGCGGCTCGAACAGATCAAGCCCCGACTCGTCACCAAGCCGGAGGTCGATCAGAGCCACGTCCACCGCCGCCTTCTCGGCCAGCGCCAGCGCCTCGCGACCCGTTGCCGCCTCCGCGATCGAATGCCCCATCGCCTCCAGAGCGACCCGAAGCGTCCGGCGGATGTTCGGCTCGTCGTCGACGATCAGGACCCTCATGGATAGTTCTCGGCTCTCAGCGAAAAAGATTCCGCCCGTTCCCACGTAATTCGTGGGAACGAGGAAAAAGCATGTTAGCAAAGCCTTGCCAGGAGCGATCTTACTATCAAAGGCTGGATGGCTGACCGCTGAAAGATATCGATCAAGGCAACGGATTCCCGCCGGTCACGCCGTAGGTTTCGCCGGTGACATAGCTCGACTCCTGCGACGCGAAGAAGACGTAGACCGGAGCAAGCTCGGCGGGCTGGCCGGGTCGCCCGAGAGGAACCTTGGAGCCAAACTCCGGGAGTTTCTGGTTGGGCTGGCCGCCGCTCGATTGCAGAGGGGTCCAGACCGGGCCGGGGGCGACGCAGTTGACCCGGATTCCCTTGGACGCGACCTGCTTGGCCAGGGCCTTGGTGAAGGCGACGATGGCGGCCTTGGTGGAAGCGTAATCCAGCAAGGTCGGCGAGGGGCTATACGACTGAATCGACGCCGTGTTGATGATCGAGGCCCCGGCCGGGAGGTGCGGCAGAGCCGCCTTGCAGAGCCAGAACATCGCATAAACGTTCGTCTTGAACGTCTCGTCGAACTGCTCGGTGGTGATGTCGGCGATGCTCTCCTTCGCCTGCTGGTGGCCGGCGACGTTCACCAGCAGGTCGAGCCCGCCGAGCGCTTTTCGCGCATCCTCGACCAGCCGGGTGCAGAACGCCTCGTCCTGGATATCGCCGGGAAGCGGGACGGCTTTTTGCCCGGCTTTCTCGATCAGAGCAACAACTTCCTTGGCGTCGGCCTCCTCGCTCGGCAGGTAGCTCAGCGCGACATCGGCCCCTTCGCGGGCGAACGCGATCGCCGCTGCCCGGCCGATCCCGGAGTCCGCTCCCGTCACCAGGGCCTTGCGACCTTTCAGGCGGCCGAACCCGTGGTAGCTCGTCTCGCCGTGGTCAGGCTTGGGGTCCATCTCCTTCGCCAGGCCCGGCGGCGACTGGTCCTCCTGCTCCGGAAATTCGGGGCTGGGATACTGCCTGGTCGGGTCCTGCATCTCATACTGATTCTTGGACGATTGGATCTTCACGGTGTCTGTTCCGGTCGCGACCGATCGAATTTCCCCAGGCGACCGGGCCCATCCCGGCGAGGGGATGGTGTTGATCAACAGCAGAAAGGGTGCCGTCGATGGTTCAAACGATTTCGCGGATGACCTTGCCTTCGACGAAGGTCAGCCGTTCGTCGCGGCCGAGGTGGGGATAGGTCAGACGGTGCTGGTCGAGGCCGAGCTGGTTGAGGATCGTCGTGTGGACGTCGCGGGTGTGGTAGGGGCTCTCGGTGGCTTTGAGGCCGATGGCGTCGGTGGCTCCGACGACCCGGCCCCCTTTGATCCCGCCGCCGGCGAGCCACATCGAGAAGCCGAGGTTGTGGTGGTCGCGACCCCGGCCCGACTCGGCCTCGGGCGACCGGCCGAACTCGCCTCCCCAGACGACGAGCGTGCTGTCGAGCATCCCCCGCCGCTTCAGGTCCTTGAGCAGACCGGCGACGGGCCGGTCGGTCTCGGCGGCCTTGCGGATGTGGTTTTCCTCGATGTCGTCGTGGGCGTCCCACTGGAGGTTGCCGGTCCCTCCGCCCGAGACCACGCAGACGAACCGGACGCCGTTCTCGACAAGCTTCCGGGCCAGCAAACAGCGTCGGCCGTAGTCGTGGGTGGGCTCGCGGCCGACCCCGTAAAGGTCGAGCGTTTCTTGCGGTTCTCGAGAAAGATCGAGGATGTCGGGAGCCTCGGCTTGCATCCGGAAAGCGAGGTCGTAGGCGTTGATCCTCGCGGCGAACTCCTCGTCGAGCGGGTCGAGGTTCGCCCCGTTCAGATCACGGACGAGCTGAAGCGTCCGCTTGCGGTGGTCGGGTCCGACGCCTGGGGGAAGCCCGAGGTTGAGCACCGGTCGGTCGCCCGGTCGGAACATGGTCGGCTGGTAGACGGCGGGCAAGAAGCCGTTGGCGTACATCGGCTGACCGGCTTCGAGCGCTCCCTTTGGGTCGGGCATGACGACGTAGGAGGGGAGCGACCGGCTCTCGGAGCCGAGGCCGTAAAGCACCCACGAGCCGATGCTGGGGAAGCCGGGTGTGACCCGACCCGTGAACATTTCATACTGCGCGGCGGAGTGAACGACCATGTCGCCGTGGCACGAGCGAATGATGGCCAGATCGTCGACGCATTCGGCGGTCAGGGGGAAGAGGTCGGAGACTTCGATTCCGCTCTGGCCGTACTTCTGGAAGGTCCGCTTGGTGCCGAGAAGGCGGGCGTCGCGCTGGACGAACTGGTACTTGGCCTCGCCGAACTCCTTGGGGCGGACCTGCCCGTGGAGCTTGTTGAGCAGGGGCTTGGGATCGAAGGTTTCGAGGTGCGACGGCCCGCCGGCCATGAACAGGAAGATGACCGACTTCGCCTTGGCGGGCAGGTGCGGCGGCTTGCTCGCGAGCGGGTCGACCGAGCCGGCGCGGGCCTGCTCCTCCTGGAGCATCGAGGCAACGGCCAGGCCGCCGAAGCCACAAAAGGCGTCGCGGACGAACTCGCGACGCGTCCGGGTCGGTCGGCTGTGGGGCAGAAATGGGTCAAGGGACATACAAGAACCCATTCAGGTTAAAGAGGGCCAGCGCGAACTCGGCCGCGTCCTGGTCGTGGAGGTATCCCAGCGAGATCGACCGTTCCTCGGGCGTCGGCGGTCGCCCCAGGGCCAGGCGAAAGCCCCGGTCGACCAGGCGGTCGAGGTCGCCGCCCGACTCCTTCGACAGCCTCGCGGCGAAGGCCGCCGCCAGGTCGTTCGAGAGCTTGCCGTTGAGCAATTCGAGCGCCTGGGGGGCGTGGGTGCTCGACTCGCGTCGGGCGCAGCTGACCAGCGAGGTTGGGGCGTCGAAGGTCTCGAAGAACGGCAGGCGGAGGTTGCGCTTGGCGAAGAGGTAGATCGACCGCCGGTCCTGCTCCTCCCGGTTCGTGGTCGCCTGCCACTGCGAGGGCTTGTAAAGGAGCTTCGTCAGCTCGTCATCGACCGGGACCATCACGCTCGGGCCGCCGCTCTTGAGGTTCAGACGCCCCGAGGTCGCGAGCATGGCGTCGCGGATCTCCTCGGCGGTCAGTCGACGTCGGGCGGCGTGCCAGAGCAGTCGATTGTCGGGGTCGCCCCGCATCGCCTCGGCCCGGATCGGAGACCGGGTCGACTGGCGATAGGTGCTGCTGAGGACCAGCATCCGATGGATCGGCTTGAGCCGCCAGCCGCCCTCGACCAGGGTGCTCGCCAGCCAGTCGAGCAACTCGGGATGGCTGGGTCGATCCCCTTTCGTGCCGAAGTCGTTGACGGTCTTCACCAGACCCGCGCCGAAGTGATACTGCCAGACCCGGTTGGCCAGGACCCTCGGGGTCAGCGGGTGCTTCGGATCGACCAGCCATCGGGCGAGCTGGGTCTTCGGGTCGGAGATGTCGGCGGCGAGTTCGGGCTGGCTGTCGAGGATCAAAACTCCGGGCGGCCTGGGTCCGACCTGATCCCCCTTGCTCTCCCAGACGCCTCGCTTGAGGACGTGAATTGGCGTTCGTTTCGCAAAGTCATTCCTGGTCGCGGGGATGGTCGGCAAGCTGGCGGGTTCCCGGGCATTGAGCGCCGCGATCTCCAGCCTCAGTTTCGACTTTTCCGCGCCGGTCGCCTTCTTGGAGCGATCCTGAAGCTCTTTCAACTCCCCCTTGAACTTCGCGTTCATCGTCTCCCAGTCGGCCCGCTCGGCGGACGAGGCGACGACGATGTCGTTCTCCTCGGTCGATGCGAGGTAGGCCTGGAACCGGTAATAATCCTTTTGCGAGATCGGTTCGAGCTTGTGGTTGTGGCACCGGGCACAGCCGACGGTGAGGCCGAGGATCGCGGTGCCGAGGATATCCGTCCGGTCGGTGAGAACCTCGTTGCGGCTCAGGGCGATCTCGGGGTTTCCGGCGTTGCGTCGGACCGGGCCGAGCCGGTGGAAGGCCGAGGCGATCTGACAGTCCCGGTCGTCCGGCGAGATCTCGTCGCCGGCGATCTGCTCGGTCAAGAACCGGTCGAGAGGTTTGTCTTCATTGAAAGACTGGATCACGTAATCGCGAAACCGCCAGGCGTCGGGGATCGCGCGATCATATTCGTAGCCCTCGGTCTCGGCGAACCGGATCACGTCGAGCCAGTGCTGTCCCCAGGCTTCGCCGTATCGAGGGGAGGCCAGCAGGCGGTCGACAACCTTCTCGAAGGCGTCGGGTGCCTGGTCGGTCACGAACGTCTCGACCGCCTCGGGCGAAGGCGGCAAGCCGGTCAGGTCGAACGTGACCCGGCGGACCCAGTCGCGACGGTCGGCCTCGGGCGACGGCTTCCAGCCTTTCGCTTCGAGCTTCGCCAGGATGAAGGCATCGACGGGCGACCGGACCCACCCCCGATCTTGGACCGTGGGCGGGCTCGTGTTCCGGACGGGCTGGAACGCCCAGTGCTTCCGGGCGTCGTCGAGGCTCGCGGCGGGGGCGTCGGACTTCGCACCGGGGATCGAGGCCCCCTGATTGATCCAGGTTTCGAAGTCGGCGATCTGGCGATCGTCGAGCTTCGGCTTGCCGGGGGGCATCTCCAGGCCGTCCTCGTGGCGAAGGGCCTGGATCAGGAGGCTCTCCCCGGCCTTGCCGACCACGACGACGGGGCCGGTGTCGCCCCCCTTGAGCAAAGCTTCGCGCGAGTCGAGCCGCAGGCCCCCCTTCACCTTGGCCGAGGTGCTGGCATGGCAGCCGAAGCAGGAGGCTTCGAGGACCGGCGCGATCTTTTCGAGGTAGAACCGGTCCTGCTCGGTCTCGCCCGCGCGGGTGGCTCCGGCGATGAAGACCAGCCCGATCACCAGGAGGCAAAGTCTCGGCATATCGATGCAACTCCCGGCTTGACTCGTTCCGACCCGCCTCACATCCTATTGAACTCTCCCGACCCATCTTTGTTCAAGAAGTATCGGAAAATCGTCCGGTTGCGAACAGCCCATCCCCCGAGTAGCCTGAGAGTTGGCAACTCTCTCAGACCCTTCGAGGATCGACCGATGGCACCGTCGAGGCGTGAGGTCCTGACGGCCGCCCTGGCCGTAACCCTGGTTCCCGGGACGGGCCTGGCTCGGGTCCGAGATTGGCCGAGCGGGTCGATCGGCCTGGTTATTCACTCCTTCCCGGCCCGGCTTGCGGGCGATCGCGACCTCCCTCCCGACCAGCGATTCGCCGACCCGACCCGCTTCTTCGAATACAGCCGGTCGCTGGGCGCGAAGGGAATCCAGGTCGGCCTCGGGGTCCGCGACCCGGGCGATGCCGACAAGCTCCGAGCCCGGATCGAGGCGGCGTCGATGGACGTCGAGGCGATCGTGAGCCCGCCGAAGGACGAGGCTGACGTCGATCGGTTCGATGCCGAGATCCGCACGGCCCGGCGAGTCGGCGCGACGGTCGCGAGGACGGCCTTGCTCTCGGGTCGGCGATACGAGACCTTCGCCACGCTCTCCGCGTTCCGCGACTTCAAGGAGCGAGCGGCCCGATCCTTGAAGCTGGCGGTGCCGAGCCTCGACCGGCACGGGGTCCGGCTCGCGGTCGAGAATCACAAGGATTTCCGCGCCGATGAGTTGATGGCCCTGCTCGGTCAAACCGGCTCGGACCGCGTCGGAGTCTGCCTCGACCTGGGCAACAACCTGGCCCTGCTCGAAGACCCGGTCGAGACCGTCGAGGCCCTTGCGCCTTCGGCGATCACGACGCACCTCAAGGATATGGGCGTCGAGGAATCCGAGCAAGGGTTCCGGATCGCCGAGGTCCCCCTCGGTACGGGCGTGCTCGACCTCCCCCGGCTGGTCGGGATCTTGCGAAAGGCTCATCCCCGGATCCCGCTCAATCTGGAGATGATCACCCGGAACCCGCTCGAGATCCCCTGCCTGACCGTTGCCTACTGGGCGACCTTCCCCGACCTCCCCGCCCGGGTCCTGGCGAAGGCCCTGGCGAGCGTCCGGAAGCGCCGACCGACGCAGCCCTTGCCGACAGTGGCCCGCCTCGGCCAGGAGGATCGGCTCCGGCTCGAAGAAGAGAACATCCGCCTCTGTCTGGCTTATGCCCGGGAGCATCTCTGAACAAATTTTTTGGGAGATTTCCTGTCGGTCGAACCTCGCGTTGGGTCCAAATTCATGATGCGAGCCAGGTTGGTCTGGGTTATTCCCGGCCGTTCATCATTTCATCGTTGGAAATTCCAGGATGACAAGAATGATTGCGCGGATGGCTGCCCTGATCCTGATTGGTGGGGCGGGAGCGTCCGGGGCGGATGCGCCGGTCAGGTTCGCCGGGGAGTGGAAGACGACGGCGGGGCCGGTCACCTTCCGGCAAGATGGGGATGAGGTCACGGGCCAGATCGTGGCCTTCAACCTGTCGCTGAAGGGAAAATTCGAGGACCGGGGGAAGAAACTGGCCGTGTCCTATGTCGAGAACGGAATCAAGGTCGACGCCACCCTGGAACTCGGCGACTCGGGCAACGCCTTCACCGGCCTGAGCAAGGCGAGCAACGGCAATCGCTGGAACTGGAACGGCTGGCGGGCCGACCCGTCGGCGATCTCGGCCAAGGCGGCCGACTTCTCGGGTCTCTGGCTGACCGACCTCGGCCTGATGGAGTTGATCCAGGACGGGGCGAAGGTGAAAGGTCGGTACGCGCTCCGGGGGACTTCCAGCCTCGAAGGGGAAGTTCGGGGGAAGCAACTGGACTTCAAGCTCAAGACGCTCCGCTTTACGGGCCCTGGCTTCTTCGACCTCGACGAGAAGGGCGTCACCCTGACCGGGGCCGGCGGGACCGACGGCCAGCCGGCCTGGTATGGCTGGAAGGGGCGCAAGGCCGCGGAATACGTCAGACATGCCCCGCTGGTCGCCGGGCAGATCGTTGATGGATCGACCGAGAATCTTCTGACCTACTCGGTCCGAGCCCCCGAAGAGTACAAGGCGGGCGACTCGAAAAAATGGCCCACCATCCTGATCCTTCACGGCTCGAATATGAACGGCAAGGCGTACGTCAACACGATCGCCCAGGCCTGGCCCGAGATCGCCAAAGACTACATCCTCCTGGGAATCAACGGCGAGATCCCGTCCCGACTCTCGGGCGACGAGGGATCTGCGTTCAACTTCACTTATGTGAGCTTCACCGGGAAGAGCAAGCTCCGGGGATTCTACGGCACCGACCGCGAGAGCCCCGCGCTGGTCCGCGAGGCGATGGAAGACCTCAAGAAGGCTTATCCGATCCGGCATTACTTCGTGGGCGGTCACTCGCAAGGGGGATTTCTGACCTATAGCCTGCTGATGAACAGCGCCGACCTGATTGCCGGGGCCTTTCCGGTCTCGGGCAACCTGCTCATCCAGTGCGATCCCTCGCTTTACGAAGACAAGGCGCTCCGGGAGGCGCAACGGGCAGTCCCGCTGGCGATCGTCCACGGCAAGAATGATCCCGTGCCCGACGTCCCTTTCAGCGGCGCCGAGTACGCCTACGGCCTCTTCCTCGACGCCGGATGGCCGGCCATCCGCCTCTTCGCCGACGACCGGGCGGGCCACATGTTCGCCCTGCTCCCGGTCGGTCCGGCGATCAAATGGCTGGAGGCTCTGACCTCGGACGATCCCAAGGTCTTGCTCGACTTTGCCGAGGCCAGGCTCAAGGAAAAGCTGCCCGCTCGGCGCGACGCCATCGCCGCAATCCGTCGGGCGAAGGGGCTCAAGCTCGACCCCTCGGCCAAAGCTCGGCTCGACAAGCTGACCAAGGATATTGATGCCAGGGTCGCGCCCAAGGCGAAGACGTTCCTCAACGCGATCCAGACGAACAAGGGGAATGCCTGGGTCGACAACTTCCTCGCCTTCCGCGAGGAATACGAGTACGCCGACGCCGCCTCGGCCGTGATGTCCGCCTTCAACGATCTCCGAGCCAAACAGGACCCGCCCGCGAGCAAGCTGATGGGCGAGGCCCGCCAGGCCTTCAACCAGGGCCGTCGCGACGAGGGCTACGCCAAAGCCAAGGAGATCGTCGCCAGGTATTACGCCTCGACCTCGTACAAGGTCGCGAAGAAATGGGCCGCTGAGTTGAAGTGAGCGGTGGCCGGGACGGCTCGAAGACTGTACTTTTGATGGTATGACGCCGCGAGATCCCGGGCTCGCGGCAATGCAATTGGTTCCGAGGCCATTCCCCGTTGATCAACCTACGATTGACCGTCGGCCGCGGGCGACCGGACGGGCGGGGCCGCTTGAGGCAACGCCTGATCCCCGCGCTGGAGCGCTCCCGGCGGCTGGATTGCCTGTTCAAGCGGGCGATTGCGGGCCTGACGATCGCCGGGCTCGCCCTCGGGGTCGGCGGGTCGTCGGTCGGCCGGCATGCCGTCGCCCGGCTGGCGATCGGCGTCGTTGCCGCCGCCAAGGCGTTCGTCGGCCTGCCCCCCGGGCGCGAGGAGGTCGACGCCGCCTGGCGGATCAGACGGGCCGAGGGGATCGAGCGGACGGCCCGGACGTATCGGGATTACTTCGATCGACAGGCCACGCCCGCCTGGCGGCGGATCCTGACCGCCTCGGGGATGGCCCCGGACCGGGTCCTGCTGCGCTGGGCCAATTACGACTGGACCGTGGTCCTCTCTCCCGGGGTGTTTCAGCCCGACGAGACCGGTCGCGCCTACCGGATGCGGCCCAATGTGAAGTCGTTCTGGACGCGGAACCATTCGCTGCCCGGGGGCCTGGCCAGCTTCTTCTTCCTGCCCGATATCCGGGAGGTTCGCGAGGCCCTGGCCGAGTCGGGCGAGGAAATCTTGCCCGAGTCGTCGCAGGCCACCAATTCCTGGGGGTGTCGGGGTCCCGAGCCCGACCCGGACGCGACGATGCGGGTCCTGGTGATCGGCGACTCGTTCATGCAGGGGATCTTCGTCCCCGAGGACCGGACCCCGCCCGAGTGCCTGGCCAGGAGCCTCCGCGAGTCGTGGGGCGTCCCGGTCTCGGCCCTCAACACCGGCCACATCGGCTACTCGCCCGAGCAATATTATCACACCCTGATCGAATATCACGACCGGTTCCGCCCCGGGGTCGTCGTGGTCAGCGTCTGCCCCAACGACTTCGGCGACGCCTCGAGCGTCCTGAACGGGGGCGGTGACTTCGTCGAGGGCCGATACTGGATCAACGCGATCCAGCAGTATTGCCGGACCCGACAAATCCCCTGCCTGCTGGTCCCCGTGCCGTTCGAAGCCCAGGTCGTCGGCCAGGGCCGGCAGGGTCACTTTCCCGGCCGACTCTCCGACCTCTCCGAGTCGACCTCGTTCTTCTACCTCAATCTGATCGAGGCGTTCACCGACGAGCACCTCCGCCTGATCCGCGAGGCCGAGGCGCTCGGCCGTCGGCCATCGACCAGCCCCTTGTTCAATGGCCATCTCGAAGACGGCCATTTCTCGCCCCTCGGCGCGGCGGTCTGGGGCCGGGAAGTCGCTCGGAGGATCACCCGAATCGTCAACCCGGCGGGGCGGGACGCACCGAATCCCCCCGCGATCTCGAGGACTCCCACCGGGGCCTCGATCTGATCAGCACTTCGTGGATTTCCAGTTCCTGGGCTTCCCCTCGGCCATCCACTCGATCGCGGTCGCGAGCCGCTTCGAGCGGGTGGCCTCGGTCCTGGCCTCGCTGATCCACTGGGGTATTCATGCCTGGGGCCGAGCTTCTCGAAGACCGTCCGGGCGGCCTCAATGGTCGAGAGCGCCGCGGTCAGGATCTCGGGAACGACCAGCTCCCTGGCCACCTTCGGTTTCGACCGGTTGGGCGCTTTGATCCCGGACTCATTCAATCGCATGGCTTTGTGAATATAGCCGGTCAGGATCTCGTCAGCCGGCAGATCCGCCAGTCGGGTGATCTTACCGAACGAGCCCATCGAGGACTAGACCTCGGGGGCGTCCTGGCCCACGACGAGCGAGCTTTTCCAGAAGCCGAACGCGCAATGTTCCTTGGCGTCGACTTGATCGCTCCGGGTTCCCATGCCATCCGCCCCGAAGATGACGGGACATTCCGACGCACCCCGCGTCCGCTCTCCTCCAGGTTCGTCAGCCTGGCGTCGGATCTTGAGCCCGAATCGGCCCGGTGGGGGTGGGCCCCTCGGCCGTCGAGGAGCCCGCCGGATCAGGGATCAATAACTGTCCGAGCTGATCACCTCGCCGCCGGCCTTGGTGCCCAGGGCCATCCAGGTCGAGATGTTGATCGAGTTCTTGATGAACTTGACGCTGCCGTCGGCCATCGTCACGTTGACGCCGCCGGGGTGGTAGCTATCGGCGTTGTTGATGTCGGATCGAGCCCCCGAGCCGATCCGCGAGCAATAGGTCCAGGAGTCGCCGTAGAGGTTCGGCGTGCCGACGGTGTTGAAAAGCGTCATGCACATGCATCCGTGGGCCCAGTTCTCGCCTCGCTGGAGTTCGAGGCCGGTGCCCGCCGCCCAGGCCGCCTGGCAGGTTGCCAGTGCCGCCTGGACATTGGCAACGCCGAGCGAAGAGATGTCGAGTGCCTCGTACTGTCGCATCCCCGAAACGTTGATCACGCCGACACGCTTCTGCTTGGCCTTCTGGGTCTGGTTGCCGACGACCGCCTCGGCGAAGGCGATCGTATTCGAGGTGCCGTCGATGCAGTTCTGGATCCCGTTGGCCAGCTGGAAGCCGAACAGCCCCGACGTGGGCATGTTGATGCTGGGGACGTTCAGATTGGCGTACGGGGCGGTGGTCCCGATCTGCGAGAAGGTGGTCGTCGTGCCAACGCATCCGTTGTAATTGTTGGTGTTCGACGTGTTGTTGTGATCGGGAATGCCCGCGTTCGGATCCGAAGGACAACAAAACGCCGCGATCTTGGCGTTGGTCCCCGTCGAGTTGATCTTATAACACAGGACCGAACTGGCGTCCTCGCACCCCCAGTTGAAGTTCAACGCGTTGTAGATCTGGGTCTGTTCAAGGAAGGGCAAGATCGCCGCGTGGAGGCTGAGGTTCTGCTTGACGTTATAAACCCCGCTCGCGTCGTAGATGGCCGACGACGCGCCCATCGGGAACGTGCCGTTCGCGCTGTGGTAATTGTGGATGGCGAGGCCCATCTGCTTCAGGTTGTTGACGCACTGCGCCCGCCGGGCTGCCTCACGAGCCGCCTGTACGGCCGGGAGGAGCAAGGCAATCAGGACCGCGATGATCGCGATCACGACCAGCAGCTCGATCAAGGTAAAAGCACGTCGACGCATCAATGCCTCCACTAGGAAAACGATGATGGAGAGGGGGGTCGTGCAACGACGAAAGGCCCACGGCCAGGCCTGGGAATATGCGTAACGACGCGGGCTCGTCAACGAGCAAGAACGGCAGATTCAACCGAAATCATGGTGATGGATCGGAGGTGCCATTGCCTTGAATGGGTCGATCCAGATACACTTTATCTCTGGCTGGCGGACGATGCAAGAGTTTCCATGATGGAGTTGCCAGGAATTTTAGAAGATCGCGCGAATAGCCGATTTTCCCCGCTGGCAAGGAGTCATCCATCAAATCCGACGGGGTCGTCGGTGATCGGCTCAGGCCATCATCGTCGAAGAGTCGCGAACCAGCCTGCAAGGCTCAAGGGGGGTTCGTTGACGGCGTCGGCCTTCTGACGAAGCGCCTGGAGGTGACGGCAAGGTCCTCTGCGAAGGCCGCCGGTGTGGTGATGCGAGCAGGTGCAGTGCCCTCGAAGCATCCGGCCGTCGGCGTCGAGCCGGAGCGTGACCGGACGTTCGAGAACCGTTCCTTCGAGGACCCGCATGCCGTCGGTCTGAGACTCGTCGCGACGGACGTGGACCGACCGGGTCCGGGCGATCTCTCGGGCGGCGACGGTCTCAGGGCTCTCCGGGCCGAGCTGTTCGGCCGAGAGGGGCGCGGGCAGGATCGATCGCCAGCGGTAGACCCCTGCGTGTAGGTCGTGGATCACCTGCCCGAGCCCGGCGAGCTGATTCAAGACGGCCAGAACCTCGGCCTCGGAGCCACGGGATCGCGAGGCGACCTCGGCGAGGGTCTGACCCGGATTCGTCCGGAAGCTCGAGATCACCTGACCGGCCAGATAACGGCTTGGCTCGACCGGCGCGGCGAGGCGCGGCACGGCCCACCCCCCCGGCCCGGCCGTTGGGGGCCCGCCCGGGGGAACCCCGAAAACGCGCGGCCCCCCCACACCGGGACGC
>Ga0080006_1224490_pt1 | contig 23837 bp, 20 predicted proteins | sample RS3BMetagenome_FD_69209 | JGI IMG/M metagenome (GOLD analysis project Ga0080006, IMG submission 69209) | Ferric oxide microbial mat and aquatic microbial communities from Rainbow Spring, Yellowstone National Park, USA - RS3B (SPADES... ...
GGGGGCCCCCGCCGCCAGAGCCTGTCGGAGCAGCCGGGGAGGGGCTTGGGGGCCCCACGCCATGAGGCCGATCCCGAAGGGAAGTCGACCACCGGCACTCGCGACGGGTGCCTCCCGGGCGATCAGTTCTGCTCGGTCGGTGCTCCCGACGCCGATCATGCCGAGCCCGCCGCCCTCGGTGACCGCTCGTGCCAGTGCGCCGCGGGCGACTCCTGCCATCGGGGCGCCGATGATCGGCAGCGCCACGCCGAGGCGATCGGTGAGTGACGTGTGCAACCTCACCCCTTAGTCGTGCCAGGTCGCAGGCGTGCCGGCTCGGATCGAGGCAGGCGACCGCCAGCCGCCAACGCTCACAGCGGTGGATGCGAGCCGCAGTAGGTCATGAGCGGGCTCCGGTCAACGCGCCCCGGCGCCGTACGGTAAGGCGGCACCCGGCTCGGCGCGGGTCCTTGGCCACCAACCCCTCGACGTCGAGACCGCCGAGGCCCTCGGCCAACCCCTCGGCCAGGCCCAGGTGCAGCTCGCACACCGTGTCGGGATCTGACCCCGCCACATCGGCAAACGGGCACCGCCCCAGCACGAACTCGACCTTGCGGCCCCGCTCCATCCGCGTGGGCCTGAAACCCCGCCGTTCGATCTCGTCCTCGAGGAGCTGAACGCTCTCGCCGCTTCCGGCCAGCTCCGCCCCTCGGCGATGTCCCTCCTGGCGCCCGACCTGGCGGGGGTCGAGATGCCGGCGCACCGCGTCGGAGAGCAGACCTGCCAGCCAGGCGTACGCGCCCGGGGTGCCCCAACGCCCTGCCGTTTCGGGCGCAAGCCGGTACAGCAGACGCGGCCGACCTGGTCGAGAACGCTCCTCGACCTCCTCTATGACCAAGCCGGCGTCCTTCAACACCGCAAGGTGCTGGCGCACCGCATTGTGGTTCAGCCGGACGAAGTCGGTCAGCTCCGCCACCCCCACCGGGCCAGGAGCCTCAGCAATGTAGCGGAACAGGCGGTGGCGGGTTGGGTCACCGAGCGCCCGCGCCTCTTGCTGCAGCTCGTCTTCCATCATCTCGCGCGCCCTTCCCACAGTCGATCTTCTAGTTTATACCGGAACAACGGTCGTCGCAGCCACCGAAGGCCCGTCGGCCCGCAACCCTGCGTCGCGCGCCCGCCATCGCAGCCATGTTGACCTGTCGGCGGGGTTCACCCCCGCGGCGCTGTGCTTCTACCATGGCGCTGCTCACCCCGCCTGCGATGCCTCCTCGAGCTCGCAGCCCAAGAAACCCACGTCGTCTTCGACTCGTAACGCTTCACCCTGGCGAGGACGGTCGGCCCTGTCCCTCCGGGACCCGAGAGGTCCAGCTGATACCAGGAGTAGCCAAAGCACGGTTCGACTCGACGGAGATAGAGGTCGCTGTGGCCCAATTGCGCGGCCAAGCGCCGAAGCGCGGCGGTGCCGTCTCGCACCTCGAGCCAGATGCGCGTTCCGTCACTGAACTCGATCAGCTCGTCTCCGAGCGCGCCCTGGCTCACCGCGGAGATCGGGACTCGGCGGCTGGAGAGAGCCGACAATCCCGCGGTCACCCGCCGCTTGCGCTCTGCGCGAGCGGCGCGTCCCACCGCTCGAAGCCGGCGGCGCAGATCCCGGCGATCCGAGCACAGCGGGACCGCTTCAGAAAAGCGAACCCGCGACGACGAGCGCAGCCGCCACCGGCAACCTTCGAGCAGAGGCCAGCGGGTCACGATCCTACATCCGCTTGACCTTGACGCCGATGGCGTCGACGAGCGCCGCCCAGTCGGCGCTGAAGGCTTTGGCGCCCTGGCGTTGGAGCGATTCGGCAAGCGCGTCGACATCCACGCCGGCGGACGCCACTGCGACGATCGTGGCTTGCGCCCTTGCGTCGTCGGATTCGAGCAGCGCGTCGAAGTCGCCATGGTCTGCGAAGGCGAGCAGCGTCTTTTCCGGGACGGTGTCGACCGTGTCGGGGGCGACGAGCTTGGCGACGTAGTAGGAGTCGGGAAGCCCGGGAGCCTTGGCCGAGGTGGAGGCCCACAGCAACCGTTGGGGACGCGCTCCGGCTGCCGCCAGGGCCGTCCAGCGTTCCCCCAACATGAGCTTGCGGTACGAGCCGTACGCCTTCTTCGCCACAGCCAGGCCGAGCGTCGCGTGCAGGTGGGCGGGGAGAAGCGGGTCGGCAGCTTTGTCCCAACGAGAGACGAACACCGAAGCCACGGAGGCTACGTCGAGGCCCTGCCCGGCGGCCAGACGGCGCTCGAGCGCCCGCAGGTACGCCTCGGCCGTCTGGAGGTACTGGGCGTCGGAGAAGAGCAGGGTCACGTTCACCCCGATGCCAGCGGCCACCATCTCCTCCATCGCCGTCAGCCCCTGGGGGGTGCCAGGGATCTTGACGAGCAGGTTGGGGAAGCCCGCTTCGTCGTGGAGGCGTCGGGCAAGTGCCGCGGTGGCCGGAGCGTCGTAGGCAAGGTCGGGGGGGACCTCCACCGAGACGTAGCCGTCGGCGCCGGAAGTCTCCTCCCATCTTGGCTGGAATAGCGCGGCGGCTGCGCCGAGATCCTCGAAGGCCAAGGAGTACACGAGGTCCTGGGGGTCGGCGATCCCGTCGGCGAGGTGGTGACGCAGCGCGTCGTCGTAGGCGTGGCTCGCTGCCATGGCATGGCCGAGAATGGTGGGGTTGGAGGTGAGGCCGGTCACGGCCAGCTCCTTCACGTAGCGGGCCAGGGTGCCTGACGTGACCATGACCCGGTTGATGCTGTCGAGCCAGATGCTTTGGCCCGCAGCTTGCAGCCGCTCGACAGGGTTGGTCACAGCAGCGGTTCCTTTCTCACTGTCTCGTCCACCCGAGGTTCCCAGCGGTCACGGCGGAGCAGCACACCGCCGCTTCTGTCTGTGTGGCAAGTTTAGCCTCTCAATACTAGAAATACGAACCTCCTCCGTTCAGTGCTCGGCTCACCTCTTGTCACGCAACCAGCGGGTTCGCTGCTTCGGCGTCGATGTCGAGATCAGTCACCGCTTCGGCGGCCACCGAGGGGTCCAACGCACCCGAGCGTGCCAGCGCGCCGAGAACGGCGAGGACGAGGTGGGCAGCGTCGACTTCGAAGTGCCGGCGCAGCGCCTCCCGGGTGTCGGAGAGGCCGAAGCCGTCGGTTCCGAGCACCACATAGGGGGCAGGCACCCAACGGGCCACCTGGTCGGGGACGAGGCTCGTGAAGTCGGTGACGGCCACGACGGGCGAGGGTCCCGCGAGGGCGTCCGTCACGTAGGCAACCCGCGGCGCCTCGGCGGGGTGGAGCCGGTTCCAGCGCTCGGCCGACAGGGCGTCCTCGCGCAGCGCCTTGTAGCTCGTCGCGCTCCATCCCTCCGCCGCCACGCCATAGCGCTCGGCGAGGAGCCGCTGGGCGTCGAGCGCAATCAAGACCGCCGGCCCGCTGCCGAGAATGCGGGCCTGAGGTCCGCCGGTCTCGGGGGCGGCTGCGTAGCGGTAGAGGCCGGCCACGATCCCCTCCTCGACGCCATCGGGCATGGCCGGCATCGGGTAACTCTCGTTGTAGAGGGTGAGGTAGTAGAAGACGTCCTCGGGATCGGGCCCGAACATGGCGGCCATCCCGGCCCGCACGATCACCGCCACCTCGTAGGCGAACGCCGGGTCATAGGCCCGGCACGACGGGTGCGCCGACGCGTAGAGCAGGCTCTGGCCGTCGCAGTGCTGGAGTCCCTCGCCTTGCAGGGTCGTCCTCCCCGCGGTGGCGGCCAGCACGAACCCCCTGCCCCGGGCATCCCCGAACGCCCACAGCAGATCGGCGGCCCGGTGGAAGCCGAACATCGAGTAGTGGACGAAGAAGGGCACCGTCGCTTCGCCCAGCGTCGCGTACGAGGTGCCCGCCGCGAGCGTCGAGGCCATGGCGCCGGCCTCGGTGATGCCCTCCTCCAGGATCTGGCCGTCCGGGGCTTCGTGGTACGAGAGCAGCAGGCTGGCGTCGACCGGCTCGTAGCGCTGGCCACCGGGCTGGTAGATGCCGCACTCCCGGAACAGGCCGTCGATCCCGAAGGTCCTCGCTTCGTCGGGCACGATCGGCACCACCCGCCGCCCGAGGTGCGGGTCACGAAGGAGCGCCCGTAGCAGCCGGGTGAACGCTCCGGTGGTCGATGCCGCCACCTTCGGGCCCGTGCCGGCCAACAGCTCTTCGTAGACCTTGTCCTTGGGCGCGGCGAGCGTCCCCTTGGTCGACCGGCGAGCCGGAAGCGGCCCGCCGAGCACCCGGCGGCGCTCTGCGAGGTAGCGGTACTCCTCGGAGCCGTAGCCCGGATGGGCATAGGGAGGAAGATCGTCTGCGAGGGCACTATCGGAGATCGGCAGCTCCAGGCGGTCTCGAAAGACCCGCAGCTCGGCCTCGGTCAGCTTCTTGATCTGGTGGGTGGCGTTGCGAGCCTCGACGTCAGGGCCGAGAGCCCAACCCTTCACGGTTTTCGCCAGCACGACGGTGGGCCCGGCCGTGTGCTCGACCGCAGCACGGTAGGCGGCATAGACCTTCACCGGGTCGTGGCCACCACGGCGCAACCGCCGCAGATCACCGTCGGAGAGGTGGGCGACGAGAGCCGCCAGGCGCGGGTCAGGTCCGAAGAAGTGCTCGCGGACATAGGCCCCGCTCTCCACCCGGAGCTTCTGGTACTCGCCGTCCAAGGTGGCGTTCATCTTGTCGAGAAGCACTCCGTCGACGTCGGCGGCGAGGAGCGGGTCCCACTCGCGGGCCCAGACCACCTTCACGACGTTCCAGCCGGCCCCCGCGAAGAGTCCCTCCAACTCCTGGATGACCTTGCCGTTGCCGCGGACCGGCCCGTCGAGGCGCTGGAGGTTGCAGTTGACCACGAACACCAGGTTCGCCAGTTTCTCCCTACCCGCCATGGCGACGGCGGCGAGCGACTCGGGCTCGTCCATCTCGCCGTCGCCGACGAAGCACCACACTCTCGACCTCGAGATGTCCGCGACCCCTCGATCGGTGAGGTAGCGGTTGAAGCGAGCCTGATAAGCGGACATCAAGGGACCGAGGCCCATCGACACCGTCGGGAACTGCCAGAAGTCGCTGCGGCGGGGATGGGGATAGCTCGGTAGACCACCACCCACCTCCCGGCGGAACCCATCGAGATCCGCCTCAGAAAGCCGTCCCTCTAGGTAGGCGCGGGCGTAGATCCCCGGTGCGGCGTGTCCCTGGAAGTACACCTCGTCGCCGAGGCCGGCGTCGGCTCCCCGGAAGAAGTGGTTGAAGCCGACCTCGTAGAGGGTGGCCGCCGAAGCGTACGTGGCGAGGTGGCCACCGATGCCGTCGGCCCGCCGGTTCGCCCGCGCCACCATGACGGCCGCGTTCCAGCGAACGTAATGCCGAATGCGGGTTTCGATCACCTCGTCACCGGGGAAGGCCGGCTCTGCGTCGGGAGGGATGGTGTTCACGTAGTCGGTGGCCGGCACGCCGGGCACCACCAGCCCCAGCGTCCGAGCTCGTGCCCAGGCGATCGAAAGCACTCGGGTCGCCTCTCGTGCTCCGTGGGACACCACCAGCTCCTCAACCGAGTCTCGCCACTCCGCCAGCTCCTCGGGATCGGCCTCGATGAGCGTCCGGGCGGAGACTTCGAGTGTCATGACAGCCACCTTCCATTTCCATGTGTCGCGCGCGACGGGGCCGGCTCCAATGCCAAGTTTATCTGCTATTGAACAGATAAACTGTCGCCTGTTCGAACCTCGCGATCTCGCAGGAATGCCGATCCGCTCTGGCAGTCCGACTGCGGCGGGGCCCCGTTGACCGTCGACCACCACCGGAGCGCACACGTGGGCGAAGGTGTCCTCGCCGATGGCGCAGTCGCAGCTCGTTCGTTGCACCTCCAAGAGGCGCCCGTTGGCGTTGAAGCCGATCTCCCGCAAGGCGGAAAGGTTCTGGAGCCGCTTGCCGACGCCAAAATCACGGGCGTCTTTGTGGCAGCCCCAACGGGATTCGAACCCGTGTCGCCACCTTGAGAGGGTGGTGTCCTAGGCCACTAGACGATGGGGCCGGGCGCCCCGCAGGGCCCGGTCATCCTACCCGGAGGGACCGGGGGCCTCTCCACCCGGCGCCGCTCCTCGACCCACCGCCGGAGCTCGCCGAACAGCTCGACGAGCTCGGGCAGCTGGTAGCGGGCCTGCAGTCCGCTGGTGTTCGGCAGCACCCACACCGGGACCCCGGCGACGGTCTCTTCTTGCAACCCGATCCCGGCCTTCGGGCGCCGAAACGCCGTCCGGTAGGCCTGGACGCCGACGACGGCCAGCACACGGGGGCGGCCGCGGGCGACGACGGCTTCGAGGTCGACCGCCCCGCGGCGCAGCTCGTCGTTGGTCAGCTCGGAGGCCGCCGCCGAGGCCCGGTGGACGAGGTTGGTGATCCCCAGCCCGTAGGAGGGCAGGAGGTCCTGCTCGGACGGCACGAGCTGTCGGTCGGTGAACCCCGAGAGGTGCAATGCCTTCCAGAACCGGTTGCCGGGCCGGGCGAAGTGCTGGCCGAGCTCGGCCGACTTCAGCCCGGGGTTGATCCCGCAGAAGAGCACCGAGAGCCCCGGTCCGAGGATGTCGGGCACCGGGTGGTCGCTCCCCGACCCGGCCGGCCGGCCTTCCACCGTCACCGCCGCACCCACTGCAGGAGGGGGACGCCGTCGAACCGGGGAAAGACGGCGGAGACGGATTGGCCGACGGCGATGGTCGACCCGTCGACCTCGGCCGGCGAGCCGCCAGGACGGGCGACCAGGTTGCCGACGAGCCGGACGGTCGGGTCCTCGTCGATCGCCACCAGCACGACGTTGTAGGGGGCCAGCTCGGCGAAGCCCGGCAGCAGCGGGGGGTGGGGGACGACGAAGGACCAGATCGTCCCGGTGCCCGAGACGCCCTGCCACCGGCGGGCGAGCGACCGGCACCACGGGCACGCCGGGCGGGGGGTGTGGCGCAGCCGGCCGCAGGAGCCGCACGCCTGGATGCGGAGCTCACCGCGGCGCGCCCCGTCGAAGAAGCCGGCGGTCTCCGGCGTCTCGAGCGGCAGCACCGGCGGGCGGTAGCCGGGGCTTCTCACCGCCGCAGCACGACGGCGCTGGTCGGGACGCTCTCGCCGCTCGTCACCAGGCAGGTGTCGGCGCCTTCCACCTGGCAGGTCGAGGTGCCGCGGAGCTGGCGCACCCCCTCGAGGACCAGGTTGTACCCGTGGACGTACGCCTCCGACAGCGATCCACCGGAGGTGTTGACCGGCAACCGTCCGGCCGGCCATTCGATGCCGCCGTCGTCGGTGAACTCCCCGCCCTCGCCGCGGCCGCAAAACCCGTAGGCCTCGAGGGCGAAGAGCACCGACGGGCTGAACGCGTCGTAGAGCTGGGCAACCGCCACGTCGTCCGGGGCGACGTCGGCCTCCCGCCACAGCGCCCGCGCACAGGCAGTGGCGGCCCCGGCGAGCGGGTCGGCACGGTGGTAGTCGACCATCGCCTGCTGCTGGGGAGCGAACCCCTGGGCGGCTGCGTGGACGTAGACCGGCCGCTGACGGCAGTCCGGGGCTCGCTCGGCCGGCACCACCACCACCGCCAGCGCGCCGTCGCTCTCGAGGCAATTGTCGAACAGGCACAGCGGCTCGGAGATCCAGCGAGCCGCCATGTACTCGTCACGGTCGAGCGGCCGGTGCCCCATCAGCGCCGCCGGGTTCCTACAGGCGTGGGCGCGCAGCGTGATCGCCACGTTGGCCAGGTGCTCCCGAGTCACACCGTGCTCGTGCATGTAGCGGCGGGCGAGCATCGCCACCTGGTCCACCGGTCGCAGCAGCCCCCACGGCCGGTACCAGTCGTCGGTGCGCGGCGTCGCGTCGGCGCCCGGCTGCTCGCCGAGACCCGCCCGGGCCCAGGGACGCCCCCCCGACCCGCGCTTGCGCGACCGCCAGCCCAGCCCGACCCGGCAACGGCCGGTGGCGACCGCCATCGCCAGGTGGGCCACCGTGGCGCACGCCCCGCCTCCGCCGTAGCCGACCTGAGAGAAGAAGGTGACGTCGCCCAGGCCGAGGTTCCGGGCCAGCTCCACCTCGGTGGTCGACTCGACGGTGAACGACGCCAACCCGTCGACCTCCGCCGGCTCGATCCCGGCGTCGTCGAGTGCGACCAGGGCGGCCTCGACCGCCAGCTCGGTCTCGCTCTCCCCCAGCGCCCTGGCGAAGGCGGTCTGTCCGATGCCGACGACGGCCGCCCTGTCCTTGATCCCGGTGCTCACCGCCGCCGGACCGCCGATGCCCGACGGTGGCTCGTGTCGCCGTGCGGGATCAGATCGGTCACCTCGCCCCCTCCGGATGCAGCCGAGCAGACGCCGGCGCCGGCGACCGAAGGCGACGTCGCCGCATCGAGCTCGGGGGGGAGGACTCGAACCCCCAATAACAGGGCCAGAACCTGTCGTGTTGCCGATTACACCACCCCCGATCGGGTGCGGAGAGACCCTACCCGAAGGCGTGGAGGTGCTGGTAGCCGATGACCCTGCCGAGGGCCACCCCGAGCGCCTCCTTCAGGAAGTACGGGATCGTCGACGCGCCGTTGATCGGCGACGTCTGGGTCGGCGTCGGGCTGGGACTGAGGCCGACGTCGGAGGCGATGGCGCAGGAACGGTCCTCGTGGAACGGGTCGGTCACGACGAGGACGTCGGTGTCGTGGCGGGCGAGGAGCACCGAGGCGGCGTCCTCGAGGTTGGCCCAGCTGTCGTCCCCCCCGGCCTGGACGATGGCCGACGCCGGGACCCCTCGGTACACGAGGTACTTCTCGGCGGCCTCGGCCTCGGTGAACTGGTCCCCGGGCTGCTTGTTCCCGGTGACGACGATCAAGGGAGCGTACTTCTGTTGGTACAGGACGGTGGCCTGGTCGAGCCGGGCGCGGAGGTCCGGGGACGGAACCCCGTCGTACTGGGCCGAGCCCATCACGACGATCGCCTGGGCCACATGCGGGTCGTAGTGGCGCGAGGTGAGCCAGACCTGGACGAGGGTGACGACGAAGTAGACGACGAGGGCGGTCACGACGAGCGACGCCACCTTCAGCGCGACCCGCAGTGGGAAGAACAGCATCGGCAGCGGCGCTCAGCCGGCAGAGCCGGCCGGTGCGAGCCCCAGCCGCTCGAGGGCGGCGGCGAGGCGCCGGAGCGTCTCGTCGCGGCCGAGCAGCTCCAGCGACTCGAACAACGGCGGCCCGACCGAGCGACCGGTCACCGCCACCCTGATCGGCGCCTGCGCCTTGCCGAGCTTGCGGCCCGCCGCCTCGGCCAGCTCGAGGGTGGCGGCGTGAAGGGCGGCGGCCGACCAGTCGACCGTCCGGTAGCGGTCGAGGGCGCCCCGCAGCAACCCGACCGCCCCGTCGTCGCCCGCCACCGCCTTCTGCCATGCCGCCTCGTCGAGCGGTGGGTCGGCGAGGAACAGGAAGTCGACCATCGCCGGCGTCTCGCCGAGGACGGCCACCCGCTCCTGGACCAGCGGCACCATCTCGGCGAACATCCGGTCGTCGAACCTCTCCGGCGGCCACGGCGGCGCGTGGCCCTCGGGCACCCACTCGCCGGCGACCGGCGCGACCCACGGCCGGACGGCGGTGGTGAACTCCTCGACCGTCAGCTCGCGGATGTACTCGCCGTTGAGATGGGTCAGCTTCTTCACGTCGAAGAACGCCGGGGCATGGTGGACGTCCTCGAGGCGGAACTCGCTGACCAGCGTGTCGAGGTCGACCTTCTCGGCGTCGCCGGGCGGGCTCCATCCGAGCAGCGCCAGGTAGTTGCGAAAGGCCGCCGCCAGGTAGCCCTGCGAGCGGTAGAGCTCGACCGCCACCGGGTCCCGGCGCTTCGACAGCTTCTTGCGCTGCTCGTTGACCAGCATCGGCAGATGGGCAAAGGCGGGCAGCGCCGTCACCTCGCCCCAGCCGGCCTCTCCCTCGGCCGCCTCGTCGAGGGCCTTCCACAGGAGCAGACCCTTCGGCGTCGTCGGCAACAGGTCCTCGCCGCGGATGACGTGGGTGATCTGCATGTCCCGGTCGTCGACCACGTTGGCCAGTGCGAACAGCGGCTGGCCGGTCGACTTGACGGCCACGAAGTCCTCCATGGCGGCGTGCGGGAACGTCACGTCGCCACGGACGAGGTCGTGGACCACCGTCTCGCCTTCCTCCGGCGTCCGGAAGCGAAGGGCGGTCGTCGGGCCGCGCCCGAGGCCGCGGTCACGGCAGTGCCCGTCGTAGCCGGGCGTCGGGTCCCCGCCGGCCGCCTTCCGGGCGGCCGTCCTCGCGTCGACCGCCTCGCGGGTGCAATCGCACGCGTAGAGGAACTCGGCGTCCCAGAGCGCGTCGATCGCCACCGAGTAGCGGTCGTGGCGGGCCGACTGCCGGTACGGGCCCTCGTCGGGGGCCATCCCGAGCCAGTCCATCGCCGAGACGATGCCGTCGACCCACTCCTCCCTTCCGCGCTCGGTGTCGGTGTCTTCGATCCGGAGGATGAAGACCCCGCCGGTCTGGCGGGCGAACAGCCAGTTGAACAGGGCGGTGCGGGCCGAGCCGACGTGGAAGTAGCCGGTGGGTGAGGGTGCGAACCGCACCCGGGTGGTGCCGGCGGGCAGGGCGCTCGTCCCTACTCGTCGTCGACGAGGGTTATCGCCCCGGTCGGGCAGCCGTTCACCGCCTGCCGCAGGCGCTCGCGGAGCTCCTCGGGCGGGTGCTCGTCGAGGACGTAGAGATACCCGTCGTCACGGACCTCGAAGACCTCGGGCACGATGCCCATGCACACGGCGTTGCTGGCGCAGACGTCGAAGTCGACGACGACCTTCACGAAACAACCTCCTGGGTCGAGGGCGTGCCCGGGACGTGACGACTCAGCATATCGACCGCCCCGGTTCAAGACGGACCGGTGCGGCGGTCACGCCGGCTCGACCGACGCCTGGATCCGGCGACGGTGGAGCGCCTGCATGCCGGCGACCGCCTCGTCCTTCGGCCGCACCGCCACGACCGCCTTGCCGGTGTTGTGCACCCGCCACGCCAGGAACTCGGCCCTGGCCCGGCTGTGGCCGAAGATCTCGACGAGCGCCGTGATCACGTGGGCGAACGTGTTGACGTCGTCGTTCCAGACGATGACCGAGTAGAGGTCGTCGCGGAGCGTGCCGAGGAGCTCGTCCTCGTCGATCCTCGGGACGTCGAGAGTGTCCGGCATAGCCGGCTCTCCAGCCTACGGTCTCTCGGCTCCGAGGACCCACATGGAGAAGAACTGCGACCCACCGCCGTAGGCCTGCCCGAGTGCCCGTCGCACGCCGTCGACCTGGTGCTCGCCGGCCTCGCCGCGGACCTGGAGCGCGACCTCCAAGAAGCGCAGCATCCCCGACGCGCCGATCGGGTTCGACGAGAGCACCCCACCCGAGCAGTTCCACGGGATGTCGCCGCCGTCGAGCGACGTCGCCCCCTCGTCGGTGAGCCGCCACCCCTGGCCCTCGTCGCAGAACCCGAGGTTCTCGAGCCACATCGGCTCGTACCAGCTGAACGGGACGTAGACCTCGGCGCAGTCGAAGTCCGACCGCGGGTTGCTCACACCGGCCTGGCGGTACACCTCGGCGGCGCAGTCCCGCCCGGCCTGCGGGTTGACCTGGTCGCGCCCGGCGAACATCGTCGGCTCCGACCTCATCGCCATCCCGTGGACCCACGCCGGCCGCTTCCCGGTGGCCGCCTCCGAGGCCGCCGCCGCCGACTCCGAGCCGAGCACCATCGCCGCCGCCCCGTCCGACGACGGGCACGACTCGAGGTAGTGGAGCGGGTCCCAGATCACCACCGAGTCCTCGACCATCTTCATCGAGATGTCCGGCAGGTGGAGATGGGCGTAGGGGTTCTTGAGGGCGTGCAGCCGGTCCTTGACCGCCACCTTCATCCCGATGTCGGCCGGTGCTCCCGATCGCCGGATGTAGGCACGGATGATCGGCGCGAAGTAGCCGCCGGCGCCGGCGAGCAGCGGGGCGGCGAACGGCTGGGGCACCGAGAGCGCCCACATCGCGTCGGAGTCGCTCTGCTTCTCGAACGCCACCGTGAGCACCCGCTGGTGGATGCCCGCCGTGACGAGGTGGGCGGCGACCAGGGCGGTCGATCCTCCGACGCTGCCCGCCGTGTGCACCCGGAGCAGCGGCTTGCCGACCGCCCCCAACGCCGGCGCCAGGTAGAGCTCGGGCATCATCACGCCCTCGAACATGTCCGGCGCCTTGCCGATCACCACCGCGTCGATGTCGCCGAAACCGAGGCCGGCGTCCTCCAGCGCCCCGACGGCCGCCTCGCGGACGAGGCCGGCGATCGAGACGTCCAGCCGCTTCGAGGCGCACTTGGTCTGTCCGACGCCGATGACGGCGCACCGCTCGGCCATCAGGCACCCTCCAGCACGGCGACGAGGTTCTGCTGCAGCACCGGACCAGAGGTGGCATGGGCCACCACCCGACCGGCCGTCCCGCCGGCGATGCGGGCCGCCGCCTCGCCGATCCGGATCAGGCCGCCGGCCATCAGCGCGTTGGCGGCCAGCGGGCCGCCCGACGGGTTGACCACCGTCGACCCGTTGCCGGTCGGGTCCGCCGAAAGACCGAGCGCCCGGCGCAGGATCAGCTCCTGGGGTGCGAACGCCGCGTGCAGCTCGGCCACCTCGACCGGGCCGGCCGACACACCCGCCACCTCGGCTGCCTTGGCGGTCGAAGGCGACGCCGTCAGGTCCCTGGCGCCGACGGCGTGGGTCTCCACCCGGTGGTCGATGCCGGTGATCCATGCCGGCCGCTCGCAGAGCTCGAACGCCCGCTCACCGGCGGCGAGCACGATCGCCGCCGCCCCATCGGTCAACGGCGGGAGCGAGTGGCGGCGCAACGGCGCCACCACGTAGTCGTCACCGAGCAGTTCGTCGGCGGTGCGGTCCTCGGCGACCTGGGCTTTGGGGTTGTCGAGCGCCGAGCGCCGGCTCCGGGCCGCCACCTCGGCGAAGTCCCGTTCGGTCGCCAGGCCGCGGTCGAGGAGCGCCCGCGCCTGGAGCGCCGCCAGCGACACCGGGTCCGGCCACAGCGGCGCCATCGTGTACGGGTCGAGCTGGAGCGCCAGGATCTTGCCGAGGTCGCCCATCGACGACTTGCCGAAGCCGTAGACGAGGGCCGTGTCGACGTCGTCCTCCTGGAGCCGCACCCACGCCTCGTAGAGCGCCCAGGCGGCGTCCATCTCGACGTGGCTCTCCGACTTCGGTGGCCAGACCCCGACGGCGTCGAGGGCGCCGACGAAGCTGAACGGGCCGCCGACCAGGTAGTCGGTCGACCCCGAGCAGATGAACCCGAGGTCGTCTTTGGTGATCCCGACCGCCCCCAGGACCTCGGTGATCACCGGCATGAGCAGCTCGACCTCGTTGTGCGCCGTGTCCCGTCGGACGTTGGGTGCCTGGGCGAACGAGACGACGGCCACCGGGCGGCTGCCCTGGCGCGGGGTCGGGGCCGCCGTCATCAGAGGTAGGCCCGGTACGACTCGTAGTCGGCGTCGGGCTCTCCGCTCGGCCGGAAGTACTTGACCGACGCCATCGTCGGGCCGCGCTCCTCCGGTGACACCCACACCGCCTCGACCCGCAGGCCCATCCGGACCTCGGCCGCCGGGATCTCCTGGATGAGCGCCATGAACGAGATGTCGGCCCCGTCGAGGAGCACCTGGGCGCAGATGTAGGGGATCTCGATCGACTGGCCGGCGAACGGCACGTTGACCACGCAGTACGTCGTCACCGTCCCGGTGCCGGCCAGCACCTCGGCGCCCTCCGTCGCCACCCCGTCGGTCGGGCACGAGCCGCGCGGCGGGATGTACACCTTCTTGCACACCGGGCACCGCTGGCCGACGAAGCGCCCCTCGGCCAGCCCCCGCAGGTACGGGGTGGCGGCGGTGCCGGCGGTGAAGTGGTAGTCGAGCCGGATCGGCGTGTCGACCGCCGTCACCGCCCCGCTGTCGGGGCGGGTCGCCGCGACCGTCGTCGCCGCCTTCGGCACCTGCCCGGCCGCCGGTGCGGTCGGGACGAACGCCCGGAGGTCGGCAATGCTGCCGACCCGCTCGTCGGCCGGCCGGAAGTCCGGACGCACCCGCATCCCGGTCGCCACGGCCTCCGGCAACCCGGCGTCGAGCACGTGGAGCATGGCCGTGTCGGCGCCGTCGGGGACGACGAGCACCCAGGCGAACGGGTGGTCGAGCGGGTGCTGCGGCGCCGGGTCGGTCACCCACGCCCAGGTCGTCACCGTCCCCTCCGGACCCACCTCGACGAGCTCGCCCGTCGCCTCGGCGGTCTCGGGGTCGTACTCGGTCGGCGGGACCACCACCCGGCCACCCGACGCCCGGCACCCGATGAGCCTCCCGTCGCGCAGGCCTGCGAGGAAGGCCCCGATCGCCGGGCCGACCGAGCGCGAGTACGGGTACTCGAGGACGTGCTCGGCGGTCAGGACCTCGTCACCGGCTCCCGACATCCCCGACCGCTCCCTCCCCTGCTCGCCCTCGATCACCATCCCGGCCTCGCCGGACCGGCGTCCCGCCCCGCCGCTCTGGGGCAGTCGGCGAGAGTAGAACACATTTCAGTTTCGACCGGCAACGCCGGGGCCCGCCGTCCTCACCGGTGCCGGCAGCGGCAGCGGTCCGGCCTGACCCGCAAGCAACGGCGCTGAATCTCGATCGACGAGCTCCGCGAGTTCGTCGTCCACTTCGCCGTCTACACCGCGCACCTTCGGGCAACCGCCGCCCGGGCGGCCCTCGACGCCGCGTGGGACCGGACCGGTCGGTTCGCGCCGTATCGCTCCGGCTGGTCAGCGCCGGCGGGCCCGCAGTGCCCGGTTCTTCACCCGGTTGCCGCAGATCGACATGTCGCACCACCGCCCCTGCCGGCTGTGAGAGCGGTCGTAATAGGCCCAGCGGCACTCGTCGTTGCTGCACGCCTTCAGTCGCCGCCACGACCCGTCCCGCTGGGCGTCCCGGACGATCAGCGCCAGCCGGAGCACCGCCGCCACCGCCGGGCGCGCCGCCTCGACGTCGAGGGTGACCTCGTCGGCTTCGTCCCAGCCGATCCGCAGCGAGCCCTGGCCCGCCATCTTGGCGAGCTCGTGGCGCCGGTCGGCGTTCGGCGCACCGTCCCCGGCGTTGGCCACCAGCATCGACCGGAGGGATTCCCGGACCGAGCGGAGCTCGGCCACGTCGGCAGCGTCCACCGGCTCGCCGGCGCCGAGGAGCCCGGCCAGTCGCAGCCACCCGGTGGCGGTGGCGGCGTCGGCCAGCAGGTCGCTCCCGCGGTCGGCCTCGTAGGTGTTGACGAAGGCCTGCACCACGAGCAACGGCATCGGCGCCGGCCTCGTCTCCTCCTCCTGCAGCCACGGCGGTCGGTTGGTGTCGGCGCCCACCGGCCCAGGCTACCTGCCATGACTCCCAAACCGGATTGACAGGTCACAGATGACCGGTAAAACTTGGTTACAGGTCATCGGGAAGGGAGGGACACGGTGGTCGAGGTCCTGCTCTGCGACCGCACCGGTCTGGCCCTGCACCGGGTCGGGGTGCTCCGGCGACTGGAGGCCCACCTCCTCGCCGGGCGGCTCGACCGCCGGCTGGCCGCCGGCTGGCCGGTCGACGGCGACCACCTGCTCGCCGCCCGCGCTCGGGTCCTGCTCCACCCCTGCCGGCGGCACTCGCTGGCCGAGGCACTCCGCAAGGTGGTGGCGCTGGCGGAGGGGAGGAGGGCGCCGCACCGCCACACCGTGCCGGTCGACCGGGCCCGGGTCGGGCCGTGCGCCGCCGAGCTCCGGACGCTGGCCGACCGGCTCGACGCCACGGCGCCGATCGCCCCGCAGACCGTCGCATGGACTTCCACGTTGCTCGTCGACGGCACCGGCCCGCTGTACCGCCGCGACGATCCCGACGAGCTCCGCCTCGAGCTGATGGCCGCCCTCGGCGTCGCCGACACCCTCGAGCCGACCGCCTTCGCCGCCTTCGCCTCGGTGTAGACCGGGCCGCCGGCCGGCGGTCAGCCCCCGGGGTATGGCGCCCGGCAGGCGTGGGACCCGCAGGGGTCGACCACCCTGCCGGTGGTGAAGAACGCGTTCATCTGCCGCCAGAAGGCCGGTACGTCCCGGGGGACGGTGTCGTGGGGGTCCGGCCCCCTGGTCGGCGGGGTGTCGGTCAGCGGCGCCGGCGGGACCCCCGAGTCCCACACCGTGAGCGCCGGGCCGGGCGAGCCGGGGCGCAGCGGCCGGAGCCCCCAGAACGGTTGCTGCTCGTCCGAACGCCCCTTGGCGAGTGCGGGCTCGCGCAGGGCGGCGCCGATCGTCCGGGCCTCGTCCTCGGTGGCGATGTTGGCCACCTGGTGGTCCCCGAAGGCCTCCTCGAGCATCACCTGGTGCGTCGGCGTGCCGGGGAGGCCGCCGGTCATCTGCTCGGCGTAGCCGTCGGCCTCGCCGCGGTCCCACAGCATCTGGATGAGGTCGTACCCGAGCTGCTGGGTGGCCTCCGAGGGATAGGTCCGGTCGAGCGCCGGCAGGAACGGGGCGAAGTCGGCGCTGCGGGTCAGCAGCACCTCGTAGTCCATCCCGGGCACCCCGAGGACCGCCCGACGGACGTCGGTCGAGAGGGCGGTGAAGGCGCCGCCCATGATCCCGCCCTCGGAGTTCCCGTAGTAGACGAGCGCCGAGCGCCGGTCGATCAGCGGGCGGTGGTGGGGGTCCTCGAACGCCGCGTCGGCGGCGAAGCCACCGGGGTCCTCCATCAACCTCCCGAGGACCTGGGCGTCGAGCAGCGACTGCAGGAGGCTGTCGACCAACGCCGGGAACTCGGCCAGGTTCGAGACGACGCTCGAGGCCAGCGGCAGCGAGTTGCTCGACAACCCGTACCAGTCGGTCCCGCAGAAGGCGTCGTCGTAGGCGTTCGAGAACTGCGGGACGTCGCTGGCGTACACCTCGATCGACGAGCCGAAGAGCCCGTGGCCGTAGATGCCGATGTGCGCCGGATGGGCGGGGGTCGCCACCTTCGGGATCTCGCAGTCGAACCCTGCCACCTCGGTCCGGCCGCTCTCCCTCGGCGACCCGCCGGCACCGGTGACGAGCACGCTGCCGGGGACCCCGGCAGGGCCGGTGAGGAAGCTCGGCACGTCGAAGGTGCCTGTGACCTCCCGGGCCAGGCTCGGGTCGCCCGGCGGGTCGTCCACCACCTTGGTGATGCTGAAGTGCGGCGCCCGGCGTCCCAGCTGGCCGAGCACCAGGTCGCGCATGTCGAGGGCCGGGGCGGTCAGGTTCTGCCGGCTGGCCACCGTGAAGTCCCACGCCAGGTAGAGGCCGTTGCTCGAGATCCCGTGGCGGGCCAGCTCGGCCACCACGCTGCGCAGGTGGGTCGCCTCGGGGCCCGGCAACGGTGTGTAGGTGACGTCGGCCGGGGGGTGGAACACGTGGCCGAGCACCGCGGTGGCGAACGCCAGCGCAGGTGGGACCGGCTCGCCGCCCGACCCCTTCAGGTCCCGCAAGGCCACGATGTAGCGGTCCCCCTCGGTCAGGTTGCGGGCCGGGTGGACCATGAGGAGCCGGGTGGCCGGGTCGCGGTCGCGGGCGTCGAGCTCGCTCCAGGTCGGCCAGCGCTGGCCGGTGGTGGCGTCGAGCAGGACAACCGGGCTGTTCTCGTCGAGAGATCGGCCGATGTCCGAGACCGTCGCCACGCCGCTGGCCACCAGGTCGAGCCCGGGGACGTGCACGAGGACGGCCGAGCCCGGACTGAAGCCGTCGTTGGCCTCCCACGGCGCCGGGTCGACCGGACCGGCACCGACTGCCGCCGGGAACGACCCCGGCGGGAGGTAGACCCGCCGCCCGGTGACCGTCGAGCGGTCGGCCACCGTGTAGTAGTCGCTCGGGAACGGCAACATGCAGCCGGAGGGGTCGAGTGGGTCGCACGGATCGGCCGGCGTCGTCCCCCAGAAGCCGGGGCCGGACGACGCCGACAGCACCGGGCGGCCGGCGTCCACCGACCGCGGGGACCCGGCCGCCGACGCGGCGGCGGGCACGGCGAGGGTCGGGGCCACCAGCGCCGCCGGCAGTACGGCGAGGAGCCGGCGGACGAGGTTGCGCCGGGGTCTCACCGGCGGGCCCCGGCCAGGAGCTGCCGGAGGAAGTCGGGGTCGTTCAGGATCGGGACGTCGGAGAGGAAGAGCTTGCCGTAGCGCTCGAAGTACATCAGCTGCTTGCCGAGCAGGAACGTCCCGCGGTCGAAGTCGGAGTTGAGGCCGCCGGAGCTCTCGGCGATCCGCCGCATCCGCCGCTGGCGCCGCAGCCGGGCGAGCACCGACCGCAGCGTGCGCTCGTGGGCCGCCGCCCCGCGCACCTTGGCCGCCTCGATCTGCGGTGCCTGGAGCAGCGCCGCCAGCGAGACCTCGCCGAACGGCCGGGTGAGGGTCGGCAGGATCAGGCTCTTGATGAGCGTCGTCAGCTGCTCGTCGTCGAGCCCGAGCCCCTCCTGGATGGCCGGGCCGTAGGTCCTCGTCAGGTGGGCCGTGATGTCCGGCCAGGCGTCCTCGTCGCCGAGCACCGCCTCGAGCACCCGGACGAAGAACCGGTGGGTCTCGTCGTCGAGCCGGCCGACGATCCCCCAGTCGATGATCCCGACCCGCCCGTCGCGCAACGCCAGCATGTTCCCGGCGTGGACGTCGCCGTGGAACGCACCCCACCGAACCGTCGTGAGGAGGAAGCCGCGCACCACCTGCTCGATCCTCGGTGCCGGGTCGTAACCGAGCTCGCGCACCTTGGCCAGGTCGTCGATCGGCACGCCGTCGAGGAACTCCATCGTGAGCACGTTGCATCCCGAGAGCGCCGGGTGCGGCTCGGGTACCACGAGCAACGGCAGGTCGACCTCGGCCAGCAGGCCGCGGAAGTGCTCGAGCGCCCTCGCCTCGTTGCGCAGGTCGAGCTCCTCGGACAGCTGCTGGCGCAACCCGTCGAGGAGTTGGAGGATCGAGCCGGCCGTCTGGTCGCCGGTCTCCCGGGCCAGCAGCTCGACCAGCGGCTGCATCAGGTCGAGGTCGGTCCCCACCAGGGTGTCGATCCCGGGGCGCAGGACCTTGACCGCCACCACCCGACCGTCGTGCAGGCGGCCCCGGTGGACGACGGCGATCGACGCCCGGCCGATCGGGATCGGGTCGATCTCGGCGAACGCCTCCTCGAGGTCCATCCCGAGGTCGTCCTCGATCAGCGCTCGGACCTGCTCGAAGGGCACCGCCGGCCCGGTGTCGAGCAGCGCCCGGAACTCGTCGGCCACCTCCTCCCCGAACAGCCCGGGGGCGGAGGCGACCATCTGACCGAACTTCATGAACGTCCCGCCGAGGTCCTCGCAGACCTGTCGCCACGGGCGGGCGTACTCGGCGAGCGGCAGCACCGCCCCTCGCAGGTGACGGCTCGACAGCGCGTCGGTCCGCAGCGCCGTCGCCTGGCGCATCGCCAACGGCGTGAGCCGGGCGGCGAGCGCCCGGCCGATCTCGGCGCCACGGCGCAAGAGGTCGCGCCTGGTCGGCGTCGGCAGCCGTCGGCGGTGGACCCGCGGCACGCCTCGCCCGTCGTCCGGCGACTCCCCGTCGTCGTCCGGCGACTCCCCGTCGTCGGACAGCGCCGTCCCGGCGAGATGGTCTGCCCCCTCGACCGTCACCGTCCGCCGGCGACCTGCTCGACGTACGGGGCGAGCAGTTGCGCCAGCAGTGCTCGCTGCCGGGCCAGCCGCACCGCTCGCGGGGCCATGTCGTAGGCCATCGCGCCCTGCAGCTGCTGGCTGATGGCGAAGCCGCGCAGCGCCAGGAAGACCGTCGTGGCCAGCTCGGGCACCGACGCCGCCTCCCCGAGCGCCTCGCGCAGCAGCCGCCGGACGTGGCCGTGGGAGCGCTCGGCTACCTCGCGCATCGTCGTCCGGACCTCGGCGCTCGTCGCCGGGTCGTGGTCCAAGTTGAGCTCCACCTGGAGGTACGCCAGGTACGTCGGGTCCCCGTAATGCGCCGTGAGGATCGCCGTGAGGTGCTCGAGGCGCCGCTCGGCCGTCTCACCCTCGACCCGGGCGGTGCGCATGTGCTCGAAGAACTTCTCGGCGCCGTCGCGCAGCACGGCCAGCATGAGCCCTTCACGGGTCCTGAAGTGGTGCTGGATCACCCCCCACGACACGCCGGCGGTCCGGGCGATCTCGTTGGTGCTCGCCCGGTAGAAGCCCTTCTCCATGATGCACTCGACCGCCGCGTCGATCATCCGCCGCCTCGTCGCCGTCTCGGTCGGCCGCAGAGCGGTGCCGACCACCGAGGGCGCGGCGATCGGGCCGGGCCCGGCGCCGGTCGCCTCCGACGTGGCGGAGGTGCCGGGAGTGCTGGAGGTGCTGGTCGGCACGGGGCGAGTCTACGGGCGCCCGCCCTGACCCCCGAAGGTCAGTAGCTCTTGGCCAACCCGAGCGAGTGGCCGGCGACGAAGTTGAGGATCATCTCGCGGCTGACCGGGGCGATCCGCAGCAGCCGGGCCAGCCCCCAAAGGTCGGCCAGGCCGAACTCGGTGGTCATCCCGTTGCCGCCGTGGGTCTGGATCGCCGTGTCGAGGCAGTGCAGCGCCGCCTCGGCGGCGGCGTACTTCGCCATGTTGGCCGCCTCGCCGGCAGCGGCGCTCCCCGGGTCCCGGTCGTGCAGCCAGGCGGCCTTGGACGTCATGAGACGGGCCAGCTCGAGCTCGACCTTGGCGGCGGCCAGCGGGTGGGCGATCCCCTGGTGGGTGGCGATCGGCACCCCCCAGACCGACCGGTCGTTGGCGTAGGCCGCCGCCTTCGTCAGGGCGTAGCGGCCGATGCCGTTGGCGATCGCCGCGCCGGTGATCCGCTCGGGGTTGAGGCCGTGGAAGACGACCCGTAGCCCGTCGTGCTCGCCGCCGAGCAGCCGGTCGGCCGGCACCTCGACGTCGTCGAAGAAGAGCGTGAACTGCTTCTCGGGGATCGTCATCTCGACCGCGATCCGCTCCCTCGAGAGCCCCGGGGCATCGGCATCGACCACGAAGAGCGAGAGCTTCCCCCGCCCGCTGCCCTCCTCGGTCCCGGTCCGGGTCACCACCAGCATCCGCGGCGCCTCGTCGACGCCGGAGATGAAGGTCTTGGTGCCCTTGAGCACGTACACGTCGCCGTCGCGGCGAGCGGTCGTCGCGAGACGATGCGAGTTCGAACCGGCGTCCGGCTCGGTGATGGCGAAGGCCATCTTCTCGCCGGCGACCAGGCCCGGCAGCCAGGCGGCCTTCTGCTCGTCGGTGCCGAACCGGGCGAGCAGCTCCGCGCAGATCGCCGCCGACACCAAGATGAGGAGCAGGGGACACCCCTGGGCGGCCGTCTCCTCGCAGACGATCGCCAGCTCGCTGATCCCGCCTCCCCCGCCGCCGTAGGCCTCCGGGAGGTGGGCGCCGAGGAACCCCTGGTCGGCCATCGCCTGCCACAGCTCGGCCGAGCTGCCGCCGCTGCGGGACTGGCGCAGGAAGTAGTCGTGCCCGAACGTCCCGGCGATGTCGGCGGTGGCCGCTCGCAGCAGCTCGTGCTCCTCGGTCTCGGCGAAGTCCATGGATCCTCCTGTGCTCACGACGGCTCCCACGCGAGCACCGCCGATGCCAGACCGGCCAGCGTCGCCTTGCGCTCCTCCACCGCCGTCCCCTCGGCGTGGAACAGATCGGACTGAACGGCGCCCAGGGCGGCGTGGACAATGGTCGCCGCCTGCGCCCGCCCGACGCCCGGCCGGGCGGCCTGCAGCAGCGCCACCCAGACCGCCAGGTACTGGCGCTGCTTCCGGCGCAGGCGGCGACGGTCGGCCTCCGCCAGCTCGTGGCCCTCGCGGAAGTAGACCTGCGCCAGGGAGCGGTCGCAAATCACCCATTCGACGTGATGGCGGACGAGGAGGTGAAGCGCCTGGTGCGACTCCGGCGCCGACGCCACCACCGCCCGGGCGGTGGCCAGCAGTCCGTCGATCGCCCGGTCGAGGAGCGCCACGAGCACCGCCGACTTACCGTCGAAATGCCGGTAGATCGCCGGCCCGGTGACGCCGGCGGTCGCCCCGATCTCGGTCATCGACGCCGCCGTGAACCCCTTCTCGGCCATCAGCGACGAGGCCGCCTCGAGGATCCGCTCCCGCCGCCGCGGGTCGCGCACCCGCCCGGTCATCGCGCCGCTCCTCCGGGCCCGAGCAGGCCGACCGGGACCGGCACCACCCGCGAGCGCAGGTACTCCCCCAGGCCCTTCGCCTGGGGGTCCGGGCGGGTCGACGACGCCACCCCGTCGCCCAGCAGCCCGACCACCACGAAGTTGAGCGCTCGCAGGTTGGCCAGCTCGTGGCGCCTCACCGGCAGCGCCCGGGACTCGGTGAGCAGCTCCTTGAACCGCTCGACCGTCAGCCAGCGACGCAACCACCGGTAGGACGGGTCGTCACGGGCCCAGAGCCCGACGTTGGCGTTGCCGCCCTTGTCCCCCGAGCGCGCCCCGACGACCCAGCCGAGCGGCACCGGCGCCGTCGGCCCGTCGACGCTGTGGTCCTCGCCGGTCGGGACCTCCGGCGCCGACGGTGGCCCGGGACCGACCGCCCCGCCGCGGTCGGCAACGGCCGGCGGGGGCACGCTCCGCCGGGTGCCGTCGGCCAGCACCACCGTCTGGGTCACCACGTCGGCCGGCACCGTCGTCGGCCAGTAGCGGCCGAAGGCGGTGGCCGGGGTCGGCGGCGTGGTGGTGTGGAAGCCGGCGTAGCTGGCCAGCGCCAGCTCGGTGACGGCGTTGGAGAAGGTGCGACCGGCGAGCTCGGGGTCCGGTGAGGCGACGCTGACCCGGAGGTGGGCGGTGGCCTGCTCGTTGGTCGGGGCGTCGGGCCGGTCGAAGCGCAGCAACCGGACGTCGACCTCGGCGAACCGCCCCCTGCCACCGAGGAGGTCGAAGAGCGCCTCGGTGGCCCAGGCCGCCTTGGCCTCGACGTCGAGCCCGGTCAGCACCAGGGTCATCGAGTTGCGGTAGCCGCCGTCGAAGCTCATCGCCACCTTCAGCGTCGGCGGCGGCGGGCTCCCGCGGGTGCCGCTGCAGCGCACCCGGTCGGGTCCGTCGGTGCTCAGCGCCACGGTGTCGAAGTGGGCGACCACGTCGGGGTTGAGGTACCGCGGGCCGTCGATCTCGTAGAGCAGCTGTGCGGTGACCGTCCCCGGCGACACCACCCCACCGGTCCCCGGGTGCTTGGTGATCACAGCGCTCCCGTCCCCCGCCACCTCGGCGATCGGGAAGCCGAGCGGGCGGCGGTCCGCCACCTCGTCGAGGAACGGGTAGTTCCCGCCGGTGGCCTGCGGGCCGCACTCGATCACGTGGCCGGCCACCACCGCCCCGGCCAGGGCGTCGAGGTCGGCCGATCCCCAGCCGTGCCACCAGGCCGCCGGCCCGACCACCAGGGAGGCGTCGGTCACCCTCGGGCAGACGACGACGTCGGCACCGGCCGACAGCCCTTCGACGATCCCGAAGGCCCCGAGGTAGGCGTTGGCGGTCAGCGGCCTCCCCGGCGCCGCCGACAGCGGGCGCCCGTCGTCGACGTTCGCCAGCTCGTGCCCGTCGGCCACCAACCGGTCGAGGTCGCCGGCGAGGTCGTCGCCCTCGACGTGGACGATGTCGGCCTCGAGGCCGAGCCTGTCGGCCAGCTGCCGGAGCCGGTCGGCGAGTGCTGCCGGGTTGAGGCCGCCGGCGTCGGTCACGACCTTGATCCCCCGCTCGAGGCAGGTGCCGAGCACCTCCTCCATCTGGGTGAGGAAGGGGGGGGCGAAGCCGGCACCCCGGGCCCCCC
>Ga0080006_1177468_pt1 | contig 23831 bp, 20 predicted proteins | sample RS3BMetagenome_FD_69209 | JGI IMG/M metagenome (GOLD analysis project Ga0080006, IMG submission 69209) | Ferric oxide microbial mat and aquatic microbial communities from Rainbow Spring, Yellowstone National Park, USA - RS3B (SPADES... ...
ATTAATCATTCAGAATGTCACCATTTCTTAATAATTTCCTCTAGTCGCTTAAATTTTTCTATGCGCCTATAATGTTTCATCATGACGTTCTGGATATATCTTCCGTTTTGACCTTAGAAGAATATTAGAAATCGAGCCCGAAAATTATTTATTAATCCATCGAGTAATCTTTGATGCAGACGAGACACGAGCAAATAAAAAGAGTTTGTATGGATATCTTGGAATACTATTCCGTTACTGCCGATTCTGAATTCCCTTTACCAACCGGCGAGAGAATTGACGTTGTCGGTTATTCATCTAGCAGAAAGGATCCAGACCATCCAGACATAGGAATAGAAGTAGAACTCACAAGTAGTTTTGCTAAAGATGCTCAGAAACTCTTGAATATGAAAAGTCTCCAGCTCAGAATTATCGTGACCGAAAATCCCTATCCGCTCAATATACCACAAAATTCTTTAGTAGGCATAATTATAATGCAACCTCCTGATAAAGATACAGGTTTTGAAGATTTAATACGTAAGTACATGAATCAGGAGGATAGGCCTTGGTTTTCCCAAGGGCTCAATGCTCAAAAACTACGTATAATATCCCCGTCGTCCTTGTTGAATGATTTTGAGAACGAGATGAGAGAACAACAGCTTAACATTGAACTTGCCAAGGATATAATATTCAAAAGCGCTTTGGGAGGCATATACTACGGTTATTACCAATGGACGAAGAGCAGGGGAAATGAATATTTCGGAAGGCAAAAGGAAAGAGAAGTTCTATACTTACATGCACGCCATTTTCTTTACGAGGATAGGAGTGGGAGAAGTTATGAAACGGGGAAGACATCGATATATTATATTTCATCCGAACAAGGTGCATATGATCTCGCTAAGGCCATTATAGATGAAAGGGTGGACAAAAACAAAGACAGGCTACAAGAAATAGCCGAGAAATATAGTACACATTACATTGTGATGATGCTATTGGGCATGGAGCGGATTTACGAACATCCTTATGGACTAGCTGGGCATTTCGTTGATGATCCACGCTTTGCTAACTCTTATTGGATTTCCTTGCTTAATGAAGTACCAAGACAATTGATAGAGCAATATAACGTAGAAAGAGAGATCATTAATCTGTTTCACATTTACGTAAATTCCCCGTTCGTAAGACCAAAGGCAATAGAAATTTATAAGGAACTGACAGATGCGAATCTTGGGAATAAAACAGAATACCTTAACTCTTACGGAGAGCACTATGGGGATTTATATGCTATTCCATTAACAGAGATCCTAGATAAATTGAATGTTGAGGACGCAATTGTCAATATAAATTTAGAAAATCTAAGGCAATATGCCTACTGGCTTATTATAAGGTCTCATAATGCAATGGCTCCAGAAAGTCTTTATAATTCGGTTAAAGCTATTGGTGGTCAAATTAACGAGGTAGAAATGAAAATAGACGAGCTATTCAAACTTGGAATTACTTCTAAGCTTATAAAAAATGGGCCATCTACAATAGCTATTTATGATGAAAATCGCCTACATGAATTCTGTGAGCAAGAGATGAGAGATATCTTGGAAAATACTTAAGATATTGGTACCACGAATAAAGAATTCATAAATGTTTTCACTATCCTGTTATAGAATCCCTTTAATGGTAGCTAAGGCAACCCCTCGGTGTTTTACTATATTCCTGCTTGTTCCTTTCCTCTATAAGAATTTTATAAATTGATTCTCGAATAGAGCTTTAAAGATTAAAATAGAGGGGTAAATTTGCGAGATGAGAGGTCAGGTAGCGTAATTTATCGTCCTTACCCCTATCCTCTCTTAAAACGCTTATTTGGAAGCACTTTTCTTTCAGATTTAAGGTAATACATTCTCGATCCTCCAGCGAAAGGATAATGTAATTATTCGATATGGAAAATGATAACTCATTTGGTCTTTAATTCACGTTTTTCTAGACACAATTTTGGGGCGGTGTTAAACATGTGTTAAAGGTCGTTAAAGATGAGATTGCCTCTTTTTGAGAACCCCTGAATTATACGCTAAATTTGGCATTTCGCGAAGTGTTAAACATGTGTTAAAGATCGGGCGTTATCTTTAACACCGAAAGCATGTACCGTAATTACCTATTATCTTCATTCTCCAGATATCCCGACCTATCAAAAAGCACTATTCTAACATGTATATATTCAGTTTTGGCCTCTTAAGAAAAACTCTCCCCTCGAAAACCTCTCCGCGCACGCGCGCATGTTATTGATATTGATATCTAACACGCGCGGGCAGGAGACGAAGAAATATACAGAACTTATCTCTACGTTTGTGCTAGATGGGACACCCTATTTATAATATTGAGAATTTCTAATTTTGGAATTCGAATAAATTGAAATTTTGTTATTCCTAAGCACTTCTTCCATAACCGTATGACCTTCTTGTTTTACCGAAATACCTGTTTCTTACATAAACCAATAGTGGTAGTTGAACCACAAATGGAATCCCGTATGGGAACCCCCACCAATTGAAAGAGGCAAAGAGGACCATAGTAATTAACTCGAACCCCAGTATGATGAAAAGCCACAGCGGATTTCCATTTCTCCCGGTCAGGGCGTACAACGGTAGAGTGATGAGTAAAACGAAGGGTATAGTGTCAAGAACTGTTTGAATCTCTAAAAATTCGAAGCCTCCTGCAGTGTAAAAATCAGTAAGCCAAATTACATATGCATATGTCACGACATCTATTACCAGTGCTACAATGGAATATTTTCTTACCCACTTGCTTGGAGGCGGTATCCGGGCATTCTGACTCTTTATACCCTGACCTAGTAAATTATCCAAATCTTCCACCCTTGTTATTATAAGAATGATTTTTAGTTTATTAAAATATTCTTCCTATGTACATACCAGAGGGCCCCAAATATCAATTTCCCTTCCATTAAAATGATTGAGGGGCTTATATTTATTCGTTACAAATACTAATTCCAATCAAAGTTTCTATCCCTCGTCAGGCAAGTGTTATCATTAACCTAGGATTGAAAATGATTGAAGACATGTGTTTTCGGAAGTTGTCAAGTTCCAGGAACTGGGATATTGTCTCTTTATAATCCTCAGTTAACTATTCTTCACTCCACGTCAAAACATTCAGTCTTATCAATATGACAGCTGACGGGAAATACCCCAGCTCACTTCAGGATATGTTTTGGTTTATAGAAATGTTTAATATTTGCCCATTCAATCAATGCCTAACCACAGGTGGGGATGAGGGTGGAAAAAGGACGTACTAGGAATGCTATAATAATCATGTTCATTGTCTCTGTTGTTGCCACCTTGTTATCGATTTTTCGCACATATAAAGCTACGTATATAGGGTTTATAGTGTTTAGCTTCGCTGGATCCACTAGCCATCTTTCGGCAGGGCGTCCTGCACCTTTCCTTTTATTTCCCTATACTGCGGGTGGAATATTATTCATTTTTTATGGATTTATCTTTGATATAGCCTTCTGGTTATTCCTTCTATTGTTTTCCTTTATGTCATTCAGGATTTTATTACGCCCCACCCCTGTAATTAGGAGAACGTTAGAAGCGGTGGTAATATCATTGGTGGGAGCGTTTTCCATGACTATTTATTCTATGCTATTTATCATTGAGACTATATCAACTTCCCCAAACGCTATTCCCGTATTCACTTCAGGTTTCTCTGGTCCTATACTAATTTATTACACACAGAACAATCTCCCCTTTGGAAGGATAACATATTATTATTTCAATGTAGATGGTTTTTTAGGTTCTATAATCAATTTCACCCTGATAATCCTGTCACTTAGTTGGATATATTATTTCATGGGGAATTCATCTGAGAAGCATTCCGAGGAGAGAAAAAGCCGTTCCAGAGTTATTGTAAATATAGCTTTAACAGTTGTATCATTTCTGATAGTCATAAATTTCATCGGGATCATGTATCTCCTGTTTTGAAAACATAAAGGGGTTAGACCATAAAGTGTCATGCAACTGTTTGTTTTCGAGCATCTCTAACAAAATTCGTCCTTCAGACCGTTGTTTCTTATTAAATACCCTCACATAATTGTTGGTAAGAATGGCCTTCTCTTCGTGCAAATAAGTTTCTACAGCTTAGGAATATATGCTAAGAGTACGCTGATAAAAGCCAAAAAAAGGGCTAAATTTGCGAGATAAGGGATCGGGTAATATAATTTTACCTTTTGCGCATCATACCCTTTTAAAACGCTCATCTGAAAGCACTTTTCTTTCAGATTTAAGGTGATACATTCTCGATCCATCTGGAGGACGACGATCTAATTATTAGAGACCGGAAATAATTCAGAATCCAATTAACAATTCTCGTTTTCTGGGCACAATCATGGAATAGTTCTGGAGATGATCTGGAAATATATGGAGATGAGATTGTCCCATTTCCGGAAACCCTGAGTTATACGCTAAATTTAGCATATCAGGAGAATCGAGAGATGTCTGGAGATAAAGTATGTTCTCCAGACTCGGAGAGTGCACCCATAACTGCCTATTATTCACATGCTCTAGGCATTCAGACTTACCAAAATATGCTGTTCTTACACGTATATATTCGGTTGTGTCCTTCTTGAAAAACTTCCTTATGCATACACGCATGTTATTGATATCAATACAAAACACGCGCGGGCTTGGAGAGAGGAGGAGATAAGGAAGAATTGTCAAGAGATTTGCTTCTCTTGTTCCAGGTGATTACACCTATGTTGTTAGCGGAGATATGGTAGTTTCCTTATTTGGCCTATTTTGCAGTTGTCTACCTTATACACCTATTCGAGGCTTTCCCTCATGATATGTAATACAAGGATCTTCTTTCAAATTACAACAATCACACAATCGGGGCGCTGCACTAGCATTAGATCGATTTATAGGAGCAATATTAAGTGATTTTTTCCTTAATTTTTTTAAAAATAATTTTTTAAGGTGATTTTATATTTATATAAATTCTGAGCATTTCTTTAAAAATCTTATCGTGCCTATGATATTTTAAATGAATTAATTCGTGAATTATTACCTCCTTAACTGTCTTATAATCTTTTTCTAATAATAACGAATTAAATGTAAGTCTTCCTTTTTTTGAACAGCTTCCCCACTTTCTTTTCATTTCTTTTATATGTATTTCTTTAGGTTTTACCCCAATCATATCAGCATATTTTTTTACTTCATTTAAAAAATCATTTCGATCCATTTTTTATCCCCTGCTTAATTTCTTCGACTATATTTTTTATAAATAATGTTGCATTTTCCCTAGTAAAATTATAATGTTGTTTTAATTCATTAATAAGTATTCTTTTTATCTCTCTTTCTTGATTTGGATTTTTATACCATTTTGGATATTTTTTTGTTAATTCTCCAAAGATATTTGCCAATTTTTCAGATTCTTTAATTTTATTTATTTTTAAGAAATAATAAAAAGCAAAAACCTCTTTACTAAAACCACTTTTAGATTGTTCTTCTTTTTCTTTAAATATTTCGTCTGCAATCTTTTTCAATTCTTCTATAGTAATTTCAGAATTAATCTGATTATTAATAAAATCTTTAGCAATCTTTTCAGCTCTTTCTCCAATTGGGATTAAAAATGGTAATTCATTTATATTCTTTTCTATAAATTCCCTTATTGAAATTATTAAATTGAATACTTGTTCATTATTATTTCCTTTCTTAGATGTAATTTTATTAATTGCTTCAGGTGTTAATTCATAACTCTTCGTAACATTTGGTATATTGGCGGGAATGGTATTGTTTCTCACTAATTTTGCTGTTTTCTTTGAAAGTTCATAATAAGGCGTATTTTTATTTCCATAGAGTTTTTGAAGAATCATATTTATACGCGTAAGATCTTTAAAATCATGTAAGTATGGCCCTAAAAATGGATCAGGCGATAATATCTCATATAGATCTTTTAATTCATTATACTCTCTATAAAATTCATTTCTTTTACTTTCAGATTCCTTGAGCATATTAATAACTTCATCTATTATTTTATCATGAGATAATCCTCTTAATTTACTTAAATAACTATTTTCCATTTTTTCTATTAATTCTTCAAATCTATTTTTCAATAAATCTATATTCTGTATTGCAAACATAATATCTTTAAAATCTTGTGCATCAAATAATAATGCCTTTTTCAAATACCCAAAAATTCCTACAAAATCAATTACAAGACCATATTTCTTTTTTATACCTTGATATTCATAAGGCCTATTAATTCTTGCAATAGCCTGAAGCAATACATGATCTCTCATTGGTTTATCAAGATACATTGCATAAAGAATTGGTGCATCATATCCAGTTAACAGCTTATCAGTTACTATGAATATTTTAGGATTTTTGTCTTGTTCTTTAAATTTATTTCTTAATTCTTTTTCAATTTCTCTGGATTTATAAAATCTTTTCATTTCTTCATCATCATTATAATATGGACTAATAATAACCTCAGAATATTCCGCTGGCAGGTATTTATCCAATAATTTTTTATATAAAACACAGGCTTCCCTATCAACTGCAACTAAAAAAGCCTTATAACCAAGTGGCTCAACATAATTTTTAAAATGATCTGCAACAAATTTAGCTATATTATCCATTCTTTCCGGATTCTTCATTTCGTTCCTTAATGTTACTTGTTTTGTTAATATTTCATTCAACTCATCTATATCTGAAACACCATACAATTCTGTTAACTCCAAGAATTCTTTATCAAGAATTTCTTTATTGACAAGAAGATGATTTGGGGCAATTTGGTATGTTAAAGGTAATGTGGTATTATCACTTATTGATTCTATAATCCCGTATTTATCAAGATATCCATTTTCATCATCCCTACCAAATATAATAAAGGTATTTGGTCCCCTAGTTGATGCAACAGGTGTTCCGGTAAAACCTATGTATTTTGCATTTGGTAATGCCCCCATCATAAAATTTCCAAATTTTCCCCCAACTGATCGGTGCGCTTCATCCACAAATACATAAATATTACTTCTTGTGGATATTTCTGGAAGCATTCCCCTAAATTTATGGATCAAAGTTACAATTAAACCTCTATGATCGTTAATTAATAAATTTCTCAAATCATCTATACTATTTGCCACTACTATATTTTCAAATGCAACCTTCTTTAAATTATCAAACATTTGTTGTTCTAACTCATTTCTATCAACTACCATTATTATTGTAGGATTTTCAAATTTAGGATCCAGAAAAGTTTTTCTAGCACTAACTATCATAGTAAATGTTTTACCAGATCCCTGAGTGTGCCAGATTAATCCCCTGGATTTATTTTTATCCTCTACTCTTTCTAATATTTTTTCAACTGCCCTGATTTGATGGGTTTTTAATATTACTTTTTTTATCTCATTATCTCTTTCGATAAAAAGAATGTAATCATTAATTATTTTCAATACATTTTTTCTATCAAAAAATGACTTTATAATAGACTCGAAATCTTTCTCCCTATCCATTTTCCATTCAATTAAGGTGCTATCTGATACATTCCATGTGGGGCCATAAAAAAATTTAATAATATCAGTTATTTGAAAAGATTGAAGAACAGTCATTAATTCTGGTATTTCCTTATGATATCTTAGAATTTGTTCCATTGCAATAGGTATAGCATTTAATACTTGAGCGGCTTTTGTCTCAACAATAAATACTGGAATGCCATTAATGAAAAATATAATGTCTGCCCTGTCGGGCGTATTTGTGTATCTTTCATTTTTATAAGTGAATTCATCTGTAACATTAAATATATTTCTATCTACATTTTCAAAATCTATCATTTTTACATTTCTATCTCTTTTTTGATCTGGAACAAAAACTGTTTTAAGGCCTTTCAAATATTCCCAGATTTCTCTATTTCCCTCTAAATTCGGTCTAATATTTTCAATTTTTTTAATTAAATCCTGAATGGTATTACCGTCCATAAAATCTGAATTTAATTTCATCATTTGTTTTTCAAATATTTCTCTTAAAATTATTCCTGTTTCACCTTGTCTCATCCTTAAACAGTCTTCAGGCCCTATATATTCCCATCCATTTTCTATAGCATACCTTATGATTGAATTTTGCACTGTGGCTTTTTCCCCAGCAATCATTCTCTCATCTCCAAATTTTTTACCCTAATTTGTCCCGTCATTAATTTATTTAACATTGTTTTAAATAAGGCTTCAAAATATTTTTTTCTATCCTCCTCGATTGAGATTTTATTGTCCATTGTAGATAAAATATCAGCTATTCTCTTCTGCTCCTCTAGTTGAGGAAAGGGAATTTTAAAATTTTTAAGTTTATTTTTATTGATTGCTTTAAAAGTCGACCCTGTTCCTTCTTTTTCTATATTTTGTTTAAAATATTTTAGCAAATAAAATAAAAATATATTTGATCCTTTTATTACTGAAATCGAAGCTAATCCCCTTCCAATACAATAGTTATTATTAGCAATATTAACATCACCAACTGGAGCTCTAACAGAAATTAAAATAGAGCCAGATTTTGCTATTTTTAAAGGAGAAGTGGTAAATTTTATGGGTCTCGGGTAAAATGGTCCGAATTCAGCTTTTCCTTGCAAAAAAGGGAATCCTTTTCCGTCATTATTATAAGTTTTTCCTGGGGGTGATTGTCCCATCAATATATTAGAAATTTTTCCCAACTCTAATACATTCCATTCTTTTGGTATCCGTCCTATCTCCGTATCCCTAAATTCAGTATGCCCTATCCCCTCAGTAAATAGTTTGTGCATCATTGATTTCTTAAGTTCCTGCAAAGAGTTTATTATTCTATCCTGAATTTTTATAGCATTTTCAATTTTAAAAAGAATGTGAGCTATTCTTTTTTGCTCTTCAAGACTAGGTAGAACTATTTTAAAAAGTAAAAATTCTCTTATCTTTATCCTTTCTTTTCCGCTAAATCCTTTTGCTTCAACTTTTAATAAACTCCATACATTAGTTTGATAAAAATAGTATTTTATGTAATCTTTATATGCTTTCTCCGTATTAAGTTTTAAAATTGGATGTTCTGAAGAAACTACAGACCCTTCCAGTTCACTTCCAACAAATCCTAATGCTCCTTTTTTAAGATTTATTTTAGAAAAAATAAAGTCATTATCTTTTAATTCGTACATAAATTTAGCCTTTATTTTTTTACCCTCAACCACATCCTTTAGTACCACACCCTTGCTATACAGCATTGTCTTTATCAGTTTATATTCTTCCTTAGGATCAATAACAACTTTTCTATCATTTAGATTTACGGGGGAAAATATTTCTTCTAATTCTAAAACTTCCCAATCTTTTGGTATCCTTCCTATTTCTGTATCCTTAAATTCATCCTCTTCCATTTAAGTATCCCCCATAACCTAATTGATTCAGTATATCATCCAAAATTTTATCGTTTTCCAATCTTTCATCTTCTATCTGTTTTAATTCTATGAGTATGTCTTCTATAGGTTTGAGTTCTTCTTCCTCAATTTGTAAAACATATCTTGATGGGCTAAGATTATAATCTGCATTTTTTGCATCCTCAAGGGTAATTATCTTACTAATTTCTTCAATTTCTTTCCAATTAGAATAAATATCATAAATTTGTTTTATTTTTTCCCCAGGAATGAAGTTCTTTGGACGACCTTTCTCATACATTTGTGATGCATTTATCATTAATATTTTCCCCTTATTCACTTTTCTTTTATTTATTATTATAATTACACCAGGGGCGGTCGTATTGTAAAAAAGATTAACAGGTAACAATATTATTGATTCTATTAAATCATTTTCAACAAATTTTTTTCTTATTTCCTTTTCTCTATTAGTTCCTTCTGATCCAGAACCTCTTGAAACTGAACCGGTATCTATAACTACAACCAGCTTACCATTATCTTTTAATGAAGAATACATATGCTGAATCCATCCCCAGTCTGCAGAATTATTAGGAGGGTATCCATATATAAATCTATTAAAGGGATCGTTTTCATAAACTTCTTGACTGAATTTCTGATTCCACATGGGATTGGCCGTAACTTTATCAAATTTTTTCAATCTATAAGATTTACCATCGTTTACTGTAAATGAAGGTCTTAACATAGTATCACCTATGGCTATTTCAGCTTCCATATCGTGAATGAAAACATTCATTTTTGCCATAGCATAGGTGGATCTATTTATTTCCTGACCATAAAATTTTAAAAATTCAATGCTTGGATCATTTCCGTATTTTTCTTTAAATCTTATGTTGGTTTTTATTAACAAACCTGCTGTGCCACAGGCAGGATCGTAAATCTCTTCGCCTGGATTAGGATCTATAATATATGCCATTAATTCAGCGACCTCCATAGGCGTATAAAACTCACCGGCACTTTGTCCTGATCCTTCTGCAAATTTCCTTAATAGATATTCGTATGCTCTTCCTAAAATATCAGGATCTACGTCATTCAATCCAAGTCTTTTTCTACTTAATACATTAATCAATTTTTTTAGAGAATCATCAGAAATAGTCCTAACACCAGATGTTGATTGATTAAAATCTATCGTATCAACGACACCTTGTAGTTTTGGATTTTCCCTTGCAAGATCACGCATTGCATCCGTTAAATATTCCCCCAAATTGGTATTCTGTTTCTTAATATTTTCCCATCTTGCTTTTTCAGGAATATAAAATCTTACCAATGAGTGATCTATTTCCACGCTTTCTAAAGCCTCATTTATGTTATTATCTATACTTACAAGCTCGTCTTCGAAAACATCTGACAATCTTTTTGTAAAAATTAATGGCAAAATAAAATCCTTATATTTAGGAGCTTCAATTTCACCCCTTATTACACAAGCAGCCTCCCAAAGCCAATTTTCAAGCTCTTTAATATTATTTTTATTGTTAGTAATCATCATCTATATATACATTTCAATATTAAAACGCTTTGAATTATTGTCTAAAGTTACTGAAATAAATATTTATTGAAAATGTGTTTTTATTGTATTTTGTTCGTGAACTGTTTCATATCTATTTCTGTTATATTTGTATAGATTAATATTAGGGTATCCCAAATTACGTCAAACAAAGCGATCCATTATCTGCCTTTTGGGCCTCTTGTATATCTGATTCATAATAATTATGATTTTGTATGCCACAATTTTCATGCCAATGGTAACATCACAATTTCTGTGTTTTGTGTAAAAGTCGGTTTAAAATTCCCACCTTCCTTCACAAGCTTACTGGCATACCTTAGAGGATGTATTAACCCAATATGTAAGGCATAATGATAACAAATTTGATTACGATAAGGAAGGAATTGCACACAGGAAACATATCGTTGTTAATAGGATAAGATACATTGGTAAGGAATCAAATAATCTTGAAAATAACCTTACTGGTATTGAAGACCCTGATTATTTAGAATATGCAAGGGATCATGAAATTGTTAAAAGTGAAGATTTCAAACAATGGATTCTTTCATTGAAGCCCAAGAATGTCAGGGATAAGGGAATATCTGAAAGAGAACTAAAGAGGCAAAAAGCAAAGATCAGAAACGGTAAGCAGTTAAATCCTAAAGTAAAAATCGTGAAAATTCTATTACAATTATAAAAGGAAATTAAATTAGACAAGAATAATTAATATTTTAATTGTTAGATATTAATTTAAATAGGGGTGTCATTTTTTTCTCTTATCTATATCCCCCAGAACTACATGGGGCCGATCGGATTTGAACCGACGACCTCCCGGTTATCAGCCGGGTGCTCTAACCAATCTAAGCTACGGCCCCTTTCTTCGTTAATTGTCAGGAATATTAATGCTTTTAGCTCAAGCATAAAATAAACCTGAGTTTCATGGACACAGAAATCGTAAAAAAATAAACGATTTGTTACTTCTTTCTCCTTTCCTCCTCTTCTATAAAGCAGTCGACCACCTCTTCATCTGTCTTTCTCATCTTGACACAGAGATCGAAGAGTCTGTCCTTTGCGTCCCTGGGAAGGAGTTCGATTGTTCCGGTTGTGGAAGAATCGTATTTTGCCATAGGAAACAGGAGCATTATTTTGTCTTTTTGCTCCTCACTAACGAAAACTCTTATCATCTTCATCCCGGCAAGTCTGTCCTCTGCCATATTTCCCAGCCCATTTTTTTCGAGCTGTTTGAACCTTTCATCATTCAACCATATATTGATTGCGATCTTCTGGCTCATTCAATCACCCCCTTTCCCTTCGTCAAGTGTAAAAATTGGAGGTCTTGACCTAAGGTACTCCTCCGTAACGAACGGCGAGCCCATCCCATACTTTTCGCTTGCCTCCATTACTCTATCGAACACCTCTGGTCTCATCAGGCCTCTCGTCGGCTTAACCCCGTCTATCAGGATACTCCTTATCAGTGTGCCGCTGAAGCTCTGTGCCTTATCAGCATGGTTATCAAGCTCACCATTTGTAACCTCCCCGCAGACAGTGCAGTAATAGTTCTCCTTCATAAATATGGGTCTTATCCTAAGTCTATCTTTAACCTCTTTAAGGAGATAGTGCGCATCGTAGGGCTTGTAAAAGTTGCCCACACCTGCATGGTCTCTGCCGAACATGTGATGGGTACATCCTATGTTGGTCCTAACTATTGCATGGTGCACAGCCTCTTTGGGGCCTGCATACCTCATATCCCAGAGGAGAAGAGACACGGCGAAAACATTAGGATTGAAATAGCCCGCATTCCCCAGCTCTGCCTGCCCGAGAACGATAGCTTCATCTATGTAATCACCTGTTCTCTTTTCCCCTATTACTGCGCTGACAAGGACACCCGTCCTTGGTTCATCAACGGGCAAGTCTTCATTTGCAGCAAACCAGCAGTATTTCATAAGCCATTCGTGGCCGGTATGCGGGACATTTCTTGTCTGGTGTGCCACTATGTGCTGCCATCCCTTCATCTTGTATAGCTCGAAGTGCTGACGCGGTGTTAGCCAGAATCTATCGTAGGGTGGCCTGAATCTGGGTTCATTGATCAGCTCCACTTTTCCCGACAGGAATTTTCCCTTCTGCATCAGAGTTCTCCTCACTCCAGGGTGCTTCTGGTCGCCTGTACCGTAGACTTTTCTGGCCATCCATTCAAGGTCGAAATCAAACATCTCCTCCAAGCTCAGCAGAGCTAATGGCCTCTTCTCATAGGTAAGAACGATATCCTCCCCCTCCCTTATCCCCTTTGTCTTGAGTGTTTCGTAACTGGCATTGAGATTTATGGGGATGCTCCAGAGCGTGCCATCACTCAGGGACATCTCGTTGCAGACAAGTTCAGTATCGTTTCTGTTGAGGAAACCTTCCAAAGGAGAGAAAAATCCGTAACCCAACCCTATACATTCATTTGCTTGCTGGCTGTTCAATTCAAGCGAAGGAAGTGATGAGAACTCGCCTTTCGAATATTCTGCTACCCTCTCATGTATGCTCCTTCCTCCGTGCCCTACAAATCCAATATCCTTCGACGACATTTATGTCCACCTCATTTTAATTCCATAGCCTTCCCTTTTTTATTTTCCCCTGTAAACCTTACAGTTCCAGGGATTGTGGAAGGACTCACATTCATCAAAGTTTGCGTGAGATATAAGGGGTGCACCTTATACATTTGGGAAAGACACGAAAAAGAGCCCCACCGTGAATTTACATCATTCAAAAAATTGCGTATGGCAAAAAAATTTAACACCTACCTGATACGGTGCTATGAAATTCGGGATAATATCTTTGGGAAGGCATTCTACGACGAGGGTTATTCCCGCTATAATGGCAGCAGGTCAGGAAATCACTTTCCTATACTCGACGGACAGGACGAAGGGGATGAAGGTCGGGAACGAGCTGGGTGCCGAGTACGTCCCGGATCTGGAAGAATTCGTGAAAAAGGATTTCGATGCCGTATACATCTCTTCACCCAATTCACTCCACTACCTTCATGCCAAAAAGTCCCTTGAGGGAGGGAAGGACGTTCTGCTTGAAAAACCGGCCACGCTAAAGGTCGAAGAGATCGTCGAGCTCGATGATCTGGCTAAAAAGAAAAACCTCAGGCTCGCCATTGGCTTTCATCTGAGGTTCCATCCTGCAGTCGAGGATGTGAAGAAGAACATATCATCCGGAGAAGTAGGGCAGCCTAGGTATGCGTACGGGAAATGGAGCTACTATTCCCCGAGAGCTGGGGATACATCGTGGAAATCGAAACCCGAGATGGCTGGAGGTGGATCGCTTGTCGGAACGGGGGTGCATGTCATCGATAGTTTCATAAATCTCTTCGGGAAAGAGGTGAAGAGTGTTTCAGCCATAAGCAGTCCCGTGTGCAATGTAATCGATGATACAGTTCACGCTACCCTTAATTTCCATTCTGGTATCGTTGCCGATGGAATCTCTTCAAGAATGATATCGGAGAATTATAATGACCTTCTCATCCTCGGGGATAAGGGAAGCATAAGGGTAACCGATTTCTACTCCACATCAGTTAATTCTGAACTTTACATAAACGGCCATAAAGTAAGGAAATATGATGGAGGGGATATGTATAGGGATGAAATAAGGGCGTTTGTGGACGGTGAATTCAGAATAGCAGGAGGTGAAGACGGGATAATCTCGACAAAGTTAATGCTTGCAATTCAAAAATCAGCCTGTGAGGGAAGACAAATCACTCTCGACACGTAAATACTTCGCTCCTCTATCCTGACATAGGTATCCATTACGATATTAACGGTACTGCTGCTGTGATGCCTTTCTGGTTGCTCTTCCCCTCACGGCGAAATTTATTATCATACTCAATACAAAAACAACCACGATCCCACCAATGAGATCATTTTCAGTGAACACACTCTTCATGAATTCATTGAGAAGTATAACCACGAGGTAGCCTACCAGAAGCACAATGAGCGAAAGATATCTGTAAATCCCGGGAATATTGCTGGCCGCTAGAAGCTGGGGCTTATCCTTGTAATATTCGAGGCTTCTTATCATGGATTCAGTTCTCTGGCCCTTAGGGCACATTGGGTCCTGAAGAGTCCTTATCGCATCCTCTATATAATCCTGGTATTGCAGTGTGTTTCCGTTAGAGGCATAAATTTGAGCAAGCTGTACATCCACCCTTGCTATTGCTTCGCAGTTATTGGGATATGAAGCGGACGACCTTAACTCTGCGAGCCTGTTTTGAAGCCTCCTTATTCTTTCTTCCGTATTTGCCAATCAGTTCCTCTCCTCTTTTGTATAGTGGAATTCCTTATAAATACATGCTACTCGGAATTCTTTCCTCTGTCACCATTTCCCTCCCTCAGTTCTCTGAGGAATTTCTCGTAGTTCTTGTCATCGAACTCGAATATAACGCTCCCCACGTACCCGCAGTCGAGGCACCTGTATTTCCCTGTTATGTAACCAATCTCAAAATCAATGTGCTCAGAACCGCACTGAGGGCATACCCTGTGTATCATCCATTCTCCATGAAATTATGGGGAAATATGTTTTCCATGCTCAAATAAATTCGTTTCCGTATTCGGCCAGAAATCTCCTCACTTTTCCCCTTCCAAGTCTCATTGCCGCACCGATATCGTACTGTTCCGGTACAACGAAAATGAAATCATAGCTTTCGAAATCCCCCACCTCTATTCCCCTCTCCCTGGCAAGCGCAAGGTACCCCTGCCTCCTGGCTCTGTCAAGGCTGTCCAGGCTTCCCATTCCCACCCTTATCTTTCTCCTCTCTGATATCCTGAGAAATTCATCATGATTCTGGAAAACATTGCTCAGGAATGTATCGCCGTTCTCCGGAGGCTTTGGATATGTAACGGGAGGAATGCACTCAATACCCTCCCCCTTGAAATTAGAGTTCATTTCGACCTCCACGCCAAGATACTTCAGAGCATTTTCATAGTACCTGAGGAGAGAATCAAATGCGTTTTTCTTGAAAGGATCATATATATAATTCAGCTGTCCGCCTATCCTATCCTCCCTTTCATAAATCCTAACGTTCAACCCGCATTTCGCAGCGTAAATTGCGGCTTCCAGCCCCTGAACCCCTGCCCCTATTATCGTTATCTCCCCCTTATACCTCACCAATTTTTCTGATTCCCTCCCGAGGTCGGGATTCACCGTGCACCTTACTTCCCCCAGGGAAAGATCCCTGCATGCTTGATTGCACCTTATGCATGGCCTTATGAGCCCCGGGTCTATTTTGAGTTTCAATGGCAGGTACGGGTCAGCAAGAAGTCCTCTTCCAATAACAGCAAACTCAGCCACGGATAGAACACTTTCAATTCCTTCCGGATTGACTATTGAACCAACAATCATCGTAGTCCTATCAGGCTTCCTCTTGAGTTTTCTTAGAATGTGCGTCTCAGGAGAATAAAAGGAGGCAGAAGAACCGGGAGGGTGGAAGTTCCCTGCTGAAAAGTGAACATAGTCAACGTCCCTGAGTGATTCAGAGACCTTGAGACCGTAGTCCTCGTTCCATCCATCAGGGTCATCCTCATATAAACTCAACCTTATTCCAACGGGGAAATCCCCGACCGACCTTACTGCATCTATTACCTCTTGGGGGAAACGGAGCCTGTTCTCAAATGATCCCCCGTAGGAATCTGTCCTCCTGTTCAACTTTGGTGAAAGGAATTGGTGTACAAGATATCCATGTGCACCGTGAATTTCTATGCCGTCAAACTTCGCATATCTTGCCACTTTTGCTGCGTTGCTGAATGAATCAATAACCCTCTCTATTTCCTCCCCGGTCATTTCCCTAGGTTTCCTGCCCATATAGTCTACGGAAGATGGAGCTATGGGATCATCTGCATTCTCTCCCCACAGTGCCTTCCCCCCTGCATGGACAAGCTGCATGAATACTGACGCTCCATTCCGGTGAATTCCTTCAGTGATCCTTCTAAGTTTCGGCACCAGAGACAGTGAATATGCCCCCAACTGATTCCTTGATCCCCTTGAATTTATGTTGTCCACGTAGGTGTATTCTGTTATTATAAGACCTGCACCTCCCCTGGCCCTTTCCTCCAAATATCTAGCTAAGTTATCATTGCTGCTCCCGTCAGGATTTGCCATGTTGGAAATCATGGGAGCCATCACGATTCTGTTTCTTATCACCAAATTTCTTATGCTTCCCGGTTCAAGTGCCTTCATTGAATCCGGTAATATTGCAGAATATTAAAGGTATTCAATATGAAGATAGACTAAAAAATCAAGTACTTTCCAAGTTCAAAATAGATGCATATGGAACTAAGTCGCATAAAAGTTAAATTTCTGAAACAGATAAGCTTCGCCTGAGGTTTATGACTGTTGACTCACTTTCAGAATTAGAAAACAAGAGAATGGTTATAAAGAAGGACCTCGATGAAAGTAGGAAAAGAAGGGAAGATTTAAGGCAGGAAATGGACAGGTTTGCCGACGAAAGAGATGTCCTGAATAACAAGGTAAAGGAGCTGATAAAGCAGCTCAAGGAGATGAAGAGTGTTAAGGATGAGCTCTCCAATAAGGCCAGTGAATTGAAACAGAGGAAGGATAAGCTTTCAGAGGAATTCAGGAAGGAACTAAATGAGAGGAAGACCCTGAGGCTCGCGATACTCAGGGATAAGGGGAAACAGGTTGATATAAGGAAACTTAAGAAAGAGAGGGATGACCTGATAAAGAGGCAGATGACAGGTGTTTATAACAAGAAGGAGGAAGAGGAGATAGTCAAGAGGATCCATACCATAAACAAGCTCATAGAGGATTATGAGAAGGAGTCAGAGAAAATAGCCCTGAATGACGAAAATTACAAAAAGCTGGACGAATCCATAAGGCAGAAGAAGGAGGAGATAAAGAAGATAAATGAGGAGTATCAGGCTACCATAAAGGAAGTAATAAGATTGAGGGATAACCAGAACAAGATATACGAGGAGATGCTCGAAACCAAAGGAAAGGCAGATGAACTTCACGAGAAATATCTTCAGGTTCAGGCCGAGCTTTTCAAGGAGAACCAGAAATTGGATGAGCTGTTCACCACGATAAGGGAGTATGAAAAGCTCATTTTAGCGCTGAAGCAGAAGCAATCGAAGGAGAAAAAGAAGGGAAAGGAAAATGAAGCTAAGGCCAAGGCTGAAGAGATATACGAGAAATTCAAGAAGGGCGTATCCCTATCGACTGAAGACATCCTCGTTCTTCAGAAGGCCGGTTTCCTCTAGTTTAATCAAACACTAAACATTTTATTTTCAGAAATAATGCCAGCAGGGTAAAGATGGGGGAATGGAGGAGCGTTAAAAAGATATACATTTTACCTCTAGTTTCCATTTTTCTTTTCATCCTATCAGAGATAATCCTATTTCTACTGGGTTTCATAAAGGTCTATTTCGTGCTTTTTATACCGGTATTCGTATCGACCTCACCCATCTCTCTGATCCCCCTCGCCCTCTTTTTCATACCAATTATTGTTCTCTTCCTTTCATTTCTGCATGGGAATAGAGACACTTCAGGAAGGGAGGAAAGTTATTACCCCTGGGAGGAGAGAAACTTCAGGGGTGAAGAAAAGGCTGGGGGTGAACAGGAAATGGAGAAAGGAAAAGCGTCCTACGGCGGTTTGCTGATGATTGGCCCTGTTCCCATTGTTTTCGGGAAGGGTGTCAGCGAGAAGGCGCTCATAGCCCTTGTTATATTGGTGATGATAATTATGATCATCTGGTTCCTATTCGCTAGATGAAACAACAGTTCCCTCTATCTTCCCCCCTTTCTTGAGAAGAAGCCCTCCACCTATAACGGAATCTGAAATTATTACCCCCTCGCCTAGAACAGAACCAAAGGAAAGAATAGAATCTTTTATGCTGCTCCCCCTTCCTATGACAGATCCATCGTAAATAACAGAGTTCTTTACCTTAACGTTATCTTCAATTGTCACGTTATCATATATCGCGACATCTTCCAGTTCGCAATCTTTTCCTATCTTCACGCCTTTTCCGATGTACGCGCTCCCCTTTATCCCCTTTAACCTTCCTTTCCCCTTCACACCGGCAACGAAAATATTCGCCCTTATGAGGTCACGGGGTCTTCCTATATCTATCCAGGTTCCCTTCATCCTGTAGCCACCTATTTTTTTTCTGTCATCCTGGAGTCTTGGAAGGAGATCGCGGGCAACATCCTCAGCCTTTCCCTTCGTGATGTAATCGAATACATCGGGTTCCATCACATACAGCCCGGCGTTGGCCAGGTGAGATATCGGATTTGATTTAGGTTTCTCCTGGAATTCAACGATCGTTCCATTCCTTAACCGGACAACACCGTATTCCGAGGGGTCCTCAACCTCGGTGAGTCCCAGGGTCACCGTGTTCCCATTCTCCTTATGGAATTTCACTAATCTTCTAACATCCTCCTGGAATATGGTGTCTGCATTCCCCACGATGAATGTTTCCTCAATGAACTTCTCAAGCTTCTTAAGCCCACCTGCAGTACCCAGAGGCTCCTTCTCCACGGAGTAGAGGATATTCTTCCTGGATCCTTCTGAGCCTGAGAATAGGTCTATTATCTTCTCGTACCTGTAACTGACTGTAAGGATGAAATTGTTAGATACCTTGGACAGAGAATCCATTAGGTAAAAGACAATTGGTCTTCCAGCAACTGGAATTAAGGATTTGGGTATTTTGTCCGTTATTGGCCGGAGGCGTGTTCCCAAACCCCCGGCCATTATTACTGCTTTCAAGGTAAAGTTCTACACGGTGTCAATATTCCAGTCCAGACCCTTGGCCCCGGCAGCCTTGGCAACAGAGCTGATCTCTCCCTTCTGTCCTATGAGATAAGGCGATTTAACCCCTGTCAGCACCACCAGCACTTTTATTGCACCTTTCAGTGTCGGATCTATGGATGCGCCCCATATTATCCTTGCGCTGGGGCTGATTTTCTGCTGTACCAGCCTGACAGCTGCTTCTGCCTCCGCCACTGACATCTGGTCATCGCCCACAACTCTTACCAGTGCACCCTTTGCCTCGGAAATATCAGCTTCTATTAGAGGTGATGAAATAGCCTCCTCAACGGCCTGTTCCACCTTATTCTGTCCAGAGGCTTCAGATTCTCCGAGTCCTATCATTGCAACTCCACCACCAGCCATGATTGTCTTAATGTCTGCATAGTCAATATTCACAAGGCCAGGCTTTGTGATGATTTCCGTGAGTCCCTTCAATGCTTCCATCAGGATGCTGTCTGCAACTTTGAATGCCTGGTTCAGCGGCAGCCTCGGAACCAGCTGCAGGAGCTTATCGTTGGGAATCACTATTGTTGTATCTGAACTTCTCCTTATTTTCTCCAGACCGAAAAGAGCATTTTCCATCCTGACAGGTCCTTCTGAAGAGAATGGCAGGGTCACGACGCTTATAACCAGAGCCTTCTGCCTTTTTGCTATGTCCGCCACGATCGGTGCAGAACCGGTACCTGTTCCACCCCCCATGCCTGCAGTTATGAACGCAATATCCACCCTTCCAAGGGCATTCACCAGGTCCTCTTCCGATTCCCTCGTAGCCTCCTCTCCTACCTGGGGGATAGCCCCGGCACCGAGTCCCCTTGTTGTTCTCTTACCCAAAAGAACCTTTCTGTGTGCCTTAATGGTCAGCAGGTGCTTTGCATCAGTGTTGGCAGCAATCATCTCTGCCCCGTAAACGCCTTCTTCCATGCATCTGTTAATCGTATTGCTCCCGCTACCGCCGCAGCCCACTATCTTTATGGATACCTTTAACTGCTCAACTATTTTAGCCAGTTCCTCATCATCTGGGGAAATAAGTGGTGCTCTCGGACCGGGTATACCAATGACCCCGGGAGCAGAAGTAGATGGATCTGACGTATTACTCTCATTCTCACCCAACGCATTTTTGAGGATAGACTTCATCGGCATTATGATTACCTCTGTCATCTATATGTATGACGCCATATATATATTTTACTAATGTACTGACCTAAATTTTGTCGGTTATTTTGCCATCATTAATTGTTTGTGGGACGTATAACATTTTCATTTCTGGGATAATTGTCCGACGAACGTCTGATATTTTCAGAGCTTAAATTAACAGTTCAGTAAGGACATCTCAAGTTGATAAGCGGAAGGCGATGCTGCGTAGATCTTACAGTATTAACAGGGGGTTCAAAGGATGTTTTCTCTTTTGAATCAGTCTAAAGAAATTATTAAATATGGAAGTTAAATAAAGGAAGTAGTGAAATTATGGTTGATTACGTGACTTTGGTAGTCTGGGAGGCTCTTCAGGAGGACGTTGGCCTTATAAGAGCCAGAATAGATCAAGCTACACGCGAGGCGCTGGGTGTTTCAATAGGTGAGATAATCCGTCTCGAAGGCAAAAAGGTAACTGCAGCAAGAGTATTCAGATTGAGCGAAGAGGAAGAGAACAGGGGAATAATCAGAATTGATCCACTGGTCAGGCAGAACTCAGGTGTGAGGGTAGGCGATAAGATTAAAGTTTCAAGGGCAGAAGTGAAACCGGCTGAAACCCTTGTTCTAGCACCAATAATAGCTGAGAACCAGAGGATCAGATTTGCGCCCGGAATAGAAGATTATGTCAGGAGATCTCTGCTGAGAAGACCCATAGTTGAAGGGGATATAATTTCGGTTCAGGGTCTCGCCCTTACAAGTAAAGGAGGAGTTTCATTCAAGGTAGCAAAGGTTGGCTCGGGAAAAGGTATATTCATAGTAACAGAAGACACAATGATAGAAATGAGGGAGGAGGCCATTTCAGCAGAAGAAGAAGGGGAAAAGATAACCTATGAGGATATTGGAGGTCTCGGTGAAGAACTGAAAAAAGTTAGGGAAATGATAGAGCTGCCCCTGAAGCATCCCGAGTTATTTGAGAGACTTGGCATCGATCCTCCAAAGGGGGTTATTCTTTATGGTCCTCCCGGCACAGGGAAAACACTCATAGCGAAGGCAGTTGCAAATGAATCGGGGGCTCGCTTCTTCTCTATCAATGGGCCTGAAATCATCAATAAGTTCTATGGGGAGAGCGAAAAGGCCCTCAGGGAGACGTTTGAAAGGGCAGCCAAGGAAGCCCCGTCTATAATTTTCATAGATGAGATAGATTCCATCGCTCCGAAGAGGGAAGAGACCCAAGGTGAACTTGAAAGGAGGGTTGTTGCTCAGCTGCTGACGCTAATGGATGGCCTAAAGAGCAGGGGGCAGGTGATCGTGATAGCTGCAACGAACAGACTGGACGCTGTCGATCCTGCTCTGAGGAGGCCCGGACGTTTTGACAGGGAGATAGAGATAGGGGTACCTGATAAGAACGGGAGGAAGGAGATACTGCAGATTCACTCCAGAGGCATGCCATTCGACGGAAAACCTGAAGAGAGGGAAAAGCTCCTGGAGGAGCTGGCTTCAGTCACCCATGGATTCGTGGGTGCTGACCTGGCCGCCCTTACAAGGGAGGCTGCAATGAAAGCCCTCCGGAGATATCTTCCGGAGATTGATCTAGACAATCCCATTCCCACTGAAGTCCTGGAAAGGATGCATGTCACGGCAGATGATTTCTTCAGCGCTTTGAAGGAAATAGAGCCCTCCTCGCTAAGGGAAGTTATGATCGAGATACCCAATGTGAAGTGGGACGATATCGGGGATCTTGAGGAGGCAAAGAGAGAGCTCATAGAAACTGTTGAGCTTCCAGTAAAGAATCCCGAAGTATTCGAAAGGATGGGTCTGAAGCCTTCCAGGGGAATACTCTTCTTTGGCCCCCCTGGTACAGGGAAGACCCTGATGGCAAAAGCAGTGGCCACGGAGAGTCAGTCAAACTTCATATCAATTAAGGGTCCGGAGGTAATGAGCAAGTGGGTGGGTGAATCCGAGAAGGCCGTGAGGGAAATTTTCAAGAAGGCAAAGCAGAGCGCACCTACCATAGTATTCTTAGACGAATTGGATGCAATAGCTCCGAGAAGGGGAATGTTTGCATCCTCCGGCGTCACAGACAGGATAGTAAACCAGCTTCTCACCAGTATGGATGGAATGGAGGCTATGAAGGGAGTGATAATACTGGCTGCAACCAACAGACTCGACATCATAGATCCTGCACTTCTCAGGCCTGGGCGGTTCGACAAGATCATATACATCCCTCCTCCAAACAAGGAAGCGAGGCTCAAGATTTTCAAGGTTCATACGAGAAAGATGCCGCTTTCTAAGGATGTTGATCTTGAATTCCTTGCTGAAAAGACAGAGCACTACACGGGTGCAGACATTGAGAACCTCGTGAGGGAGGCGGGCCTGAACGCGATAAGGAAAGATATCAACGCATCCGTCGTAACCATGGAGGATTTCGAGGCAGCATTGAGGAAGGTCAAACCGAGCCTTGACGAGGAAACAATAAAATATTACGAAGAAGTATCTAAGAACATGAGCAGGGAGGCAAAACCTGCCCGAAGAGAAGATCTGATATATTACAGGTGAAAATATGAGGAAATTCATAACAGAGCTGAAGGGGAAAACGGTGATGACTAGCGACGGCCTGATACTGGGCACTATATCCAACTTTGTCATCGATACGGACACGGGTCAGATCAACCACGTTCTGGTGAACCCGGCCGAAGACATTGCCAGCGATAATCAGGAAAAGGATGCCCAAGGAAGGCTTGTAATACCTTTTAAAACAATGAAATCGGTGAAGGACGTAGTAGTTCTTGAAATGAAGTAATCTGATTTTTAAATTTTTTATATATTGAAGAGGATTTCGAATAACCCTGTCACATTGAGGAATTATGTTCTATTGATCTGTGGCATTGAAAATATTTGGAAAGAATCTTTACTGCATTCTTATTCCTGCTTTCTATCTATTTTTCCTACAGTTGGGATAGCTGTAGCTATCCATCCAGAATGTTCAATGCTAATTAGTTATAT
>Ga0080006_1142142_pt1 | contig 23818 bp, 18 predicted proteins | sample RS3BMetagenome_FD_69209 | JGI IMG/M metagenome (GOLD analysis project Ga0080006, IMG submission 69209) | Ferric oxide microbial mat and aquatic microbial communities from Rainbow Spring, Yellowstone National Park, USA - RS3B (SPADES... ...
CGGACAGCAACCAGCGCGAGGACGTGTGGCTGGGCGGCGCCGCGACCGGCGTGACCGCGGCGGGCGGTTACGAAGCGTATAAGAGCGTGAAGGAAACGCGCGCCGAAGAGGCTGCGATCAATAGCATGATCCAGCGCCAGCGAACCGAGATAACCCAGCTCCGCGAAGAGGTCGCAAGGCTCGAAGGCCAACGGTGCGACCAACAGGAACTGCCTGCAGGCACCTGCGCCGAGCGTCAGCAGGCTATCGAGCGGGTCAGCAGCGAGGCCGCGTCGCTATCGGCCGCAACGCAAAGCTCCACGACTACGGCCGAAAAGGCAACCAGGTTCCAAGTGCTGAACGGCATCCAGGCCAACGAGGAGAAGATCAAGCGGCTGCAGGCCGAAGTGTTCCAGCTCCAGCAGCAGATGGGTCAGCAGTGAACTGGCGCCTGGTATCGACAAATCACCGTCCCTGAATCGACCTTCACGCCGACGGCGGTGTGTTCTCGCTACCAACACCGGAACGACTTTGGAGCGGCGGTGCCGAGCTGTGCGGCGCCCGTGCGAGCTCGATGTGATCAGCCAGCTTCCGCGGGTGCGGGCTGACCCCTTCGACTTTCATGGCTAATTCCCCCGCCGATAGGGCAGAAAGCCATTGAATACTTAAACGCTACATAGCCTATCGTTGACCAGATATATACACTCCGACTGGAATTACAGTACTTACTATTTGCTTCGGCTGGTGCCACGCCGTAATATCCTGCAAACCATCGGCGGAGGTTTGAAGGAGGAAGCATTCAATTGGTTCGCCTCCGCGTGGAAAGCGTGACTAACTTTTGTCGCCGCCGACCGCTCAGATTTACCCACACATCACGTTTAGGAGGCGTAAATGAGAAGCAGTCTAATCGCTGTTATTGCGGGAGTCTCTGCACTATTGGCGGGGAGTTCCCACGTTTCCGCTGCGCAGCTCAATGCGAGTTCGAGCGGCGCGATCACTCATAACATAATTCAATTAAGCCCAAACCCCCATGCAAGCACTCGGGCTTAAGTTAATTAAGGGGCCACCTAGTATTTACTCATGGCGCAACTCCTAATTTCTAATCTGCCGCCGCATCTTTGAGGGACAGCGTAAAGCCACCCTCAAATCCCTGGTCAAAGGAACACCGCTGCTCTCCAATTCACCCTAACCCTACCCCAATGAGTGGTCATCAGGTCGAGCTAACATCCTCCCTGTGAGTCTATTGAAAGTTACATAGAGGCGTTAAAGTCTGAAGTCCATTGAGTTCCAACAGGAGCTCCGAAGAGAAAGGGTAGGGGCAGCTTTTGACTGAAGTGTCTACGTAGATTGTTTGGTTGGCAGTGGCTCAATGTTCTACCCCGGGTTGGAGACTACACCATATTACATAACCTCGAAATGCTACCAGCCTTGAAATACCACGTGGCGAGAGTTAGAGAGGGGGTGGGGGCGTAATACTTCGCCGAGTGGATGGATAGCCACCAGGGAACTCCCTCAACCAAACATTGGTACCCCATTAACCACGTGGATGGGACAAATATCGTAGAGGCACCTAGGCGAGTGAGGTACTCCTCCGCTCTATCAAAGAGCCTAAAGCCCGCCTATTAACTTCGGGAAGAAGTGCACCTTCATGACGGACCTCGCCTGAGGGATGGGAGAGCAGTAGGATTCTCCTTGACCAAGGATTTGGGGCTGCATATGATCCTCAACAGGTCGTGGCGGGATTAAAGTGAGGAAAAGCTGCACCGAGTAAACACTACTTCACACATTGAGTCCTAAATCGCTGTTAGGGAGGATTATCCTATTGACCAGAATGGTCACTCTTCTCAGTAGAACTTGGGGAAGTGCGGGTTCAGCTCCTCCCACACCATCCTCCTTATGCCGCTCACCACGAACTCCTCTAGGTCCTCGGGTATACCATCTGTTCCGGGATCGAGCCAGAGCGGGGGACCGTTATGTAGACCGTTCGCTGCAGCTGCGTTCAGAGCCCTACGGAGGACAGAGGGATCGGGGAGAGCAAAGATGTCATCGTTCATGGCAGCCAAGGCTCCAGCTAATCCGTAAGCGCCCAGGTTCGAAGCGGAGGCGAAAACCAGGAAGTCAGTTGGAACGCAGGAGGCCATTAGGTGACCGTTCGGGTGATACTTGATCACCTCCTCCCTTATGAGCCCGCATCCCGTTTCGTTGCCGCCGTCTGCTACTCCCACTGTGAGAACTCCCTCCTCTCTGCCCTTGATTACGAACTCGTCGAGCTTAGCTATCTTGCGACTGAGATCCAACCCCTTCATGGACATGTAGGAGTTATTACAGTTCCTCGAAGGCCTCTCGATAGCGACGATGGCTGAGGGTTCATAGGATCTAATCATGTTGCGGGCATCCACGGTTTGGTCCTCCTTAAAGCCCATGACTACGGCCTGAGTCTTGAACACGATGTCTTCCACGTTTTCAACCACGAAAAATCCAGCTCCCATTAGGGTCTTCCTCGCCATTTCTGCCTGCGATCGATCTGTCATGATAATGCTCTTTACCTCATAGAGCTCAGCCAGCGTCCTAGCTAGCATGGCTGCCCCCACTATACCGTCCTGTTCCGCTACGAAGGTCCCGTAGGTCGGAAACCCGGCCAAGAAGAAGACAGTGGAACCTCTCTTCATCCTAGAGTGGAGAGCCCTTGAAGCCAGGTAAGTCAGGGGTTTCCCGCCTTGAGCTCTCCTGGCAGCATCGTAAAGCTGTATTATGAACCGCCTAGTGTGGAAGTCCACAGTCAGGAGTCTGTCTACGTGCTCAGATATCTCCTCGATCCTTTCATCCTTCAACCTTCACACCCCCCAGCATCCTCCCTATGATCTGCGGCGCATCCTTTAATTCCACCTTGATCAGGTTTCCCTCTCCAGGTGAAATGACTTCGGGCTGCTTCAACCCAGTCCCCGTAAGACTTAGCACTACCGTGTCCCCTCTGTCGATCAGGCCCTCTTCCATTCCCCTCTTTAGGGCAGCTAGGGTAGTGGCGGCTGCGGGTTCCACGAAGAGTCCCTCAGAGCCTATTTCCATTATGGCTTTCAATACTTCCTCATCGCTCACAGCTATCATCGCTCCATTGCTTCCGTAGACCGCAGCCAAAGGTCTCCTGTCGCCGTAAAGGGGTATCGGATCAGCTAAACTCTGCACTATTGTATTCCCGCCATCGAAGGGTTCAGCCTCCGTCTTTCTGCTCTCGAAGGCTAAGACGGCATGTTTTACCGCTTCAGGCTGAACACCGATCAGCTTGGGTAGTTTGGAAACTAGGCCGTAATTCTTCAGCTCCAAGTAACCCTTCCAAGTCCCCCAGATCCCCCCTCCCGTTCCCACGGGTTCGATAATGAAGTCCACTCCTTCCCCTAATCTGCTGAAAATATCGTATGCTAGGGTCTTGTGTCCCTCAGCCCTATAGGGGTTCAGGAAGTTAGTCATGAGCTGGACTCCACTCACGCTCTGAAGCAGAGACCAAGGATCCCTGAGCCCCTTAACCATGACTATGGTAGCGTTGAGCGTAATGAGGTTTGCCAACTTCTCGGCGGACACGTCAGTCCTAGTCACAATCACCGATCTGATCCCAGCCCTGTTGCAGTAGGCAGTTATGGAAGTGGCAGCGTTGCCCGTGGAGAAAGTCAGGACTTTGTCCACTCCTAGATCTTTGGCTATCGAGACTGCGACCGAGACTCCAAGGTCCTTGTGAGTTCCGGTTGGATTGATCCCGTAATACCTAGCGAAGAGTTTCACGCCGTAACGATCGCTCAGCCACCTCAACGGGATCAGCGATCCAGCGCCCTCCCCCATGGTCACTATATTTGAGGGGTTTCTGGGATGGGGTAAGAGAGGGGCGTACCTCCACATACCCTGGTGGCAGTCCTCCTTACTTTGGAACACCTTCAGTCCTCCTCCCTCCTCAATCCTTCGATAGTCGTACTCCACCTCTAGAAGACCGCCGCAGTGAGGGCACGAATTCAGCGCGGGCCTCGGTTTCACAGTCCTCCCACATCTCTCACACTTAAGCTTGAAATCGTAAGCTTCGTCCACACGAGTTAGGTCCAAGTCCTCTGTATATAGCCTTCTATTACAACACGTTTCGTTGGAATACACGATGATGGCTAGAGGATCTTCAAGGATGCGCCAGGTCTGTTAGGAAGCGATATCGTTTACCTGCAAATATTAATTATTTTGTTGCAACTAGTTTCAAGAAATTCCCATATACTTCATAGCCTCATCCTCACCTATGAAGGTAAAGCTTAGCTTTTCTAAGCTCAAAAGAGGAATAACCCTAATCCAAGTAGTGGTGGTAGTGGTGATAGTGGTCGTAGCGGCCATTGCTGCTGCCCTTACGCTCACTCCGACCTTCGCCTCAAGGAAAACTACGCTCAACGTTTGGATGCTAACGGAGGTACCGCCCTTCACTCCCACCATACCACAGCAATGGGCTAAGGAGTTCGAACAGCAGCATCCCGGAGTCAACATTAACTTCCAGTTCATTAATTACGGTGATTACTTCACTAAGTTGACAGCAGCTATAACCACCCATTCCCTTCCTGACATAATTTACATCTATGATGCTTGGATTCCCACTTTTGTGAGCGCAGGGGTTCTCGATGTTCCGCCTCAGTGGGTGCAAAACGATGTTAGAGCCAACTTCACTGCAAACAGCGTTCAAGGCGTGTCATATAATGGGACTATCTGGGGATATCCTACCGAAACCGATGACTATATGCTCCTCTACAATAAAGCATTATTTCAAAAGGCGGGCATAAGCTCTCCGCCCCAGAACTGGGATCAGTTAGTGAGGGACGCTCAGCTCCTCACCGTAAGGGGCCCAAATGGGAAAATCGAGATAGAGGGATTCGGGGTCATTACTGGTTGGGATAACGGTGTATTTCACCCTTGGTTAGCTCTCCTCAGATCTGATGGAGGACATCTGTTTTACCCCAACGGCACTCCAGCTCTTACTTCACCGCAAGCAATGCAGGTAGCCGAGTTTTACTACAATTTAACTCACGTTTGGAACGTAACTGATCCCACCATACCTTGGAATACGGGATTCGAAACAGGGCACATAGCAATGCTTATCATGGCCGATTGGTGGGAAGCCACCCTTAGGCAGACTATGGGTTCCAACTTCACTAACGTGGGAGTAGCCCCAATTCCCATAGGTCCCATGGGCTCCAAGTCTTTAACGGTCTCCTATAACTGGTTGTGGGCCGTTACGTCTCAATCCAAGGACCCTACCTTAGCCTGGGAATTTCTGCAGTTCATTGACACACCTCAAGGTACTAACGCAGTCTCGCCCATGGGGTCTTGGCTCATGGGATTAGGCATAATACCGAGTAGGACTTCCGATCTACAGGGGAACTCCACTTTCACCTCAGATCCTTTCCTGAAACCCTTCCTTCAGGCTCTGCAGACCGGTTCAGCCCCTTCCACCCCAATAATCCCAAACTATGAACAGGTGGTAGACGTTATATGGCATACCATGGAAGGTATAGAAAGTGGCACAGTCCAGCCCACTCAAGGCATGAAGCTCGCCCAATCTGAAGTGGCCTCGATCGTTGGGTGAGATCGCTTGAGAGGATATCCCAGGCACATTCCTTACCTCTTCCTGCTCCCCGCTTTACTCTATTTCGTAGTGTTTTGGGGATATCCTCTATTCAGTGCGGTTTACCTGAGCTTCACTTCCTATAACTTCCTTAAATCTCCACGGTGGGTAGGGGTTAAGAATTACGTTGCACTCTTCCGAGACGGCCTCTTCTACCACTCCCTCATAATAACCGTGGAATTCGCTGTGATCAGTCAGCTGATCACCATGGCCATAGGACTTTCATTGGCTTTAGCGGTTAATAGTAAGCTGAGGGGTAGGGAGTTATTCAGGGTCATTCTATTCCTACCTGTCATAACGTCCAGTGTCGCCATATCCCTAATGTGGGGTTACATGTTTGACCCCATATACGGTGTCCTAAACTCTGTAATGAAGGCCCTAGGCCTCCCGCCTCAACAGTGGGTACACTCTCCATCAGAGGCTCTGGCTTCTCTCATGATCATGACGATTTGGCAGTGGGCAGGCTATCACATGTTCCTCTTCCTTTCAGGCCTACAGGCTATCCCAGAGGAGTACTACCACGCAGCTCTGATAGACGGCGCTAACGCTTTCAGGAGGTTCTTCAGGGTAACTCTCCCGCTTCTCAAACCTACTATCCTATTTGTCCTAGTGCTAGCTACTATAGGGGGGTTACAGGTCTTCACGCCAGTTTACGTGCTTACTTCCGGAGGCCCAGTACTCAGTACTTACGTGCTTATGTATTACATTTACCAGGAGGCCTTTCACTACCTTCAAGCGGGTTATGCTGATGCGGCTTCCATGATCTTCGCTCTCATCATACTCGCAGTGGTTGGACTAGAGCTTTGGCTCCTCAGGAAAGGGGGCCTGACTTACTATGGTCAGCGCACTTAAGGTGAAGAAAAGGTATCTTCACGTCTTACCACTCTATTTGGCACTTTCGGTGGTTGCAATAGCCTTTTTCTTCCCATTCTTTTGGATGCTAATGTCCAGCTTCAAGTCCCCAGCTGAGCTGTTGAGACTGCCCATAGTTTGGATCCCCAGCCATTTCTTATTGAGCAACTATCCAGCAGTATTCAAGTATGTCCCCTTTACCAGAGGACTGCTAAACAGTGCCTTGGTTACCCTGACCTCTGTATTCGGTGCGACTCTCATAAGTTCAATGGCAGCCTATGCCTTGGCTAAATACAGGTTCGCTGGCAGAGGGGCCTTCCTCAACGTGATCCTGATTTCGCTCAGCGTTCCAGGCTTCGTGACCTTGATCCCTCTTTACGACCTAGTTTATAGGTTCGGTTGGATTAATTCTTATCTAGCTCTCATAATTCCATATCTGGGTTCGGCGTATAGTATTTTCCTCTTGAGACAGTATATCATTACGATCCCGGACAGCCTCATAGAAGCTGCTAGGCTCGATGGGGCTAACGAATTCAGGATCTTCTGGAGGGTAGTGTTTCCCCTAATGAGGCCTGCACTCGCAGTGGTGATCTTTTGGAACTTCTTCAATATATGGAACGACTTCCTCTGGCCTCTCCTCGTCATAAATGACCCGAAACTGTATACCGTGCAATTAGTCCTATCTCAACTCCAGGGTTACGAATCGGGTGTGAGTTTCGTGGGCATACTAATGGCAGGCTCCTTCATGGCTATCCTGCCCACATTAACTATCTACCTATTAGGCCAGTCCCAGATGAAAAGGTTCTACAACCTGGGGGGTGTGAAGGGTTAATGGCCAAGGTCGAACTCAGAGGAGTAAGTAAGGTCTTCGGAAGCGTAGAAGCAGTGAAAAGGGTCGACCTAGCCATTGAGGATGGCTCTTTCTTCGTCATACTCGGGCCCTCTGGCTCAGGGAAAACCACGATCCTGAGGATCATAGCAGGTCTGGAGAGCCCTACTTCGGGAAAGGTGATAATAGGGGACAAAGACGTCACCGATGTACCGCCTAAGGACAGGGATGTGGCCATGGTCTTCCAGAACTACGCCCTTTACCCCCACATGACGGTTTTCCAAAACCTAGCCTTCCCCTTAGAGTCAAGGGGTATTAAGAAAGGCGAAGTGAGGAGAAGGGTAGAGGAAGTGGCCTCGCTTCTGCGAATAGAGCACCTACTTAACAAGAAACCTTCTCAGCTAAGCGGGGGGGAGGCGCAGAGAGTGGCCCTAGGTAGGGCAATAATAAGGAGGCCAAAGGTCTTCCTTATGGATGAACCTCTCTCGAATCTAGACGCTAAACTGAGGGTCTATATGAGGTCTGAGTTGCGGAAACTCCAGAGAACTCTTAGAGCAACTTTCGTGTACGTAACCCACGATCAGGTAGAGGCGATGTCGATGGCAGATAAGGTCGCAGTTATGTTCAAAGGAGAGATCCACCAAGTGGGTTCCCCCGCCCAGATCTACTCTGACCCTCAAGATACGGAAGTTGCCTCTTTTATAGGGACTCCACCAATGAACCTGATCAGGAGCAAGGTAATTAGAGTGGATAAGGGGGAGGCTGACATTCAAGTCCTCGGGAGACAAGTAAAAGTGAAGGTGAGGCAGAACTCACATGTGCGTGATGGAGAAGAAGTGATAGTTGGAATTAGACCTGAAGACCTACAGATTTCAAAAGATGGCGCTTTAAGTGGAGTAGTTGAAGGCATAGAACCGTTGGGAAGGGAAAATATATTACACGTGAGACTAAATGAGTCTACCTTAAATGAGTCTACCTTACAAGTGATTTCCACATCGACCGAGTCAATCGGTGAGGAGATTAGGCTGAACTTCAGTTGTGAAAAGCTCATACTGTTCGACTCTAAAACAAACAAGAGGATTTGAGCTTGAAGCTTTTAATCCACTTTAATGAGAGGATTGAAAAAGCCCACAGGAATCCTTTGTGAGGTAGTTCACCTTTCCCTGTCGAAGAAGTCCTTGTCTCAACTCTTTTGAGTGCACGACTCAAAGTTCAAAACTCCCCACCCCTGCAAGTGTATAGGTGCATTTTAGCTGATGCTGGAAGGCCTTGGGAGGAGTGAGATCACAGATAAGAGAATTTTACCCCCTATGGATTAATACTGCCCTGAACTCTTTATTCTTGTGAGCGCACAAACGGGAGTCCACGAGATTAGGTGGAATCCGCTAATCAAGCAGTGGATCATAATAGCGGGGCACAGGGGGAAGAGGACGTGGAGGCCGGAGGGCAGGAACTCCTGTCCATTCTGCCCAGGAGCCCCCGAGGTAGGGAAGGACTCAAGCTGGAGGGTCAAAGTCCTGCCCAATAGGTTCCCTGCCCTAAGCCCCAGTGCACCTAAAACCTCAGGACCGAACTCTCCACCTCTGCGATCCATGAGAGCTAGAGGCTACTGCAAAGTAGTAGTGGAGACTCCTTCTCACGAGGGAGACCTTTCCGGTCTTCCATTGGAGCACGCGTCTGAGGTTGTCAAGGCCTATGCCTCTGAGACCGAGAGGTTGAGCAGAGAGAATGATCAAATACGTCGCTGTCTTCAGGAATAAGGGGAAGGAAATAGGTGTTTCCCTAGCTCATCCGCACTCCCAGATCTATGCACTCCCCTTCATCCCAGCTAGAATAAGGGAGGAGATCAGGGCCCACAGGTCCTTCAGGGCTAAGAAGGGGTCGTGTCTGATCTGCAGACTCCTTGACTCAGGGAAATTGGGAAAACCGATCTACTCAAACGATCACTTCCAGGTCTTCCTGCCTAATTACGCCATGTGGCCCTACGAACTCCATATCTACCCTAGGGATCACTCGACGTGGCTCACGCAGCTCTCCCATTCCGGAGTCCTACACTTAGCAGACGCCTTGAGGGCTGTAAGCGCTACCTATAATAACCTCTTTCAGCGAGACCTGCCCTACATTATGGCAGTTCATCAAGGACCCACAGGGGAGTGGTATGTGGACTACCACATGCACGTGGAGTTCTATCAGCCCTATAGGGAGAGCGATAAACTGAAGTATGCAGCCGGAATTGAGTGGGGGTTCTGGACCTTCACCTACGATGGCAATCCCAAGGATAAGGCCGAGGAGCTCAGGGAAGCTCTACTCAGAGCTTCTAAAACTCTGAACTTCGAGGGTGAGGTGGAGGGAAGTGCCTGAACTGGTTCAGGAGTTCAGGTCCCTTTTCGGAGATAAACCCAGGATTATCGCCTCAGCTCCGGCTAGACTCGACTTCCTGAACACCCACCAGGACTACAAGGGGCTGCCGGTGTCGTCAGTGGGATTCGAGCTCAGGACATACGTATTAGCAAGTGTCAACCAGGATCAGGAGTTCAGGATCGCCTCCATGGATCTGAAGGAGGAGAACAGACCTCACCTGGATCGTTTCCCCGTCCATATACCTGAGTTAGAGGAGAGGGGGTGGTTCGGGAACTACCTACGTGCCTCCGTTAAAGCATGCCAGATAGCGGGTTTTACCCTTAAGGTAGGGATGATCGCTCTCATATGGAGCGAGATCCCCGTGGCCTCGGGTCTGGCCAGCAGCGCAGCCCTCACCACTTCCTTCATAAAGGCCATAGATCACCTGTTCTCCTTTGGGATCAAACTAAACCAATTGGCGGAGTTAGCTTACGAGGCGGAGAATGAGATCCTGGGTATTCCGTGCGGGAGGCTTGATCAATACGGCTGCGCTTACGGGGGAGTGATCAGGATTGAGATGAGACCTCCCTTTAGGGTGGAGCAACTGCCTGAATTCGGCGGGACTTTCTTCGCCGTAGACACTGGGATTAGACACAGCACGGCCGAAATACATCCCAAGAGGCAAGAGGAGATAAATAGGGCCTTGGCTGTGGTGAGGGAGAGGAGCCCCTCTTTGGCCCCCAAATTGGGCACTGGATTCAGCAATGCGTCGTGGGAGGAGCTTAGTGAGGAGGAACTTCTACCCTACCTCAAAGGAGTCCCCAAGGAATGGATAAACAGGGTTCTGTTTACATTGAGGTGCAACTCGTCCACAGAGATCGCCTTCCGCGCCATGAAGGGGATTTACCCGAATGAGGAGGACCTAGTGAGAGTGCTGGGCGAGGAGTGGAGGGGACAGATCAAGGAGTCCCTCTCCTCCGGCTCTCCCAAACTCAGGCTGATCTCTCTGATCATGAACTACCAACACGTCCTACTCAGGGATCTATACGAGATCAGCCTTCCCGAGGTGGAAAGAATGAGGGACTCCTGCCTCAGGGCTGGTGCTTTGGGAGTCAAGATATCGGGAGCGGGAATGGGAGGTTCCCTCATAGGTCTAGCTGAGGACGAGGAGAGCGCTAGGAAGGCAGTGAGGGCTGCTGCGGACGCTGGGGCTGCGAGGGGCTGGGTAGCTAAGGTAGCTAAGGGAGTTACTAGCTCTGAGACGAGCCCATGACTTCAGTCAACAGGCTCTTGGCAGTTAGCCTCACTGCCTCCGCGCTGCTCAGAGTGGGAGACCAGCCCAATCCCTTTAGCTTCCTGGAGTCCAGTAGCATGAACTTGACATCCCCCTTCCATCCTCTTCCATCCTCGGTACCCCCTGAGAACACAAAGGTGGGGTTCAGGGATGCTACCTCAGCCACCACCTGGGCTATTTCCCTCACCGTGATCCAATCCTCGTTACCCACGTTGAAGACGTCGTAGGGTGAGGAGAGCGACTCCTCAACCATGAGGGTGGCTCTAACTGCGTCCTCGATGTAGAGGTAACTCTTCCTCTGGGTTCCATCCCCCAGGATCTCCAGTTTGGTCCGATCAAGACTCAGCTTCTTGAGGAAGTCGTATATTACTCCGTGTCTTGACCTAGGACCTATGATATTAGCGTACCTAAGGGAGGCAGATCTGAAGCCGTATAGGTGGGAGTAGGAACAAACCAGGTTCTCGGAGGATGCTTTAGAGGCGCCGTAGACGCTAATGGGCTTCATTTCATAGCTCTCAGGTGTAGGGATCACTGAGACGTCTCCGTAGACTGTACTGGAGCTAGCAAATACGAACTTCTTGATGGAGCTCCTCCTGGCTGCCTCCAATAGGTTGAAGGTCACCACCACGTTCTCCTTGAAGTGTACCTCAGGGTCGGTGTAACTTATCCTGACCTCAGGGTTTGCAGCCATGTGGAAGACTACCTCAGCGTCCTGCAGAGCCCTGAAAGCCAACTGTGGGTCCTTGAGGTCCCCTCTCAGGAACTCGAAGTCGGGATCTCCAGCATGTAACGCCAGGTTCTCCAACTTCCCGTTGGTCAAGTTGTCCACCACTCTGACCCTCTCTCCCCTCCTCATGAGTTGTTCCACCAAGTGGCTTCCAATGAATCCCGCTCCACCAGTGACCACGACAGTCAAGGTCTTCCTCTCTATCCGATCTGGAGATCTCAATAATTAAACGCTCCGCTCCTACGAGGAGCCTAAGAGTGATCCACTTATGAGATCCTCGAAGCCTTAGGTCTTTCACGTCATCAGAACGAGAAAGGATAGATCTATCCAAGCCTTAACAAGGGATCTCTTCAAGACAACCTGATCAGTTGGACTCCCTTCGGGCTTAGCTTCAGGCCGAGTCTTCGGCCGCGTAGCTTCACTTCGGAACCCCGGAGCAATTCCACCGCCCTTGACGGCTCACTCAGGTTCAGTTCCACCTCAATAGCTACCTTATCCCACGAGTAGTTTATGGCGAAAAGCAGAGTCTCACTCCCTAAGCTTAGGGTCCTGAACTCTACGTTAGCCCTAGGTATTGTAGAGCCTAGGACTCTGAGAGGTCTATTCACCCCTACTCTCTCCGCTACTGCAGAGATCGCTCTCCTGGCTGAAGCGGAACCTGTGCTCTCCACTGCTAACCCCAAATTAGTTCCCACGTATAAGGATATACCTTTCCCATAACTGTTTAGGACCAAAACTTCACGCCCTCCCTCTGTGATACCTCCTACTTCTCCGGTGGACGTCCTAAGGGAACTCTCGAAGGCCACCCCTTCTACCGAGTCCCCCCTTCTCAGTCCAGGTAAGACTTGGTCAGAAGTGATCCAGATAGTGCTCTTATCCACACTCCTCACCTCTTCCTCTACTCCACCTAATACCTCCCCTAGGCCATAGGATGGGACCTCGACATCTATGAACCCGTCCTCCCTTATCCATCCGAAGCGGCTGTCAGAGTAGAGTGCTCCCCCACCCCTTACGAATTCTTTCAGGGATTTAGCGAAGGTCTCTCTGATCGCGAAGCTCGAGGGAGCGAAAAGGAGCTTATACCCGAGATTTCCTCTCTCTACCTGTTCCAATGACACGAAGTCCACGGGGATTGACTCCTCCCACAAAGTCCTGTAGATACCTAACATGGCTCCTGAGATCAGAGTCACGTCCCTGAACCCGCCAGGTCTGTAAATGGCCTCAGAGGGTTGGAGGATCCACATGGCCTTATATGCGTCTACGTTATACAGGATCCCCACTTCAGCCTTGGGCTGGTTAGCACTAAATAGGAGTTGGGAGTAATCTTCCACCAGTTTCGCTTCCGACCCAGCTGCCCTAGCCCTCTCAGTGACGCTGCCATCAGGGTTAACTAGACCGTATCCAGACGACTCGTAACCCAACATCATGGGGTACCAGTGGTAGATGTTCAAGCCCATGGCCCCATGGGCTATGGACTGCCACATCCAGACTGCGATCTCCTCTGGACGCACCGGATCCACTATCCTAATCCCGCCCACTCCCTGTCCTCCCTGAAGCTCTCCTATCCAGAACCCCTTTCCGCTAGCCTGAGAGGCAGATCTTGTGAAATCGAGTACGAAGGAGTCGAGACACGGATCCTCCCTCCTTCTCCCCGCGTGTTTGGGGTAGAGCGAAGTCCCCCAGAAGTCAACGACCTTGGCCATTTCCCAGTCGTCCGGATTGCCGAAGAGTGGGTTGGCCAAGGCGCTCGTACCCCCGTGGGTGTGACTGGTCACCGGGTGATCCGGGTCAACTCCCTTGATCACCCTGACCCTCCACTCCAAGTCCTGCCTCAGTTTCTCTAGGTTGAAAGTGATCCAGTCCAAGTTCTCTTTGGCGTAATGGAGTGACACGAACCTGGGAGGCTCCACTTCGTCGAAGCCCCTGTAGCTCCTGTGCCACGCCCTATTCAGGGCCTCCACTCGGCCATATCGCTTGGAGATCCAATCCCTAAACCTACGTATACTATTCTCGCAGTAGCAGAATAGGCCTCTCCACTGTGAAGGCTGATAGACCCATTGTATAGTAAGGGGTTCGCTCCACACGTCCCAAGCGTAGAAATTATCGCTCCCTTTCGCCTTTTCGGCTAGCCTCCTGAGGAAGGACTCGGCAAAGGACCTAGCCTTAGGGGAGTCGAGGCACACCCCTGGGCTCCCCCCAGGTATAACCTTGGAACCACTCTCTGAGACGTAAAGCGAATCTGGGATCTCCCTCATGAGCCAATCAGGTGCGAACTCGAGGTAGACCTGAAGGATTACCCTCATGTCTATAGTTGAGGAGAAATTGAAGAGCCTGTCCAAGTATTGGAAGTCGTAGTCCCCAGGTCTGGGCTCCGAGTCCCTCCAATTCACCCATCCCCTGACGAACTTAAACCCCAACTCCCTCATGGTCCTTAAGTCCCTCTGCATAACTTCCCCGTTAACTTGAGGCGTGACGCTCCCAACTCCATACCAAACTGAGACTGGGATCTCCCTCATCGGTCCCTCCTAGTTCCTGAAGGGATATAAGACTCCTCGTGAACAGGTTGTGTTTCACGCGGATCAGATTCTCCGAGTCAAAACTCCTGAGAGGGGATCTCAAATCGAATCTATGGCAGGGGATAGAGGACTCAAGTGAATTTTACACAGCCCTCACCGACGGCCCCCTCACGATTTCCCGCTTCCTGGCCCACCTTGCACCTTTGGCCAAGGGCACGGGGCTCCGCAGGCTCAACGGCTCAGCCCTGAAGATAAGTATATGACCATGCCCATACAGGCCGCTGATGGGGCAGAGGCGCGCCTTACGAACTGGCTTTAACCGGGGCGCCTTGGTGACGCTCGCCCCGTCCATGACTGCCATTGAGAGAGTGCTAGGGAGCTGTCCTTAAACTTTGGAGGGCTGTCCACCTCCTCCCTTACGAAAGGGGTCCTCCGCCCCTAACTCCCCAGGAAGATAAACCAGGGTCTTTACCCTGGACGTAAGGTCCACGACCATTGCCCAGTTTTTAGATACTCCTATCAAGCCCACCTATTCCCTACCGCGCGAAAGGAGGGAAACGATCTTATGGGACCACCGTTACTTCAGCTCCAGGAGGGAGGAACTGTCGTTAGGGAGGTATACGGTGAAGCTTTTGCCCCCTTCCACCTCTCTTTCACCCCTCAGCTCAGCCTTACCTGCCTTAAGCGAAAGGGAATTGACCTTGAACCTCTCCCCTTCCACCACTAAGTTGACTATGGAGTCGAACTGATTCATATTGACCAGGCCGACGTAGATCGAATCCCCTCCCCTGTGTAAGGTCATGGAAGTATTCAGGATAGGTCCCCTGGATTCCAGCCTTATCCCCAGGTCCTCAGAGGTCACTTCTCTGACCACTCTCCTGACCACTTCGGGGTACCTCTCCTTAAGGTAAACGGGATACTTAGTAACAGCTAACACTGTCACTTCACTCCTCCCAACTCCCCTCTGGAATACCGCTGGGAACCTGGACTTGCCGTCTGTGGAGTAGAGTATTACCCGACCTTCGCTCAACCTGAGTATCGGTCCCACAGGCATGATCGTTTCCCTCCTATGTCCTTCCACCACCGGCCCCTCCCCTTCCCTGCCGAAGCCTATGACGTCTCTCGCCTTGGACTCAATGGGATCCCTGGGGTCAAGTCCGATAAGTCTCATCCCCTCCTCCCCTTGAACCCCTGAGGCTACGGACTCAGCTGCAGCTCCTGTAAGTATTGGGTTAACACCCTCCTTGATCAACCAGGATAATTCAACGTGATCGAGGTCCGACTCCGTGATCAGCACCCTGTCTCCTTCCTTGAGTGTCTCCACTCTCACTGGCTTAAGGGGAACACCTATGCTCCCCAGGACGTCCTGGATGTACCTGTCTGCGTTAGATGGGTTAACGTGCTGTATTGCTAAGGTCTTGAGTCCCAGCGTGTGGGAATCTCGAACTAGAGAGGAGATCCGGGTCAGATCGCCTGACTCGCTGGAGAGCCTGGAGAAGTGCCTCTCCCTGAAGGGATCTAGGAAAGCTCTAGCCTCGAACAGGGTCACTTCTTCTAACCCACCCAGGAAGCTGAACCTGGCCTGTTCCAAGAAGGCTTGCACTCCTATGGTCACAGGCAGATCGAAGCCGAAACCATTATACGTATCGAACCAAGCTCCTCTGAGCTTTTCGCCCACGAGCGCCTTCATGTACTCTATTATGTAGAAGGAGCCATATCTCCATGTCCCCTCCCTCGACTCTGTCCCCACGTAGAAGTTGTCGAACAAGTCCTTGAGGTTATCCAGGTAGAGGCCCCTCCACCTGAAGTCCTCCCTCCACTCAGCTACCTTGAGCGTAATTTTAACCTTGGGGTTTTCCCTCCTAGCGGGACCAACAACGTAGTCCTTGGACACCTCCTTTAGGAGGTCTGCAGCGAACTGGGTCCAATAGGCTCTCACGGTCTTATCCTCATATCTTGAGGCCATAATTCTCTCCCTGGTTAAGGAGAAACCGTATCTGGAGTTGAACTCCTGGATACACTGATCACAGTAGCACCAGTTGGCCCAAAAGTCGTCAATTATGATCTCGTTGAAGGCCCTGGCTAACTCTGACATAGCCTTCGATATGAGGTTCCTGTTCAGTTGATCAGTTAGGCAGGTCACTCTGAAGCCGAAGCTGGTGGACCTCCCCCAGCCTTCCCCCCATGTCCCTATGGCTGTCCCTCCAGCAACTTCCATGCTATTGAAGAGCTTAGCCACCTTCGAGACCTCTTCGGAGGTCAAGGTTAATCCGTCCCTGTAGTTCTCTATGTAAAGCTTCTCGATTCCAAAGGCCTTACACTTCTCCGTGAGCTTTTGGGCTAGCTCCCTCTTTTGCAACATTTCTCTCACTGTATGGGCAGTCACATAGAGTGCCAGTTTAGACATCATCTCTCACCTTTCGTGGTCCGTAAGTCCGTCAGGCAGAGTTTTCCCAGTTCTGAGGACTCGTTCCTTACGGATACCCTCAGTCCCCATGGGAATCATCTGTTGACCGTCCTCCCTTTATAATTTCCCTTTTCGTTTTAATCACTTGAGGTTGTGGGTCAATTCCCCATAACTATAGATCAGGCTTCAGATTTTCTTACTGTTTGTCCCTACACTTTCATTCCAGCCGTCTCAATGGCGATCAGGCTTGGGGATCACCTTGGACCACCCGCGGTAGGTCATGGGACGAGGTTCGCGTCCCTGATCCCCTAATCGTCCTTTAAGCAGGGCTCACATGGGGCGTGTTTACCCACGGTGTAACTTATCCTCACTCCTAATTATTCCGCCGCGGCACCCCTCCTGAGGGATCACGCACCCCCACCCCAAACTCCTTGGGGCCGGGGGGTGGGAATGCATTACCCCCCCATCCACCTTCCTTCACTCCTGAGATCTCCTGGGCAGAACCCTTCATCGGTTTGGAGGTCATCAACGGGAAATCCCTGGTGATGCTATACAAACGTAACTCACGCCGAGGACATTTAGAAGTGATTAACAGAACTAATCGTTGCACAGAACATCATGGTCTTCCCTCCGGAGATGGGGAAACCAATAGGTACTGTTGACGTGAGATAAGGATCTGACCCTCTTCGAGCTGGCTGAGTTAAGCGTTGTTCCGCGATTCCCTCAAGTCGAGGCAGATCCAATGCTTTAGAGTCTGTATTAAGGCCTTATTGCATGAGGGAAACAAGACACGACAGGTTTATAGGTCCTCATGAAAGGAGGAGGCTATGTCCTCGAGATTGATCGCGATCGAGGCGAATCATTTGAAAGCGGAGATCTCTACCATCGGGGCATACTTGCTTTCACTGAGCGGGATGGGGAAGGAGCTAATCCTCAGAGGCGATCTGAAAGCTCAGACCAGGGGGGGAATGGCCATACTCATACCCTACGCTAATAGGGTCAAAGGGGGTAAGTACTCTTTTGACGGCGTAGAATACGAATTACCTAAAAACAGGGAAGGCAATGCCATTCATGGCCTAGTCATGGGGGAAGTTTGGGAAGTAGAGGAGGAGAGTACGGGGAGGGTTACACTCTCTCACCTCCTCAGCCACCCCGGCTATCCAACCCTTATAAGATCTCAGGTCTCATACCAGGTCTCCTCCAACTCACTTAAGGTAGACATAAGGGTAAGTAACATAGGTGACAGGAGGGCACCGTTGACCGTGGGTGCCCATCCCTACTTCCTGGTGTCAGGGAATTGGAGGATTGAAGCCCGAGGAGCAAAGAAGTGTGTAGCAGCCAACCTAATACCCACAGGGGAGCTAGTGGATTATCATTTCGGTGAGGACGGCTCCTACGATGATTGCTTCTTGGTCCCGAACGACGTCATCTTAACCTCATCCCATTCCTCGGTCCTGATTAGAAGGCAGGGGATGCCTTTCCTTCAAGTTTACACCGGAATAAAAGGCGCAGTGGCCGTTGAACCCATGAGTGGAGCCCCCGATGCTTTTCACAACAGCCTTGGCCTCACCGTGTTGGAGCCAGGTTCTACTGCCAGCTTCTCCTTTTCCATGGAGTTCGGGCTGAATCCTTTTTCAAGTTAATAGACGTTTTATGTTCGTCCGTGTTAGGAGTTCCTCCATGAGGGGGTGATTTCCCACTGGGTGTGGGCTCCGCCCAAGGGGGTGGGGGTGAAAAGAGGTGCGAGCCCCCATGCCGTTAGGCAGGGTCCGCGACCTGTCCTTAAGCCGGGCAGGGGACTGAGTCCCTGCACCTGATCACAGTTGAACGAAATGAGGGAATGAAAGAGTAGGGACAAACGGGATGTTCCAGGGTAACCTATGATTAACCGGTTAGCTGTCGAATTAGAAGATATGACTATATCCTAGGCTTAACGATCTCCTTCAGGTAAACTGAGAGCGTGAGCAGACCACTCGCGACTCCAGCCAAGGTCACGTATAGGCTTGAAATCAGTGGGTTTGCGAAGTAAAGGTAGTTATAGACCAGGCTCCCTAAAACTCCTCCAATGGCTTTGCCAGTGTATAGGATCCCGCTGTTCACGGTTGAGAACTTGGTCCCAAAGATCTCGCCAGCTACGTTGAAGTAAAGGGTTATGATTGATCCACCTGAAAGACCTATGAGGAGGGTTGAAAGGGAGATCAGGCCCATGAACAAGGAAACTCCACCCAAGGTGAGGACGAGGTCTAGGGCTATGATCGTTTTGCCTATACCCAACTTATCCGCTACTAAGCCAAAGAGAGGCCTCATCCTTCCGCTGAGGAACGGTAGCAGGGTTATTAAAAAATGTAAGCTCGATCCTAGGTAAGCTCTTATCCACCACGTTGAGCGAGGAGGACATCATGGTAAGGGGACTACAGCTAGGACGAAGGACGTGTACATCGCCCAGAACTTTAAACCCAGGATCACTTTCTTGGGCTCCTGTCCACTGAGTTCTCTGGGGTAATCGGTGAGCCAGAGGAGAGTGGGGAGGAGTACCAATTCCATGATCCCTGTGATTAGGGTCACTTGCCTCATGCTCTGGGCTAGGGAGATCAAAGGGTTAGCGAAAACTCCTCCCAATCCGAACCCCCATCGAAACTACTCCTGTGGCTAAACTCATCCTATCCCTGAACCACTTCATTGCAAAATTGGCGGCTATTCCATAAAGTATGCCCTCTCCTATGCTCCCTAAGGAGCAAGAGGTATAGAAAACAGGTAAATTTGGAGAGAAGGAAGTGCCGAGGAAGCCCAGGGCCGAGAGGAATTATGCGATCAGGCCGATGCTCTTGGGTCCGCTCCTGTCCGCCAAGAAACCCCCAGCCGGTTGGGAGAGGGAGGAAATCGCGTTGAAGAGACTGAAGGCCAAGGCGATCTGAACATGGTTAGCCTCAAGTCCTCCACTTATCAGTGGGGCTAAGGCGTTCCAAGAGTATTGATAAAGTGAGTTGAAGCACATTACGATAAAGCCTATGGCTATGAAACCTCTTCCTACCCATTGGTGAACAACGCGCTCTAAGAGAATAGGGCCCTATAAGCTTAGCAAACTCGGGCCTCGAGTTTAGTAAAATTCCTCTAAAGAGAGAGTTCTAGTCCTTTGAAAAGGGCGTGGAAACTAAGAGACTGATCACCTGTGTAGCCTCTCACCCACTCGCCTTAGCCTCGAAAAGTCCGCGGTAATGGCTAGGAAGATCGCTGCGATCACGTCATCGAGAGGGATCCCCCTATATACAGGGTAGAACCAGGCGTAGGAGTTAGGGATCTTGAGCTCCAAGATCCAGTAGAAGACGTCCTCCGCTAACGAGCCGTAGATTAGGTACCATGCAGTCCAGAAGGAGATTAGCTTCCCTGAGGAAAGCCAAGAGGGAAAGAGGAAGAGCGCGTCGTAGATAAACCTGTAGAAGTATAGGGAGACGGTGGTGGTGAAAATAGTCCTCTCCCATACTGGACTGGAGGGGAACAGGGAGGGGTCCCAATAGAGTGACGTTTCTAGAACGGCGTAGAATAAGGAGAAAACAGCCATCACGATTAAACCCTTCTTAGTTGGACCCACGTTCCTGTTATACTACTTCGAATTTAATGTTTTAAATCAATAGAAGCATGCGGGGGAGCTAAGCAAAAGGTTAAGAAGCCTTTCCGAGGCAATGGCAGCAGATCAATGGAAACGAGTTAACCCTTAGGCTGTCTCTGACCAATAGTCGGTGAAGAGCTTAGCGTCCTTAGCTACGAAACGGCTTAACGCAGCTGCACCCCTGCCCGAGATCTCCAAGGAAACGTTGATCAGGGCATAATTGAGCGCCCCTACGTGGTGAGCACTCCCTGGGTTCACTACCAGAGTCTCACCTAGCCTCTGCTGCCCGAAGGAATCATGGACGTGACCGTGTAGGCCCAGGAAGGGTGAGAACTCCCTGATCAGGTCTACTACGGCTTTTGATCCAACGTGAGTCCTCTTGCCCCCTACCTTGCTCTCGTCCAGCCTGGTGTTCAGTGGGGGCATGTGGAAGTTGATCAGGGTCCTCCCCCTCTCGCACCTCTCCAACAATTCCTTTCCCTTCATGTAGAGGTTCGAATCCGGCGCAACCCTGAATCCGTCCTCCGTGCCTGAAGCCAATCCAAGGCTCGCTATGTTCATCCCCCTGAACTCCACTATCCTCTCCTCCATCACCTCCACTCCTGCGCTGTTCAGCGCCCTGTCCAACTCTAGGGGATCTGTGTGGGCCAAATTCCACAGCACCTTCACCTTCCTGTTGTCTAGCTCCTTGGATATATGATCAGTCCACCTGAAAACTCTCTCCTCTGCCATCCTCAACAGCTCCTTGTGATAAAGGGATTTATTGCTCTTGAGCTCCTCTACCTCGTCCTTTGTTCCAACGAATAGGTAAAATCCAGACTCCTTGGACTTCCCCTGAACTCCCTCTAAGTCCACTTTCTCCCCGTCCAGGAAGTAGTCCCTTCCTCTTCTCTCCACTGCTATGATCACGTTACCGAAGAGGTCCCCTCCGAGGATTAGCAGATCTGGAGAGGTCTTCCTAGCTTGCTTCACCAGTTTATCGAAGCTCACCTCAGAGCCATGTAGATCGGTGGCGAACATGAGCCTGTATGTGACTCCCATAAATGTAATTACCTCTCGGTTTATTTAAGCCTAGCCTCATGTTGACCTTCTTGGGAGGTGAATTCTATGGGCACGGCATTCGTGTCGTAACCCTTACTGTACCACCAGAGCGCTGCTGAACTCCCTAAGCCCCAGAGGACCAGGTTGTAGATCACCCACTCCTGCCATGTCAGGGAGGAAGTCAACAGTGTAGATATGGCGTATGAGGATATGGGGATCGCCCTCACCAAGCCTATCATGAGCGCCCTTACCTTGGTGGGGAAGAGGAGAGGTTCGGTGATCGTCCTCACCGCCCACGCGAATTCACTGAAGACCATGTTCAATGAGAGAAGGGCGTAAAATGTGATAACGGAGAACGGGATCACACCGAATGCCAGAGCTGAAATGGGCACCATGGTGAAGGTGCCGCCTAAGTAGGAGAAGGCTGCGAGGATCCTAGTCCTCAGCCTCGACACTGTCAGCCCTAACACTACTCCCGCTACAGTGGCTGCCATGTTAGCAACGAAAATGGTCAAGGAAGCAATGCTGCCAGGTAGGGAGGAGCTGTAGAACTGAGGAGCTACGAAGGCCATGAGCCCGTAGGTTAGATACTGGGACACGCTTATTATCACTAGGAAAAGGTATCTGGACTTAAGGGAGAGACGCTTAGCTATAGCCTCCTCCCTCATGGCCTCCTCTCCCTTGAAGCGGGAGGCCTCCTTCACTGCCTGATCCCTCCTCCCCTTAACTACTAACCACCTCACAGATTCTGGGATCGCCAACCTCAACAAGAAAGCCGCTGTCACTACCACTGCGGTGAGTACGCCTAACGCCTTGAGTTGTAGATCTGGGCCCACTAAGTAAGCCAGGAAGGCTGCTATGGCTGCGCCGAGGTTGTTAAAGTTAGGCATTAGGACCAGGATCTTCTCCCTGTGTTTGAGCGGGAAGTTCTCCCCAGCGTAGGAGAGGGCCACTGGTACCTCCCCCTCGACACCCAACGTACCCACGAATACGCCGCTCAAGATCCCCACTAGGGACAGTGTTTTGGGCAGTAGGAAAGCCGAGAGGAGTATCACCAGGGCGCCTATACCGTAAAGCCCTAGGGTCACGAAGAAGGCTGTCTTCCTTCCCAACGATCTGTCTGATAGGAAAGGTAATACGAGGTCCCCGATCAGGGTGGCTAAGGTGGGGACTATGAAGGTGAGTACAGTCTTAAAGGAAGAATAGGACAGTGGGCCTATGGCAGCGTAGATCCCCCAAATGAAGAAGCCCAAGGATAGGGTGGAGAAGAGGGACCACTGAGTGAAGGTCCACTTGGATCTGTCAACCCTTCTGGTCAGGGGTTCCATGGGATCAGGGTTTTAAAGAGACTTATAAAGCTTGTTATATTCAATTATTCTGAACTAGAATAGAGGAGCTGAAGAGAATGTGAACTTACCCCGCGCCCTCGAGGACGGGGCTTCCCGCTTCAAGGCCCCGCCTTGCCCGTAGATGACTACGGGTGGGGGGCCCACGGGCTCAACCGTCCAGCCCCGATCTCAAGGTGTTTAGGGGAGCGCTGTAGTCCCCGTCTGTTGCCCAACAGCATGGCAGGCGAAGACTCCACCGGAGAGCGTTAGGCCCCCCCACGTGGCCGCACTCAGCACAGGCCTTGGGGGTGAAGGCAGGGTCGACCAGGAACTCCCTTCCCGTACTTCTCCAGGTACTTCAGGATCGTCTTGAGTTCGTAGAAAGCCACGTCGCGGGGCCCGTCCTGAGCTTCCTGTATGCCTTACCCATCGGTTCCCTGACTCGATGTCCTCCAGGATCAGGGGGTCGTAGTTCGTGGAGAAGAACTTCCCTTACAAGTCCCCCTCACTTTCCCCAGGTGCTCGTGGGCCCTGGCTAACCCCGGCCTCGGAAACGGGAACTCCCTCCTGGAGGGGGAACTGGGCGTCCTGAACTCGAGGAGGGCCTCCCTTAGGCCCGAGGTTGGGGACGAACGGGCGTCCGACTTTGCGAGGAGCCCCTCCACATCCACGTCCGTGGAAACGACCTCGCCCTTCCTCTCCACCTCTGAATTGGCAGTTCTCAACTAGGAAGGTGATCTACACCCTGGAGGCATGGGCTTCGCGACCACCCTCTTCACCCTGTCCAAGTCCCTGTGAAGTATCACATGGAATATCCCTAGGGAGGCCCACAATTACTTGCCTGGTGTACCCTCAGAGCGGTTGGAAGGTCATGAAGGTGAGGGTGATAAGGGTCGAGAGTGAGAACAGGAAGAGGTTGCCGACGTTGAGACTGTCGATAGTGTCGGCACTGAGCTACGAAATTTTCTTCTAGCCAATGAGAATGGTCTATGAAGGGTGAATAACGCCATACTCTCAAGGGGAACGTCCTAACCCTATGATTTGTAGCTTAATATCGACACTATCAGACTGTCCAACCTTAGGGAAACGTGAGGAACCCTGGAGGGACCTCTCCCCGGCCCCGTGGTAACGGTCTGTAACCTGTCAGACTACCTGGGAGTGCACGGCCTGGTAATCCTCGCCCTGCTTCCTCAGGGGCGAGTTGTCTCAACTCGGTTCGTGTCAACCACCTACCGTCCCCCTCACGGAAATAGGGGTCCG
>Ga0080006_1239912_pt1 | contig 23806 bp, 21 predicted proteins | sample RS3BMetagenome_FD_69209 | JGI IMG/M metagenome (GOLD analysis project Ga0080006, IMG submission 69209) | Ferric oxide microbial mat and aquatic microbial communities from Rainbow Spring, Yellowstone National Park, USA - RS3B (SPADES... ...
CCGCAGGGGCGCGGGGCGCGGCGGGTCGAGGGTGCAGCCCATCTCCGCCGGCTGGGCCGGCGTCCCCTCCCGGCCGAGGATCAGGCCCTGGGCCGACGAGAACCGGGTGGGGTTGGCCGCCACCTCGAGGATGTCGGCGTGCTTCACCACCGCCCAGAACGGGGTGTAGCCCGGTGGCGCCATGTGGGCGACCGGCTCCTCCCGGCGAAGCCGGGTCCACAGCTCGTGGGGGTACCCGCGTGCGGCGAAGCGGGCGGGATCGACGAGATCCAGCGGGTCGACCGCCTGCGGTGACTCGACGTGGGTGCTCACTCGGCCTCCGCGCGATGCTGTCCGGCGGCTGGCGTGCGGCGGGGCGCCGGCACCCTCCCGGACGGTGTGATTATTATGCTTGCACTCTAGGAGAGGATCATTTTCGGCGCAACGTCGAGAGCCGGGACCGGGGAGAGCGGACGTGGCGCATCGAGCAGGAACGGCGACCCGGCGGCGGTCGGCCCGGTGAGCGGCGAGCTCGCCGGGAAGGTGGCGGTGGTGACCGGCGCCGCCAGCGGCATCGGCCGGGCCACCGCCGACCTGTTCGTCGCCGAGGGAGCGAAGGTCGTGCTGGCCGACGTCGACGTCGAGGGTGGCGAGGCGGCGGCGGCCGCCCTCGGCCCCTCGGCCTGCTTCCAGCGCACCGACGTCGCCGACGCCGAGCAGGTGCAACGGCTCGCCGACGTCGCCGTGACCACCTTCGGCGGCCTCGACGTCATGTTCAACAACGCCGGGGTCCCGAGCTCGTTCCGGCGCTTCCTCGACAACGACCTGCGCGATCTCGACCGGGTGATGGCGGTCAACCTCTACGGCGTGATGGTCGGCACCCGGTGCGCCGCCCGCCACATGGCCGACCACGGCGGCGGGGCGATCGTCAACACGACGTCGATCGGCGCCCTGACCGGTGGCGCCGCGCCGCTGGTCTACCGGGTGTCCAAGGCGGCGGTCATCCAGTTCACCCGCTCGGTCGCCGCCGACCTGGCCGAGTACGAGATACGCGTCAACTGCGTGGCCCCGGGCCACATACCCACCGGGATCACCAACTACGACCTCGACGCCGTGATCCGCAGCAGCCAGCCGCTCCAGCGCCGCGGCACACCGGCGGACGTGGCCGACGCCGTGCTCTTCCTCGCGAGCCGGCGGGCGGCGCAGATCACCGGGATCGTGATGCCGGTGGACGGCGGGACCACCGCCGGCCCGCCGGTCCGGCAGCCAACGGCGCCGAAGGCGCCCGACGACGGAGGTGACGATGCCGGCTGACCTGGTGATCCGCGGCGGGACGGTGGTCGACGGGACCGGGGCCCCGGGCTACCGGGCCGACGTGGCGGTCACCGGCGGCCTGATCGAGGAGATCGGCGAGCGACTGCACGGACGCCAGGAGCTCGACGCCTCGGGCTGCGCGGTGACCCCCGGCTTCATCGACATCCACACCCACTACGACGCCCAGGTCTTCTGGGACCCGGCACTGCGCCCGTCGTCGTTCCACGGCACGACCACGGTGGTCGCCGGCAACTGCGGGTTCACGATCGCCCCGACCCGGCCCGAGCACCACGAGGCGATCGTGCGCACCCTCGAGAACGTCGAGGACATGGACCCGGCCACGTTGACGGCGGGCATCGTGTGGGACTTCGAGACCTACCCCGAGTACCTCGCCCTGGTGCGGCGCCGGGGTACGGTGCTCAACTTCGCCTGCTACGTCGGCCACAGCTCGACCCGGCTCTACGTGATGGGCGACGCCGCCTACCAGCGCGCCGCCACCACCGACGAGGTGGAGCAGATGTGCTCGCTCGTCGTCGAGGCGATCGAGGCCGGCGCCGCCGGTTTCTCGACGAGCTTCGCCTACACCCACCGCGGGATGGACGGCCTGCCGGTGCCGAGCCGCTTCGCCGACCGCGACGAGGTCGAAGCGCTCTTCCTGGCCGCCGGTTCGACCGGCAAGGGGGTAGTGCTGGCGACGGCCGGCGAGCAGTGCACCTACGCCGACATCTACGAGCTCCAGCCGCGGATCGGCCGGCCGTTCACCTACCCGCTCTTCGCCCTGGCCGACGACCGCCACCGGCCGCAGCTGACGCTGCACGAGCAGTCGCTCGCCCGCGGGGTCGACGTGTGGCCCCAGGTCACGCCCCGGCCGCTCACCATGCAGTTCACGATGGAGAGCCCGTTCAGCCTGAACGTGAGCGCGGTGTTCGGCGAGCTGATGGACAAGGACCGTGGCGCCCGGATCGCCGCCTACGCCGACCCGGCGTGGCGGGCGAGGGCGGCGGCCGACCTCGAAGAGGTGCCGATGAAGCCCCGTTGGGAGACCTGCGAGATCTCCGAGTCGCCGACCGCACCCGAGCTCGAGGGGCGCCGGGTCGACGAGGTGGCGCGCCAGCGCGGCGCCGGTCCGCTCGACGTCATCTGCGAGCTGGCGCTGGCCGACGACCTGGCGACGCGCTTCCGGATCTACATCGCCAACGACGACCCGGACAGCGTCGGCGCCCTCCTCACCCATGACCACGTGGCGCTCGGCCTCTCCGACGCCGGGGCCCACGTCGGCCAGCTCTGCGACGCCCCGATCCCGACCGACCTTCTCGGCACCTGGGTGCGCGAGCGGCAGGTCCTCACGATGCCACAGGCGGTGCGCAAGCTGACCGGCGAGCCGGCCGACCTGTTCGGCTTCGCCCGCCGTGGCTACCTCCGTCCCGGTCACTGGGCCGACGTCTGCGTCTTCGATCCGGCCACCGTCTCGCCGGGGCCGCTGCGCCGTCTCCGGGACTTCCCCGCCGGCGGCGAGCGGCTGACCGCCGAGGAGCCGACGGGGGTCCGCCACGTGCTGGTCAACGGGGTGGCGATCCGCCGGGACGGCCAGCAGCTCGACACCGGGGAGCGGCCCGGGACCCAGCCCGAGATCGTGTGAGGCACCGGTCCCGGGGTGCCCGGACCGGTCCCTAACCTGTCGCCGTGCGAGGTCGCATCGGGACGCTGCGGATCGAGCCGGTGGCGAACCACCCGGAGCTATTGGCGCCCCCGGTGCGCCGGGCGCTCGACGTGCTGGCGCCGGAACCCCTCGGAGTGGTGGCGATCGACCCCGAGCTGGCGGACACCGCCGCCTTCTGCGAGCGCTATGGCGTCGCGCCCGACGAGTCGGCGAACTGCGTCGTGGTGGCGGCACGGCGTGACGGGCAGACACGTCTCGCCGCCTGCGTGGTGCTCGCCACCACCCGCGCCGACGTGAACGGCCTCGTCCGGCGGCATCTCGGGGCCCGGAAGGTCTCCTTCGCACCGATGGAGGTCGCGGTCGCCGAGACCGCCATGGCGTTCGGGGCGATCACGCCGATCGGCCTTCCCGGCGGCTGGCCGGTGCTGGTCGACGCTGCGGTGGCCCGGCATCGGCGCGTCGCGGTCGGGAGCGGGTTGCGGGGCTCGAAGCTGGTCGTGGCGGGGGCCACCCTGGCGGCCCTCCCCGGCGCCGAGGTCCTCGAGGGTCTCGGTCGCTGAGGGCGGCGACCGCCGGCCGCGCCGACCCCCGCAGCCGCCGGCTCGCTGGAACCGCAGCGTTGGGACCGGCAGGCCTGGTTGCGCTGTGAGCTGCCCGATCCTCACGAGACCGATCATCGGGCCTCCACCAGGTGGGGAGGGTGCGGGGTAGAGTCGGCTCGTCGTGACGACCGAGGAGGGGCTGTGCCGTTCGCATCCGTTGGCGATGTCACGTTGTTCTACACCGACGATGGCGTCGGCGACCCGCCGTTGCTGTTCGTCCACGGCTACACCTGCGACGGCCATGACTGGAGCTGGCAGCTCGCTCACTTCGCCGAGCGTCACCGGGTGATCGTCGTCGACAACCGTGGGCACGGCCGATCCAGCGTCCCCGACAGCGGCTACGACCACCTCGATTTCGCCGACGACACCGCCCAACTGCTCGACCAGCTGGGGTGCGGACCGGTGGTGGCGGTCGGGCATTCGCTCGGCGGGGTCATCGTCAGCACCTTGGCCGTCGAGCGCCCCGACCTCGTGCAGGCGGTGGTGAGCGTCGACCCGGGTTACCTCATCTCCGACGAGGTCAGCGCCGGCCTCGGCCCAGTCCTCGACGCACTCGATGCCGATCCGGTCCCGGTGGCCCAAGCCACCCTCGGAGGCACCTACACGCCGGCGTCACCGCCGGCGCTCAGAACCTGGCACATGCGACGGATCGCCGGGATGCCCGTCCACGTGCTCCGTCAGACGTTGAGGAACCTGATGGAGGGAATGGCGTTGGAGTCGGTCAGCGCTCCGTACCTGGCGCAGCGCAAGTGCCCGGTGCTCGCCCTCTACGCCGATCCCGCACGGGCGGCCGTCGAGGCGGCGCTGTTCACCGACGGACGATCGAAGGTGGCCACCTTCGAGGGCTCCGGGCACTGGCTGCACCAGGACCGCCCGAACGAGGTCAACCACCTCATCGAGACGTGGTTGACGTCCCTGACAAGCGCGTAGCGCGCGTTCCGGCTGGCGTCGGAGATCCGGGTTCCTCGGGGCGATTTCTCGGAGCTTGCTCGACCGAGGCACAAGCGATGGTGCGGCTCCGTCACCTCGACGACGGCCTTGCAAAGCACGCGCCCCCTGGAAAGGGCCTCGTGCACGGGACCCACCATTTGACGCAAGTCCCGGCACCGGCCCGGCTGGTCAGCTCTGCCTCTCCGCCGAGAAACTCGGCCCGGCGGCGCAGGTTGCCCAACCCGCTCGTTCGACCCGCACCGGAGGTGTCGACGCCGTTGTCGGTGACCTGCAACACGAGATTTGCAGCGACGCTGAGGTCGATCGTCGTGGCGCTGGCGTGTGCGTGGCGGGTCACGTTCGAGAGCACTTCGCGCAGGACGGCGAGGAGCTGCTCGGCGATAACCTCGGGCACTGCGGCGTCGATCGGCCCGGCGAAACGCACGCTGGGATCATGGCCGAGGATCGGGGCCACTTGGCTGGCGAGGCCGATGACTCGGCTGCGCAGATCGCCCCGGGTACTCCCACGATCACGGTGGCGCTCGAGAGCGAAGATGGTGGTGCGGATGTCGCTGATGGTGGCATCGAGCTCGGCGACAACGTCCTCGAGTCGGCGGGTGATCCGCGGATCTTCGGCCACGGCGGCAGTGCTCTGAAGAGCGAGGCCGGCGACGAAGATCCGCCGAATGACGAGATCATGCAGTTCAAGGGCAATGCGTTCCCGATCTACCAGGATCGCCAGCTCCACGGGGTCGTGCCCGTGGTCAGCACGCAACGGCCGCTGCCTGGTCGAGACCACCACGGTGTCTTGTGGCGCTGCCATCTCCGTTGCTCCTCTCGTCCTGGGCGTCTTCCGAGCACTCCGCTCGGAGTCTGCGTTGCCAGGGTCTGGAGCAACGGTGTCGCTGTCAGGGCCTTCCCGGTCCCGACCGCACCAGCTGGCTTACCACTGTCCCGGTTGCTCCGCAAGGGCGGTGCGAGACGAGGCCGAGGGCTTCAGGCGGACGGTGCGACGCCAGGCCCGTGAGCTCAGCGGTGACGGCCCGCTCGGCTACGGGGCTGGATCACCAGCGCGTCAGCGGTGAGCTCCCGGTCGATCACCTGCCGTGCCACCTCGGAAAGGAGCAGGTTGTGATGGCGGGCATAGCCACGCAGCAGCGCGAATGCTTGGTCCATGTCGACCCTCGCCGCCTCGGCAACCACGCCTTTGGCCTGTTCGAGGACCACCCGGGTGTTGAACGCCACCTGGAGCTGCTCGGAGACCTCCTCGCGTCGGGCGATGAAGCGCTCGTGGAGGATGCCGATGGTGGCGATGTCGGCCATCGCCTGGGCGAGGGCCTGGTCGGCGCCGGCCAGCCCAGAGGTCTGGTTGGCGAACAGGTTGAGGGCGCCGAGGCGCTCGTCGCGCAGCCGCATCGGTACGGCGTAGGCAGAGGCGAACCCGGCCTCGAGGGCGGCAGGGGCGAAGTGCGGCCAGCGTCCGGTGGCGCTGTCCAAGTGGTCCTCGGCGACGGCCTCACCGCTGCGCCAGCAGTCCAGGCACGGGCCGTCTTGGTGCTGGACCTCGAGCAGCTCGATGAGATGCATTCGTTCGCTCGAAGAAGCCACTGCCTGCAGCTGCCCGCGGGCGTCGACCAGCACCAGTCCCGTCTCGGCCATGCCGAGCACCTCGACGCAGCGCTCGGCGAGGTGATGGAGGAACTCGAGCGGGTCGTAGCCTTCGACCAGGGTGTCGGCCAACTCGACGAAGGTACGCGCGATCAGGTCCTCTCGGGCCACGACCTCCTCACCTCCTCGTCCTCAACTCGACACCCGGTCGTGTCGACCGCCCCATTATCGTCCACAGGGGCTCGACGCTCATCGACGCTCATCGACGCTCATCGACGACCGAGGGGGTTGGCCCCCGTCATGCCGGTACCCTCACTGCTCGAAGCGGAGCCTCCGTGCGACGACATCGGCGGCCACCTCGCCGATCGGTCGGTCGGCCGCGTACGCCCGAGCCCGGATGGCAGCGGCCGCCTCCTCGGGGCCGACGTCGAGCTGCACCACGACCATGCCGGTGGCCTGGTAGAGCTCGGTTCGCTCGGCGGCGAGCTGGTCGAGGACCTGGTTCAGCGACCCGGGGGGCACCTGGGCCTGCAGGCGCAGGATGATCTCGCACGCCACCTCGGCCATGGCCAGCGCGTCGGGGAGCACGCCCTCGCCAAGGGGTCCGGGCTGGTCGCGATAGAGGGTCAAGGCCCCGACGCGCGCCGCGCCGACCTGCAAGGGCAGGGCGAACACCGCTGCCGCCCCGAGGCCGATCGCCTCGGGGGCGAACACTGGCCACCGAGCCGCCCTGCCCAGCTCGGGCTCGAGGACAGCCCGTCGACTGTGGTGGGCATCGATGGCGGGCCCCTCGCCGGTGCTGAACTGCAGGTCCACGATCGCTGCGGCCACATCGTCGGAGGCGGCGATGGGGCCAGGGTCGTGACCGGAGAGGATCAGGGCCACCGCCGCCCCGCTCACCCCGAGCTCCCGGGCGCAGGTCCCACAGAGCCAGTCGAGCGAGGCATCGGGATCGCCAACCTCTCCCAACAGGCCCAGGATCCTGGCCAGGCGATCGCTCGTCACCGCAACCCCGGCCCGCGGTCCGGGAGCGATCCCGGGCGCAGTCGAGGCGCACCGTTCAGCGCTGGCACCTTCCAGGAGCGCTTTGCGATCCCCATTGGTCGCTCCTCTGGCGGGCGGACTGCGGGAACAGAGGGACGTCACGACGGGGTCTCGATCGAGCGTCGACGAGCTGGCACGACAGGCAGCGCCAGTCATTCTGCCCCTTCGCCCGGTGAGCGACAACCGCGCGCCCCCAGTGGCAGCCGACGCCCTCTTCGGAACAGTCGATCCGTAGAGACAGCGTCCGACTCGCGTCGTTGCTTTGGCGGCGAGGTGGGGATCGACGTTCCCGGCCCCGACTTGCACCGCATCACTTCGGGTAGTAGGCCGGTGAGCAGTAGTTCCGGCTGAGCTTTCGGGCCCAGTTGGCTGCATCGTTGCCCCAGACCCTGGCGGCGCCAAAGCCGAGCGTGACGCTCGAAGGACGCCGAGGAGAAAGGAGCGACATTGCAGACCTGCCAATCGGACCAGCTCCTCGAGATCAGCGGGACAGACCAGTGGGGTGTCGTCGTCGAAGTGGACGGCGGAGGCAGCTGCTCCGAGGCCGGTGCCCTGCGCGTCTTTCACCCCTACCGACCCGGCGACCACACGTGAGCACCTCGCACGAGACTGCTCCGGCACGTCCCGGTCCCCCCAATCAGCGTTCTCTGCTGCCCAGGCCAACCCCGGCTCCGCCGCGCTGGCGGGTGTGGGTCCTGCCGATCGGGATCGCGCTGGCGCTCCTGTTGCTGCTCCACCCAGGTTCGAAGACCACGCCGACTCGCAGCTTGACCTATACCGGCTTCGTCAACGAGGTGACGGCGAACAAGGTGTCGACGGCGACGATCAGCTCGACGGGATCGGTCACCGGGACGCTGCAGGGGGGCATGGCCTACACCTCCCAGATCCCGGCCGCCTTGAACGACACCGCACTGTCGCCGTTGCTTCGTGCCCACAAGGTGCAGGTCACCGGCACCGTCCCCTCTACCAGCTCTCTCTTGAGCGTGCTGGTCCTCCTGCTGCCATTTGCCCTCATCATCGGGGTCTTCATCTGGATCGGCCGCAAGAGCCGCAAGCAGCTCGGCGGCGGGCTCGGCGGGATCATGGGCATCGGCAAGTCCAAGGCCAAGGTCTACGACGAGGACCGGCCCACGACGCGTTTCTCCGACATCGCCGGTTACGAGGGCTCCAAGGCCGAGGTCATGGAGGTCGTCGACTTCTTGAAGCACCCGGACCGTTACGCCGCTGCTGGTGCGGTCGGCCCGAAGGGTGTGCTCATGGTCGGACCTCCCGGGACCGGCAAGACCCACCTGGCGAGAGCGGTCGCCGGCGAGGCCGGTGTCCCGTTCTTCGCCCTGTCGGGGTCGAGCTTCGTCGAGATGTTCGTGGGTGTCGGCGCCTCCAGGGTCCGGGACCTCTTCGCCGACGCTCGCAAGCGGTCGCCCTCGATCATCTTCATCGACGAGATCGACGCCATCGGTGGCCGGCGCGGCCCGGGCGGTTTCGGCTCGAACGACGAGCGCGAGCAGACCCTCAACCAGCTGCTCTCGGACATGGACGGCTTCGAGCCGGGCGCGGCAGTGGTCGTCATGGCCGCCACCAACCGCGCCGAGATCCTCGACGCGGCGTTGCTGCGACCCGGGCGCTTCGACCGGACCGTCGAGATCCCCCTTCCCAACCAAAAAGAGCGCACGGCGATCCTCGCCATCCATTCGAAGACCAAGAAGCTCGGCCCGCACGTCGATCTCGACGCCGTGTCACGGGGCACGCCGGGGTTCTCCGGTGCCGACCTGGCCAACCTCGTCAACGAGGCGGCGATCAACGCTGTACGAGCGCGGCGCGCCGTCATCTCCGCCGCCGACTTCGACGCGGCACGAGACCGGCTCCTCATCGGCCGGCGCGACGCGTCGAACGCACTGCTGCCCGACGAGAAGCACGCCGTCGCTGTCCACGAGGCCGGCCACGCCCTCGTGGCGATCCTCTCCGAGCACGCCGACCCGGTGGCCAAGGTCACGATCCTGCCCCGCGGCGCCGCCCTCGGGGTCACCGAGCAGCTCCCGCTCTCCGAGCGCCACCTCTATCCCGAGAGCCACCTCACCGACACCCTGGCGGTGCGACTCGGCGGGCGGGCCGCGGAGATCCTCGTCTTGGGCGAGCCCTCGACGGGTGCCGCGAACGACTTGGCCGGCGCGACCGACCTGGCGACGCGCATGGTGCGCGAGTGGGGGTTCTCGACCGAAGTCGGCCCGATCGGCTACGGGCCAGAAGGCCCGAGCCGCGACAACCCCTTCGCCGGCCGGCCCTATGCCGAAGAGACCCAGCGGGCCATCGACACCGAGGTCGCCAGGCTCCTCCGAGAGGCCGAGGTCCACGCGACCCAGTTGCTCCGCGCCCACACTGACACCCTCGACCGGATTGTCGAGCTGCTCTTGGAGCGTGAGACGATCGACGGCTCGGACCTGGCGGCGATCGCCGGGGTGGCGAAACGGCTCGCCGGCCCCGAACGGGTCCTGGCGCCGCAGGCCGTGGCGATGGCGCCCGTCGACCTCACAAGCAGCGTCGATGCCGGCGGCGCGCCGACCGGGGCTACGGCCAATGGGGGTGCACGACGATCGCCGACCTGGTTGGCGCCACTGCCAACGCCGTTGCGACAGGATCCTGATCCCGGTCCCGGCCGGTCTTGGCCGGTGTGACGCGTCCCGAGAGAGGTCCCGGTGCGGTGCCGGGATCAAGGGTGTGAGACACGACCGCCTGTGAGAACCAAACGTGAAGATGGGGGAGGTCCAAGCGTGAAAACCTCTGGGTGCGCCCCGTCGGATTCGAACCGACAACCTGCGGATTAAGAGTCCGTTGCTCTGCCGTTGAGCTAGAGGCGCACCGGGCAGTGTAGGCGATCGGGGCGCCCCGACCGCCGGGACCGAGCACCGAGGGCGTCGCGGGCGCCGGTATCCTGCAGCCGCCCCCGATCGGTCGCACCGCCGGGGCCGCGGTTGTCGACGGTGGTTGCCCCACCCGTCGACGGAGGGACGGCCGCGAGCACAGGATCGAGCCGGAACGAGGACATGGCAGTGATGCAGGCGAGGACCGAGCCGGACAGCGCTCAGAGCCATGGCAACGGTCGCCCGCTACACATCGCTGCCCTGGTCAAACAAGTGCCGGAGGCCGAGGAGCTCTCGCTCGGCCCCGACGGCCGGCTCCAGCGCGTCGGTGCCGACCTCGAGATGAACGCCTACTGCCGCCGGGCGGTCGCCAAGGCGGTGGAACTGGCCCGTACCAGCGGCGGCACCTGCACCGTCTTGACGATGGGGCCTCCGTCGGCCGACGACGTCCTGCGGGAGGCCATCGCCTGGGGGGCCGACCGGGGAGTGCACCTGTGCGACCCGGCCTTCGCCGGTTCGGACACCCTGGCGACCGCTCGAGCGCTGGCAGGGGCGCTGCGGCGCTGCGGCCCCTTCGACCTCGTCCTCGTGGGTCGCAACTCGATCGACGGCGACACCGGGCAAGTCGGCCCCGAGGTGGCCGAGCTCTCGGACCTGGCGTTCGCGCCCGGTGTCCGCCAGCTCGAGCTTTCGGGCGACCAGCTGGTGCTCCGCCTGGAGCACGACGACGGGACCGAGCAGGTGGCGCTGCGGCTGCCGGCGCTCCTGTCGGTGGCCGAACGCCTGTGCGAGCCGTGCAAGGTACCTCCGGAGGGGCGGCGGGCGGTGGCATCCGAGCGCATCGAGCGTCTCTCGGCCGACGATCTCGGGCCGGGTCCGTGGGGTCTCGAGGCGAGCCCGACCCGGGTGGGCGAGGTGCGGACGTACGTCCACTCCCGTGAGCGGCGGCGACTGGACGGACCGCTCGGCGACCAGGTGGCCGAGGCGGTGGCCGTCGTCGCCGGACGCGGCGCGCTCGAGCCGCCTGGTGACGGCGGCACCGTTGCCGGCTTCTCGGTGCCGGCGCCTCGCACGACCCTCGACGCACGGCGTGGGTCGGCGCCGGGCCCGGTGGTGGTGGTGGCCGAGGAGGGGCGAACGGCGGTCACTGCCGAACTGCTCGGCGCAGCCGGCGCGCTCGCCGCCGCCCTCGGCGCCGAGACGGTGGTGTTCGGCGCAGTCGGCGGCGAGCAGGACTGCCCCGGCGAGGGCGACCTGGCGTTCCCCGGCCGACGGGTCGTCGTGCGCGGTGCCGAGGCCGCCGAGGACGTGGCCGGGGCGCTGGTGGCGTGGTCGGACCGGGAGCGGCCCCAGGCGGTCTTGGCGCCGAGCACCGACTTCGGGCGGGAAGTGGCGGGGCGGGCGGCGGCCGCCCTCGGGGCCGGCCTGGTCGGCGACGCCATCGGGCTCTCGCTCGCCGGCGCCGGGCTGGTGGCCGCCAAGCCGGCGTTCTCGGGCGCTTTGGTGGCCGACATCACATGGACGTCGGCGATCCGCATGGTGACGGTGCGACCCGGGGTGCTGCCGCTGCCGGTCGGCGGCCCGGCGGCCGGCACCGGGGATCCCCCGACCGAGGAGGTCGAGGTGACGCCCCGGCGCCGGGTCGTCCGCCTCGCCGTCACCCGGGACGACGACGTGGAGGTCCTCGCCCGGTCGGAGGTGGTGATCGGCGTCGGCACCGGCGTCCAGCCGGACGAGTACCCGCTCCTCAGCCCGCTGGCCGCCCTGCTCGGGGCCGAGCTGGCCGCCAGCCGGAAGGTGACCGACAAGGGCTGGGCGCCGCGCTCCCGCCAGGTGGGGATCACCGGGCGCAGCATCGCTCCCCGCCTGTACGTGGCCCTCGGATTGAGCGGCAAGTTCAACCACATGGTCGGCGTGCGGGGCGCCGGCACGATCCTGGCGGTCAACGCCGACCCCGACGCCCCGGTCTTCGACCACGCCGACGTCGGGATCGTGGCCGATTGGCACGACGCGCTGCCGCTCCTCGAGGAGGCGTTGCGGCGAAGGGCGGCCGAGCGCGCCGTCGGCCGACCGGCGGCCGCCGGCGACGGGAGCTCGGGTGAGGCCGGGACGATGCAACGGTGGCAACCGACGGGCCGGCTCGGCTCGGGGTCCACCTCTCGTCCGATCGGGCGGCGTTGACGGTGCTCCTCCCCGAGACCCTGGGCGCGATGGCCGACGCCTTCCCCGATGCCACCGCCTACACGGTGGTCGACGGCGGCTCGTGGACCTTCGCCGAGTGGGACGGCACGGCGAACCGGCTGGCGAGGGGCCTCGTCGGGGCGGGTCTGCAGCCCGACGACCGGGTGGCGTTGCACCTCTCGCCGGAGAACGCGTTGCGGTGGCTGGCCGCCTATGCGGCCGTCCACCGTGCCGGTGGGGTGGCCGTGCCGCTCAACCCGCGCCTGGCTCCCGACGAGGTGCGGCGGATGCTGCTCCACTCGAGCGCGCGGTGGGCGGTGGCCGACGGCCCGCTGGTGGCCGGCGACGCCGGGCTGGCCGCGCCGAGGGCCGGCGCAGCGACGGCCCTCGAGCTGGTGGTCGACGCCACGCTCGAAGCTTCCGGCGGCGTGGGCCGCCCGGTGCCGAGCGACGTCGACGGCGTCCCGGTCCGGCGGTGGGACGACGTGCTCGGGGACGACCCGAGCCCGATCCAGGTGCCGCGGGCCGACGACGACCTGGCCGACATCCTCTACACGTCCGGGACGACCGGCTCGCCGAAAGGGGTGGCGGTCCGCCACGTCAACGCCTCGATGATGCCGCCGACCACGCCGACCTACAGCGGCGGCGGCTGGCTGCACGCCAGCCCGATGTTCACCTTCGCCGGCCTGGCGTTCGTCTACAACCCGATGATGCTCGGGCTGCGCGGGATCTACTTGCCGAAGTTCGACGCCGTGCGGTGGCTGGAGGTGGTGGAGACCGAACGGCCGGTGGCGGTGTTCCTGGTCCCGGCGATGGCCCAGCTGTTGCTCGACCACCCGCGCTTCGCCGAGTCCGACCTGAGCTCGGTCTCGATCTGCTCGGTCGGCAGCGCGCCGCTGGCCCCGTTCGTGCTCGAGCGCCTGCAGGAGCGGATGCCCGACGCCCTCGTCTCGAACAACTACGGGATGACCGAGGCCGGCTCGGTCTACTGCCTGATGCCCAAGGGCGAGGCGGTGCGCCGGCCGGGTTCGGTCGGCCGGCCGGTGCCCCCGGCGGAGGTCCGCTGCGTCGACGAGCACGGCGACGACGTCCCCGCCGGCGAGGTGGGGGAGGTCCGGCTCCGGATACCCGGCCGGCCCCGCGAGTACTTCGGCGATCCCGATGCCACCGCCAGCACCTGGCGGGACGGCTGGCTGGTCACCGGCGACGTCGGCCGGATCGACGCCGACGGGTACCTCTACATCGTCGGGAGGAACAAGGACGTCGTCATCCGTGGCGGCGTCAACATCCACTCGGCCGACGTCGAGCACGTCGTCCTCTCCCACCCGGCGGTGCGGGAGGTGGCGGTGGTCGGCAAGCCCCACCCGGTGCTCGGCGAGGACGTGGCGGCCTTCGTCGTGTTCCAGCCCGGGCAGGAGGCGACCCCGGACGAGCTCCGGGCGTTCTGCCTCGGGGCGATGGCCGACTACAAGGCGCCGCGCACCTGGGTGGTGCTGGACGAGATCCCCCGCAACGCCACCGGCAAGGTCCTCAAGCCGGTGTTGCGGCGGATGCTCGAGGAGCCGGCACCAAACGCCGACTCCTAGGCTGTCCGGCGGGACCGCCGGGACCCGGACGGAGGTCGACGTGGGCGAGCGAGGACGACGCGGGACTGGTGGCCTGCGGCGAGCGACCCGGGTGGCCAGCCGGGCCTCGCTGGCGGCGCTCGCCGTCCAGTACCTCCCGAGCACCGTCACCCTCGGCCAGTGGACGCCGCTGCGCGCCCTGCCCGGAGGGCTCTGTCGCTGGCAGGGTCCGGGTGGCTCGGCGGCGGTCGCCCTGACCTTCGACGACGGGCCGCACCCCGAGGCCACCCCGGCGGTGCTCGACGAGCTCGACCGTCTCGGCCTCCGGGCGACGTTCTTCCCACTGGCGTCGAAGGCCGAGGAGCACCCGGACCTCGTCCACGAGGTCCTCCGCCGCGGCCACCAGGTGGAGACCCACGGCTACCGCCACCGCCACCACCTGGCGAAGGGTCCCCGGTGGGTGGCGGCGGACCTGCGGGCCGCCTGCGAGGTGATGGGCACGCTCGGGGTCCCGCTCACCTGGTACCGCCCGAGCTACGGGCAGGCCACCGCCGCCACGCTGGTGGGCGCCCGGCGCGAGCGCCTCTCGACGGTCCTGTGGTCGAGCTGGGGCCGCGAGTGGGCGACCACCGACGCCGCCGAGGTGGCGGGGCGGATCGGACGGCGGCTGCGGCCGGGGGCGATCGTGCTGCTCCACGACAGCGACGCCTTCGGACCGGCCGGGATGTGGCGGGTCGGCCTCTCGGCCCTGCCGGCGGTGGCCGACCTGCTCGGGGAGCGCCGCCTGCAGGCGCTCACGCTCGACGAGCTGGTGTCGACGGAGTAAGAGACCCCGGCGCCGGGCACGATCAACCACATGCGGCAGATCCGAAAGGCGCTCATCCTCTCCGGTTCGGTCGGCAAGGGCCATGACTCGGTGGCCGAGGCGGCCAGGGCGTCGTTCTCGACCCGGAAGATCGAGGCCGAGGTGCTCGACTGCATGGGCCTGCTCGGCGGTCCTGGGTCGCGGATCGGCACGGCGATCTTCCGCCGACTGCTGTCGGTGCCGACGCTCTACGACGGGTTCCACTTCAGCCACCTGCGCACCGGGACCTGGCTGCCCCACGCCCTGGAAGCGGCGGCGAGCAAACGGCTGGTGCCGGCGCTCGGCGAGCGCCTGGCCGGCGCCGGGGGCGTCGACTGCCTGCTGGCGGTCTTCCCGACCGGCGTCACGGCCGCCGCCCGGTTGAAGGAGCAGGGCGCCGACGTGGCGGTGGTGGCGATCTGCACCGACGCCTGCGCCCACCGGATGTGGGTCCGGGCGGGGGTGGATGTCTACGTCGTCTGCTCGTCGCTGGCCGCCAACACCGTCCGCCGCTACGACCCGTCGGCCGCCATCGCGGTGGTGCCGCCGCCGGTCCGTCCGGCGTTCTTCGAGGCGGCCGACCAGCCGGCGGCCCGGGCGGCGCTCGGGATCGCCGAGGGGGAGCCCTGCGTGCTGCTCATGGCCGGGGGATGGGGGCTGGGTCCGCTGGCCGACACGGCGGTGACCCTGGCCCGGGCCGGCTACCAGGTGCTGGCGGTCGCCGGGACGAACGACCGGTTGCGGCGCCGGCTCGAGGAGGCGGCGACCAAGGACCGCCGTGTGCACCCGTTCGGCTTCACCGAACGCGTCCCCGAGCTGATGGCGGCCGCCGACGCGGTGGTGACGACGCCGGGCCAGACCTGCCATGAGGCGCGGGTCGTGGGACGATGGCTGGTGATGCTCGACATCGTCCCCGGTCACGGCCGTGAGAACGCGCTCCACGAGATCGAGCTCGGTGGCGCCCTGGCCTGCTCGCCGGACCCCGAGTCGGTGCTCGGGGCGGTGCGGGTGATGTTCGACGAGCGCCCCGAGCTGGCCCCGTGGCCGGTCGACGGGCCGGCAGGGTGGGACAAGGAGCTCTTCGGGGCCCTCGAGGCGGCGAACCTCCGTCCGGGGCGGTGAGGGGGATTCCGGTGCGGATCGTCGTGGCGAGCGACCACGCCGGGTTCCGGCTGAAGGGGGTGGTGGCCGCCCACCTCGATGAGTCCGGCCACGACGTCGTCGACATCGGCACGTGGTCGACCGAGCCGGTCGACTACCCGCCGATCTGTGCCGCCGCTGCCCGGCAGGTGGTCGACGGCCTGGCGGAGGCGGCGGTGGTGATCGGCGGCTCCGGCCAGGGCGAGGCGATCGCTGCCAACAAGGTCCGTGGCGCCCGGGCGGCGCTGTGCCACGACGAGTACACCGCCCGCTTCGCCCGTCGCCACAACGACGCCAACGTCCTGTCGCTCGGCGCCCGCGTCGTCGCCGACGAGCTGGCGCTCGACATCGCCGACGTCTTCTTCTCGACGCCCTTCGACGGCGGTCGCCACGCCGAGCGGGTGGCCGAGCTGCACCAGATCGAGGACGAGGAGGCCGGCCGGCCGCCGGGGCGGGCCGCCGGAGGGCGGTGACGTCCGGGCGCACCAGCTCGGCGGTTCAGTGGTTGGCCGACCTCGGGGCGAGCGACCAGTGGTCGACCACCGATGCGTCGTCGACCACCACCAGCTCGTCGGCGAGGTTGACGGCGGCGCAGACGTGGTTGGGCACCACCGCCACCCGGCTCCCGACGGCCGCCCGCCCGGCCGGCGCCGGCCGGTCGAGGGCGACGACGGCGTGGTGCTCGGAGAGCTGCTCGACGACCGCCCCGGGGTGCGACGGCACCAGCCCGTAGCCGCCCATCCACACCGGGCGGTCGGCACCGAGCGCCTTGCTCCCGGCGTCGAGCACGAACCGGTCGGCGGCGGGGGCGCTGACGACGGTGGCGAGGACCACCAGCGCGACGTCCTCGGGCCGGCAGCTGCCGAGGCGGAGCTGCTGGGCGTCGTTGAAGGCGTAGACGCCGGGTCGCAGCTCGGTCACGACGCCGTCGTCGGCCAGCGCGGCCGTCGGCGTCGAGCCGCCGCTGGCCACCGGGCAGGGCAACCCGGCGTGGCGCACCGCCGCCACTGCCCGGCGGAGGGCCGCCGCCTCGTCGGCCGCCGCCGCCGTGGCGGCGCCGGGCGCATAGGCGTGGCCGGGAAAGGTGAAGACGCCGGCCACCGTGAGGCCGGCGTCGGCCGCCGCCCGGGCCAGCACGCCGGCGGCGTCGGGGGCCACCCCGGAGCGGTGCTGGCCGCTGTCGACCTCGACGAGGACCCGGAGCGGCCGGCCGGCGGCGGCGGCCAGGGCGGTGACGCCGTCGAGCGAGTCGACGCCGACCGACAGGGCGACGTCGGCCGAGAGCTCGGCGAGGCGGGCCCCCCGCCGGCCGTCGGCCCACAGCGGGTAGGCGACGAAGAGGTCGTCGAACCCGGCCCGGGCGAAGTGCTCGGCCTCGCCGACGGTGGCGACGCTGAGCCCGACCGCCCCGGCGCCGAGCTGTCGGCTGGCGACCGCCGCGCACTTGTGGGTCTTGGCGTGGGGGCGCACGGCGATCCCCCGGCGGTCGGCGAGCGACTGCATTTTCGACAGGTTGGCGTCGAGCCGGCCGGCCTCGACGACCAGCGCCGGCGTCTCGACGTCGCCGAGGCCGGCGACGCCGTCGAGCGGGGCGTCGCCTCCGGGGAACAGGGCGCTCAGCGTTGCAGCGACTTCACCTCGAGGTACTCCTCGAAGCCGAACCGCCCGCGCTCACGGCCGATGCCCGACTGCTTGTAGCCGCCGAACGGCGCCACCGGGTTGAAGGCGCCGCCGTTGACATCGACCTGCCCGGTGCGGAGGCGGCGGGCCACCGCCTCGGCGCGGGCCGGCTCGGCGCTCCAGACCCCGCCGGCCAACCCGTAGATGGTGTCGTTGGCGATGCGGACGGCGTCGTCCTCGGTGTCGTAGGGCATGATCGCCAGCACCGGGCCGAAGATCTCCTCGCGGGCGATCGTCATGTCGGTGGTCACTTCGGAGAAGACCGTCGGGCGCACGAAGAAGCCCTTGTCGAGGCCCTCCGGCGGCTCGGCGCCGCCGGTGACCAGCTTGGCGCCCTCCTCGATGCCCTTGCGGATGTAGTCGCGCACGCGGGCGCGTTGGGTGGCCGACACCAACGGGCCGAGCAGGGTGCCCTTGTCGAAGGCGTTGCCGGGGGCGAAGCCCTCGGCCGCCGCCGCCACCTTCTCCTCGACCTCGGCGAGGCGGGACCGGGGGACGATCATCCGGGTGAGGGCCGAGCACGTCTGGCCGGAGTTCATGAAGCAGGCGAACACGCCGGCCGGGACCGCGGTGTCGAGGTCGGCGTCCTCGAGAAGGATGTTCGGCGACTTGCCGCCGAGCTCGAGGGCCACCCGCTTGACCGACTCGGCCGCCAGCTGCATCACCCGCTTGCCGGCCCGGGTGGAGCCGGTGAACGACACCATGTCCACCTTCGGGTGACCGGCCAGCGCCTCGCCGACCACCGGGCCGACGCCGGTCACCATGTTGAAGACCCCTGCCGGGAACCCGACGTCGTGGATCACCTCGGCCAGGATGAAGGCGTTGATCGGGGCGACCTCGCTCGGCTTCAGGACCACGGTGCAGCCGGCGGCCATGGCCGGCGCCACCTTGAGCACGATCTGGTAGAGCGGGTAGTTCCACGGCGTGATGGCCGCCACCACCCCGACCGGCTCGCGGACGAGCAGCGAGTTGCCCAGCTCCTCCTCCCAGGCGAAGTCGGTGACCTGCTGGGCGATGTCGGTCAGCGCCTGGATCGGAAGCCCGGCTTGGATCGGTCCCGACAGCGACAGCGGCATCCCGACCTCGCGCGAGATCGTGGCGGCCACCTCGTCCTGACGGGCGGCCAGTCCCTCGGCCACTCGGGCAAGCAGCTTGGCTCGTTCGTCCACCGCCGTGCCCGACCAGCTCCCGAAGGCCGCCGCCGCCGCCTCGACCGCCTTGTCGGCGTCCTCCGCCGTGCCCTCGGGGATGGTGGCGAACACCTCCTCGGTGTTCGAGTCGACCACCTCGAGGGTGTCGGTGCCGGTCGAGGCCATCCACTGGCCATTGATGTAGATCGAGCCCCGGACGTCCATGAACCCTCCCTGGCTTCGGCCTGTCGACGACGGGCTGTCTGCGACTGATGATGGTCGGCCCGGCGGTCGACCGTCCGGCCGTCGGCCGGGCAAGGCGCGACCTTAGCGGCGGTGGCTGCGCCGCGCCCTCACCCCGTCCCTGACACATCTGTCAGGCAACCACCCTGAGCCGCCTGTACGATCGGTCGCACCGCTCCGGCGCCGTCCGGCTCGGACGGCGGAACCGGACACGACGGGACGGGAGGTGCGGCGATGGCGCAGGTGGTCGAGAACGCTGCCGAGGCGGTGCTGGCGACGGCCAAGGAGATGCTGGAGAAGGGCCTTGTCGAGGGCACGGCGGGCAACATCTCGGCGCGCCAGCCGGACGGCAACATCTGCATCACCCCGTCATCGGTCGACTACCGCGAGATGACGCTCGAGGACCTCGTGGTCATCGACCTGGCCGGCGAGGTGGTGTCGGGCTCCCGGCCGCCTTCGTCCGAGAAGCTGCTCCACCTCGCCTGCTACCAGGGGTACGACGACGTCGGCTCGGTCATCCACTCCCACCCGGTGCACGCCACGATGTTCGCCGTGGCCCATCGGCCGGTGCCCGCCTGCATCGACGAGTTCGCCATCTACGTCGGTGGCGACGTCCGGGTCACCGAGTACGCGATGAGCGGGACCGAGGACGTCGGCAAGCAGGCGGTGCTCGCCCTCCAAGGACGCGGGGCGGCGCTCATCGCCAACCACGGGATGGTGGCGGTCGGGCCGACGCCGTCCAAGGTCCTGCACATCACCGCCCTCGTCGAGCGGAGCGCCCAGATCATCTGGGGGGCCAGCCAGCTCGGCACCGTCCACCACCTCCCCGAAGAGGTCGACAAGAGCTTCGCCGCCATCTACGAGTCCTACATGCGTCACCACGCCTGATGGAGGACCGGGTCCGTCAGCGCCTGGCGGCGCTCGGCCTGACCCTGCACGGCCCGCACCCGCCGCACGACCCGCTCGACGCCGTGGTGGTCCACGAGGGGACGGCCCGGACGTCGGGCCAGCTGCCGAGGATCGCCGGTGAGCTCACCTGCCGCGGGCGGCTCGGCGACACCGTCAGCGTCGAGGAGGGGCGGGCGGCGGCCGAGGTGTGCGCCCTCAACGCCCTCGCCGTGCTCGAGGCGGCGCTCGGGTCGCTCACCCGGGTGCGCCGGGTGCTGACGGTGACCGGCTACGTGGCGTCGACGCCGGACTTCGACCAGCAGCCGGCGGTGGTCGACGGCGCCAGCGACGTCCTCTACCGGGTGTTCGGTGACGCCGGCCGCCACACCCGTTCGGCGGTCGGCGTGGCCGCCCTCCCGCGCGGCGGCGCTGTCGAGATCGAGGTCACCGTGGCGATCCGGTGAGCTCCCACCACTGCACCTCGCACATCATCGGGAGCAGGTACCGCACATAGAGCGAGTGGATCTTCACCGGACCCTGGTCGTCGACGTGAAGGTCGATCAGGTCGACCCGCTCGTCGTCGCGCCGGAAGGCGCTCGCCCGTTCCTGGACCCCTTCGAGCTCCTCCAGGGTGCCGACCGAGAAGCCGAAGTGGTCGAGCCGCGGGCAGCGCATCGGCTGGTCGTCGGCGACGAGGAAGATGAACTGGTCCCAGTGGACGCAGCTCAGGATGAGGCGCTGGCGGTCGATCGACATCCCCGGCATCTCTTCGAAGCCGAACACCGACGACCAGAACGCGCAGATCTCCTTCCGGCCCCCCTCGCCCAGCAGCTCGGCCGGCAGGCTGAGGGCGACGTGGTTGAAGCGAGGGTTGCCCGACGGGTAGTAGGGGTGGGGCATCAGCCGGCTCCTCGGTGCTCGTGGCGTCGCGGGACGATCATCACCTTGCCGGCGACCTCGCCCCGGGCGAGCGCCCCGAGGGCGGCGCCGAGGCCGTCGAGCGGCACGTCGTCGGGCTCGATCAGCCGCTCGGTCGGCAGGGCGCCCGAGGCCAGCAGGGCCAGGGCCCGCTCGAAGCCGTCGCTGTCGTAGACGAACGAGCCGCAGACGACCAGCTCGTTGAGGAGCAGCCGGTTCGGGTCGAAGCTCGGCGCCTCCATCCCGGCGCCGACGAGCACGAGCGTCCCACCCCGACCGAGCTGCTGGAAGCCCGCCTCGATTGCCGCCTTCTTGCCCGAGCACTCGAGCACGACGTGGACCGCCCGGCCGGCGATCCGCTCGGGTTCCCACGGCGCGAAGAGCTCGAGCTCGGACGGCTCGAGCACCTCGTCGGCACCGAGGTCAGCGGCCAGACGCCGCCGCTTCTCGGACGGTTCGACGGCCAGGACCGGACCGATGCCCCGGGCGCGCAGGGCGGCGATCGAGAGCGCCCCGATCGGGCCGACGCCGATCACCATCACCCGGTCGCCCTCGGCGGCGCCCGAGCGGGTGATGCCGTGGAGCGCCACCGCCAACGGCTCGGCCAGCGCCGCCTCGCGGGCGGTCAGGCCGTCGGGGACGCGCAGCAGGGCGTCGGCTCGGATGACCGCGTAGCGGGCGAACGCGCCGTCGTGGCCGTCGACGATCGAGCCGTCGCGGTTCTCGCACTGCGACGGCTTGCCCTCCAGGCAGCGCCGGCAGCGGCCGCAGCGCGGCGACGAGCCGGCGACGACCTCCTCGCCGACCGCCCATCCGGCGACCCCGTCGCCGAGGGCGACGATCCGCCCGCTGAACTCGTGCCCGGCCACCAGGCCGGGCCGGTTGCCGGCCCAGCCCTCGTGGAGGAGGTGGATGTCCGAGCCGCAGATCCCGCAGTGGTCGACCTCGACGAGCACCTCCCCGCCGCTCGGCCGCGGCACCGGCCGCTCCTCGACCGCCACCCGGCCCGGTCCCTGGTAGACGGCGGCCGGCATCACCTCGGGCAGGCGGCTCACCACGTCGGCGCCCCCGACCACTCGCCGGCCCGCAGGCGGTTCTCTGACACCTCTGTCAGCGACACCGGCGCCAGCGTAGGCGCGGCGCAGCCCGACGTCACGCGCCGTCGCCTTCGTCGATCAGCCACGAGAGCCCCCCGTCGAGATGGCGGAGGAACGTCGGGTTCTCCCACGCAGCCGGGAAGTGGCCGAGGGCGGTGTAGAAGGTGCGGGCCGGGCCGGCGGCCCGGCACCAGGCGAGCGGCCAGCCATGGTCGGGACGCCGGCCGCCGGGCACCGACAGGTCGAACCCGCCGTCGGCCGCCGCCAGCAGCACCCGGACGTCGGGGCGCAACTGGCGGAACAGGTAGACCTCGTCGTGCCACGACCATCGCCGGCCGAGGTGGGCGGTCGCCGGGTGCGCGTGGTCGACGACCTCGATCTCGAACGTCTGGGTCCACGGATGGCCGTCGAACCGGGCACCGAGCAGCTCGCCGTAGGCCGGCCACCCGTGGCTGGCGTCGGTGGCCGAGTGCACGCCGAGCACCCGCAGGTCGCCGGCACGCCACGCCGCCTCGATCGTCGACCGCTGGCCCTCGTCGAACGGCGTCTCCCCGATCGTGAACAGCGCCAGCACACCTCGCGCGAGCTCGTCGGGGGCGAGGTCGCGCACGTCGCCGACCGTCCTGGCATCCAGGCCGTGGAGGGACGCCAGCTCGGCGAGGGCGGTGGCCGCCTGCCCGAGGACGCCGTGGACCCCGGCCGGGCCGTCGGCGTACGGGGCGACCTGGGTGACGACCAGCATCGTGCCGGGCGACCCGGCCTCCGGCGAGCTCGACCGCATCGCTGCTCCGTTCGGTGCCGGGCCCCGAGGCGCCGGCGGCAGCCGTCGATACTAGGTTGGCGACGCCCGCCCGGCACCGGGGCGGCCCGGTGGTCGAGGAGGCCGAGTGGAGACGACGGACCTGGCGGCTGCGCTGTTGGCGCTCGGCTCGGCGACCCTCGGGGAGTCCGGCGCCAAGACGATGTGCCCGCGGCTCCGGCCGATCTGGTCGGGGGCGGTGGTCGCCGCCCCGGCGGTGCCGGTTCGTTGCACCCCGGGGGACAACCTGGCCATCCACGCCGCCGTGGCCGTGGCCGCCCCCGGCCACGTACTGGCGGTGGACGTCGGCCTGACCCCCGAGCGCGGCTACTGGGGGGAGGTGCTGACCACCGCCGCCGAGGCGCGTGGCCTGGCCGGGCTGGTGATCGACGGTGGCGTCCGCGACGTCGGCGCCCTCGAAGCGCACCGGTTCCCGGTCTTCGCCACGATGGCGGCGTTGCGGGGGGCCGAGAAGCGGGCGCCCGGCACCGTCGGGACGCCGGTGCGGGTCGGCGACGTCGTCGTCGGCCACGGCGACTGGTTGGTCGGCGACGTCGACGGCGTGGTCGTCGTGCCCCGCGCCGACCTCGAGCAGGTCCTGGCGGACGGCCGGGCCCGGGCGGCCAAGGAGGCGGGGCTCTTCGAGGCCCTGCGCGGCGGGGCCACCACCGTCGAGCTGCTGGGGCTCGACACCTCGATCGTCCGTCACGAGGTCTGAGCGCCGGCCACCGCCGAGGCCGGCGTCGCCCGAGGCCGGCGGTGGCCGAGGCCGGCGTCGCCCGAGGGGCCCCTGATCAGACGGTGAGCAGGTTCGGCGCCGGCCGCCCGGCCAGGACGTCGCAGACCCCCTGGCACGCCAGCGCGGCCATCTTCGTCCGGGTCCCGACGGTGGCGCTGCCGATGTGGGGGAGCAGGACCGTCCTCGGGGCGGCCAGCACGCGCGGGTTGATCGCCGGCTCACCGTCGAAGACGTCGAGGCCGGCGGCGTAGAGGGCGCCGGACTCGAGCGCGTCGGCCAGCGCCTCCTCGTCGACCACCGGGCCGCGGGCGGTGTTGACGAGCACGGCCGACGGCTTCATCAGGCGGAGCTCCCTGGCGCCGACGAGGTGCCGGGTGTCCTCGGAGAGCGGCACGTGCAGGCTGACGACGTCGGCGGTGGCCAGCAGCTCGTCGAGCGAGCCGACGTACCCGGGGAACCCGGTGCTGCGCCGGGCGTGGTGGAGGACCTCCATACCGAAGCCCTCGGCCCGCCGGGCCACCTGGCGGGCGATCCGCCCGTAGCCGACGAGGCCGAGCACGGTCCCGTGGACGTCGCGACCGAGATGG
>Ga0080006_1129126_pt2 | contig 23788 bp, 29 predicted proteins | sample RS3BMetagenome_FD_69209 | JGI IMG/M metagenome (GOLD analysis project Ga0080006, IMG submission 69209) | Ferric oxide microbial mat and aquatic microbial communities from Rainbow Spring, Yellowstone National Park, USA - RS3B (SPADES... ...
ATAAAATTTATTTATTTTTTATTTAATTTTCTTTAAAGAATTCTTTAAATCATTAAAAATATCAAACTTATCCTCTATCCCAACAGATAATCTTAAAAGGCTTTCTGTAATTCCTATTTTCTTTCTATGCTCTGGCGTTATATAAGTATGGCTAGTTTCCCATGGTAATGTTATTAAAGATTCTACACCACCAAAAGTTGGTGCCTTTTTTATAATCTCCAATCTGTCCATAAATTTCTGGCTCTTTTCATAATCAACACCAAGATCAAAGGATATTACTCCACCGAACCCCCTAAGATTATCTTTTGCTATCCCGTAGTACTTATTTTTAAGGCCTGGATAGTTTACCTTTATTCCCATTTTCTCCATTTTGTTGGCTATGAAAAATGCCGAATCGTTCTGTTTATTTACTCTTAAGTACATCGTCTTTATGTTTTTGCTGAGAACATGTGCTGTATAAGGATCCATGATTGTTCCTAAGGCTTTCCTTTTAGCGGCTATTTCCCTAATGAGATCCTTTGATCCTGCTATCAGACCACCTACAACATCATCCATTCCTGATATATACTTTGTCGCGGAATGTATAACTAAATCAAAACCTAATTCCAATGGATTCTGATTGACTGGAGATGCCATGCTTGCGTCCACAATCTTAATTGCATTTGGAGCTTCCCTTGATAATTTTTTCAAATCTGTAACTTCCAGAGTTGGATTTATTATTGATTCAACGAATACTGCCTTGTATTTCTTAGTATCGAATTCGATGGAATTTATTCTATCTATATCCATAAAATCCACTTTTATGCCTAGCTTAGAAATGTCGTTTTGCAGGAGGTCCAAAGTCTGCCCATATAGACCAAAAACTGTTAGAAGTCTATCACCGGGTTTTAATATTGTAAGAATGGTGGTAGATATTGCTGACATTCCAGATGAAAATGCCAAGGCAGACTCCGCATTTTCTACTGAAGCATATTTTTCTTCAAGGCTCTGAACAGTGGGATTCCCTAACCTGGAGTAAATGAAAGGTAAATCCCTGTATTTATCGATAATTTTGGACTTCTTATTTGGATAGATGAATACGGAATCACCAAACAGTGGAGTATGTATATTTCCAATCTCCGGGTTAGCCAATTCACCTTCATGAATTACCCTAGTTTCCTGTGATTTTCTTTTAACCATTAATTTTCACCCCATATGTCACTAAGTGTACTGTCTTCTGAAATACCTTCTTTTATCAATGATGCCTTAAGATCTTTGGCGAATGTCAATCCTCCACAAATATAATACTTTCTCCCTAAATAGTCAGGAACAAATTTCTTTATTTTTTCCATACTTATCCTTCCTTGTAAAAAATGTTCTGGAACTTTTTGATCTCTAGTAACATTTATTAAGATTCTTAAGCCTATCTCTTCAAATGATTTTAGTTCATTCATTAGAATTATGTCATCCACATGCTTAACACTGTAGAAAAGGTAAGAATCCACGGGTTCTTTTTTTATTATTGAATGCCTTAGGATTGAAAAAAATGGGGCTATTCCTACGCCTGCAGCTAAATAAACCGATTTTGTTTTCTCATCCAATAGGAAAGTACCCCGCGGTTCGCCTATTTTTAAAACATCGCCCTCTTTCTTTTTTGATAGATATGAGGTCAATTTACCGTTAATCATTTCAATGAACATTTCAATAAAATCAGATTCGGGTGGGGAAGCAATTGAATAGGAACGAAATAATTTTTCATCTTCTGAAAAAATTGTTATAAACTGCCCTGGCCTAAATTTATACATTATACCATTAACAGGAACTAATTTGAAGCTATATATAGGATGACTCTGGGAATTCCCTTTAGTCAAATTAGTGATTTCTTTGATTTCAAAATCCTTTAATTCCATTGCTGATTAAATCGTTATAATATTAAATATTTAATTAATGTACCACACAAATAAAATATAAATTTCTCGTAGCCTTATCCTGAAATTAATTTGATGTTTCAGAATTATTTAAAAACTCTGATGCAATCTAAGGGTTATTCAACACTCACCCCTGTCCAATCATTAAGCTTTAACCATATATATGATGGTAAAAATGTACTAGTTATTTCACCTACAGGTAGCGGAAAAACAGAAGCTGCTCTCTGGCCAACCATGATACGTTGCAAGGAAGAGAGGATGAATATAGATGGGTTTAAAATAATATACGTAACACCGCTAAGAGCATTAAACCGAGATATGTTAAAGCGCATCCAGACCTATGCCGAAACTCTAGGATTTAGTGTTGGTGTTAGACATGGGGATTCCAGCGAGAGTGAGAGAAGATACCAAGCTTTACACCCTCCAGATATTTTAATTACCACACCTGAAACTTTGCAGATCATTCTAAGTGGGAAAGTAATAAATAAGCATCTCAAAGGTCTTCAAACTTTAATAATAGATGAAGTACACGAAATTCTAAACGATGAAAGAGGCTATCAGCTCCTTGTAGCTATTTCAAGGATTAAAAAATATGCAGAAAAATTCCAGATTATTGGTTTATCAGCAACCATAGGAAATCCTCAGGGAGTGGCTGAAGCACTATTTTATCCATGGAACTATCAAATAGTTAATGCTGCTGCCGATAAGGAATACAAGATTACTGTAGCCATGAACGATAATGTTGATGATAACTTTGCTGATCTTATTGGAGCGGAAAAAAATTATGCAGGAATCATTAAGAAAATATATGATCTTTATCAAACAGGGAAGCAGTTTATAGTTTTTACTAACACTAGATCTACTGCAGAAGACATCGTTATGAGGTTAAAATTGATTGATCCTAAGATAGCAATTGAAGTTCATCACGGCTCATTGGGAAAAGAAATAAGAACAAAAGTTGAAGAAGATTTCAGACTTCAAAAATTGCGGGGGTTAGTATGCACATCCAGTATGGAACTTGGCATAGATATCGGTTCTATTGATCATGTATTGCAGGTAAACTCACCAAGACAGGCTATAAGATTGGTACAGAGAGTTGGTAGAGGTAGGCATAAATTGGGCGAAATATCTGAAGGGACTATATTAGCTATAAACGAGGTAGAAGCAGAGGAAGGAATTGCCATAGCTAAATTGGTTAAAGATAAAAAGATCGAGCCGGTAAGAATAAGAGAAAAACCACTAATAGTTTTAGCAAATCAAGTAATGAGTATTCTAAACGCATCAAAGGAAATTGAATTGAAGGATCTTTTTAACACCATAAAGATTTCTTATATTTTTAGAAATTTAGAATTTAATGAATTTATGGATTTTATAAAATTTCTATCCACAATTAGAATGCTGTATTTTGATGAAATAACAAATAAAGTGAAAAAAACAAGGAAAACCATGAATTATTTTTTTGAGAATATTTCCATGATTCCTGATGAAAAACTCTACTCTGTTAAGGAATCTTCTACGAACAAACTGATCGGATTCTTAGATGAATCTTTTGTAGCAACCGAAGTAGAGATTGGTTCAACTTTCATACTAAGAGGGGATACTTGGAGGGTCTTAAATATCAAGGATAACAATATATACGTCGATTATGTTCAAGGAATTTCCGTCCCCCCATCATGGATAGGAGAGGAAATACCAGTTCCATTTGATGTAGCTAAAGAAGTTCAAAATATAAGGAATTTAGGATCCGGAAGAGAGTTTACAGATGAGCTAACAATGGAAAAAATAGAAAAAATCAGAAACAATTTACCAAAATCCAATGAAATATTGATTGAAAAAGAAGGAAACCAGACTGTGATTCATGTATCCTTAGGAACCAAAGGAAACTATACTCTCTCTGTTTTATTATCGGGTTATCTTTCCCAAAAGTACGGTGAATCGTTCTTGGTAAATAATACACCCTACTCCATTTTCCTTCAAGGAAACTATAGGTATTCCTCAGAGGATGTAAGTTATGTACTCTTAAACCTTGAACATTTAATTGATTCACTGGACGAACATTTAAAGAGAACTAAGTTGTTCCAGTATAATTTTTTGAACGTCGCTAAAAAGTTCGGCATAATATCCAAAGATAGTGATATGACTAGGATAAAGGTTGATAAAATCATTTCATTCTACGTTGAAACACCATTATACCGTGAAGCCATTGAGAGATTCAAATGGGAATACCTAGATATGGATGCCATAAAATATCTGTTGGAAAAAATTAATGATAACCAAATCACCTTTAAATTTAACTCAAGATTAAGTGAAATTTCAAGAATATATTTGGAGAATCTCAAGGAAAAAATGATGCCCATTAGACCCACGGCACCTATTCTCAACGCCATAAAAAAGAGGTTACTAAATGAGGAATTGGGGTTCTATTGCCTTTCATGCAATAGAAAGTTTTCTAGAAAGGTTAGTGAAATGAATGAGCTTAGATGCGTTTATTGTACCTCACCAAGGATAGCGCCAATAAAAAAATATGAACTGGAAGAAATCAATGAATTGAATCCTGAAATAAGGAGTAAACTTATGAATAATTTTCACCTTCTTAGGATGCACGGTATAAAAGCACTCCTTGTACTTGCTGGACATGGTATAGGTACTGAAACAGCCAACAGAATTCTCAGAATACCAATAAGAAATGAAAATGAACTGTTAGAAAAAATATTATCTAGTGAAGTCGAATTTTCAAAAAATAAAAGATTTTGGTCATGAACCATTTAGTTCTTTCTTAAAATCACCCAATTTTCCACTCTTTTCGGCGTAAGCATTGTGTTTGTGTATTGTTTCGTAACTTTCACTCCTTACCTCAATTTCAGTGTAGTCTGGAAAATCCTTAAATTTGTTTACTAGATTTTTGACTACATCCCTGACTACATCCTCAACGAACTTTGGATTCCTGTGTGCATTTAATACCAGTAGACCTTCCTCTTCTCTCTTTAAAAGTTCATAAGTAGGAGCACTCATGCTCATTTCGGCTATATCTATTAATTCATCAACTTCAACGTCTGTTCCATTTGGCACTTGCATGATTATCGTAACATCATTTCTCTGATTATGAGATATAAATGGGGGATCATCAGAGGCCCTTCCGACCAGTCTTGAAACTGTAGTCATGGCAGATGGGCATACAGAAATTCCTGTTGCTACTACACCAATATATCTTTGCGCTTCCTCACCTGCTCTTTTTTTAGCAATACCCATTATTGTGTATTTTTCGACCGTTTTTCTTCCCTTTGGATTGGATCTCTCCAAGAAATAATCGGCGGTAAGATGAGCTTCTGCATAAGTGGCATATGGATGCCTTTCTAGAAGTCTGTTGACTATTAACTCAGCAACATACTCTATTCCCTTAGATCTTCCTTCTACTTCTCCTTCCACAACATCTTCCAACGCTTCTATGTCTCTACTTAAATCACTTCCCTTTCTTGAAGGTGGGAGGTCTACAAAAACCCTAAATGTAGGTATTAGAGTTATGGTCTTTTTCCTGCTAACCTCAATTGGCCTAACAACATTAGTTATCCCTACCCTGTCAAGGTGTGATGTGACAGGTGGACTCTGAGACTGTACATCTTTAAATTTTTCCATGAGGGTATATCATTTACCATTAAAAAATGTTTTTTAGATTGGCTGAATAAAAATACTCTTATTTTTCTAATTATAAAATTGATCATTATAATTTGATTTATACCGGCACCACTTTTTAATTTATCTTGGGGGAACTGGGGTATTAAGAATTCGAAATTAATTTATCAATATTGATTTAGTTTAACGAACTCTAAAAGTAAATTTAACAGTTGCTGGGAATCCACAGGTGGTCTTTTATTTTCATTCCCCTGAAATCCTACGAAGAAACCTTGAGGATGGAAAAACCACCCATTCGTATCAACATTCTTTTCTTTTAGAAATTCCCTGAATTTGTATAAATTTGGTTTATCAATTTTCGCGTTCCTGGTGATCGAAAATGAGTTGTCATGATACTTTATGAGAAAATTTGGATTAAATTCTTGGAATAATAAGTCCTTTGGATAATCACCTAACACCAGCATAATTCCTTGAGAATTATATTTTATTTGTTTTTCAACCTCATTAAGGATTTCATAGTCCCTCTGAAATTTTAAAAGCATTGCATCAAATATATTAGAAAAAAATTCAAGAATTTCCTCTGGTTTCTTATTTGTATATTCCATGGCCTTTATGGATGTATCTAAAAGATTATCCATACCTGCTCTTGTTAGAATCTTCCATCCAGCGTTATCTTGCCAGCAAACAGCCTCCGCAAACCTTCTCTCAGGATAACCAAGTTTGAAATAATCAACTACTTTCATGGCTGAACAGGTAGCTTCAGATGTGTCGTGATGATCAAATCTGTATACCCTTGCCTTTCCATGAGGTGTATCAACAAGAAAATCTGCCTCGGTATTTTCTATTTCTTGATGTGATAAAAACTTCACTTCTCTTATTTGATCCTTAAGTACTCTCTTTATCATATAGACGGTAGCCAGCGAATCCAAATCAATAGGACTAGCAACTACTGAATAGCTCATAATTTAAGCTTTGATGGATCTATTTTCGACCAATCTTCAAGGAATCTCTTTAATCCCTCATCAGTTTTAGGATGAGATATTAATTTTTTGAAAACTTCGAATGGCATTGTTGCTATGTCGGCACCAATTAATGCTGCCTGTCTAACATGCACTGGGTGCCTTATTGAAGCTACAATTATTTCTGTTTCAAATCCAAAATTGTCATACATTTCCCTTATATCCTGAATAAGATTCATACCGTCTTCCCCTATGTCATCCAATCTACCTACAAATGGAGAAACGTACGTTGCACCTGCCTTAGCTACAAGTAAAGCTTGGCTCAAGGAAAAAACCAGCGTTGCATTAGTGTTAATCTTTTCTTTGTTTAGAATTTTTATCGCCTTGAGTCCTTCTACTGTAGTTGGAATTTTTACTACCACATTTTCTCCCAGTGATTTGAGTATTCTGGCCTCCCTCACCATTTCCTCATGGTTCAATCCAGTAACTTCCAAAGAAACTGGACCATCAACTATTTTCAGTATGGTAGTTACCAATTCTTTGAAGGTAAGTCCCCCTTTTAGTTCTTTGGATATTAATGTGGGATTGGTCGTTACGCCGTCAACTGCCCCCCAAGATACCCCCTCTTTTATTTCTTCAACATTTGCAGTATCTAAAAATATTTTCATTTCTTTCTAACCTCCAAACCTTGTTCAATTTTTCTTACTATCCCTAATGGATTTAACATATATTTATCCATTAGTTCCCATGCTGATCCTGATTCACCGAATACATCTGGAACCCCATGTCTAATAACTACTGAAGGATAATTCTCTGACACTATTTCACTAACCCTGCTCCCTAAGCCATTTATAATATTGTGCTCTTCTGATGTAATAATTAATCCCGTCTTTCTTGCATATTTTAATATTGTTTCTGAATCTATTGGTTTAATCGTACTGGCATTCAATACTGCAACATCAAGACCCTTATGTTTCAAATAATCTGCAGCTACCATAGCGGCATAAACCATAATTCCTGTAGCAATAATGGTAACATCATCACCATCTTTCAGAACTTCTAATTTCTTAAATTGAAAATTTTTATCTTGATGAACAACTGGTACTTTTTCCCTTGAAAGTCTCATATATGCAGGTCCCCTAAATTCATATAGAAATTCTACAGCCCCTTCCGTCTCAGGAGCATCTGCGGGTGAAATTACAGTCATGTTTGGCAAACCGGACATTAACCCTAAGTCTTCTATCATCTGGTGAGTTGCACCATCTTCACCCACAGTCAGCCCTGCGTGAGTTGCTACTATTTTAACATTCTGATTCGAATAGCAAACACTCTGACGTACAAAATCATAATCTCTTCCAGTTGCGAAAACAGCAAAGGATGATGCAAAAGGAATCAAACCCGTTGATGCCAGGCCTGCCGCTACCCCTATCATATTGTTTTCGGATACTCCCATGTTAAAGAATCTCTCTTTAAATTTATTTCCGAACATTGATGTATGCGTAGATGTCGAAAGATCTGCATCCAATACAACAACTCTCTGATCCTCGCCTAGCCTAACTAATGTTTTTCCATAGCTTTCCCTTTGGCTCTTTCTTTCGACTGAATTTATTAGGTTGGGAAGCCAGGTTAATTCATGATTTGTCATTGCTATTCCCTCTCTATTTCCTCTATGGCCTTATTCAAGAGCTCTTGATTAGGAACCGGTTTACCATGGTATTCTGGATTATTTTCCATAAAAGATACTCCTTTTCCCTTTACAGTCTTGGCAATAATCATCTTTGGGCCAATCTCCTCCTTTGCCCATTCTACTGCATCATGAATCTCATAAAAATCATGACCATTAATTGTCCTGGTTTTCCAGCCAAATGAACTAAATTTCATCTCCAAATCCCCCAAACTCATTATGTTTTCAGTAAAACCATCAAGTTGTATCATATTTCTATCTAAAAATACTATTAGGTTCGATAACTTATAATGGGCAGCGGACATTGCTGCTTCCCATATACTACCCTCCTGACTTTCACCATCACCAATCATAGCAAATACTCTATAGCCTTTTTTTCGAATTAAACCTGAAAGTGCCATACCTAGGGCATTACTTAAACCTTGCCCTAGTGATCCGCCGGTGGCATCTACTCCTGGTATGTGATTTACTACATGCCCTTGCAATTCAGAATTTATTTTCCTAAAAGTAAACAATTTCTCCACTGGAAAAAAACCTCTTAAGGCTAATGCAGCATAAAGTGCAGGTGATGCATGACCCTTTGATAATACGAACCTGTCCCTATCATCCCAATCTGGCCTCTTTGGATCAATCCTTAATTCTCTAAAATAAAGATATGTTATAATATCCGTTGCGCTAAGAGAGCCTCCTGGATGGCCACTTTTGGCATTGAAAGTCATTAAGAGAATTAATTTTCTTATTTCCTTAGCTTTATCCTTAAGCAGGGATATATCCCCAAGTTGTTCCACTAAAGTAAATGAAATTCGAATTATTTTATTTTGCGAAGGAAACTAAACTAATTTAGTTAAATTAAAATAATTAAAATTGATATAATAATTGTGAGGGGAAGAGAAGACCGTGAAAAATATCTTGAGGCGATCGACTACTTCATAAAACTATACGGATACGCAAGACCCCTTGAAATAGCTGAGCATCTAAAAGTTACCCCTGCCTCTGTAAGTCAGATGCTGAGGAAATTAGCGGAAGACGGTCTTATAAATTACCAGAAGTATAGAGGAATGACCCTTACAGAAAAAGGGAAAGAAATTCTAAAGAAGCTAGATGAAAAGGAACAATCGATCTATGAGTTGTTTGTACTTATGGGTTGCGACAAGAAAATAGCCTATGAGAAGGCATGTATTTTTGAACATCTAATAGATGATGACCTAGCTGCTAGATTAAAGAACTTCGTTAACAAATTAAAAGAAAAAGAAATTGTAGCGACCGCCTAATTTAATTTTATAAATTTAAATATTTATTTACTTTTTCCACATTTTCTTTTACGTGTGAAGCACTAATGTCCCAGAGTTTTCTTTCTTCAGGGGTAAAGTTTAGTTTGTATATTTCTTCAACTCCCTCTTTTCCAATCTTTACAGGGACTCCTACAAAGAATCCTTCTACACCGTAATGCTTACCTATTTCACCACTGAGATAGGCCGGAACAGTTATTACCCTCTTCTTATCCTTAAGAACAGATTCCACCATGATTGTTGTAGATATTCCAGGAGCGAAATAAGCCGACCCTGTCTTGAGATATTGAACAATTTCTCCCCCACCGTTCCTGGTTCTCGCTACAATTTGATCAATCTTTTCTTTAGGCAACAGTTCAGTTATGGGGATTCCACCCACAGAACAATATCTCACAAATGGAACCATATCGTCTCCATGTCCACCCACAACAAATGCCTGTACGTCCTCTACTGATACCCCAAGTTCTTTAGCGACAAAAGTCATAAACCTTCCTGAATCCAAAGTTCCCCCCATACCAAAGATCCTTTTGGGATTCGGATTTATTATCCTAAAAGCTGTGTATGTCATTATATCCATTGGATTCGTTACAACGATTATTATTGAGTTAGGAGAATACTTTTTAACGTTCTCAGCGGCACTCTTTACTATGTCTACATTTTTGAACAGGAGGTCGTCCCTGCTCATTCCAGGTTTCCTGGCCATTCCGGCTGTTATGACGATTACATCAGAATTCTTTAAATTCTCGTAATTTTCTCCATTTGGACCAATGGTGTATCCTTCAAGGAATGAGTCAGAATGCCAATGTGGTAGCCCTTCCATAATGTCCAATGATTTTCCTTTTGCTGCTCCATCGACAACATCAAATAGGTACACGTCAGCCAACTCTTTTATAGCAATGTGTTCAGCCACCATTTGTCCAACTTGTCCAGCTCCTATAACTGATACCTTTGGTCTCGCCATTTACATCACAATACCCTATTTTTTCGAATTGTATATACTTTTCACAATGTATTAGACGATTAAGGGCAAAATTAAAAAATAACTATTAATTAACGTCTGGAGGGCGCATGGCCTAGCATGGATAGGGCAACGGCCTCCTAAGCCGTGGGTCAGGGGTTCAAATCCCCTTGCGCCCGTAGGCATCATGGCTGCGTCCAGAGAAAAATTGAACATTGACGCGGGTGACTATCTGATAATAAAAATAGAAAGGGTAATCAATGGAGAAATAAAAAGCAAGGAGGCCCAAGCATGATCTTCCCCTCCGATGCTGAAATAAGGGAATTCACCGCGTACACAATAAGGGCAAGGAAGATTATCGTTGAGGAATTCAAACAGCTTGAAGGGAGGCCTCCGAATGAGTTTGAACTTCAGGACCTCCTCAAGATGGTCGTTGTGCCATTCGGAATATTGAAGCAGCAGAACGGAAATTCTCATTTCCAGAGTCAGAAGTAGATTACAACACAGAAACAGGCCCAGGCACCCCAACAGAAATTGAAGACCGAATCGGTGATGGATATTGTGAATGCGCATCCCGGAGAACAGGTCAAGCACCCTTAGCAGTTTCACCTCTAGTTGATATCATTTCCCTTCCAGGTAAATTTTGCCCTCAGTCGATTTCCACTTTTCAACTGAACTTCCACCAGTACCCGCACCCCCATCTTACTTTTCCGTGATTATTGAGGGGATTGGAATAGTCTATCACCCTGTTGGGTTCACCGAATATTTCCTCCATTCCTGCATAGAAATCTGAAAGATTTAGGATGTAGGATCCCTTGTGGGCTTCCATCTTAGATTTTAGGTCCTTCATATCGTTCATTGAGAATCTGTAGCGGTATTTCTTGCCTGAGGATATGTAAGGCGCGTCCAGGTAGAAAAACACCCTTTCCCTGTTATACCTGTCCATCAGATCACGGAAGTCCATGTTTTCAATCATCCAGTCCCTGACATATATGAAATTTTCAATGGAGAACCTCTTAACCTTATGCCCCTTGTGATATCTCCCGTAAGTGGAACCGTCACCCATGTATGAATATGTTTGAAGATACAGCACTTTGAATGCTGTATCCACATCACTCCTGAAATGCCTCCTTCTCATATCCCTGAAGATCCCGCTGTGACTGAATGCGAGCCTTAGCTTCCTGGAGAGTTCGAGATTCTTCCTCGGGTCCTGGAGCACTTTGAACGTTATGTAGAGTTCTTCATTAATATCGTTGTAAACCTTCATCTTCTTCCATTCCTCCGGAATGTTGAGCAATACCTTTCCCGATCCTCCGAACACATCAACTACATCATCAAAGGAGCCTAGATGCTCTCCCATTATTCCCAGTATATCCCTGAGCTGGTTGAATTTGCCTCCGTAGTAGGGGAAAAGGGACCTCATATTGATTGTCTAATAAGCAATCATTTCCTTACATATAACTATTATTGATAGCCCAATCAGAAATCATTAAGCACCTCTGCGTTATTAATGACCAATGGACTCACTCAAGATCCTGGAGAAGCAGAGCGGTTTCCTCAGGCTGATTTACTACCTGGGGGAGAATGGAGAAAAAACCATAACGGAGATAATGGAGGGAGCTGATATTCCAGTTCACCAGCTGTATGCGAGCATCGAAAAGGCTCTGCAGCTCAAGCTCGTGAAGAGAAGGATAGATAAGAGCAGCTATCCCAACAGAAGTCTCATTTCACTTACCACTAAAGGTAAAAGACTGGCCCTGAAATTGAAGGAGATCACAGATCTTCTAACTTTTCAATAATTCTTAATTATGGCCAGAGAATTTATTTATTACCCCCCTGCTGACCCCTCAAAACTTGCGGGGGGCGAATATTCAGAAATTGTCCATAATCTTTCTTTTAAGTTCTTCGTTTACGTTTCCATATACAAAGCTGTCCAGTATATAAGGGAAAATATTGATTGTGTCTCAACCTCTTAAGTTATCAACGAACCTTGTATAAACCTGCAAATGATTTGCATGCATTTGCCATTCCCTCCACTGCCATGCTAGATTAAACAATATTCCTTTCCAACGCTACCATGTTATCGATTGCTCTCCCTTCACATTATTACAGTCTTTTTTTCTTCGAAGTCAAAAACCTTAGGAGTATTAAACATAAAAGAGAACTCTTTAATGCGTTTTTCCGTCAGTTTTACATAATCTTCGTTAATTTCATATCCCACATAATGGCGACGGGTTTTTATTGCGGCTATCGCTGTCTGTCCACTTCCTATAAATGGGTCCAGCACAACCTCTCCCTCAAATGTATAGAGCTGAATTAATCGATAAGGTAATTCTACTGGAAACGGAGCTGGATGACCCACTTTTGTTGCGGGTTCTGCAGGAAATGACCATACACTTTTTGTAAATTCAAGAAATTCCTTTCTGGAAATTGTACTCTTTCTCCCGAGATTTTCCCTTGAGAACGTACCTTTAGAAAAGACTAAAATATATTCATGGATGTCTCTCAATGTTGGATTTTTTGCAGAACGCCAGCTACCCCAAGCAGTTGAAGGACTACTGCTTGATGCCTTATTCCAGATAACTTCACCCCTCATCAAGAATCCTAACTCAAGCATATCTTCAATGATAAACGCATGAAGCGGAATATACGGTTTTCTTCCCAAATTGGCAATATTAATGCAAACTCTTCCACCGGGAACAAGAACCCGTTTAGTCTCGTTCCATACCCTTTTCAAAAATGTCCTGTACTCGTTCAATGTAAGATTCTCGTCGTATTCTTTTCCAACATTGTAAGGGGGGGAAGTGACCATAAGATGGATGGAATTATCTGGCAATTCTTCCATTTTTTCACTCGATTTACAAACAATTTTGTCTATATATTTAGGCGGAACTGGATTTTCTACATACTTGACTTTTTCTTCTTTTGGCAATCCTTCATACAATCTACTTGTATAAAATGGAGTTGCGTCGTGATTAATTCTACCCGGAGAACCAAAGGCACTCGTCTTTGTCCCGTTTTTTTTCAGATTAACTCCCATTTAATCCTCCCTCCAGAGTTCAACCCATCTATGATAGGGATTAAAGGTTATCTCTGTTATTTGCCACTTTATTGAAATTTTCCTTGACTCGCTATCTACAACTAACGTAGATAATGCTTCTTTTGTAATTTCCACCCCTCTTGGATTTGTTCCGGCTTTTGGCAGTTTAATGTAATTTTCTCTGCCTATTCTCTCAAAAAGCCGTGTTTGAGCTGATAATGGAATATAGTAAAACCCTCCCATGTCATTCCAATTGATTTGAATAAACAAAATATCGCAATGTGGATAATAACTATCCTGGAATTCTTTTGCCTTTAGAGCATCAACTGTCCATATCAATTTAACACCACTAAAATCTTTACCTATTTTCGTTTTAATAGATATTGGCTCTCCAAATAATTTCGCATCCACCTCTGGTTCGGTTATAGGGAGTTCAGTTTCAACATTTTCTTCGCCGAATTTATAAATAAGTAGAGCTACAATTATCTTTTCTCGCACTGAGCCAACTTCCATTCCCACCTTACCAGCTCTTGAGCTCTCTAGCTCTGCAAGTTGTAACAAGTAAGGCAATCGTCTTTTTATCTTCTCTATAAGCTTCCTATCTTCAAATATTTCTATCAGTCGACTGGATGTTCCTGACATTATCAGTTGCCTCCGATGGTGTCCCCAATTCTGTGTAAATTTAAGGATACCACTTACTGAACATTTCTATAAATTCATCCTTGCATTTAAAGTATCCGTTAGTTACTCTGTGAGACCATTTTTCATTCAGCTCTGCCAGAGATATATTATCTTCTCAGCACTCAAGGATATCTATCGAATTCCCTTATAAGTATCTCCAATATGTTCCCAATGCTTCCTTCAACCTGTCCAGATCCTTCGCTAAAGCCTTCCTCGTCAGAGCAGTTAATTCTTCATTCCTTCCACGAAGAATCATCGAGACTTGAAAGAGAGTGAGGAATGGAGCCATTGAATTGAGTGATACCATCAGCGAAAGAACTTCGTATCTCTCTATGGCAAGATTGATCAGAAATTCGCCCCCAGAACCTGTTCGACTGCCCCCTCCTTCGCCGAGAAGACTCATCCAAGCGGGATAATCATCCATGAAGCTCGGGCTGAATCCGTCGAATACTCCTTGACCCACAGGTTCGGCATCTAGGAGGGAAGCTGTTCCGTCAGGTTCCAGACCGTATAGGGAGCCCAGGAACATCATCCTCCTGAAAGCCCACTGGAGACCGGTATCTGAAACGTACACGCAGATCAGCTGCTTGATTATCATGCCCGTGGACAGATCCTCGAACTTTTCAGGTTGAACAACTGATATCGTCCGGAAGATTGGCAGTAATTTCCCCCTCAGAGAGGCTGTCAAAGTTCCCTGAAGGTATGAATACCCTGAGGGTCTGTTGTAGGGGAGAAGGCCTTCAAGAACGTCCTTCCCTTCCACGCTCGCCTCCTGGTTTATTTCCTCCTGGCCTCACTGTAGGTGTGGTGGGCCAAAAGGCTTTTAACGTCAAGGGAAAGAATCCACCATTATCGTTCTTCTAGGATTTAAGAATATGGCAAAATGTCTTCAGGAGTATTATGGAACTAAAGGCAGGGTATTTTGGGACTCCCAGTGTGAACCTGATCACTGCCCTAAATGTAAGTCTAACCTCCACACTGAATGAGGGTGTTGAAAAAAGATTAAAGAGACACGAAATTATAGCTGAGGGATTTAGGGCGGCAATAAAGGAACTTGGCTTAGAAATGATACCAAAAGTATCCCACTCAAACACATTATCGGTGCAATATTTACCTGGAAATGTGAAACAGAGTAATTTTCTACTTGATGCTGAAAGATATGGTGCAGTATTTGCTGGGGGGCTAATTCCTGAAATCAAGGAAAAATACTTTAGGATAGAGCATATGGGCTCTGTTAGTTCTTCAGAAGAGATGTTTTCTGTAGGTGCAATAGAAAGGGCTTTAATGAAAAATGGATACAAGGTGAAATTAGGATCAGGACTTGCCGCAGCGCAGGAAATTCTTGAAAAATATGATCTTGGTATGCCCTTTTAAATTTTTTTGGAAGAGAAAGATGCTTCCATCTTCCTTTGTTGAATAATAATTTATCTATTTTCCATTCTCCTGCTATCTTTTTTACTAATGGCACTCAAATTAATTGATCTTCGCTTATACAGTATAACAATATCCTTTTAAGCATGATCAAAGGGGTATCATTTCACCATCTCCATAAAGCCTCTCGTGTCTATACCAGTGATTTCCGTATAAATACTAGTAGTAAAAACACTTGCGTGCCCCAGCCACTTCTGGAGAACATTCAGGGGGATACCTGACATTATGGGATGTAGTCGAGGTTCCTTCTTAGGATCGGGCTTAGTGGAGAGAGCCTTAATGTTTCGTGAAGGGTCATGGGTTTTTATTTTTGAGGATTTGAAGAATAAGATGGTCGGTTGGGTCATTGGGAAGCCCCCTTCTTCATAAACAAAAATTTCTCATAATCCACAAGGATTTCCTTCCAGTAAGGCCTACCTTGACACCCTGAAAGCAATTTAACACCAAGCTCAATCAATAGCTGGTTCCCTGACAGGAGTTTATCGTAATTACGTATTGCGCTGTGGAAGGCTGCCTCGGTCATCGTTATACCTACGTTTCTCTCAAGATCTGCAATGACCTCCTTGGGGTAGTAAATACTCTTTGCCTCATAGAAGGACTTGGCCAATCCCTCGAATATCCTCTTGAGGTAGAAGGCAAGAGCTTCCTGCTGGAACATGACCTCTTTCCTCGCCTCATCCTCCTCCCTCATCCTCTCTATGATTAATTCCTCCTGGGTCCTGAGAGCAGCAATCTCGTTTTCGAGTTCCTTTATCTTGTTCCTTACGAATTCCAGGTCCACCTCATTCTTGTCCTTCCCCCCTTATCTAAGCTGAAGGAAGAGGGTAAACTCCCTGCTTATATTGGAGGAGGAGGGGATCACATTTGAAAGCCCTTCTGGTATCGCCACGCCCAGGATTGTGGGCCTCTCTCCGGGCATATACTTCTTCCTTGGCCTTCCGACTTTTCTCATAGACGCCCCCCCTCCGCCGCTTAGAAAAATGGAGTGGGAAGGGGAAGTGTTGAATTCTTTTATTAATTTAATTATTAAATTAATTAATGCCTTCCCTTCTTTTTCGCTTTTTCCTAGGCCTCCGGAACAGCCCTTATTTTTATTTTCTGAATTTTCTTAATAAGAAATTTCGAAAGGGGTATTGAATACGGATTCCGTTGAACAGTAGTGGATTTATATATTTCAGGAATTTCATTAATAAAAAAATTCCCCTTTGCCATGATATTAATAATTGGGATCATTTCTCTAGCCCACTTTGTCATATTTTCCCTTCCCTTATGCAATTACTCACTTTCATCTCAAAGGGGTAGCCCCACTTTTCCTCTTCCGTAAGGATGAACAAGTAACCATCCATGTCCTGCCTTATTGCCCTCAGTAAATATTCAGCTTCCTTCGGGTCCTCGATTATAGTCAGAAAATCGTTTATGTCAATAATCTGGCCCGACTTCTCTCTCACGAGCCTCCTGGCATTCCTCATTCTGATGTCATAATCTTTTACATAATCGCGGATCATTCCACCGCCTCCAGAAGATCTCCAAATGAACGGGGTTCGGATACAAATTCGTCTTTGTAGACTTGAATCAGCCTGACAGCCTGTTCATCTTCGATTCTAAGCTCCCTCGTCTTATAAATAATAAGGCGATATTTTTGTGGTATCTTCACGCCATCACCTCTAGAAGCCAGGGGGAATTCAGTGTATTTCTATTAGAAACCCTTGCGCCCTTGCCTGTGTATATTCGCCAATGTCATTTTAACTCCCACGATCATTTCCTGGCTCTTGCTGCGCAATAATGCGTTATAGCGCTTTAACACATCTTTATTTTTCTGCCGTTTCATTTACTTATTGTTATCTCTCATATTCAATATTGTCCTTGACTCTTTTCTTCATGGTTCGTACCAAAATATAAAAATAAGACCTTTTACGGCCTCAATAAAGTTGAAAGATTCAATTGCCTTTAAATCATTATCACCCTTTCTGTTCCTCTATGCATTAATTCACATACCCAAGTGTAACCACACTCATGAAAGAAATTAATTTTGAATGTGCTCGCAGGGTTGGAAGTTTCCTTTTGAGTTCTGGGAACTTTTCCATGAGTACTTGTGAGTAATATCCCGAAATTCTATTTACAACATAGCATACATTATTCTTGTGGTTCACGTTTATAAGGAGGTACATAAGGTCATGCATAATCCCAATCTCAAGAACCATATGCCCACAATCACTCTGTTTTTTAAGAATCAGTTCCATTAATCTCCAATCGGGTGGGAGAACAAGAACCCTTCTTCTATACTTTGGGGGAAAGTATCACATGATAATAGCAACCATATTCTATATGATTATCATGATGATTTATCTACACTTGTTTATCTACACTTGTTAATTCATGTTATACCTAAAGGTTAGAGGCTTTTTGCCTATCCTTTTACAAATAATTAAATAGTCGCAATAAATAATTTAAATCTGGATGATAAAAGATATAGAAAATACAATTTCTCAAATCTTCAACAGGGAGGTTGTTTTTAGCATAGATGCGTCAAAATTGCTTCCAGAAATTTATAATCTGATAGAAGGATTACTAATTTATGAAGATCATTTTGAAAAGAAATACTTAGTTCCTATACATGAAAATGATCTAAAGTATCCGGAATTAAGAATAAAAATTGATAAGCACAACATATCCTTCTCGAAAGTTGGGAAACTAACATGGTTGAGCATTAATGAATTGCACTTTATGCCTCAAAAATTTAAAGAATATTTAAATAAGTCCAAGAGGCTCGATGAAATTGATGAGACTATTTTTTATCCTACTGGACCCATATATGGTGGTAGGCTTTATCATTTAGTGCATTATAATTATTCCTCCTCTCAGCAAGTATCTGACAGGCTAATGGATCTTTTCAACTTTTACAACAATGAATTTGGAGAGGATACCTTTCGCATAGAACAAATAAGATCCGGGATTCGTGATCCAATTGAATTTATTAAAAAATATTCTCCTTCCTCTGAACTGATATACATGAAAATAAAATTTCGTGGAAAACAAAATAAAATGGTTGGTTTACTTAATTATCCAACCCTTTCTATAGAAAAAAATGGTTTCATTATAAAAATAAATGACTCTATTATAACAATTAAATTAGAAGATCTGGAAAATTTATTTGGAACGCCTCAATTCTCACCATTAATCGTTTTCGGCGAAGCTAAAAAAATGTTAGCTCTTGGGGTATACCTTGATGCATCTTGCGATAATTATGAATGTACCAGCAATGTGGTAGTAGAAGGAAAGATGATGAAATATTTCGTTACCATTATGAGAAATCTTCTTTCACATAATTTTAATTTTGAAATTAATGAATATCTGGTTTTATAAGGAAACTTTAAGCTATTTTAGCTTTGCTAATAAGAGAAAATATAAATCTAAATACTTATGGAAAATTATGAACATTAAAAATAAGATACCTATCCATGCAAACTTGGGCCTGATTTTTCTCGAGTTTTTAATAGGTAATTATATTTCAATTTTTATAAATATAGGAAGCAAAGGATCATTCATGTACTATCTTTCCAGTTACCCCATCATTGCAATTCATGCAATGCTTGGTGGCTTGATGTTTATAATTTCCTTGGTTCTAGTCGGCTTAACTTTTAAATCGGGAAAAAGACTGTTCTATGGTTCCATAATAGGATTCCTGGGGGTTTTATTGGCTGTAATAGGTGGGTATGAGTATCTCATGTCTGGCCTAATTGCAAGTTTTTCGTTCCTCATGGCATTTGGATTCTTAATAGCTATATCTGGCTATATTATGGCACTACTGGAAAATTGAGAAATTTATTTTAATCTTGAATTAGTTTTATTCTTTATACCTATAGACCAATAGATAAACGGCATCGAGAACAATACATAAACAAGGAGCACCAAGATACTAATTAATTTCTCATCGAATATAAATACGTATGATGCAAAATAAACAATGCTCAATATGTAATACCCATACGTTAAACCTGTCACTATTTTATAAGAATTTAAAATTGAATGCATTGAATACGATATTATGGCGAAAACAACTGAAATAATGGTGTCATATATTAAACCTCTACCATAGCTTCCAATTGCATAAAATTCATAAAATATAATTGATGATATTATTAATATCAGTATCAACGAAATATATCCTATGAGCTTTCTGGAATTCATAATATTAAAAACGAAAAATAATATAAAATTTTATCCGATCTCAACTATTTAGAAGAGTTTCTTCACTTCATCTATTTTCATTACTGGCATAAGCTTCGACATATTCTTCAAGCTTCTTTCATGCGCATCCCTGTCTCCAGATGATACCAGCTCTTCCACAACTATGGGTAAGAAGCCCAAGGTTAAGGAGTGCCTAGCTGATGTCTCTATACCTATCTCTGTAGCAATACCTGTGAATATTATATTAGTTATTCCACCATTTCTCAACATTAATTCAAAATTTGTACCGGTAAATATACTGGCTGTATTCTTATGCAATATTATATCATCCTTTTCAGGATAAACCTCTTTAATAATATTCCCTGGATTCCATCCTGCAGAAAATGAAATCTTTCGAATTATTGATTCATATCTCTCTGGTAAAGGAGTAATTTCTGTATAGAATATAGGTATCCTTTTAACTCTCGCCCAGCTTATGAAATCTTTTAAGTCCGTTACGAATTTCTCTCTATTGAATATCCTACCTACTAAAGCTTCCTGCACGTCCCATACTACTAGGGCGGTATTTTCTTTTCTTACGTATTTTTCTAATCCAGTAAACATAATTGCAAATGAGAAAATTTCTATTTAAACCTTCTTTTCCATTGGAGGCAATCAAACAGATTTTCATCTCCAAAATGCTTGATGTTTTAATGATTGATTATTTCCCAATAGAAAATCATTTACCTATATTAAATAATAGAAGTGGTGCCCTTATTACTAACAATGGAAAGATAGATTTTGCTTGTTTTCCAAATTTTGACTCACCACCAGTATTCTTTTCCATCCTAGATAAATCAAAAGGGGGTTTTTTGACATAATTTTGAATGGAAATGAATTCTATTCAGATATCTCATATGAGGAGGATACCCTGATAGTTAAAATTGATTATTACAATAAGAAAGAAATGCTTGCTAGGCTCATTTGGTTTATGCCAATGCACCATGAGCCATCAATTTATTTCCCTGAAATATATGCTAGACTAGAAGCCTTCTATCCGACAGATGTTGAATTAAATTTTGCCCCTTTTAAGACTAATAAAAGAAAGTTCAATATTTATGAAAATAAGGGGGTTAAAGCATCAGAGGGCGAGAGATCTTTGACATTAATTTCCAATGATAATTTTGAAATTGAAGATAATATTGCAAAGTCTCAATTTACTCTAAAACAAGGAAATATTAAATGGCTTGTGCTTTCATATGGATTAGACTTCCCTCTATCCATAAATGCTTTTCATCCCAACTTTAGATTGAATGAGACCAGAAAATTTTGGAAGAGTTGGGTTTTAAAATCAAATTACGAAGGTATAGAATCTAAGAGTTTAAATAGATCATTTTTGATAATAAAAGGATTATTTTTTGAGCCTTCTGGATTTATGGTTGCTGCTCTTACCCCTTCCTTGCCTGAATCCATTGGAGGAGGAAGAAATTGGGACTATAGGTATATGTGGATTAGGGATACATCATTTGTAATAGAGGCTCTAATAAGGGCTGGTTATTTTGATGAGGCTTTAAGATTTTATTTGAACATTGTCGATGTCATAGAAAAAGAGGGAAAGATATATTCAGTTTACACACTAAATGGGAAAAAGGCTTCTGATGAAGTTATTGATGAAGAGCTTGAAGGATATTACGGCTCAAAGCCTGTTAGATTCGGAAACAATGCTGGGAGACAACTGCAAGTAGATCAATAAGTATCTTTAATACATGGGCTAAGGATTATATTCGACCAAGGGGGAATGCCGAGCACCCATATTATTTCCAAGGTAATTAAAATAGGATTAAACCTAGAGAAGATATGGCATTATCCCGATTTCTCAATTTGGGGGATCAGAGGCAGGAGAAGGCATTACACCTATTCTAAAATAATGGCATGGCTTGGTTTTTCTGATCTTGAATACCTGGCAAGAAAGACTTTTTCTAATTCCCTTGCTGAAAGATTTAAGAGATCAAAAGATGAAGTTTATGAATTTATAATACAAAACTGTATATATAGGGATTCTTATTTTTCTCACTATCCAGGGACTGACAAATTAGATGCATCATTGTTAATAATACCGTTGATTGATTTTATGAAACCCGACGACCCTATTTTCCTTAATACCCTTGATTTAATTGTGAAGAGATTAATGAGGGAGAAATATCTTTTTAAAAGGTATGAAATTGATGATGGGCTTAATGGAGAAGACAATGCCTTCTTGATGCTATCCTTTTGGTACTTAAGAGATTTGATTCGATTGAAGAGTTTAGATGAAGTAACAGAAGGGATAAACTTCTTTACTAGACTATTCAATAAAGAACATGTTTTACCTGAAGAAATAGAATTTGGCTCCCATAGGTATTTAGGAAATTATCCACAGGCCATCAGCCATTATTCCTGGGCCCTATTGCTTATGGACTACAGCAAATTTATAGAGGGATGAATTACAAAATCATGTTATTGAGCCAGTTAAATATGTCTAATGATTTCACTATCTTTGTCATTTCTAGGTTTTTTCTTTTGATCTCTTTCTTGTCCTCATTTATTATATTAAATATCGTCTCAGAAACCTCTATAGGATCATAAGGGTTAACTTTTGGGACTAAATTTAAATAGTTGGAAATACCGGCGAATTTTGAAATTATTGGCATTCCCGTATCGTTTAATAAAAGGTATTCTTCAGCAACCAAATTGAGTCCATCCTTTATGGGGGTTATGAGGAAAATGTCTGAATTTTTCATTATGGATACTAATTCAGCCTGAGATATTCTTCTACATATATACAATATGGGAGACCAATCTATAGTTCTAAATTTTGAATTTACATTCCCCACCGCCCTGCCTATTTCCTTTTTTAAGTCGCTGTATTCCTTTATAGAAGTTCTTGATGGACCTACAACCATTATTAGCACTATTTTTCCGATTAAATACTTATGCCTGTCTAAAAGATACTCCATAGCCTGAATTTTTTGAATTATCCCCTTAGTCATATCCAATCTAGATATGCTTCCAATCACCTTACTTCCTTTCCTTTTTAGTCCCTCTACTTGCTTGTTCATTTCAGAATTTCTTTTTAAAGATTTATTGAGCTCATATAATTTTGTATTTAATCCGATATGAACGTTTTTTATGTTCTTAAATTTGCTCTCAGATATTTCAATACTAAAATACCTTGCTGTTTCTATAAAATTATCTCTAAATTCTTTGGTGTGGAAACCAATTATATCCGAACCTAAAATCCCTTTAACAATATCATTTAAATTTGGAAGCCTTGACACGTATTCATAATTTATCCAAGGAATGTGCCAGAAGAAACTTATTTTGTGATAGTCCTTTTCTTTGAGCATCTGTGGCAGCAGCGATAAATGGTAGTCGTTTATTATAATTAATTCCTGTTTATTCAAAGTTTTTGATATAGCCTCAGCCATGATTTCATTTGTCTCCTTATATGCCAACCAATACTTTTGATCGAAAAATTCCACATTAGAAATATAGTGAAAAAGTGGCCATATATAGCTATTGCAATATTTACCATAATACATTTCATTCAATTCTCTATCAATTTTAATCCTCTTTATTGATAATCCGTTGTTAGTCTCACATGAATTCATAGTATCATAACATATCCAATTCAATTTGTGGGAAGATTTCAAAGAGTATAGACTTGCAACTAACCCTCCTGTACTTAACTCGGTAAATCCCTTACCATATGGTGTGGGACACCTGTACGAAATTATATTCAATCTATCCTTCAACTCTATGACCAAATTTATCCTCCCTCTCTTTTGAGCATTGCAATGAGTGAAATAACCTACAGGTCTTACAATTATTCCATAATGAAGATTTCATATCATCATCCCTTATTAATTTTATTATGTAATTAAGTGTGTTGCATAATGTCTGACGTATAACAGACATTGAAATATTATGAATTGATTGGGGATTTATGAACAGCCCCCCAATCAATAATGAATTAAGAGAAGGGATATTAGGATATCGGTCC